>CAJIBA010000312.1_pt1 | contig 9261 bp, 8 predicted proteins | sample 9199191 | NCBI WGS metagenome assembly CAJIBA01 (sample SAMEA7708289, study PRJEB35096) | sediment metagenome | biome: marine neritic benthic zone biome [ENVO:01000025]; feature: sediment [ENVO:00002007]; material: shallow marine sediment [ENVO:03000034] sea grass bed [ENVO_01000059] ... | reverse complement strand
GGTGAGCAGGATGCTACGCAAGTCGTCCGGCCGCGTGCCCTCGATGGTCAGCTCTCCGTTGGTGACGGCAGCGAGTCCGATAAAGCTTCCGATTTCCACGTGGTCCGGTCCGACGTGCAACTGCCCGCCGGTGAGCGATTCGACGCCTTCGACCGTGAGGATGTTGGTGCCCAGTCCATGGATGTTGGCGCCCATGGTGACCAACGCCGTCGCGAGGTCCTGGACGTGCGGCTCCAGCGCGGCATTCCGGAGCACTGTTTGGCCCTCGGCCAACACGGCCGCCATGAGCGCGTTCTCGGTAGCGGTAACGCTGGGCTCGTCCAGGAAGATGTCGGCACCAACGAGGTGTTTGGCTTCCAAGTGGTAGTCGGCGCCGATTTCGACTTCTCCACCGAGGTGCTCGAATGCCAGGAAGTGCGTGTCGAGGCGCCGTCGTCCAATGACGTCCCCGCCGGGCGGTGGCAGTGTGACGCTGCCGAACCGAGCCAGCATCGGTCCGGCCAAGAGGATCGACGCACGGATACTCGCGCAGAGGGCTGGGTCCAGCCCCTTGGACTGCACGTTTCCGGGGTCGATGCGTACCACGTTTTCGTCGGTCCAGCTGACGTCGGCCCCTAGATCGGTCAGCAGCGCCAGCAACGCCTCCACGTCACGAATTCGCGGAACGTTACTGAGCTCACTTGGCCCATCAGCCAAGAGCGTGGCGGCGATCATGGGGAGCGCCGCATTCTTGTTACCGGACGGTCGCACGGTGCCACTGATGGGCACGCCGCCCAATACACGGAAGCAGTCGGCCATTGTGGCGCAAACCATAGGTCGGGCTGCTCAACGGCGCAAGCCATGCGCTTGACACGTACCGGGGTGCGGTCAAATCTTGCGCTGGGCCAGTCACCGGAAGGCAATCCGACGGATCGAGAATGGAACTCCTCGTCTGTGTCGTGAATCGTGAAGAGCACCTCGAGGGTGTCCTTACCGGGCTTGTCGAGTTGGGAGTCGGTGCCACCGTGATTGCCAGCAAGGGCATGGGTCGTCTGATGAGCCGAGAGATGCCAGTACTTGCTGGGCTGCAATCGGTGATTGATGCGGCACGGCCTGAGAACTCGACGGTGTTTTCTGTCATCGGGCAGGACAAACTGGACGCGGCGCTCGCCGTCGTGCGTGAGGTGTGTGGTGGCCTGAAGCAGCCTGGGACGGGCATCGTCTTCACCGTCCCCGTGTCGCATGCCATGGGACTGGCCGCGCGGCTCGAAGGGCCGCACGACGCTACGAAGCCCTGACGCCGGAGGTGTGCCGGTCCAGCGAGCATCGGTATCCCGGGCAGGTTAGCTTCTAAGGGCTGACGCGGGCCGCCGTCGGAGTACCCGACGGGTTTGGTGCCTGGCGTGGAGCTGTCGCATCCGCAATCCGAGGAGGACGCCGACATGGGTTGGCCGGAAGTCGTAACTGCTATCTCGACCGCGATCATCGCCATTGTCGTTCTGGCTGCTGGAATCACGATGCTCCTGGCACTGCGTCAGATGAGCGGGATCAAGGCCGTGATCGAGCGCGCCGCCAACATATTGGACTTCGAGGCCCGACCCGCGCTGCAGTCGGCGAAGACGCTGGTCGACGATGCCGGCAAAGTCGTGACGTCGTTTCGCTCGGAAGCTGAGAGCATCGCTGGCTCGACACGCGACGTGCGCGAGCGGCTCGAACGCATGATCGATCGCACCGAGGAACGATTGCAGGACCTCGATTCCTTGATCGACGTCGTGCAATACGAAGTTGAAGAGACGGCACTCGATATCGCTGCGGCCCTCCGAACCACGCGACGTGGCACCACCGTCGTGCGCGCGATGAAGCGAGCGTTTCTCGGAAAGGGTCGCTAGCGAGTGCAGCTCAAGCGCGTCGCGCTCGGGCTCGGACTCGCCCTCATCGCCCTCGTCCTCTTCCCGGCGGCCGCCTATGCCTGGACGCCGGGCACGCACATCTTCTTGGGCGAGTCGGTTCTCGCCAACCTCACGCAACTGCCAACCGGTGTTGCCGACTTGCTGCGAGCGTTTCCCTACGATTTCCTGTACGGCAACATTGCAGCCGACACGTCGATCGCGAAGAAGTACGCCCCAGTCGGGCGCCATTGTCACTCCTGGCATGTGGGACAGGAGATCTACGATCGTGCTGGCGATGACGCGCTGCGAGTCTTTGCCCTGGGCTACCTCTCCCATCTCGCTGCGGACAGCGTCGCGCACAACTATTTCGTGCCGCGTCAGCTCGTGGTGACATCGTCTACCATCGCCTTAGGGCATTCATACTGGGAGAGCCGGTTCGAAACCCATTTGGGAGAGTCGTACTCGCGCGAGGCGATGGATCTGATCCGACGGGATCACACGAATGCCGACACGCTGTTGGACAATGTGCTCGCGCCGACGATTTTCTCCGTGCGTACCAGCCGCCGGCTGTTTCGCGGCATGGTGGGGCTCACCGAGACGCAAAGCTGGCAGCGGGCCTTCCAGATCCTCGCAGACAAGAGCCGCTGGGACCTCACGGACGAGACGGTCGAGAGCCACATGGGCGTCGCCTACCAGTTCGTCATGGAGGTTCTGAGTGAGTTTGACGGCCTCGCACGACAGCTGGATCCTTCCGGCGACGCACCGTTGCGGCTCGCAAAACAGATGCGCATGGACGTCATGCGAAACCGCATTCCCGGTGACCCCATGCGCCTGAGCGCTCTTGCGAGCAAGAGCTTTGGGCTCCCCGGCTACGACCTGGAATTGTGGGAATCGTCGGTGCACCAGCGGCCTTGGAACGGACGGCAGAACGTCAATCTCACCGCCGAAGAGCGGACCGCCTAGCCGCTACTGCCCCGCCCGTCGCGGGTGGCAGCATTCATGCTCCCTCGAACGATCGCTGCAGCCCCGCGTAGGCGACGAGCAGTTGCTTCGTGCCGACGTCTGCATCGTCGAACTGAATGGTCACCTTGAGATCCCGCCCCTGACCCGACAGGGCGGCAATGACCCCGGAACCGAACCGATCGTGATACACGCGCTCACCTTTGACGTATCGTGGCGCGTCTTGGGATTCGAGGTCGGGGTCATGAGCTTCGTGGGTGAACCACCGATCGGGATCGTAGGTCTGGCGGTACCACTCGCCACCGAACACACCGCTCGTTCGGCGCTCCTCGACGACGCCGGGCGGGAGCGCCTCGAGAAACCGAGATGGGAGGCCGGGCATCAGCTGGCCGCCGCGACGACGGGCACGTGCCCACGCTAGGTAGAGGCGGTCCTGTGCTCTCGTGGCCGCGACATACGCCAGCCGGCGCTCCTCTTCGAGTCCTTCGAACGTCTCCATAGACCGACTGAGCGGAAAGAGACCGTCCTCGAGTCCTACGACCATCACGAGCGGCCATTCGAGTCCCTTTGCGGTGTGCACGGTCATCAGACTGACGCCGCCGGGATCTCCTTCGCTCACTTCGACTGGCGATATGAGCGCGGCACCCTGGAGGAATCGCTCGACGGGCGTTCCCTCTTCGCTTTCCTGCGTCCCTTCGGTACCCTGCTCTTCCCACCATTCGGCTGCGGCAGCGACCAACTCGCGGACGTTTTCGAGCCGCTCGACGCCGTCCATTCCCTGGTCCTTCAAGTATGCCTCGAAGCCCACGACCTCGATGATGCGTTCCAGCAAGAGTGCTGGTGACTCGCGCTGGGCTGCATCGCGTAGGCCTTGCACGAGGTGTGCGAAATCCGTGAACGCGCTCTTCGCCTGTGGTCGGAGTTCCATGATTCGATCGGCGATCTCCGCCGTATCGAGCAGCGGGCGACCCCATTGCTCCGCTGCTGCCTGCAGGTGGCGAAGGCTCCCCGTCCCGATACCACGGCGCGGTACCTGAACGGCCCGTAGAAATGCCTGGTCATCTGCCGGGTTTGCGGAGAGACGGAGATAGGCCAAGACGTCTCGCACCTCGCGTCGTTCATAAAAGCTGACCGCGCCAATCAGACGATAGGGAATGGCGGAGCGTCGAAACGCATCTTCGAAGGCGCGTGACTGCGCGTTGGTGCGGTAGAGTATGGCCAGCTCGCTGTAATCAAACGCGTCGGTCGCCGCCTGCTCCCGGCACTCGCGCGCGACCCACTCGGCTTCGTCTCGCTCGTCAGCCGCAGCTACCACGACAACCGACTCTCCGCCGCGCCGCGATGTGAACAGCGTCTTGCCAAGCCGGCCACGGTTCTCCGCTATGATGCCGTTCGCAGCGTCCAAGATCACCTGGGTCGAGCGGTAGTTCTCCTCCAGGCGCAGCACCGCGGCTTCCGGGAAGTCGGTATTGAAGTCGAGCATATTCTTCAACTCGGCGCCACGCCAGCTATAGATCGACTGGTCGTCGTCACCGACAACGCAAATGTCCCGGTGCTGCTCACCGAGATGGCGCGCCAGCAAATATTGCGCGCGGTTCGTGTCCTGGAACTCATCGACCAGGATGGCATCGAAGCGGCGCTGCCACTGCAATAGGCGATCTGGGTGTTCGTGGAACAGCGTCAGCGGATGCAGCAGGAGGTCGTCGAAGTCCATGGCATTGGCTGCCAGCAGCGCCGCGCTCATCTCGTGATAGATCTCAGCGGCTACGCTCGTGAGACGGTCCTCCGCGGATCCCCCGAGCTCTTCGGGCGACTCGAGCCGGTTCTTTGCCGACGAGATGATCCACTGGATCTGCCGTGGCGGAAATGCCTTCGCCGAGTACTCGGCGCGCTCGAGCAGCCGCTTGATGAGCGCCAGGCGATCGTCCTCGTCGTAAATGGAGTAGGCACGAGTGAATCCGAGATGGTGCGCTTCGCGGCGCAGCAGCCGCGCGCACAGCGAGTGAAATGTGCCGATCCACAGCCCCGCTGGCTCCCGGCCGAGCAACTCCGCGACGCGGACCTTCATCTGATCGGCGGCCCGGTTGGTGAACGTCACCGCCATAACGCGGTCCGGCCGGACGCCGCGCTGATGCACCAAGTGAGCGATACGCGCGGTGAGCACCCGCGTCTTTCCCGAGCCGGCTCCCGCGAGGACCATGAGCGGACCGGCATCGTACTCGACTGCTGCCCTTTGTGCCTCGTTCAGCCGGAGGTCAGGCACTGTCTGGGTCCGTCGGCTCCATCGGAATCTCGGCGACGAACACGGCGCCTGAAGGTGACGGTTCGACTTCGAGGCGCCCCCCGTGCACACCTTCGACAATGCGCCGAGCGAGGGCGAGACCGATGCCCCACCCACCCGCTTTGGTCGACACGCCTGGCTCGAACAGTGTCGTGCGAAGATCCACCGGAATGCCCGGACCGTCGTCCAGCACCCTCATCACGGCGCAGTCGCCGCGATCTTCGACCGACACCTCTATCCGGCCACCGCGCCCGCTGAGGGCATCGAGGGCGTTACGCACGAGGGCTTCGCACGCCCACTCGATGAGTACCGCATCCCCCAGAACCCATGGGCCCGCCGTGGGTGCGGCAACGGAGATCGTGATCGGGTGAGCATGACGAGGCAGGCGCGGTTGGAAATACGTGGCGACCCGTTCGCCAACGGCTCCCAGAGCCACGCGCTCGCGTTTTGCCGGTCGCCCGACCCGCTCGAAGCGCTGCGCGACACGCTGCAGTCGGTCCAAATCCGCTCGAAGGTGGTCGGCAATCTCTTTGGGAGGGGTGGTCGCGGAGGCAAGCCGATCAACCCAAGCCCCTGCACTCATCAACGGGGTGCCGAGTTGGTGCGCGCTCTCCCGCGCCATGGCGACCCAGAGACGATCGCGGTCACGCGTCACAGCGCTGCGGTACGCCCAGACACCCACCACGAGTGCCGCGAGCAGCACGCCGGCTTGGAAGATCCCGAGACGCGTGAGCAACCGCGCGACAGGAAGCCCGCCGTAGTGCAGCCGCCCGACGCCCGGGACGTCAATCGGTTGATTCATCCGGGCTAATTCACGAACGTAGCGTACCACTACGGGATCATCGACGTCCGCCTCGAACGGCAGGTTCGCGATGGCGGTCGGTGTGCCGTTCGCGCTCGTGATGACCAGCGGGATACCGGTCGCCTTAATGTCGGACATGAGCGACAAGAGCAGTTCGGGGTCGACGGTCGGGGCCGGGTCCGCGAGCGCCGCAGTGATCCGTCCGTAGATCCGCGATGTCTCGCGCGCCTGCTGCCGAAGGTGTCCCGCGACTACCCACCACTGCCACACAGATACCGTGGCGAAGAGGAGCACCAACACGAGGACGAGTGCAGGGCCCAGGTTTCGGAGGCGTGCGGCAAGCCTACGGGTGTTCACGAGGTATCAAGCGATCCGCACCGAAGTACGGTTGCAGCGCTGTTGGAATCCTGACCGTCCCATCCGCGTCTTGGTTGTTCTCGAGCAGTGCGATGATCGTGCGTGGCAGTGCGACCCCGGACGCGTTCAGGGTATGTAGGTATTCTGGCTTCGCGTCGGGTCGAGGGCGGTACCGAATATTTGCGCGTCTGGCCTGAAAATCGGTGAACGTGCTCGCGCTGGACGCCTCGAGCCACGCTTGCACCCCGGCAGCCCACACTTCGAGATCGTACGTTTTGGCGCTCGCAAATCCAAGGTCACCGGTGGCGAGCAACACCACGCGGTATGGAATCTCCAAACGCTGCAGCACCGCTTCCGCATGTCCCAAGAGCTTCTCATGCTCGCTGGCCGACTCTTCCGGCCGCGAGAACCGTACGAGCTCCACTTTGTCGAATTGGTGCACGCGAATGAGACCTCGCGTGTCTTTGCCGGCGGCACCCGCCTCTCGGCGGAAGCACGGAGTGTACGCGACGTACCCGCGCGGTAGCTCATCGGCGGCGAGGATCTCATCGCGGTGCAGATTTGTGACCGGGACTTCCGCCGTTGGGATGAGGTACAGTCCGTCGCTCGTCTGGTACATGTCATCGGCGAGTGTCGGCAAGTTCCCTGTCCCTTGCGCGGTGTCTGCCGTGACGAGGTAGGGCGGCGCCACCTCCGTGTAGCCATGCGACGTCGTATGGAGGTCGATCATGAAATTGATCAGTGCCCGCACGAGTCGCGCGCCCTCGGCCGCAAACAGCGGGAATCCGCTGCCGGACACCTTGGCGCCACGCGCCAGATCGAGGATGCCCGATCGCTGTCCGATCTCCCAGTGCGGTGCCGGCTCGAAGGCGAACGACGGCACGTGACCCCACGTCCGGACCACCACGTTTGCCGTCTCGTCCCCCTGCGGCACATCATCCAACGGCGTGTTGGGAAATTGGAGGAGATGCGAGTCTAATTCCCCTTCGACCGTACGCAGCTCCTGGTCCAGCTGCCTGATCGTGTCACTGACGCTCTTGAGCTCGGCGATCAGCTTCTCGGCATCCACCTTCTCTTTCTTGCGCCGTGCTACCTCTTCGGATGCCTGATTGCGCTGGGCCTTGAGTCGCTCGGCCTGTTGCAGCAGAGCACGCCGGCGCTCGTCGAGTCGTAGCACCGCGTCGAGTGCCGGACCGAGCTGGCCACCCCTGCGGGCCAGCGAGTTCTTGACCTGCGTGGGAGAGTCTCGGAGCAGACGGATATCGAGCACAGTCTACGAGGTCGGCAGACCCGGAGTCAGATCACGATATCCGCAATTGAGATTGATCAAAAACCGCACCGTGAGCGTTCGGGCCGTCAGATCGACCTCCAGCACTTCGAACTTGCCGTAGCGAGGAATCGACCCGATGAACGCCGAGCAAAGGGCAGACGTTGGCCTCGATCGGCCAACGAACGTGAGACTGTCGGTCACCGCCAGCACGGAATCCACGACGTAGTCATCTAATGGCGCGCGATCGATCTCGTCGAACGTCTCGTCTGTCAGCAAGAAGCCCGATACCGAGGATCCGCCCAACAGTCCAGCCGGATAAAGAATGGCGTTGCCAGTGGAGTCGATTTCGAAGGCGAAATCGAACTGCTGGGCGATTTCGGGCCGTACCGCAAGACCCGTCACAATGTCGAACCCCGAAGGAGTGCCGATTGGTGTTCCCTGGAGCGCATACACGACCGCCGTGTCGACCGCGTTCTCGAACGTGGCCGGCAACAGCCCGCTCGATTCGCCACAGGCGGTGAGCGTGGGGGCAACCGCCAACGCGATGGCGCCCAAGCGGAGCGGTGACAAGGGTATGCGAGGCATCGGGAACCGCCGAACTCTATGTACCGCCGCGAACACGGTCAAGCCACGGCCTCGCTTGACTTCACTCTCAGGCGGTCCTAGCTTGGCCGCCATGCCGTCCATCCGTGATGTCGTGCAGGCGCTGGGAACTCGTGACGGCGTCGACGCCGTGATTGTGCTGAGTCGCGACGGGCTCACCATCGACGCACACGCCGCGAACGGCGTCGATGCCGACAGTCTCTCCGCGATGGTTCCTCCAACGGTCGCAGCATGCGAGCAACTCGGCACGGCTGCCGATCGAGGCGGGTTCGGGATGTTGCTCGTGGAATACAAGAACGGATTGATCCTGGTTGCCGAACTCACTGCCGATGCGCTGCTCGCCATCTTCTTCCGCTCGGCGACGAATGTCGGCACCCATCTGTACGAGTTCCAACGGCATCGCGCGGCGATTGCCACACTTCTCTAGCAATACTCGCGTCTGTCCGATGTCGAGTCCCAGCGCACCGCTGCCGCCGCTCAGCGGCGCCGTGCGCCTCGACTCTGAAGCCTGCAGATCCCGATGAGTGACTGGGCTGTCGTACTTGCTGGCGGCTCCGGCACGCGTTTTTGGCCGCTTTCCACACCGGCCAAACCCAAGCAGTTTCTTCCCCTGGCCGGGGACCGGCCGCTGCTGCATCAGGCGGTGGAACGGCTCAGTGGCCTGATTGCCCCTGAGCGCATCCTGATTGTGACCGGCGTCCCGTTTGTCGACGCGACCCGCTCGCTGCTCAAGACCGTTCCTGCCAACAATGTGCTGGGAGAGCCGAGGGCTGCTTCGACCGCACCGGCGCTTGCGTGGGGGACGTGGGTCGCATACGGCGCCGATCCTGACGCCACCGTCCTCTCGCTCCATGCCGACTGGCACATCGGAGACGACGGGGCGTTTCGGCAGACCGCGGACACCGCGCTCGACGTGGCGCGACGCCATGATCGCCTTGTCACGGTCGGAATTGTGCCAACCCGAGCGGATGTGGGTTACGGATACATTCAGCCTGGTAGCGCGTTGGACGCGGACGCGCGTGAAGTCGCACAGTTTATCGAGAAGCCCGATGCGGTACGGGCGCAGGAGCTGATCGCCCAAGGCGCGTTGTGGAACAGTGGGTTGTTTACCTGGTCGGCG
>CAJIBA010000018.1_pt1 | contig 9525 bp, 7 predicted proteins | sample 9199191 | NCBI WGS metagenome assembly CAJIBA01 (sample SAMEA7708289, study PRJEB35096) | sediment metagenome | biome: marine neritic benthic zone biome [ENVO:01000025]; feature: sediment [ENVO:00002007]; material: shallow marine sediment [ENVO:03000034] sea grass bed [ENVO_01000059] ... | reverse complement strand
GCTCAATGCGGTACGTGCCGCTCATCGCGGCCGAGAGGCGCTCGAGTTGGTCGGACATAGGGAGGGAAGTTTAGGGTGCCGAGAGCGATTTCGCGAGCAAGGCAGGGAATCCTAAGCGAGCTCCGCACCGCGCACGTGACGTTTGCCGAGGCCAGGTTCCGTCGCTCGCCGTAATTGCATGTTTGGCAATGACTTACGAACAGGGACCTCGACCTGCCATCTCGGCGACGTGGGACAAGCTCGATGAGTCCCGCGCACCACGCCGTCACTTGTCGATGCCTTGAGTCTCACCCTTTTAGAGCAACACAATATCACGACTGTGCGGGGAACCGATCATTACCTTGCGCTCGAGGGAGCGTTGGTGGTACCGGGGCCGCTCGAGGGGAGATTCCTCCACTATGCCTTTGAAGCCACCCCGGATTGCTCGATGCTAGCATACTATCAAGACACCCTCACGGTACTTTTACGAACAGAACGGTCGGGATTGGCGATATTTGATGGTCGGAGGTGACGGCATTGAGCGAAAGCATCAAGCGGATCGCGCCTGAATCACTCGACGACCTCATTGGGGCACTCAGGACACGTGGGTATCGGGTTGTGGGTCCGACACTCCGCGACCGGTGCATCGTTTACGATGAGCTCGAGTCCGCGGCTGACCTTCCATCCAGTTGGACCGACGAGCAGGATGCCGGGACCTACCGGGTCAAACCGCGCGACGATAACGCCTACTTCGGTTACGTCGTGGGACCCCATTCGTGGAAGCGCTACCTCTACCCACCGCGCTCGCTCCTCTGGCGTGCGACAAAGACTGACAGCGGATTCAGCCTCGAGCATGCGGCAGCGGAGGAGCGTTATGCCTTTCTCGGCGTGCGGGCGTGCGAGTTGGCAGCCATGCGCGTCCAAGACCGGGTGTTCCTCGAGGGTCCGGTGGTCGATCCCGCATATGGCGCCTTACGGGAGCACGCATTCGTGGTCGCCGTGCAATGCGTTGAGGCCCGCGGCACCTGCTTCTGCGTGTCCATGAACACGGGACCGGCCGTGACGGACGGTGCCGACTTGACGCTCACCGAAATCGTGGAATACGGGCTGCACTACTTCACGATCGTGGCAGGGACTCCCAGGGGAGCAGAGGTGCTGGCGGAGCTTCCCAACAAGGACGCGACCGAGGAGCAGGTGCGAGCCGCAGAGGCTGCCGTCGACGCGGCGGCAACCAAGATGGGCCGCACGCTCGACACGCACGGTATCCGAGAGCTGCTGCAATCTCAGGCAAACAGTCCGCTGTGGGACGAGGTCGCCGACCGGTGTCTCACTTGCGGCAACTGCACGATGGTCTGTCCCACGTGTTTCTGCCACACCGTGGAAGACACGACCGACCTCTCCGGTAACGTCGCCGAACGGTGGCGGGAGTGGGACTCCTGTTTCACGAGCGACTTCTCCTACATCCATGGCGGCGGACTCCGGAGTACCACCCGCGCCCGCTACCGACACTGGATCACTCACAAGCTCGCGAGCTGGTACGATCAGTTCGACATGTCCGGCTGCGTGGGCTGCGGGCGCTGCATCACGTGGTGTCCGGTAGGCATCGATATCACTCAGGAAGTCGCCGCGCTACGCGAGCGCACGAGCGCGGCCGCCTAGGCGAGGAGCAAGACATGATTGACCTTATCTCCATCGACAAGTTGCTGGAACAGATCCCGGTGTTCCAAGGGCTATCGCCCGAACACCTGGAACTGATCGCCGGCTGCGCGTCCAACGTCCGTTTCGACGAAGGTCAGATGCTCTTCAACGAGGGGGACCCAGCCGACCGCTTCTTCGTGGTTCGGCACGGATTGGTCGCGATCGAGCTGTACGAGCCACAAAAAGGGAAGATCACCATCGAAACAGTGCGCGACACTGGGGTCGTCGGTTGGTCATGGCTCATCCCGCCGTACCGCTGGCACTTCGATGCGCGGGCGGTCGAGTCCACCCGCGCGGTATCCCTCGACGCCCAATGCCTCCGCGGCAAGTGCGACGAGGACACACGACTCGGGTACGATCTGATGCAGCGGTTCGCCAAGGTCATGACGAAACGCCTCCAGGGCGCCGCCATGCAGCTGTTGGACGTGTACGGACATGGCGGCGCCTAGGCTTCCCGACGTGGCCAGTGGAGGGCACCCCATGGTGCCGCGCCCCTTCCGGATCGACAAACGTTCGGACGAGTCGGCCGACACGTTTACGATCCAGCTCTCCGCGCTCGACGACAGCGGCAGCCTGGCGTTCGTGCCCGGGCAGTTCAACATGCTGTACGTCTTCGGGAAAGGTGAGTCGGCGATTTCCATCAGCGGCAACCCTGCGACTCCCAAGACGCTGGTCCACACCATCCGCGCCGTCGGCACCGTGACGACGGGTGTACAAGCGCTCGAGCCGGGTGCGACCGTTGGCATTCGTGGCCCGTTTGGCGCGCCGTGGCCGGTTGAAGAAGCCAAGGGAAAGGACGTCTTGGTCATCGCCGGCGGTATCGGATTGGCACCGCTCCGCCCAGTCATCTACCACGTGCTCAAGCATCGCTCGGACTACCAGCAGGCCACGCTCCTCTATGGGGCGCGCACGCCGGGCGACATGCTGTTCCGGGCACAGCTCAAGCGGTGGCGGGGCCGGTTCGACTTCGACGCACACGTGACGGTCGATGCCGCCCGAAAGGACTGGCGTGGCCACGTGGGCGTGGTGCCTGGGTTGATACCATTGGCCAACCCGGACCCCGAGAACACGATCGTGATGATCTGTGGCCCGGAAATCATGATGCGGTTCACGGTGCGCGACTTGCTCGAGCGCAGCATACCGCCGGAACAGATCTACGTCTCGATGGAACGCAACATGAAGTGCGCGGTGGGTCACTGTGGGCACTGTCAGCTGGGACCCGAGTTCGTCTGCCGGGATGGGCCAGTGTTCCCGTGGTCCCGCATTCAGCCTCGACTCGCGATTCGGGAACTGTAATGGACGCCCGCGTCAAGCCAAAGATTGCCGTCTGGAAGTTCGCCTCGTGCGACGGCTGCCAGCTCTCGCTGCTCGACTGCGAGGATGAGTTGCTCGCCGTCGCCAGGGCCGTGGACATCGCGTATTTCCCTGAGGCGACACGAGCAGTCGTCGAAGGCCCCTACGATGTCTCGCTCGTCGAAGGATCGGTGACCACTCCACACGACGCGGTTCGAATCAAGGATATCCGCAAGAACTCGAAACTCTTGATCACGATCGGGGCATGCGCCACTGCCGGGGGGATTCAGGCACTCAGGAACTTCGTTGATGTGGCCGAGTTCGTGTCCGCCGTCTACGCGCGCCCCGACTACATCGACACGCTCGCCACCTCCATGCCGATCGCCAACTACGTGACCGTGGACTTCGAGCTGCGGGGCTGCCCGATCAACAAGCACCAGTTGGTAGAAGTGCTCTCGGCATTCGTGAACGGGCGCAAGCCCAACATCTCATCGGCCAGCGTGTGCATGGAGTGCAAGCGGCGCGGCACGGTATGCGTGATGGTAGCCCAGGGCACGCCGTGTCTCGGTCCGGTAACCCACGCGGGCTGCGATGCCCTGTGCCCGTCGTACAACCGCGGCTGCTTCGGCTGCTATGGACCGAAGGAGACCCCTAACACCTCGTCGATCGCCCGGTGGTGGAACACCGAGCTGCAAGTGCCACGTGCTGAGCTCGTGCGCACCTTCCGGGGCTTCAACGCGTACGCCAAAGCCTTTAAGAACGAGAGTGACCTGCATGCCGATACCACAGGCTGACGCGCGCCAGAACGGGAAGACGCGCACGATCGAGGTCGACTACCTCGCGCGCGTCGAAGGCGAGGGCGCGATGTACGTCAAGATGGATGGCGACCGCGTCGAGCAGGTGGAACTCAAGATCTTCGAGCCCCCCCGATTCTTCGAGGCGTTCCTGGTCGGGCGACGCATGGGTGAAGTCGTAGACATCACGGCGCGCATCTGCGGGATCTGTCCCATCGCATATCAGATGAGCTCAGCCCACGCCGTGGAGATGGCCTGCGGCGTTCGCGTCGACGGCCCCATCCGCGACCTGCGGCGTCTCATCTACTGCGGTGAGTGGATCGAGAGCCACGGGCTGCACACGTTCATGCTCCACTTGCCCGACTTTCTCGGATACGAGAGCGCCATCGAGATGGCGAAGGACTACCCGGATGAAGTCAACATGGCGCTGCGGCTCAAGAAGATCGGCAACAGCATCGTCAATTTCGTCGGGGGACGGGAGATTCATCCTATCAACGTCCAGGTAGGCGGGTTCTACCGCGTTCCCGCGAAGCGTGAGCTGCACGGACTCGTGGACGATCTCGAATGGGCGCGCGACGCGGCGGTCAAGAGCGTCCATCTCTTCCAGGGACTCGAATACCCGGCGATCGAGCAGGAATACGAGGTGGTCGCCCTGCAGCATCCGGACGAATACCCCTTCAACGAGGGCCGCCTCGTCTCGAATCGAGGACTGGACATCGATATTCGCGAGTTCAACGAGCACTTCGTTGAGGAGCACGTCGAGCGTTCCAACGCGCTCCATTGCGTGCACCGGCGACGGGGTGCCTATCATGTGGGCCCCATCGCACGGTACAACCTCAACCAGGCACAGCTACTTCCCACTGCACGTGAGGCGGCGCGCGACGCCAGCCTCGGCGACGCCGTGTGGAATCCCTATCACAGTCTGATCGTGCGCGGCGTCGAGATGGTGCACGCCTGTGAGGAGGCCCTGCGCATCATTGGGAACTACGAGATGCCCGACACGCCGGCCGTCGACGTGAGCCCGCAGGCGGGGGTCGGTCACGGCTGTACGGAGGCGCCACGCGGCATTCTGTACCACCGCTACCGACTCGACGAACAGGGCACCATCCGCGAGGCTCAGATCGTGCCGCCCACGGCACAGAACCAGCGACAGATCGAAGACGATCTCCGGGCGTTCGTCGAACGTCACCATACACTCCCCGACGAGCAGCTGCAGTGGCAATGCGAGCAGATGATCAGGAACTACGACCCGTGTATCTCATGTGCGACGCATTTCCTGAAGCTGGAGATCGATCGCGGGTAGTCCGCACGGCGAGCCGCATCCTGTCCACATCATTTGAGTGCACCGCACGCATCGCGGTTGTGGGAGTTGGGAACGTCGACCGCGGCGACGACGGAGCGGGTCGTCTGGTAGTCCAGGCACTGCGCACCGCGTTGCCGCCCGAGATCGCAGTACTTGAAGAAAGCGGGGATGCAGCGGCGCTGGTCCAGATCCTCGCCGAGCACGATGCCGTCTTCATCGTCGATGCGGTTCACACCCAGAGCGCCGAGCCGGGACACCTCCATCGTATTGACGCCAGGGGTGGTCCACTTCCCGCTCCGTTCCGCGAAGTCTCCACACACGGCTTTGGCGTGGGCGAGGGGATCGAGTTGGCGCGTGCCTTGGGAACGTTGCCCGGCACCGTCGTCATCTACGGCATCGAAGCTGGCGCCTTCACGCCCGGCCGACCACCGACTCCGGCCGTGACCCGAGGAATTGAACGGGCTATCCGCGCTGTCATCGCTGAGCTTGGCGGCAAGACGGCGTGAGATGCTAGGATGACCTTCAACGGCGTAAGAGGGTCGACGACCGACTGAACTGGGCGACGACGGGTTTCACCTCTCGCGGCACTCGTCGCAGGGAAACCGACGGGAAATCCGCAAGCGGGTTGTTGATTCTTCTCGGTTTTCAGTTGTCAGTTGTTAGCAGCTGTCAGCCTTCAGCTTTCAGCTGTTCGCGTCCCGTATCCCGTACCCGTCCCTCACCCTCCCACTCGCTCAAGCCCCGCCCGCGCCTCGTCCAGCATGGGCTGAAGCTCCTCATCTGCTTTCGACCACAGGAACAGGAACCGCTGGTAGTGGCGCCGGGCGTCGGCGGAGCGGCCTTCGCGTTCGGCGAGGCGCGCGAGGCGGAGTTCCGCCGGACCAGAGAACACACGGTCGACAAAGTTGAACTGCTCAAACGACCGGTACGCCACCATGGCATCCTCGTCACGTCCATGCTCGTCGAGAAGGATCGCCCGGCGATACCGTTCCGCTGCGAGCGATGTGAACGGCGAAAAGAGCGCCAATTCGGAGCTCACGACGAGGCGCCCGTCACCCAGCAATTGCAGGGCTGTGGCTCGATCGCCCTGTGCTTCCGCTATCGCGCCGCGAACGCTTCGGCCAAACGCACGCTGGAGCACTTCATTAGGGTCGTCACCGGTCTTGCGCTCGAGTTCCGCTGCCAATGCCGTAGCTGCCGGCAGATTCCCCAGCTGCACTTCGGTCAGGCCCAACAGATACTGTCGCAATCCTGGATACAAACCGTCGTGAACATTGAAATGGACCATCGGGATTGAACTGGGCCGAGCCTGCTCCGCATCCCAGCCTAAGAGCGACTCGCGCAGCGTTTCGAACTCGGCACGGGACGTGGGGGTGAACGGCTGGAGCGTGAGCAACACGCGGTGCGAGATCCCAAGTGCCTGGTTCACCCGTTCTGCGGCGGCGAGCTGATCGCGGCTCGCGGACCACCGCCCGCGGATCGCATTCAGGTAGGCGAGGTGGATGTGGCCCAACGCGCGCAGCTCGGAAGACCGAGAGGGCAGCGTCTCGGTCGCAAAAAGCGACTCCACGGCGTCAAACCGGTCCGTCCAGGCGGAGACCGGGTAGCTCGCTTGAGGAACATAGATCTCCGGGGCACCGGCGAGTTCCGTACGGAAGTCGATGAGCGCCGTCGAGTCCTTCGAAAACACGGCGTCGAAGGCTCGGACCGCGAGTGCCCGGTCGCCTTCGGGATTGAGCTGGAGGATACGCCGCCCGAGCGAGTCTACTGTGGTCACATCGGCGGCTCGGGCCGCAATACGCTGCAAGTGAATCAGCGAGACGGCGTTGTCGGGTTCGAACGCCAATACACGCTCAAACCCCTCTCGTGACTCGCTTATCGACCGCCCATGGATTGGACCGTAGTGGAATTGCACTTCGGCCAACTGGAACCAGGCCTCGACGTCCTGGGGCCAGATTCCCACGACGGCACGGAACATTCGCTCGGCCGTCTCGTCGTCGCCCCGCCGACTCGCGAGCAGCGCTTCGAGGAGCCGCCTGTCGTGGTCGGAGAGCCTGTCCGCATGCCGTACCGCCGCTTCCGCCGCGATGTTCGCGATGTCTGGGCGCAGTGCCCACTCGGCCGCGATGCTCAAGCGGTACAGGGCAAGAGCGAACTGGCTATCCGCTGCCACCGCCTCTTGAAATGCTTCCACCGCAGCGCCGAACAGGCCGGCGCGGAACCGGCTTTCACCCTCGAGATACGCTTTGAGTGCTGGCAACGATGCGGTCGTGACGGCGGCGACCTGCGTGACACGTGACGCCCGGCCGGCGCCGGACACCAGAAGCTGTGTTGCTATCTGATCCACCATCGCGAGGATATCGTCCGGATCACCATCAACTGTGCCCGAACTGATTGGTTTGGATTCCGCTTGCTGATCGTAGAGGGCGGCATCTACGCGGATGTTCTCCCCCGCCTGCACGATGTCGCCGAGCACGAAGAGTCCGGCCCCCAATTCCCGGGCTACACGTGACGCTTCCAGCGGCGTGATCCGCTCGAGCGCTTGCTGCTCAACGCGCGCCATGACGGCACGCGGGTCCACAGTCCGCAGGTCACCCGCGCCATCCATGCCGGTCGCGAGGAGATTGACCATCCCCTCTCCCAAGTACTGGACATCGGGACTGCCCTGCACGGTGAACGGAAAGACCACAACCGAAGTTGACGACACTGCGGTGTCGGGCCCAGCTCGCCTCCCGAAGACCCCGAAGCCGATTATGGCTACTATGGCCATCGTCGCGAGCGCTGCGATGCCGAGTCGGCGAGGCTTCCGCGACACACCGCGGATTGCCTGTGTCCCGGTATCGGGCGTCGTAAGCGTCTCCAACCTGTGGACGATCTCGTCAGCCGTTGCCCACCGATCGGCGGGCTCTTTGGCGAGACAGCGCATCACGACATCCGCGAGTTCCTGACCGATCTCTGGCCGCACCACTGACAGATGCTTCGGCTCCTCCGTGAGATGCGCGGCCAGGATCTGCTGGGGCGTCCGATCGGCGAACGGCGGCGTGCCGGTCAACAGCTCGTAGGCGAGCACCCCATACGCATAGATATCGGCACGGTGGTCGATGTCCGGGTCGGCGGTCGCCTGTTCCGGCGACATATAGGTTGGGGTGCCGACCGCCATGCCGACGGTGGTGAGCGCTTGATGGCCTGCCGCTTCACTCACCGCTCGTGCTACTCCGAAATCCGTTACGGTCGCATGTCGGCCGGAGACCATAACATTGTCGGGTTTGATGTCGCGATGGACCACGTCGCGCGAATGCGCATAGGCCAGTGCGTCAGCCACCTCGCGAAGCAATCGCGTGGCATCAGTGATCGGGAGAGCCCCTTCCCGCTCGAGTCGACCGCGAAGCGATTCGCCTTCGACGTACGGCATGACGTAGAACAGGAAGCCGTCGGCTTCCCCCGACTCGAAGAGCGGGAGAATGTGCGGGTGCTGGAGGTTGGCGGTTACCTCGATCTCCCGGAGAAACCGTTCCGCACCAACGACCGCGGCGAGATCTGGCTTCAGGACCTTGAGCGCCACCTTGCGGTTGTGCTTGACGTCGTGCGCGAGGTACACGGTCGCCATGCCGCCGGCGCCGAGCTCGCGCTCGATGCGGTAGCGATCGGCGAGGGCCTCCGTGAGGCGGGCGAGCGTGGGGTTGTCTGTCGTCAGCTATCAGTTCTCATTGTTGTAGGTCTGTCAGTCCCACCATATCCCCGGTCCGCGTCTCACGTTCCACGTTTCACCTTTCACGCCTCAGCATCCCTCGGCTTCACCGTCCGCCCCACGATCAACGTGATGTTGTCGCTGCCGCCACCATCCAAGGCATCCTGCAATAAGTTCTCGGTCACTTCCTTCGCAGTCGTGAAAGCTCCCAGCCGCTCCGCAATTCGCTCGTCACTCACGTGCTTGGTGAGACCGTCACTGCACAACAGCACCACCGCTCCCCAGCTGCGAACGATCCTCGTGACGACCGGCGCTGCCTGCTGACCCCCAATCGCGCTCGACAGGACGTGGGCCCACCTCGTTCGATGCGCCTTCGTCCGCGTGAGCGTTCCTTGATCTACCAAGTCCTGCGCCATCGTCTGGTCTCGCGAGATCTGACTGAGCTTGCCGTCCCGGAACAGGTAGCAGCGGCTGTCCCCCACTTGCAGCAGGTAGGCGTGCGGCCACAGCCCCAAGAACAACGTCATGGTCGTGGCAAATCGCGTGTGCTCACGTGATTCTTTCGTACGAGCCACCAACTGCTCATGACAGGCCAACGCTGCATCTTCGAGTAACCGAGGAAACGCGTCCGCGTCGATCTCGTCTTTCTCATAGGCGTCCGGGAAGCCCCGGGTCACCTGCTGCACCAGGCCCTGCACGGCTATTCGGCCAGCTTCGCCACCGCCACCGCCACTGCCGACGCCGTCCGCAACCATCGCAAAGGACGCGAG
>CAJIBA010000211.1_pt1 | contig 9538 bp, 6 predicted proteins | sample 9199191 | NCBI WGS metagenome assembly CAJIBA01 (sample SAMEA7708289, study PRJEB35096) | sediment metagenome | biome: marine neritic benthic zone biome [ENVO:01000025]; feature: sediment [ENVO:00002007]; material: shallow marine sediment [ENVO:03000034] sea grass bed [ENVO_01000059] ... | reverse complement strand
TTTTGCGGGCCGTCACGCGGGAAGGCAACGATTCCGCGATCACCTCCGGTCCGTCTGTCGAGACAATGGCATGCTCCAGCGCGTTCTCGAGCTCGCGAACGTTGCCCGGCCAGTCGTAGTGCATGATGGCGTCGAGCGCGCGGCCCGACAGCCGCTTGGGCTTTTGGTCACGTTCTTCACCAAGTCGCATCAAGAACGCTTCCGCCAAGATCGCGACATCCTCCGGGCGCTCCCGCAGCGGCGGCAGATGAACGGCGATTACGTTGAGGCGGTAGTACAGGTCCGAGCGGAACGCCCCCTGTTTGAGTTCCGCGTCGAGGTCACGGTTGGTCGCTGCAATCACGCGCACATCCACCGCAATCGGTGCAGTCCCTCCGACCGGCAACGCCTCCCGCTCCTGCAGCACGCGCAGCAGCTTCACCTGCGTGGACGGCTTCGTCTCGGCAATTTCATCCAAGAAGAACGTGCCGCCTTTAGCTGCGGCGAACAGCCCTTCCTTGTCGCGGTCGGCTCCAGTGAACGAGCCCTTCTCGTGACCAAACAGCTCCGACTCGAGGAGACTCTCGGGAAGAGCGCCACAGTTGATGGAGAAGAACGGGCCATCGCTGCGCACCGACAGCTCATGAATGTAGCGGGCGATGACCTCCTTACCTGTCCCGCTTTCGCCCTGAATGAGGACCGTCGATTCCGTTGGGGCCACCTGCTCAGCGAGCCGCATCACCTCGAGGAACGCCTTGCTTTTCCCGAGTGGCTTGATCGATTGTGACCGCTCGCGGCGGCGGATCTCCTTCTTGAGCTCTTTGTTCTCGGTCTTGAGCTCTCGCTGCTCTGCCGCGCGCCGACAGATCGCGACGAGTTCCTCGTTCGCAAACGGCTTCTGGATGTAGTAAAAGGCGCCCTCATTCACCGCTTGAATCGCGGATTGCAGCGATGCCTGAGCGGTCATGAGAATCACCGGCATTTCGGGATCCATGTCCCGCGCGGCTTCGAGAATCTCGATGCCGCTCACCCCTGGCATCCGCACGTCTGTCAGCACGATGTCGGGCTTCGACGCTTGCATCGCCTCCATGCCGGCTCTGCCGCCCTGCGCAGTCTGTGGCTCGAAGTCCGAGTTCTTGAGCAGGATCCGCAACGTATCGAGGATACCCGCTTCGTCGTCGATGATGAGCACGCTGGGTTGGTTCTGACTCACGCTGCGACCTCCGATGAGCGCGTCGACGGGATGATCACGCGAAATACCGTGCCACCGGCTGCAAGAGTATCGACGAACACCACGCCGAGATGGGCCTCCACCGCGCGTTGCACGATCGCGAGCCCCAGACCGGAGCCACCCTCACGTCCACTCACGAACGGCTCGAACAGTCGCTCCTTGAGATCGGCGGGTACGCCCGGACCGTTGTCTTCCACGCGCAGTAGTACGGCCGAATCGATGCTCACACCGAATGGCAGATCGCTGAGGCGTGCTTCCCGAACTTCGATGGACACGCGCGCCTTGCCATCCGATGCCTGGAGCGCGTTGAGCACAAGGTTGACGACGACTCGGTGTAGCAGATCTTCGTCACCTTCGACTGATGCAGGCGACCGAGCGAGCTCGATCTGGGCGTTTTGAGGGCAATCCGGGTGTTGATGAACTACTTGCACGGCCCGTTCGGCCACCGTCCCCAGATCCAGGGTTTTGCATTTGGTCACCCGCACACGCGAAAAATCGAGAAACTCGCTCAACAGTCGGCTCAGCCGATCGCTCTCGCGCAACACGAGCTGAGCCAAGAATCGCTCGTCCTCGCTTTGTCGCGTGCTTTGCGTCAACTGCTCAATAGCCGATCGAATCGATGCCAGAGGATTCCGGATCTCGTGCGCCAGAGACGCTGAGAGCTCGGCCACAGCCTCGAGCCGGCCCGTGCGAATGTGTAACGCTTCAACCCGCTTTTGGTCAGAGATATCGCTGAAGATCGCCGTCACCGACGGAAGCTCGTCCTCTCCCGGCGCCTCGATACGGGTCATCGTCATGCCGATCGGAAACGCGCGGTCGCCACTCGTGACCTTCCCTTCCGATCGCAGGGCCTTTTGCGGTCCCACCCGTGTTGCCGCAATGACGCGGACGAGATCCTGGGCCCGGTCGCCGATCATGTCCTCGAGCGACCGCCCGAGCAGTTGTTCGTTCGGCAGATCGAGCAACTGCCGCGCTGAAGGGTTGGCATACACCACCCGCCCCTCTCCATCGACGGTGAGGACACCACTTCGGATGTTGCGGAGGATGTCGGCCGCCTCGAGCCTCAGGCGTCGCACTTCTCGTTGCAGTGTGTCGCGCTCCGCACCCATGACGCGGACCCTGCTCGCGATCAATCCGGTTCCGATGAATACGGCGACGAAGACCCCGATTTGGAGCCACACGGCGACCGAAAGCTGTTCCGGCTGCCATACGATGTCTGCCAAGTACAGCAGGCTCGCGAGACTCGTGATGAGCAGGCTCGACGCGAGGGGCATGAGGATCGCTGAGACCGCAATGACGAGCACATACAGCGCCGGGAACTGGCTTGCGGGACCGCCCGTCACGTGCACCACGACAGTGATCAGCGCCAAATCGAACAATGCCTGCGCATACAGGAACGTCATCCCGGGCCGGGCATTGCGAATGTGGGTGTACCACACCGACGGCGCGGTCACCAGGACGCCAGCTAGCGCCGCGACGGCAAGCGCGACGATGTACTCAGGGGGAATGGCCCGGAACGAGAGGGCTGCGGCAACGAAGACGACGGTGCCCACCGTGACGCGGCCGAGATATACCCATTGCAGCAGCCAGCGAGTGGAGGGGATGCCGCGCTCGGTGCGCGCACCCGACCTCTTCGCCACTGATCGCCCACTCACCAGTCGCATGGCCCCAAGTATTCTGAGAACCCTCGCAAAATGCAACACCCTGCCGAAGGCAGGTGCCGGGCCGGAAACGGCCGCAGGCTGGATTAGCTGGCGAGGTTGCGCTTGAGGGCGCGCACGACCGACCGCACCACCTTGACCCGGCCCCACTGCTTGTCGTTCGCCTCCACTAGCACCCACGGCGCTTCACTGGTGCTCGTGCGCTCGATCATATCGCAGGCTGCGGCTTCGTACGCGTCCCACTTCTTGCGATTGCGCCAATCCTCTTCGGTGAGCTTGTACTGCTTGTACGGGGTGGTTTCGCGGCTCTTGAACCGGCGCAGCTGCTCCTCCGCACTGATCGCCAGCCAGAACTTGAGCACGACGATCCCGGACTCGGTGAGCTGCGCTTCGAACTCGTTGATCTCGGCGTAGGCGCGACTCCATTCGTCACGCGCCGCAAGCCCCTCGATTCGCTCGACCAGCACGCGACCGTACCAGGAACGGTCATAGATCGCCACGCGCCCAATGCGCGGGAGGTGGCGCCAAAACCGCCACAGGTATGGATGCGCCAACTCTTCGTCCGTGGGCGCGCCGACGGAGATGACCTGATAGACCCGCGCGTCCATGGCAGCTGTGAGGCGGCGAATCGCCCCACCCTTGCCCCCCGCGTCAGGACCCTCGAACACCAGGATCAACGATCGACCGGCGTCGTGCAGTTGGCGCACCCTTCGCGACAACTTCGCCGAGTGCTTGGCGAGTTGTTCGTCGTATTCCTCGTCCGTGAGCGACAGTGACAGATCGAGCTGACGGATGACGTTCACGCTCCGCGGTTTGGGGAGAGCCTGTTTGCGCTGTGACGTGCGCGCCTTGGCACGAGCCTTGGCTTCGTCCAGCGCCTCCCGCAGCGTGCGGGCGAGCGTCGACACCACCGTAAGGTTTCGATACCGGTTGTTTGTCGACTCGACGATGTGCCATGGTGCGACACCGGTGCTCGTGACGCGGAGCGCCAGCTCCGACGTCCGACGGAAGTCGTTGTACTCCTTCGAGTAGATCCACGCCTCATCACTAATCAGCCAGCGCGAGCGGGGATCGCGCCGCACCTTGGCCAGCCGCTTCCGCTGGTCCTTCTTGGCCAGGTGGAGCCAGAACTTGATGACCGGCACTCCCTCTTGCACCAGCATGCGCTCGAAGTCGCGGATCCGACGCATCACCCGCTCAAAGGCTACGTCGTCCAGCCGTCCAAAGACCCGATCGATGATGGGATGTGTGTACCAGGAGCCGAGGAACACCGTCATCTTGCCCTTGGGCGAGAGGTGGCGCCAAAACCGCCAGAATCGCGGTCGCTCGCTTTCTTCATCACTCGGCTCGCCCATGCCGAACGCCTCAACACCTCGGGCATCCAACCACTCCACCAGCCGGTTCAGGACCTGCGCCTTCCCCCACTCATCGGCCCCGCTTACCAGCACGACTGGTGCGAGGTCTGACGCTGCAATCTGCCGCTGTACCTCGAGCAGGGCGGCCCGGACCTTCGGCAGTTCTCGTTTGTACGTCGCCTTGTCGATTTTGGAGCCGACTTCTGCGGTTTCGAACACGCAATCCTCTCCCCTTCCAATCCCCGGCCGCTTCTCTTCCGACTGATCTTGGCGCGCCGTCCCGTCGGGCGCCAGAGTCTCCCCAAAACAAGAGGCCCCTCGCCGGGCGAGGGGCCTCTTGGCTCACGACGGCAGCGCGCTTAGCCCTGCACGGCGTTCACCATGTCGAAGATCGGTAGGTACATCGACACGATCATGCCGCCCACGACAGCGCCAAGGACCACGATCATAATGGGCTCCATCAACGACAGGAGCGCCGCCACGGCCGCATCGACCTCGTCGTCGTAGAAGTCGGCGATCTTGGTCAGCATTTCGTCCAGCCCACCGGTGGCCTCACCCACGGCGATCATCGATGTCACCATTGGCGGAAAGACCTTGGACTTCTCGAGCGGGCCGGCGACCGTTTCACCACCCGCAATGGATCCTCGCGATTCCATGACCGCATCGTGGATCACGCGATTGCCGGCCGTTCGCGCCGTGATTTCCAACCCCTCGAGGATCGACACACCTGAAGACAGCAACGTGCCCAGCGTACGGGTGAATCGTGACACCGCCGACTTGCGCAGCAGGTCTCCCAACACTGGCGTCCTCAGCAGCATCCGGTCGATCACGAGTTTCCCACCCTCGGTCGCGTAGTACCGCCGTACGAGAAACGCGAACGCAAGGATGCCGAGTCCAAGTGCCCACCAGTAGTTTTGCAGCAGATCGCTCAGCAAGATTACGAATCGCGTCGGTAACGGGAGCGCGATCCCTGCTTCTTCGAACATCTGTTGGAAGGTAGGGATCACAAACACGAGCAGCACGAGCACCGCGATAGCAGCCACGGAGAAGATCACGGCCGGATACACCATTGCGCCCTTCACCTTCCGGACGATGGCATCGTTCTTCTCGAGGAACGTGGCCAGGCGTAGCAGAATCGTATCGAGAATACCACCGGCTTCACCAGCCGCCACCATGTTCACGTAGAGCGCGCTGAAGGCATTGCGGTGCTTGTCGAGCGCATCGGCGAGGGTGTTGCCGCTCTCCACGTCGTACACGACCTGTCGGGTCACGCTGGCGAGCACCTTGTTCTCGGTCTGCTGCGCCAAGATATCCAGCGACTGGACGAGCGGCAGACCGGCATTGATCATCGTCGCGAACTGTCGGGTAAAGACAACGATATCACGGGTAGGAACCCGAGCGGCACGCTTCTTCTTCTGCCGCTCGCGCACGCGGACCACCATGAGTCGGTTCTTCCGCAAGTGCTCTCGAACCGCATCGACACTCGGAAGCTCGAGCGTTCCCGTTTGCTCCTGTCCGCTGACGGTTCGGGCGGTGTACTCGAATACGGGCATCAGAAATCTCCGTGGAGTTTACCTGCGGCTCCCCGCCGTCTTCTTGCCACTGGGTCGCTCTTCATCGGGGAGGGGCTCGCCAACTGCACGCAGGAATTCATTCTGGTCAGGCGCGACACGCAGACACTCCTCCATCGATACCTGACGCGACATGTACAGCTGGTAGAGCGAGTCCGTCAGTGTTTGCATGCCGTGTTTCTTGCCTGCCTGAAGCGACGACTGAATCTGGTGCACTTTGTCATCTCGGATGAGCGCTCGAATGGCCGGGGTGGCCACCAGAATCTCACAGGCCATTGACCGACCCTTGCCGGACGCTCGCGGGAGCAGTAGCTGGGTCGCAACACCTTCGAGCACGAACGCCAACTGCGCCCGCACCTGAGATTGCTGGTGCGACGGAAACACATCGATAATTCGATTGATCGTCTCCGCTGCAGAGTTGGTGTGTAGCGTGGCCAACGCCAAGTGGCCCGTTTCGGCAATCGTCAACGCGGATTGAATGGTCTCCAAGTCCCGCATCTCGCCCACAAGAACCACATCCGGGTCCTGCCGCAGGGCATACTTGAGGGCGTTCGAGAACGACTGTGTATCGGTCCCGACTTCGCGCTGGTTGACGATGCAGCCTTGGTGCCGGTGAATGAACTCGATCGGATCTTCGATCGTGATGATATGGCCTTTCCGCTCCTTGTTGATCTTGTCGCTCATCGCGGCAAGCGTCGTCGACTTCCCCGATCCCGTGGGCCCTGTCACCAGCACCAAACCGCGCGGGCGCTCCGCCAACTTCTTGAGAATCGGCGGCAGACCAAGCTCCTCAAACGTCTTGACGGTGAACGGGATCTGTCGAATGACCAGCGAGACACAGCCACGCTGCTTGAAGCCGTTTCCACGAAATCGGGCCAAATTTTGAATGCCGAACGAGAAGTCCAGCTCGTCTTCGGTCTCGAACCGCTTCTTTTGATTCTCGGTCAAGACTGAGTACGTGAGCTGCAGCGTCTCCTTGGGAGTCATCGTCCGGTCGACGTTCGAATTGGTGATCTCGCCGTCAATGCGGAGCTTGGGACGCTCGCCTGCTGTGACGTGCAGATCAGATGCATCCCGCTCAATCATCTCCTCGAGCAATTGCCTGAGATTGAGCGTATCGCCACTCATTGCTGCATCGGTCATAGACTCATCCCGCCGCCGTTTCCTTGACGACTTCTTCCAAGGTGGTGATCCCCTTTCGGATCTTGTGCATGCCGTCCATCCGCAGCGTCAGCATGGTCTCCTTGACCGCTTGCTCTTGGAGGTCCGCCGTGGAGGCTCCCCGGAGAATCATGCGACGGACCTCGGGGCTCATTGCCATGACCTCGTAGAGCCCTTGACGGCCCTTGTATCCCGTCTCGCCGCACGCGTCACAGCCCTCACCCTTGAAGAAGGTAATGCCTGCAGCTTCCTTCTCCGTAACACCAAGTGCCGCCATCTCCTCTTCGTTGTACGTGTGTTCCCGTTTGCATTCACTGCAGATGCGCCGCACGAGCCGCTGCGCGACGATCAAGTTCACCGCGCTTGCGACGTTGAACGGCTCAATCCCCATGTCCACCATTCGGGTGATCGTCGAGGGCGCGTCGTTCGTGTGCAGCGTCGACAAGACCAAGTGACCGGTGAGCGCGGCCTTGATGGCGATGCTCCCCGTCTCGAGATCACGAATCTCCCCTACCATGATGATGTTGGGATCCTGTCGCAGGAACGCCCGCAGCGCCGCGGCAAACGTCATCCCGATCTCGCTGCGCACCAGCACTTGGTTGATGCCGTGGATGTTGTACTCGACCGGATCTTCGGCGGTCATGATGTTGACTTCTAGCGTGTTGATGCGCGAGAGGGCCGAGTAGAGCGTCGTCGTCTTGCCCGACCCGGTCGGACCCGTAACCAGCACCATCCCATATGGGTTGAGGATGGCCCGCATCAAGTCCTCTTCCGCCTTGGGCTCGAACCCGAACTTCTGGAGGTCCAGCGTCAGGTTGCTCTTGTCCAGAATTCGCAGCACGATCTTCTCGCCGAAGATCACCGGCAGTGTGGAGACGCGGAAGTCGATCACGCGCCGACCCATCTTGAGCTTGATGCGTCCGTCCTGCGGTACGCGGCGCTCCGCAATGTTCAACGCCGACATGATCTTGACCCGGCTCGTGAGCGCCGCTCTCAGCTTGATGGGCGGCTTCATCACTTCCTGCAAGGCGCCGTCAACGCGATACCGAACGCGGAGCTCCTTCTCGAAGGGCTCGATGTGAATGTCACTCGCCCCGCGCTTGACCGCGTCAGTGAGAATGCCGTTGATGAGCTTCACTACCGGCGCGTCGTCGGCGACTTGGGTCGGCCCCTCGTCATCTTCCTCTTCTTCGATGACCTCGAGATCGTCCTCGTCCTCGATGTTCTTGAGCAGCGTCTCCAGCTGCGCGTCGGTGGCTTCGTAGTACCGCTCGATGGCAATGCGCAGCGTGTACTCGCCGGCGATGACCGGAAAGATGTCGAACCGCGTGATGAACTTGAGATCTTCGATGACCGAGAGATTGGTCGGGTCTGCCATGGCCACCGTGAGCGTCCGGCCCTCGCGCTTGAGCGGCAGGACGTAGTGCTTCACGGCGACGTCGGCCGGCACCAGCTTGATGATCTTGGAGTCGACCTCGAAGCGGCCCAGGTCGACGGCCGGGACGCGGTACTGGCGAGCCAGCATCTTGGTGATCTCGATCTCCTGCACCATGCCGAGCTTGACCAGCATGTACCCGAGCCGCATGCCTGACCCGCGCTGCTGCTCCAACGCTTGGAGAAGTTGCTCTCGTGTGATCAAGCCCTCACGGACGAGGAGATCGCCCAGCCGTTCCACACCTGCCGCTGCTGTTGCCATGGCCGCCTTTAGGAAGAGTGCCGGAAGTCAGTCAAATCGTTTGGCAGCAACGGCGTAAGGTGATGAGTCCCGGTTGGGGTGTCAAGGTATTTTGACACGTTCTCGCAACCGATCGACGGTTTTGGAGCCGATCCCCGGGACATTTGCGAGATCGTCGATGCGTCGAAATGGTCCGGTACGTCGACGGTATGCCACGATGGCTTCCGCGCGGGTGGCCCCGATACCCGGAAGGCTCGTCAACTCCTCCACCGACGCTCGATTGAGCGAGAGCAGAGACACCGTGACGGGCCCACGCCGGTGCCTGGGGCGGCCAGAAAACACGACGTGCCGCGCCACAGCCTCGAGCAGCACGGGTCCCACTCCGGGCACCCGGTCCAGTGCCTCGAGGGATCCGAATGGCCCTTGGGCGTCGCGGTAGCTCACGATCCGATTGGCGAGACCCGGGCCGATGCGCGGCAGCCTGGCGAGCTCCTCCACCGAGGCCCGGTCCACATCGATGCGCTCGCCCGGTGCCAGGGGTCGCGCCAGCCGCGCGGCCCGTGCCGCCACTGAATCCTGCACTGGACGCGTGGCGCTGCTGGGTCGGTACGCCACTGCCCCAGACGGCCCCGGCCCCGTGAGCACGACGCGCACCACGAGCCCCGCCAACGTCAACCCGAGAAGCAGCACCGCCGCCCGACGATCGTCGGATGTGGGCATGGTGGCAGACGATGCAACCCACGTCGGGTCAGCGCATAGCCGAGTTGCTGCCGAGTGGATCGAATTCAGGCGCGCTTAAGAGGGCGATTGAAAGGGCGATGGGGGGCGTTGGGAAAGGCCGATGAATGCAAGCGATGAAAGGGCGATGGAAAAGGGCGACTGGAGTTCCCGGCTTCATCGCCCTC
>CAJIBA010000318.1_pt1 | contig 9594 bp, 14 predicted proteins | sample 9199191 | NCBI WGS metagenome assembly CAJIBA01 (sample SAMEA7708289, study PRJEB35096) | sediment metagenome | biome: marine neritic benthic zone biome [ENVO:01000025]; feature: sediment [ENVO:00002007]; material: shallow marine sediment [ENVO:03000034] sea grass bed [ENVO_01000059] ... | reverse complement strand
GGCGGGGCGATGGCGAATACGTTCTTTGCCGCGATGGGTCTTGAGGTCGGCAATTCGCTGGTGGAACCGGACAAACTTGAAACGGCCAGGGACCTGCTCACGCGAGCGGGTGCGAAGCTCGTGCTCCCGCTCGGCGTCACCGTGGCGCAGGCACTCGAGCCGAATGTTGCGACTCGGATGCTGCCGCGCGATCAAGTGCCGCCGGGCTGGGCGATTTACGATATCGATGAGGACGCCGCGACGGATTTCACACGCCGCATTGAGCGAGCGCGCACCGTGGTGTGGAACGGTCCGATGGGGGTGTTCGAGACGCCGCCGTTCGATGCCGGCACGATCGCCGTTGCACGGGGGATTGCGGCTGTGGGCGCCGACGGCGCGACGACCATCGTCGGTGGTGGCGATTCGGTCGCGGCCCTCGCCCGCGCCGGGCTCGCGGACAAGATGTCTCACGTTTCGACTGGCGGTGGCGCGTCGCTCGAGCTCCTCGAAGGGAAGGAGCTTCCGGGGGTCGCCGCATTGGATGACGTATGACGCAGGCCATCTTTGCAGCCAACTGGAAAATGCACCTGGGCCCGCAAGGTGCCCGGGCATTCATGAACACGTTTGTCGACATGTACGAGCCCACGGCCGATCGCGAGGTGTGGTTCTTTCCATCCGCCGTGGCAATTGAGACAACGGTCGCGGCGGTGCAGGGAACCCCTGGGATCGTCGTCGGCGCCCAGAACGTGCATTGGGAATCCAAAGGCGCCTTCACCGGGGAGCTGAGCACCTCCATGGCCCGCGAGGCCGGCGCGCTCGCTGCACTCGTGGGGCATTCAGAGCGTCGCCACGTGTTTGGTGAAACGGATGAGGAGACCGGACACAAAGTGCGCGCGCTGCTGGACGCCGGCCTCACTCCTATGCTGTGTGTGGGGGAGAAGATCGAGCAGCGGGAAGCGGGTGAAACCCTGGCGGTCGTCGAACGGCAGCTGTCCGTGTTAACATCGTACGATCGCACGGCGTTGGGGCGCGTCGTGATTGCCTACGAGCCGGTGTGGGCTATTGGGACGGGAAAGACCGCCACGCCACAGGATGCGGCGCAGGTTCACGCGTTCATTCGGCAATGGCTCACCCAGTGCGGCGCCGACCGAGCGGCCATTCGGGTGCTCTATGGCGGGAGTGTCAAACCCGTCAACATTCGATCGCTGATGGCCGAGCCGGAGATCGACGGTGTGCTGGTGGGTGGAGCCTCGCTCGAGCCCGAAAGTTGGGCGGCCATCGCACAGACACCGCTCGATTGACTTCGGGCCCGATCGGGGTATCTTGCCGGCCGGACGAAGGGACCCATGTTCTATTTCTTTCTCGCAATCGAAATTCTCGTGTGCGTCATTCTCATTGTCGCTGTGCTGTTGCAGGCGGGAACGGGAGGCGGGCTCGCGGCCATGGGCGGCGGCGCATCGACCGACACTTTTCTGGGTGGTCGGCAGGCCGCCACGATTCTCACCAAGTCGTCTTGGTGGTTGGGTGGGCTCTTCCTCGGGCTGGCACTGATCCTCGCAGGCCTCAGCACGCGAACCTCGCAGCCGCGTTCGGTCCTCGAAGCGGAGCCAGTGGCTCCGACACCGGTCGTGCCGCAACAGCAGTTGCCGCTCAACGTCGAGCCTGAGCAGTCAGCACCGCCGCCGCAACCGCAGAACTAGCAAGTGTCGGCGAAGCACCCAGCGTACGTTCTTCTCGAAGACGGCGCGTGGTTTCCAGGGACCACGCGCCGTTCGTTTTCGCCGACACCTGGCGAGGTCGTCTTCACCACCAATTTGACCGGGTACCAGGAGGTCTTCACCGACCCCTCCTATCTCGGCCAGATCGTCGTCATGACGGCCACGATGATCGGCAACTACGGGATCAATCGAGAGGACGTCGAGTCCGAGAAGCCGCAGGTGAACGGTGTCGTGGTGCGGGAGTTGGCGCGAGACCATTCCAGTTGGCGCGCGACCGGTGCCCTCGACGACTGGCTTTCCACGTCGGGCATTCCGATCATCGAAGGCATCGATACGCGGCGGCTTGCGCGCCACATCCGCTCGGCGGGGGCCATGCGAGGGATGCTCGCGCTTGGGGACGCCCCTACCGATGAGACGCGTGCGGCCTTGGAAGCCAGCCCGCACATGGAGGGGCTGGACCTCGCGTCCCGAGCGACCACCAGGGCAGAACGAGCGGAGGGTGCACCCGACGCCGGTTATCACGTGGTCGCGTTCGACTTCGGCATGAAACGGAACATCCTGCGACTGCTCACCGCGATGGACTGCCGCGTCACTGTGGTACCTGCGAACACGGGCGTGGACCGCGTGCGGGAACTCAGGCCTGACGGCGTGTTTCTGTCGAACGGTCCCGGAGATCCTGCGGCGGTCCACTACGCGGTGCCGGTGATCCGTGAGATCGCGGATAAGGGAATCCCGACTTTCGGTATTTGTTTGGGGCATCAGTTGCTGGCACTCGCCTACGGGGGCGACACGATGAAGCTCCCCTACGGCCATCGGGGAGGCAATCACCCGGTTCGCGAGTTCGGAACCGACCGGGTGTTGATAACTAGCCAGAATCACGGATTTGCAGTCAGGGGAAGCAGTAAGGTGGTCTCAGGTGCCAAAGCACTTGAGGTGACGCACCGTAACCTCAATGATGACACTATCGAAGGTGTACGGCACCTCGACCTCCCCGCATTCGGCGTTCAGTACCATCCTGAGGCCTCACCAGGCCCTCATGACGCGCAGGGGCACTTTGGCGAATTCGTCCAAGCTCTTGACAGGCAACACTTAAGCGGATAATAATGACGGCCCAACGGCTGCCCTCCGGGGCACCGTTTCCGCCATCTTAGGGCTCCTTGGAGCGAGGACGAATGACCAAGGCGGATCTAGTCGAGAAGGTCACGGCGACGATTGCGCGAACAGCCGGGCCGATGATTTCGAAGAAGGACTGTGCTCGGGTCGTGGACGCGTTCCTCGATGCGATCAAACAGACCTTATCCGATCAAAGCAACATTGAGATCCGCGGCTTCGGTACGTTCAAGATCCGGCGACGCAAGACGCGGATGGCTCGGAATCCACGCACCGGCGACCCCGTGGAAGTTGCGGCTCGCCCGGTCCCCGTCTTCAAACCGTCGAAGGAACTGCGCAGTCTGGTCGCGGAGTCCGAGTCGGTGGAGGCTTCGCGGGGGGACGCGTATTAGACGACTATCAACACAGTGAGTTGAGACTCAACAGCGCGCGGGGCGATCGCCATAGAGGTGTCGCCCCGCAGACGTTGGTGCCCTGCTACCCCGAGCTCGGCGGACGCTCTGGTCGGCCTCACCGAGCACACTATATTCCGTTCCACATGTCGGCCTCAGAGAAGTCATCGGTCTCCGCACCCTCGGGCATCACGGTGCGCTGCCGTTTCTTTGCGCGGTTTGCCGAACTGCTGGGCTGCGAGTCGCATGAACTGACGCTTCGAGCACCAGCCACGGTCGCCGATGCGGTTGCGGCGCTGCGCGACACGCTGGAGCGGGGAGCGCAGCTTCCGCTGTCACCGCTCACCGCGGTCAATTGTGAGCATGTGACTGGTGATCGGGTGCTGGCAGACGGCGACGAGCTGGCGCTCCTTCCTCCGCTCGCGGGCGGATGATGCATTCCTCGGTGACAGCAGATCCGATCGATATCGCAACGCTCCTGGCCGAGGTGGTGGACGTCGAGCGGGGCGCCACCGTGCTGTTTCTCGGATCCGTGCGACGGAGCGATGAAGACGGTCCGGTCCGAGCCATCGAGTACGCAGCGTATGAGGAGATGGTTGGCCCCGAGCTCGAGCGAATACGCGACGAGGCGACACAACGCTGGCCAGGACTTGGCTGTGTAGTCCAGCATCGTACCGGGCGCGTTCCAGTTGGCGAGGCCAGCATCGCGGTAGCGGCTGCCGCCGCGCACCGTGCCGAGGCGTTCGAGGCATGCCGGTTCGTGATCGACGAGGCCAAGCGTCGGCTGCCGGTGTGGAAGCACGAGCAATTGGACGACGGCACCGTGCGCTGGCGCGAAGCCTGACCGCGTACCACACTTAGGATCGCGGGGCATCACGGGGGCATTGGATGGGACTGGCCGTAGCACTGATCGAACCTGAAATCCCTCCCAACACCGGCAACATCGCTCGCTTATGTGCCGCGACCGATTCGGCGCTCCACCTCATCGAACCGCTCGGCTTCCAACTCGACGACCCTCGTTTGCGGCGGGCCGGGCTGGACTACTGGGGCGCTGTCGATCTATGGGTGCACCCACACTGGCGGGCATTCCGGTACGCCGTGGCGCGAGAACGGTGCCTCTACTTCAGTACACATGGGACACGGTCCTATCTGGAAGCGGAGTACACTCGCAACAGTGTGCTCGTGTTTGGAAACGAGACGCAGGGAATGCCGGTGCGAATCCGCGACAAACATCCCGAGCGCGTGTTTCGCATCCCTATGGGGCCGGCAGTTCGCAGTCTGAATCTGTCTACTGCAGTGGCCATCGTGTTGTACGAAGCCATCCGCCAACTCGGCGAGAGGGTTTCGGCCTTCACTCCTCCCGATGCATTTGAAATCCAACTCGAAGAGGACGGGAGCAACCAATGAACAAGATTACCGTTGTGGGAGCCGGACACGTTGGCGCAACCACCGCGCAACGGCTCGCAGAGAAGGAACTCGCCCGCGAGGTCGTGTTGGTCGACATCGTCGAGGGTACTCCCCAAGGGAAAGGCCTCGATCAATGGCAGTCGGGTCCCGTTGAAGGGTTCGACTCACGCATCGTAGGTGTCAATGACTACAAGAAGGCAAAAGGCAGTGACATCTTCGTCGTGACCGCGGGGATCCCGCGCAAGCCGGGCATGAGTCGGGACGATCTCGTGAAGACCAACGCGGATATCGTCAAATCAGTGTCCAAGGAGATCAAGAAGGTTGCGCCCAAAGCCATCGTGGTCGTGGTGTCCAACCCGCTGGATGTCATGTGCTACGTCGCGAAGGAGGTCACCGGCTTCCCCCGGGAGCGTGTGATGGGCATGGCCGGTATTCTCGATACGGCGCGGTTCCGCACGTTTCTCTCTGAGGCCGCCGGCGTGTCAGTGGAGGACATTCAGGCGATGGTGCTCGGGGGGCACGGCGACAGCATGGTGCCGCTCATTTCGTACACGACGGTGTCTGGTATCCCGATCACCCAGTTCGTTGACGCTGCCACTCTCGATCCGATTGTGGAGCGGACACGAAAGGGCGGGGGCGAGATCGTGAAACACCTGAAGACGGGCTCGGCCTACTACGCGCCGTCTGCAGGTGCGGTGCAGATGGTCGAGGCCATCGTGAAAGACAAGAAGCGCTTGTTGCCCTGTTCGGCATGGCTCAACGGCGAGTACGGCCTGAACGACGTGTATCTCGGTGTGCCATGTCTGCTCGGAGCCGGTGGCCTTGAGAAGATCGTGGAGATCAAGCTCAAGGCCGACGAGAAGAAGGCGCTCGCGAAGTCCGCCGACGCCGTCAAGTCGACCATGGACGTCGTACAGCTCTAGGCTTGGGCGACAATCGGGTGAGGGGTACGGCCTGGCGTCTGTGGCGCCAGGCCGTATCTTCGTCCGGTCTTTCCTCCCTGGAGATTTCCCATGGTCACGATCGCGTCGCTCTGGCTTCCGATCCTCCTGTCCGCCGTCTTCGTGTGGATCGCGAGCGCGGTTGTCTGGACGGTCCTGCCGCATCGGAAGAACGAGTTCAGGCAACTGCCCGATGAAACATCCGCGCGCCAGGCTCTCAAGGCCGGCGTCGGTGAGTACTTCGTTCCATGGGGCTCCCAGGCTGCGATGAAGGATCCCGAGTATCAGCGCAAGTCCCAGGAGGGCCCGGTCACCCCCGTTCGCCTCCTGCCCTCGGGCAAGCCGGCGATGGGCAAAGCGATGGTGCTCTCGGTGCTGACCTACCTCGTCGTCGGGATCTTCGTGGCGTATTTGACGAGCAGAACACTCGGCCCGGGCGCACCATACCTTGCCGTCCATCGCGTGGCCGGCGTCTTCGCCTTTGGGGCCTACTTCTTCGCGTCGGTGCCGGACTCAATCTGGTTCGGTAAGCCCTGGGGCTCGACAGGGAAACTGTTGATCGAGGCCCTCGTGTACTCGGGACTGACGGGCGGGACGTTCGGGTGGCTGTGGCCCTCCTGAGTCAGGAAGACGATGAAGGTCCGTCGTACGTGACGTAGTTTCGGGGCGTCTCCCAGAGCACCAGTCGTTTGAGCGTGCCGGGGAGACGCCCTTCGAGCATCCCCCAAATCACCACCACGATATTCTCACTCGTTGGGTTGCGATCGCGGAATTCCGCAACGTCGAGGTTGAGGTTCTTGTGGTCGAGCCGGTCGAGGACCAGCTGCTCGACGATGTGTTTCACCTCACCCAAGTCGGCGACGTACCCCGAGCGCGGGTCGATCTCGCCCTCGACCGATACGTCCAACTCGTAGTTGTGTCCATGGTAATTCGGACTATTGCAGAGCCCGAAGAGGCTCTGGTTTTCGGCGTCGGAGAGCGCCGGATTGTGCAGCCGATGGGCGGCATTGAAGTGAACGCGGCGGGTCACCGTTACAGTTGGCATCGCCCCTACATAGCCGAGGCTGCCTCCCGGCGTCAAGGTGGATCCGTTGACCACCATCTATGGCATTGCTACTATTGAAGTTACGCAGATCATGGCCTACCGCCCCATCCTTCTCGCCCTGGCGCTCCTCGCCGCGAGCTCCACCATCGACGCTCCGCCCGTCGACGCGCAAGGTGGGCGCATCGCCCTCAACTACGGCCGTTGGTGGTTGGACGAGCCTGCCAACCTCATGTCGCTCACCTACTATCGTCGGGCCCTGGGACCAGTCGACTACGGGCTGGGGCTGTTTCACTTCGACGATCGTCGGCCGACACCGGACCTGACCCAAAGCGGTGGCGAATTCTCGCTTGGAGTGGGACGGCTGAGCGGTGGCCCATATGCGTTCGGCGCCGCATCACTAGGCATACGTCACGCGGACGGCAACACCGACGCCGCATGGACGGCAGGCGTCGGGTATCAGCTGCAGGTCTTCTCGTTCTTGCGGTTTGGGTTCGAAGGCGGCTATCGCGTCGAGGACACAGGGCTGCACGGCTTCTGGTCGGTGGACCCGATCGACCGACGCGGTTTCATGCTGCAGGGACACGTGGCCATCGGTGGAGGTCGGCGCACCAGCGTGCCGCGCGGTCGCCCGTCGCCACCCCCTCCCGTGCGGGAGGTACCGGACGACGACGGGACCGGAGAACTGTTTACCGATTCGGAAGCGGCGGTCCTCGCGGCCTCAGTGGTCGAGACGGCGCTCGACGCGATGGGCACACCCTACCGGTGGGGAGGGTCGGACGAGGATGGCTACGACTGTTCGGGCCTCATCCAGTGGGCGTACAGCGAGCACGGAATCTTGCTTCCTCGTACCAGCCGCGAGCAGGCACGGCTGGGCGTTCAGCTCGACCGCAATGTAGGAGCGCTGCGCTCCGGAGATATCCTGGGGTTTTCCGCCAGCGGAGGCGGGGTGTCGCATGTTGGCTTGTATGTTGGGGGCGGAGACTTCATCCATAGCTCGTCGGCAGGCGTCCGCCTGTCGAGTCTTTTGGCCGACGACCCCGACAGTCGATGGTGGCAGAGGCGATGGGTGACGGCGCGGAGGATTCTCAACTGACGCGTGCGGTAGGGCGGGGCGAACGCTGATGCCGTGGATCGAATGGACATCTGAAGACAGCGCGTCGGGCCTCCTCAAGGAGCTGTTCGATCGCCTTCGCGGCCCGCGCGGTGTGGCACACATCCTCAAGATCCACTCGCTCAATCCGGAGTCGCTGAGCCGACACTACGCCTTCTACCGGCATATCATGTTCGGACCCTCGGGTCTTTCGCGCGCGGAGCGCGAAACGATCGCGGTGGTGGTATCGAGCACCAACGACTGCTTCTACTGAATCCAGCATCACGGGGCGGCGCTCCGTCAGGCTTCCGCAGATGACGCCAAAACCGATGCCGTCACGGTGGACTTCCGCACTGCACCGCTCACGGTACGCGAGCGTGCGACGGCGGACTACGCGGTCAAACTCACCTCACGCCCCGCCAGCGTAGCAGAAGCAGATGTCGTCGCGCTGCGGGAAGTTGGATTCACTGACGCTGAAATCCTGGATATCTGTCAGATCACGGCCTACTTCAACTTCGTGAACCGCATGGCCAATGGGCTGGGCGTGGAGTTGGAGGCCGAATCCCCCCAAGACTGAGCCTCCCTTGACACAGGGCGGCGTGTGGATAGTTTTCCTGCCGTTAGCACTCACTGGCATCGAGTGCTAAGTTCGTAACTTACAGTAATGCAATCACTTAGAACATCCGGAGGCACTGGTATGGCCACTGCCGCGAAGGGGAAGTCGAAGCTCAAGATCAATCCCCTCGGCGATCGGGTTGTCGTACGCCCGTTGGACGAGGCGGAAGAGATGCGGGGCGGGCTCTACATCCCCGACACAGCAAAGGAGAAGCCACTGCAGGGAGAGATCCTGGCAGTCGGACCGGGGCGGTTCGAGAAGAACGAGCGCGTTCCCATGGATCTGAAGGCTGGACAGAAGGTGTTGTACAGCAAGTACGCGGGCACCGAGGTTCGCGTGGGAGACGACGAGGTCCTCATCATCAAGGAATCTGACGTCCTCGCGATCGTCGAGTGACGAAGGGGAGGCAACAAGACTTATGGCTAATTCGAAGGAACTCCACTTCGACGTCGCGGCTCGGGCAGGCCTGAAGAGCGGCGTCGATCAACTGGCCGAGGCGGTCAAGGTGACCCTCGGACCCAAGGGGCGGAACGTCGTCATCGACAAGAAGTTCGGCAGCCCCACGGTGACCAAGGACGGCGTGACGGTCGCCAAAGAAGTCGAGTTGGAAGAGCCCGTGGAGAACATGGGTGCCCAGATGGTGAAGGAAGTTGCCACCAAGACGTCCGACGTCGCGGGTGATGGCACGACGACGGCCACGGTCCTGGCCCAGGCGATCTTCATGCAAGGCTTGAAGAGCGTGACAGCCGGCGTCAATCCGATGGCCATCAAGCGCGGGATCACCAAAGCCGTTGAGCACACGGTCGGCGAGCTCAAGAAGCTGTCCGTCCCCACGGCTGGCAAGAAGGAAATCGCCCAGGTGGGGGCCATCTCCGCGAACAGCGATGCGGAGATCGGCGACCTCATCGCCGACGCGATGGAGAAGGTCGGCAAAGATGGCGTGATCACAGTCGAAGAGGCGAAGGGCCTGGAGACGACGCTCGAGACAGTCGACGGCATGCAGTTCGACCGTGGCTACCTGTCGCCGTACTTCGTGACGGATCCGGAAAAGATGGAGGCCGTGCTAGAAGACGCCTACATCCTGATCCATGACAAGAAGATCTCGGCGATGAAGGACCTTCTCCCGGTGCTGGAGAAGGTGGCCCAGACCGGCAAACCGATGCTCATGATCGCTGAGGACCTCGAGGGTGAGGCTCTGGCAACGCTGGTCGTGAACAAGCTGCACCGGGTCTGCCATGCCCGCGACATCCAGGCCACGATCCAAGACCTGCAGCATTTCCGGCCCGCACCTCCGGT
>CAJIBA010000521.1_pt1 | contig 9853 bp, 7 predicted proteins | sample 9199191 | NCBI WGS metagenome assembly CAJIBA01 (sample SAMEA7708289, study PRJEB35096) | sediment metagenome | biome: marine neritic benthic zone biome [ENVO:01000025]; feature: sediment [ENVO:00002007]; material: shallow marine sediment [ENVO:03000034] sea grass bed [ENVO_01000059] ... | reverse complement strand
GTCGCTTGCCGAACTCTCTCTCAGGCCGGCAAGCCTCACGGCCGATTCTACTCTGGACCCTCAGGTCGCCGCACTTGCTGATCGGGTACACGATTTGGGTGAGGAGGGGGCACAAGCAGTCTCGTGGAGAGCGCGCACGAGTGTCTACGGTCGACTGATTTCGACATGCGGGTCCTGTCACCGACTCCTGCAGTCTACAGGACCGTCCTAGCCAGATCATCGATCATGCACGCCCACGAGACGCGCGCCGCGGCATGCATCCCCGGCGCGCGGCGTGCTTTTCCACAGACTCTGTCATGACGCGCAGCACTCCGATTCTCTACCTGTCCCGCAGTGACGTGGAGTCGATCGGCGTTCCGATGTCGGACATCATCGACATCCTCGAACGCATGTTCCACGACAAGGGTCGAGGCCGCGCTGAGATGCCACCCAAGCCGGGCATCCATCCCGAAGCCGATGCTTTCATTCACGCGATGCCAGGATTCCTCCCCGACCTTGGCACGGCAGGCGTGAAATGGGTGTCAGGTTTCCCCCAGAACCGCGAGCGTGGGCTCCCTTACGTCTCCGGCCTGATCATTCTCAACGACCCGAACACAGGGCTCCCCACCTCCGTGCTGGATGCCACGTGGATAACCGCCATGCGCACCGGCGCGGCGACTGCCATTGCTGCCAGGCATCTGGCACGTGCCGACAGTACCACTGTCGGAATCATCGCCTGTGGTGTCCAAGGTCGCAGCAACCTCGAGGCGCTGACCTGCGTGTTCCCGATCGAGTCGGTCTTGGCCTACGACCTCGACACCGCGGCTGCCCACACCTTCGCCGAGGAATCGCAGCAGCGGTGGAGACTCGACGTCTCGGTCATGCCAACGCCCGAAAAGGTCGTGCGCAAGGCTGATATCATCGTATCCAGCGGTCCGATCTATAAGGATCCCCGCCCGACCATCGAGGCCGGCTGGCTCGCTGCAGGCGCTTTTGCATGCACCGTCGATTTTGACTCGTATTGGCAGGGCGCTGCGCTTGCAGAGGCCGACAAGCTTGCAACAGACGACCGCGCGCAACTGGAGTATTACCGCACTGCGGGGTACTTCCAGACGACGCCCACTCCGTATGCCGACCTCGGAGAGATCGTTGTCGGAACCCGCCCTGGTCGCGAGTCACATGACGAGCGCACGATCTGCATGAATCTCGGACTGGCCCTCGAGGACATGGCGATGGCAAGCTTGGTGTATCGCCGCGCTCGCGAACAGGGAGTGGGAACCGACTTACCACTTTGAGGTGAAAACGAACGCGACCACTTTTACTGCACACGCCCCCCATGGCCCACCATGACCGCAGTCATGGGATCTCGAAAGACCACGATACCTGGGTAGTCCTGCTCGAGTTGCTGCACGAGTGCGTCCAGCGTGCGCAACGGCGCGAAATACGATGGTGCAGCGGACCCGGCAGGAACGTGGACGGCGATGAGTTGGCCCGGCCGGATTGCTTGATCAACGAGACGTTTCCCTGATTCGCTCAACAAATGCCAGTACGGGATGAACGCCACATCGACAGAGTCCTGGTCGAGCGCGTGCGGAATCAACTCGTCCACGCTCACCTCAGTATCTCCTACGTGCAGCACACGGAATCCATCGATATTGACCACGAAACCGATGTTGACGACGGGGGGACGACGCTCACGACCATGGTGCAAGCTCAGCACGTCGAACTCGATGCCGGCAAAACTCAGGCGCTCTCGGGTTCCAGCTGCCGGATGCGACGCAACTACCCGCTCCTCGAGTTCCGTGCTACTCGGTGTGGCGATCACGCGTGCTGCCGCTTGCGGCGTCGAGACGAATACCGCTCGCGGGTTGTAGTCGAGGTGGCGCCACACTGCACCTGCATCGAAGTGATCAGCATGGTCATGCGTGGCTAACACCAGATCCACCGTGTCAAACGGGGGCTCGGCTCGCTCGATCTCTTCGCGGACGTCATCGGGAGCGGTGGTATAGGGCGGGATACCCCGACGCACCAACGCGTCGATCAGCACGCCATGACCAGCGTAGGAGATGAACACGCCTGCGTTGCCGATGTACGTGATGGATGCGGATCGGCGCTCATCCTGCATTGCCGCGTCCTGTGCGGCACGAGCTGATCCCCCAAGTATCAACAGTGCAAGGCCCGCATGAAGCACGGTGCGGCCGAGGCCACCGTTTCGCTTGGCCCCGACCGCACCGATCACTCGGCGGCTAGGCAACGTCTAGTACCCCTCGTCTCCACTCACACGCGGCTCGCGCACTTCGGCGTCCTTCACGTACTGATCGAGCCACTGCTGCATTTCCCACAACATGTGGAGGATCGACTCCCGCGCGCGATAGCCGTGACTCTCAAACGGGAGCATGACCAGGCGCGTCGTCTTGCCTAATCCCTTGAGCGCGTGGTAGTAGCGCCGACTCTGGATGGGGAAGGTTCCCGAATTGTTGTCCGCCTCCCCGTGGATCAAGAGGATCGGCTCGTTCACCTTCTCGGCGTTCATGAACGGCGACATCCGGAAATAGACCTCAGGAGCCTCCCAAAACGTCCGTTCCTCTGCCTGAAACCCGAACGGCGTCAGGGATCGGTTGTAGGCACCACTTCGTGCGATACCTGCTGCGAAGAGATCCGAGTGCGTCAACAAGTTCGCGGTCATGAAGGCGCCATACGAGTGCCCACCAATGCCCACTCGCGCAGGGTCGGCCACGCCGCGTCGCACAGCTTCATCGATCACTGCCTCTGCACTCGTGACCAGCTGCTCGACGTACGTATCGTTCGGCTCGGCATCTCCCTCGCCGACGATCGGCATGGTTGCACCATCGAGCACCGCGTAGCCAAGTGCGACCCAAAGCGGCGTGGACCATCCAGTGAGCCTCGTGAACCGATAGGGCGAGCCGCGCACCTGACTTGCAGCACTCGCGCTCTTGAACTCGCGCGGGTACGCCCAGACGAAGGTCGGAAGTGGGCCGTCACGCGTCGCCTCGTATCCGGGTGGCAAGTACAGTGTTGCCTGAAGATCGACTCCGTCCGACCGCCGGTAACGGATCAACTCCTTGTGCATGCCGTCGAGTTGCGGCGTCGGGTTGGGGAACGACGTAACCTGACGCAGGCGGTTCCTGCGTAGATCGCGCACAAAATAGTTCGGCGGATCCTGCTGCGACTCACGCAAGGTCAAGAATTGGCGTCCTCGATCGTCCAACATGTCGATTGGCCGCTCGTAATACGGAGCCTCGGACTGAAACAGCCGCTCCGTTCGTCCTGTCCGCACGTCCATCTTGTCCACGAACGGCCGATCGCCTTCTGGTGACGCTCCCGATCCGCTCATGAACAGCGTACGTCCCCGATCGGTAGTGCGGAGCACGTATGCACCCATGGCAGTGGACTTCATCATGGGCGTGCCGGGATCGCCATAGCGATCCTCGTACGAGCGGTCCATTAGGGTGCGCGGTTCTGCATCGGTCTGCCCGGGCCGCACGACCCACGTGCGGAGCTGGCGGGTACGCCACCACCGCTCCCACACGAGAGCTAGATCATCCGTGCCCCACTGCAGGCCGGCGTATCGCAGGCCGAGCGTAATGAGCGGCATCGGGTCGGCGTCGAACGGCGCGGCCAACGTGAACACCCTATCCCGTTCATCGGCAGGCTTCCCGGCATCGCCACCATCGAGCGCCTCGACCCAGTAAAGCGTCGCCGGGGCATCTGCCCGCCACGACACGCTGCGGGGACCTGTGGGCACGCTACCGAAGGGAACCGGCACGCCTTCTTGGAGCGGTAGATCTGCGACCAAGTAGACAGGATTGCCCTGCAAGTCGACGACCTCGATCCGGTTCGGGAACCGGTAGGCCGGCACCAGATAGGAGAACGGACGGTGCACGGTCTCGAGCAGTATGTACATCCCATCGGGAGACGGCGTCTGCGCCCAAATGATGCCCGGTTCACTCAGGACCGTTGCGCCACCGTCCAAGTCGACCATCACCAACTGCGCGGTGGCGTAGTACTCGAACAGGGCCTCGTCGTACGCGTTGGAGAGGAGGTCCTGATAGGTGCGCGCGGGAACGGCCCCACCAACATTCTCCTGCACTGTTGGACCTGAGGGGACCACGGGGGCCGCTGGCTCCGAGGGTGCTCGCGACTCTGGTACGAAGGTCGTGAGGATCGTCCTGCTATCGGACATCCACGTCGGCGAGTCGGCGGCGGTCAGGTTGAGTACCGCCTCGGTCAGACGCCGTGCCTCGCCGGAGCCGACGTCGGCAACCCACAACTCGATCCCGTCCGAGTTCGTATGGGTGAACAGGACACGGTCGCCATCGGGCGCCCACGACACGTCGCCGAGGCGGGGGCGATCCGGTAGTCCGGTCACCACGATCTCTCGTGAGTCCGACGTGCGCATGAATCGGAGGCCGGTAAATGGTCGCGTGCGGCTCCGACCGTTCGTCTGTGGATTCATGCGTAAGCCTGCCAGCCGCAGCTCGCGCTCTGCCAGCTCGGCGAGCGGCGGAAGACTCGGTGCCTCGAGCAGCAGCATCCACTCGTGGTCCGGGCTCATTCGCACGAGGGGGGTCGGTGGTGCATCCACGATGTCCACCAGGACTTGAGCGGGCGTCTGGTAATCTGTTTTGGCAATCGGTTCTTGCGCCGCGAGAGGAGCAGAGCAGAGGTACAAGACCGTGGCCGTCAACCACAGCCTGCCGAAACAGTGCTGTCTGGAAGAGGAAAGACCGATGTTCATTGCTGCCTCCACGCGGGTGTGCACGTGAGTCTCAGAAGCGAAGGGAGGTCTCACAACGATACGGTCGCGGCTAGCCAAGTGCTAGGCGAAACCTCAACGCGCTGGCGGTTGTGTTCGAAATGGCCTAGCAGATCCGCGGCAACTGATCTCCGGGCAACATATCCACGACCCGCGTGCCACCGATCCGCGTCTTGAGCGCGACGATTCCGGGATGTTCCGCCACCACGCGTCCGATGACCATGGCATGGGTGCCCAACGGATGGCTTTGCAGTGCGGCAAGTGCCTGCTCCGCCAGCGAGGCGTCAATGAGCGCGATGAGAATACCCTCGTTCGCCACGTATAGCGGGTCAAATCCCAGCATTTCACAGGCAGCGGTGACAGGAGCCGGGATGGGCAGGGTGGTCTCCTCAAGCTCGACCCCCACGCGGGCAGCCGTCGCAATCTCGTTGAGCGCACTCGCCAACCCGCCGCGCGTCGGGTCACGCAGCACGTGGACCGCAGCACCGACTGTGCCGTGTAACGTCTCAACCAGCGGGCCGAGATTGGCTGAGTCGCTTTCGAGCTCCACCTCGAACGCGATTCCTCCGCGGACGGCCATCACGGCAATCCCGTGTTGACCGATCGGCCCACTCACAATTACCACGTCACCCACACGGGCCTTGCCGGGCTCGGGAGCAAAGGTCGGATCCAATTCCCCAATACCTGTCGTATTGATGAACACGCCATCCGCCTTCCCGCGCTCAACCACTTTCGTGTCGCCGGTGACCAGCGGTACGCCGGCATCTCGCGCAGCTCCTGCCATGGCCACCACGATGCGGTCCAACAGATTCAGGTCGAGTCCCTCTTCGAGCACGAAGCCGGCCGCGAGGTAGCGTGGACGCGCCCCCATCATCGCCAAATCGTTGAGGGTGCCGTGCACGGCCAAGGAACCGATGTTGCCACCGGGGAACTCGAGCGGCTGGACCACGAACGTGTCGGTGGAGATCGCCAGCCTGTCCGACTCCACGCGCACGACTGCCGCATCACCCAACTGCGCTAGCGTTTCGTTGTCGAAGTGTGGGAGAAAACGCTCCCGCAGGAGTGCCGCGCTCATCTTGCCACCTGAGCCGTGCCCGAGCTGGATCTGTTGATAGTCGCTGCGAGGAACCGGGCAAATCGGTCCCTGCGAGATATCGACCTTGCTCACGAAGCAGCCATGCTACGGAAGCGACCGTAGTTGTAATACGCAGCGCATGCGCCCTCGGACGATACCATCGGCGCACCCAATGGATGCTCAGGCGTGCACAGCGTGCCGAACGCCTCGCACTCGCGCGGTTTGATCTTTCCGCGCAACACGTCGCCCGCGCGGCACTCCTCCGGTTCGGTCGCCGTGATCGCTGAAATGTCGAACTTGGTCTCTGCGTCGTGCTGGGTGAATTGCTCAGTGAGCCCCAATCCGCTCGACGGAATCATCCCAATCCCACGCCACTGCCGATCCACCAAACGAAAAACCTTTCGCACCAACTCCTGTGCCGGTCGGTTCCCCTCGCGCTTCACGGAACGCACGTACTGGTTCTCTACCTCATGGCGCCCGGCTTCGAGTTGTTGCACAGCCATCCAGATCCCCTCGAGGATGTCGACCGGCTCGAATCCTGTGACCACGATGGGCACTCGGTATTTCGCTGCGAGCGGCGCATACTCCTCCCACCCCATCACGGTGCACACATGCCCGGCGGCAAGGAATGCCTGGACCCGATTGTCGGGCGATTCCAGGAGCGCCACAATGGCCGGTGGTACCGTCACGTGTGAGACCAACACGCTGAAATTGGTGACGCCGAGTTGGTGCGCCCGCCACACAGCCATCGCATTGGCCGGTGCGGTGGTCTCAAACCCAACGGCAAAGAACACAACTTCGTTATCAGGGTTCTGCCGGGCAAGTTCCAGCGCGTCGAGCGGCGAGTACACGACCCGCACGTCTCCCCCGCGGGCGCGTACCTGGAAGAGATCGGCCTCGCTGCCCGGCACGCGGAGCATGTCACCGAAAGATGTGAAGATCACGTTGGGCTGCGCAGCCAAGTGCAACGCTCGATCGATTTGTTCGAGCGGCGTCACGCATACTGGGCATCCCGGCCCGTGGATCAGTTCCACGGCATTGTCCAGAAGCTCGTCGATCCCCTGCTTCACAATCGTGTGGGTCTGACCGCCGCACACCTCCATCAGCACCCAACGCTGCGACGTCTGTTGGCGAATGGTCTCAGCCAACTTCTGCGCGATGCCGCCGTCGCGATACTCGCTGAGATACTTCACGCACGCTCCGAGCTGTCTTGCTGGACACTGCGATCCGCGACTTCACCTATCCACTCGAGCTCGTCCAGCTGTCTCATCTCTTTCAGCAACTCGAATGTCCGCTTGGCTTCCGCTTCGTTTACCCTCGAAATTGCAAAGCCCACGTGGACGATCGCGTAGTCACCCACCGCGATGTCTTCGTCGAGATAGGCCAAGCAGACTTTGCGTCGCACCCCACCAAAATCGACGGTGCCCATGCGGAGGCCGCCATCGTCGTGGATCTCGGTAATTCTCCCCGGTATCCCTAAGCACATATGCTATTCCCTCAGGATGACGCCGCTTGCGCGAGCAGCGCGGCAGCTGACGCTGCCTGTCCGTAGCTGATGCTTCCGTCATTCGGGCTGAGTCGCTGAGGCACCAGTACCTCGAAAATGCTCTCTTCGAGACCGCGCTTCACGGTTGAGAGGAGTCGGGCGTTTTGGAACACGCCACCACCCAACACGATTGTCGAGAGCCCTGCCCCGTCGGCTATACGACGCGCACTTTCAACGGTAGCCGCGGCGACACTTTCATGAAACCTGGCGGCCAGATCAGCCACGTCATCTCCGGCTCTTCGGCGTTCGCCCAAGGCCACGAGCAGCGGAATCGGATTCAACACCAACACGCCATCTTGCTCTTGAAGAGGAAGCGGGAGCGGAACTGCATCGCGTTCCCCGGCGAGCGCCTCGAGCTCCATCGCTGCCTGTCCTTCGTAGTGCGACACCTGTCTCGTGCCGAGCACCGCAGCGGCCGCATCGAAAAGCCGCCCCATGGAGGACGCGAGGGGAGCGTTCAGCTCTCGTGCAATTTGCTGCTCGGCCAGCGAGCGCTCGGTCTCGTCGATGCCGTCGAACGCCCGAGCGAATGCTTCTCGCTCGCTCAATTCGAGGGAGAGGTAGCCCAGCGCTGCACGCCACGGACGTCGCACCGCGAGGTCGCCCCCGGGAAGTGGAGCGTAGCGGAGCCGTCCCATCCGCTCATAGGAGCAAAGATCGGCTACGAATGTCTCGGCACCCCAAACGGCGCCATCCTGCCCGTAGCCCGTCCCGTCGTACGCGACCCCGACGACTTGTTCGGTTTGGCCATGTTCCGCCATCACCGCCGTGACGTGTGCGTGATGGTGCTGCACGGACAACACTTGCTCCAATCCCAGCTCGTCGGCCACACGCGTGGACAAGTACCCAGGGTGGAGGTCCCGGACGGCAACTCGAGGTTCGAGCCGAAACAAACGACGGAACAGATCGAGCGATTCCTGGAAGTGTGCGAGCGTCTCCAGATTCTCGAGGTCGCCAATGTGTTGGCTGACGTACGCAGTCTCACCATGCACAGCCGTAAATGTGTTCTTGAGATGCGGACCTACGGCAACCAGCGGTAGTGGTGCCGCTACGGGAATCTGGAGCGGCAGCGGCGCGTACCCCCGAGCGCGGCGCAGGAACAGTGGAGCTCCATCGACCATCCGCACGACCGAATCGTCGTACCGTGCGACGATCTCTCGGTCGTGCAGCAGGAACGCATCGGCGATGGTGCCTAGCCGCGTGCGAGCATCCGGATTCGACGTCGCAATTGGCTCATCGCTCAGGTTCCCACTGGTCATCACCAACGGTTGCTGCACAATATCGAGCAGCAGCTGGTGGAGCGGCGTGTATGCCGTCATCACACCGATCGTATCGAGCCCGGGCGCGACGGACGGCGCTAGCCACGACGACCGTTTGGTCTTGAGGAGCACGATCGGCCGCTCGCGGGACGTCAACAACCGCTCCTCCACCTTCCCGACCACCCCGATGCCTGCCGCATCGCCCGCGGTGCGTACCATGACCGCCAGAGGCTTCGCCTCACGTCCCTTCCGCTCTCGAAGCCGTACTACAGCGGCTTCGTCCGTGGCATCGACCGCCAGATGGAACCCGCCCAACCCACGAATTGCCACGATGCGTCCCGTCGCTAGCGCGTGCGCGGCTCCTTCGATGGCAGCCGATCCCTCCTCGACAGCCGCTTCGCTCCCCGAAACCTCGAGCCATACCCTCGGACCACATTGCGGGCAACTATTGCTTTCCGAATGGTAGCGGCGGTCGGTGGGCTCATCGTACTCATGTAGACAATCGTCGCACTGCCGAAACGCGCGCATGCTTGTTCGAGCGCGATCGTACGGCATCGCTTCGATCACGGTGAAGCGAGGGCCACAGTCGGTGCAGGTTACGAACGGATATCGATGCCGGCGATCGGCCGGATCGAACAGTTCTCGCTCGCAATCGGTGCACAAGGCCACATCAGGTGACACCGGCTGTCGACGGTCCGGTTGATCTTCGCTGGGAACGATTCGAAACTCAGGCCAATGCTTGACCGACGTCCGCGTGATCTCGAGCGCTTCGATCTGGGTGAGTGGCGGCGCCTCTGTCCGCAGCGCTTCCACGAAGGCTTGCACGTCGGCGCCTGGACCCTCCACCTCGATCCGTACCTCGCCCGCCTCGTTCCGTACCCATCCATTGAGCTGAAATCGCAAGGCAAGTCGGTGCACGAAGGGTCGGAAGCCCACCCCCTGCACGACGCCGGTGACGCTTACTTGGATTGCTTGGCGACCGCCGGCCGAACTGTCAGTCGGCACTATGCCGTGGCCACCAAGTCACGCAGAAAAGCGAACCAGCTATCCAGGCCCTCTTTAGTCGTGGCTGAGGTGTAGAAGAACTGAAGGTCGGGGTTCACCTCCTGCGCCATGGCCACGGCTTTGTCGCGCTCAAACGGCACAAACGGCAGGAGGTCCATCTTCGTGAGCACCGCGTAGGTGGCTTCGCGGAACATCTTGGGATATTTGGTGGG
>CAJIBA010000339.1_pt1 | contig 9854 bp, 6 predicted proteins | sample 9199191 | NCBI WGS metagenome assembly CAJIBA01 (sample SAMEA7708289, study PRJEB35096) | sediment metagenome | biome: marine neritic benthic zone biome [ENVO:01000025]; feature: sediment [ENVO:00002007]; material: shallow marine sediment [ENVO:03000034] sea grass bed [ENVO_01000059] ... | reverse complement strand
TGATACCCGCCTGCGGGCCGCCGAGGAGCTTGTCAGTGGAAAACACCGTTGTCGCGCCAGCGGCAACACTGTCTCGAACGGGCGGCTCGCCGCGCAGCCCGAACGCCTCGAGTGAGACGAGGAGCCCGCTCCCCACGTCGTGTACTACCGGAATGTCCCGTCGGCGTCCCAGCGTCACCAACTCCTCTACAGCGACCTCGGAAACAAAGCCCGAGACGTGGAAGTTGGAGCGGTGTACTTTGAGGATGGCTCGCGTGCGGGGGCTAATGGCGAGTTCGTAGTCGCTGAGGCGGGTGCGATTCGTCGTCCCAACCTCGACCAGGATCGTGCCGCTCTGGCGCAGGATGTCCGGAATGCGGAAGGCGCCCCCGATCTCCACGAGTTCGCCCCGCGACACAATCGTCTCCCCGCCGGCACCATGTGCCTGCAGCACCAACATGAGCGCCGCCGCCGCGTTGTTGACGACGAGCGCATCGTCCGCACCGGTCAACTCGCAAATCAACTCGCGAACGTGGTCCTGCCGCGATCCTCGCGTTCCCGCTTCAACGTTGAATTCGAGCGTGCTGTACTCGAGTGCGTCGGCGACCGCCGCAGAGGCCGCGGGTGCGAGGGGTGCGCGTCCCAGATTGGTGTGGAGCACAACGCCGGTCGCGTTCACCACCCTGGTGAGTGACGGCCGCGTGGCGTCGCGAACACGGTCGGTAATGGCCTGCACCCACCCTTCGGCCGGTGCTGTGCCTCCCAGCCGCCGCGCGTCCTGCAGGGTCGCGCGGATCGCGTCGACCAAGTCGGCACGCGCCACATCGGCGGTGCCTGCCTCCTGGACGGCGGCGAGCAGCGTGTTGACGGCGGGGAGCTTGCGGCGCTCGTCCGTCATGTGGAGTCGGATGGGGCTGGCATCACGAGCGGCAGCTGCGACTCGGCCTCCACCTCCGACACGTTACGCGCCACCGCTCGGATCAGGTACCGCCCTCCCGTCTCAAGCGGCTGCGCGACAACCACGTACCAGGTCGACGATAGCACCGGCCGCTGAGCGAGAAGCGTCTCGGCTTCAGAGGTGTCAGCGGGCGCCGCTGAGGTATCCTGCGGCACCGGCCCACGCCGAGGCATAGGTCGCGGTGGCTGTTCGATTCGTGCCGTATCGATCGCTGCCGCGCCGGTGTCGGCCGCAGCACCAATCGAGTCGGCGATGGCGGCTGAGTCGGCAGCTACTTGGCGGGCGACCGCCACGATGGAATCGTGAACGGCTTCCGTGCGCACCTCACGCACCGGCATGGGCATCGTGTCGGGAAGCACGAACACGCGCACCGCGCTGGAATCGGCATTGCCGGGCAAGAGTCGCTGCGCAAATTCGACGCGCACGGTGACACTGTCGACCGCCTCGACTTGACGGATCTGGGGGCCAAGTGTGTCACGCGCAAATGACCAAAACACGGCGGAGGCGGTCGAGTCCAGGGTCACCGTGACCGAGTCGAACGCCTCGCGTGGATCTCGTCGGCCGCTGTTGTTCCCGTCGATCGTGGCGGTGATCCAGTACTGCCCGGTTGGCAGCGACGTCAACTGGAACTCGCCAATCGAGTCGGTCGACGTCACGTAGACGAGCGTGTCTGGGAGCAGCGATGCCTCGACCAGCGCGTTACGGGCCACCTGCCCGTCTTCCCAGTCGAGCACGATACCGGCGAGGCGCGTGTCGGGAAGGGAATCACCCGTCGAGAACACGATGATCCGGCCCTCCTCGGTCCGGTTGCTCTGGAGGTCCGAGACACCCGGGAGCAGGGCGATCTGATAGACGACCCCCGCGCGCCACCCCCGCTTGGGCCGCACTTCGATCGCGCTCCGCTTCCACGAGACGGTGAGTTGCTCCACACGAGGCGAAAACTGGACGAGTTGGTCCAGGCCCCCGCCCGACTGTTCGCTGATGACTTCATCGAATTGGAAGCGGACGGGTCGGTCGAGGTCGGGAACGACTGCGCCCGAATCAGGTGTCACGGCCTCGAGTACGGGGGCGGCGAAGTCAGGAGGCCCGCCCGGCGGCTGCTCCATGACCGCACACGCGGTGACCGCGGCGGTCAGCAGCCCAAGGCAGTGAGCTTGGTGCCGAGCGTCTCGCATTGCTCGCGCCATGTGCGCTCCTTGTCCCGCTCGCGCTCGACCACGTCTCGCGGCGCGCGGCTCACGAACTGGCCGTTCGCGAGCTTCTTGGCGACGCGTTCGATTTGCGTCTCGAGCCGGTCCCGCTCGGCTCGGAGCCGTCGGCACTCCTGTTCTACGTCGATGGTGTCACCCAGCGGGACAAGTACCGATGTGCCATCCGGGAGCACGGCGTGGCCGCCGACTCCCTCTGCGCTGTCGGCGATCGTGAGGTCGCCGATCTTGGCGAGTCGCTGAACCGTTGCCTGTTCGGCGTTGATCGCCTCGAGCGTCCCGCGCGAGGCCGGTGCCACAACGGTGGCCAGGGTGACCGAGGGCGGTACGCCGTACTCGGCACGCACCGCTCGCACGGCGGTCACCAGTGCTTGCACCACGGAGAATTGGCGTTCGGCCTCGTCATCCACGAACTGCTGGTTTGGAGTGGGCCACGTCGCCCGGGCAAGGAGCGGCTCCCGGCTCCCCGGGAGGTGGGCCCACAGCTCCTCCGAAATGAACGGCACCACCGGATGCAGCAATCGCAACGCGGTTTCGAACACCTCGATCAGGATGGCGCGGGCGATGTCTCCCCCTGGGGTATGGCCATAGAGACGGGGTTTGACTTGTTCCAAATACCAATCGGCCAGCTCATCCCACACAAAGTGATAGACCTGATTGGCCGCGTCATTGAGTCGGAACCGCTCGAGAGCCTCGGTCGTCTCCGCGACCACACCCTGGCACCGGGACAGAATCCAGCGATCCGCGACCTCGAACTGCGCGGGATCAAGCCGGGCGGCGGGCTCGGTCGTCGCGGTCACGTTTTGCAGAATGAGTCGCCCAGCATTCCAGAGCTTGTTCGCGAAATTGCGCCCCGCCGCAAAGGTCGACTCCATCTGGTTCCGGTCCATGATGACATCGGTTCCGGCGGCCGCGCCGGCCACGATCGTGAAGCGGAGTGCGTCCGCGCCGAACTGCTCGACCACATCGAGCGGGTCGATGCCGTTACCCAGCGATTTCGAGAACGCGCGATGCTGGGGGTCGCGGACCATCCCGTTCAAGTACACCGTGTCGAACGGCGGCTCGCCCACGAAGTGGTACCCCGCCATCACCATGCGTGCGACCCAGAAGAAGATGATGTCCGGTCCCGTCACGAGCGTGTGTCCGGGATAGAAGCGTGCCAGGTCAGGGGTCTGCTCGGGCCAACCCATCGTGGCGAATGGCCACAGCCACGAGGAGAACCAGGTGTCCAACACATCCTCGTCCTGCTTGAGCGTTCCGCCGCACGCTTCGCAACTCGTGGGTTCCTCGAGGGCGACCGTGATGTGATCGCACGCGTCGCAGTACCACGCGGGAATCCGGTGCCCCCACCACAGCTGCCGGGAAATGTTCCAATCGCGGATCTCGGTCAACCAGTGCTCGTAGACCTTGCCCCATCGTTCGGGAACGAACCGCAACCGACCGGCGCGGAAAGCCTCGAGTGCCGGCGCGGCGAGGGGCCGCATCCGGACGAACCACTGATCGGACAGCCGCGGCTCCACCACGGTGTGACAGCGGTAGCAGAATCTGACCGCGTGCTGGTATGGCTCGACCCTCTCCAACAGGGTCTCCCGCTCGAGCGCTTCCACGATCCGCTTTCTCGCCTCGTCGCGGTCCAAACCCCGAATCGACTCGGGCACGCGTGGCACGTCGGCCATGTGCGCGTCGGGCGTCATCGTGTCGGGCGTGTCGTATTCCGCTGGAAGTGCGGCTGCAATGTCGAAGTCGTTCGCGTCGTGCGCCGGTGTCACCTTGAGCATTCCGGTGCCGAAGTCGCGCTCCACCGCCGTGCTCATATCGATAGGGATCTGTACGCCGGAGAGCGGAATCTCGACAAGCCCACCTTCGAGTCCCTGAAACCGTTCGTCCTCCGGGTGAAACACGAGACAGACATCCCCAAACATCGTCTCGGGGCGCGTGGTGGCGACCGTCACTCCGTGCCCTGGACCCCGATGGCCCGGCTGGCCCTCGGCGAACGGGTATCTGATGTAATACAGGTAGTCGTCGCGATCCCGAAACTCGGCCTCTTCGTCGGAGAGCGACGTGAGACACCGCGGACACCAATGGATCACTCGGTGACCCCGATAGATCAGCCCTTCTTCGAAGAGCTGCACGAACACCCGCCGCACGGCCGTCGAGTATGCCTCGTCGAGCGTAAAGCGGGTGCGTGACCAGTCACAGGAGCAGCCAAGGGCCTGGAGTTGCTCGATGATCGAGCCACCCGTCTCGTGCACGTGGGTCCACACGCGCTGCACGAACGCCTCGCGGCCCAGGTCCTGACGCCGCTGACCGTCCTGTGCAATCATCCGCTCCACCACGTTCTGCGTCGCGATCCCGGCGTGGTCCGTGCCAGGCAGCCAAAGGGTCTCGCGGCCCCGCATTCGTTGGTAGCGGATCAACACGTCTTGCACCGTGTTGTTGAGACCGTGGCCCATGTGGAGCACCGACGTCACGTTGGGCGGCGGGATGACGATGACGTACGGCTCACGGTCTGACGTCTCGAACGCGGCAAACGCGTCACCGTCCAGCCACCGTTGATAGACGGACCGCTCGATGGTCGATGGATCGTACTTGGGAGCGAGTGTGTGCTCAGGCATCAAAGACGAAAGAAAAGGTAGAGCGCGGTGAGAGCCGACGATTTGGTCGGCTCAGCTCGCGGCCGAGGGAGTCCGTTGGCGGAGCGAACCGGCCCGGTCGGATACCAGCATACGGTTTACCACTACGGAGGCGCCCGCCACGGCGCGGGCCATCGAACCGGCCAGATCGCGTGCGTCGGCGTCGGGAGCCGTGCCCGTGAGCTCGACGATCCCATCACCCAGGGCACGCACGTCGAGCTCGAGCGAGCGCGTGGCGGGGTGCTCAGTGAGCGCATCGAGGACGGCCTGTCGCAAGTGGTCCGATTCCTCAGACGGTGGCCCGCCCGCCGGTCGGCGCAGCTGGCGCACTGAGCGCCCCAGGCGCTTCGCGACCGCACCGCCGAACAGGTCACCCACGGCGATCCCGGCGACGAGCCCGAGTCCCAGCCCGACGGCCGCCGCGAGCGACAGGCCGAACCAGTCACGTTCCTCGTCATTGATACGAATCAGTCTCATTGCTCCCGTAGCACCCGTCTCTCGTGTTGACTACAATTATACGATTGATTGGATTCGTTTGGAACTCAATAGGCCAAGCGCAATCACGGCCCTGACTCGTCCCGTAACGATCTCCCATGACTGAAACGATTCAGATCACGCTGCCCGATGGTTCGGTCCGTACGGAGCCGGCCGGCACGACGGCCCGCACCATCGCGGAGCAGATCGGATCGCGCCTCGCCCGCGCCGCGGTTGCGGCACGGGTCAATGGCGATGTGTGGGATCTGGGTCGGCCGCTCGTCACCGACACCGCCGTCGAGATTCTGACCGACGACGATCCGGCGGCACTCGAAGTCTTGCGTCACTCGGCGGCACACGTGCTGGCCACGGCCGTCCGCGACTTGTTTCCCGAGGCAAATATCGGGTTTGGTCCGGCCATTGCGGATGGTTTCTACTACGATTTCGAAGTGCCGCGGCCGTTCACGCCGGAAGACCTCGAGGCCATCGAAGCGAAGATGCGTGAGGTTGCCAAGGCCGATCACACGTTCACGCGTGAAGAAGTAGATCGCCAGGAAGCCGGCCAGCGATTCCGTGACGACCCGCTGAAACTGGAGCGTCTCGCCGAGCTCGGTGACGACGAGACGATCTCGGTCTACTCGGACGGACCCTTCATCGATCTGTGTCGCGGTCCCCATTTGCCCAGCACCGGTCGGCTCAAGCACTTCAAGCTGCTGCATGCCGCGGGTGCATACTGGCGCGGTGACTCCAACCGTCAGATGCTGCAACGCATCTACGGAACGGCGTGGTTCTCGAAGGCAGATCTCGAGGAATACCTGCGTCGGCTGGAGGAAGCTGAGCGGCGCGACCATCGGATTCTGGGGAGGCAGCTCGATCTGTTCAGCGTGCAGGAGGATGTGGGACCGGGCATGATCTTGTGGCACCCAAAGGGTTCGGTCCTGCAGTTCGAGCTCCGCCGCTTCATCGAGGACGAGCTGCAGCGGCGCGGCTACGATTTTGTGTACACGCCACACATCACGCGCGAAGACCTGTTTGTGCGCTCGGGACACCTGCCGCTCTATGAGGACGAGCAGTTCCCTCCCATGGGCGCCGGCATCGGCGAAGCCCAACACGTGCAGTATCGGGTGAAACCGATGAATTGCCCGTTGCACACGCTGATATACGCGGCCCGCCAGCGCTCGTATCGCGACCTGCCAGTCCGGCTGTCAGAGATTGCGAACGTGTACCGCAACGAACTGTCGGGCACGCTCCATGGTCTGTTGCGCGTGCGTGGCCTGACCATGGACGACGCCCACATCTTCTGTCGCGAAGATCAGATCGAAGACGAGATCTTCGACATGCTGGACCTCACGGATGTCGTTCTCAACAAGACGTTCGGATTCGAATACCGCATTGACCTGGCGACCCGTCCTGACAAGAAGATCGGCGACGATGCCTCATGGGATGTCGCGGAACAGGCGCTCCAGCGCGCGCTGGAGCGACGCAAGGTCACATTTGGCATGGATGTTGGGGGTGGCGCGTTCTACGGTCCCAAGATCGACATCAAGTTGCGGGACGCCCTGGGCCGGGAGTGGCAGGGGACAACTATCCAGCTGGACTATCAGATGCCGGAACGGTTCGGGCTCGAGTACACTGGCGCCGACAACCGCCCGCACCAGCCGGTGATGATTCATCGGGCCATTCTCGGGACCCTCGAGCGCTTCGTTGGCTGTCTCATCGAGCACTTTGCCGGTGCGTTCCCGGTGTGGCTGGCACCCGAGCAGGTTCGGGTCATTCCCATCACCGATGACCAGGCGTCTGCGGCTCACGAGGTGGGCGATCGGCTGCGCCAGGCCATGATCCGTGTGTCCGTGGACGACCGCAGCGAGACGCTCAACTACCGTATCCGCGATGCGGAAGTCATGAAGGTGCCGTTCATGGCCGTGGTCGGAAAACGTGAGGTGGAGCAGGGAACGGTGGCGGTGCGCGCGCGCGGTGCCGGAAAGAAGCAGGAGGTAATGAGCGTCGACGAGTTCGAAGAGCGGGTCAAGGCGTTGGTTGTGTCGAGACAACTGACGATCGAAGGCTAGAAACTCCACCATTGAGTGCCCCTGGCACCGCCGGTAGATTCATTCCAGTTGAATCGCCAACCGATGTGAGTGATGGGATCGTGGGGGGATGCCGACCGTGAGCAAGGACACAACACCCGTCATCGTGAGCGCCGCCAGAACCCCAGTGGGGCGGTTCATGGGCGGTCTGAGCCCGTTACCAGCGACCAAGCTGGGCGCGATCGCCGTTCGCGAGGCCGTTACACGTGCGGGAATCGACCGCGCCGCCGTTGAGGAAGTCATCATGGGGATGGTCCTGCAGGGCGGTGCCGGTCAGGCGCCGGCCCGTCAAGCTGCGATCCACGGCGACATTCCCGACACGGTGCCTGCGATGACTGTGAATAAGGTATGTGGGTCGGGCCTCAAAGCCGTGATGCTCGCCAGTCAGGCCATCAAAGCCGGTGACGCACAGTGCCTCGTCGCGGGCGGCATGGAGTCGATGTCCAATGCGCCCTTCTACGTGTTCGGCATGCGCGCCGGAGTGAAGTACGGCAATCACCAGTTGGTGGACGGTCTGCAGTTTGATGGGTTGTGGTGCTCGTTTGGCGACAACGTCATGGGATCCTATGCCGAGTATACGGCAGAAAAAGCAGGCGTGAGTAGGGAGGAGCAGGACCAGTTTGCCTTCGAGAGCCATCAGAAGGCAGTGGCGGCGATCGAAGGTGGCAGGTTCAAGGAAGAAATCGTGTCGGTCGAGGTTCCAGGTCGCAAGGGGAAGGTGACCGTCGTCGATACCGACGAGGGACCGCGGAAAGACACGTCGATGGAGGCGCTGGCCAAGCTTCGGCCGGTGTTTCAGAAGGATGGGACGGTGACGGCTGGCAACGCACCAGGTCTCAACGATGGTGGCAGCGCGGTGGTCGTGACCTCGCAAGCGTTCGCGGAAGCGCATGGCCTGAACGTCGTCGCGAGAGTGACGGGATATGCCATGGGTGGTGGCGCACCCAAAGACCTGTTTTTCGCGCCGATCAAGGCGGTCGAGAATCTGATGGCCAAGACCAAGCAGACCATCGATTCGTATGAGGTGATCGAGGCCAACGAAGCGTTTGCGGTGCAGGCCCTCGCGGACGGCAGGGGCCTCGGCTGGGACTGGAATCGTGTGAACGTAAATGGTGGCGCTGTCGCGCTCGGGCACCCTATCGGCGCCAGCGGGACGCGGATCCTCACAACACTCCTGTACGCAATGCAGGACCGTGGGGCTGCGACCGGCATGGCGACGTTGTGTCTGGGTGGAGGCAACGCCGTGGCGCTGAGCGTGGAGCGGAACTAGATGAATGAAACCCAGACCACTCAATTGACCGCGACGACGACCGTCGTCATGCGGCGGTCGCTGGCCGTGCTGGCCGGTGCCTTCTTAGTGGCACTCGGGGCGCAGGCCGCGGTGCCGATCCCTGGGACACCGGTTCCGGTGACATTCCAGGTGCCAGCGGTGCTGATCGTCGGTGCGCTGTTAGGCCCGCGGCTCGGCGCTGCCAGCATGGTCCTGTACCTCATGCTGGGTGCTGCCGGGTTGCCGGTGTTTGCCCCGACCGGCGTCCCGGGCTTCGCGCGACTCATCGGGCCAACCGGCGGGTATTTGCTGGCCTACCCGCTTGCGGCGGCCGTGGTTGGCATCGTGGCGGCCAATGGCCGAGCCTGGGGACGGCTGGTGGTCGCGATGATTGCCGGTCTCGCGGTGATTCACCTGGGCGGAGTCGCCCCACTAGCGCTCCTGACCGGTGATGTATCGACAGCCATCGCATTGGGCTCGCTGCCGTTCCTCCTCCTGGATGTGGTGAAGCTCGTGATTGCCGGGGCGGTCATCCGGCGCTATGGCATGAAGACACGCGCGCTCCTTTGAGCGCGCGTGGTGTTTTGGGGGCGGTGGCCGCGGTGCTCGCCTTCTACGGGGCGGTCGTGGTGGTCACCTTCCTGTTCGCAGTCCCGTTCGTCGTCCCAATCCCCAGCTCGTGGCTCGACGGGTCGTGGGGCGTGTTGGTTTCGACCGTACCCCTAGTGTTGGCGTGTGGTGTGGTGAATGGGGCGCTCGTGTGGAGGGGATGGGCAACGTGGCAGACGCTGGGGTGGCATGGCGTGCGGCGCAACGCAGGGGCCCTTCTGGGCGGAACGCTGGTCGGTGGGGCGATGGCGCTCACAGCACTGGCGCTCGCGTTTGTGGGTGGGGCCCGGCTCGAGATCACCGGCGAGCCGATTTCGGCCTACTTGCAAGTCGCCGCGCCCGTAGCGCTTGGCCTGCTCATTGCGGCGCTGGCTGAGGAGTTGCTGTTCCGCGGGTTTCCGCTCATGCGGCTGGCCCGGGCAGTGGGGAAGCTTCGCGCGAGCGTTGGGCTCGCGGTCGTCTTTGCCGGTGCCCACCTGTTGAACCCCGAGGTCTCGCCGTTGGGCCTGGTCAACATCGTACTCGCGGCGCTGGTGTTGAGTGTGGCGTTCTTCACGCCCGGCGGTCTGCCACTCGCGTGGGGCGTGCACGTTGGATGGAACGGGGGGCTGGCGTTGGGTGCGGACGCCCCAGTGA
>CAJIBA010000113.1_pt1 | contig 10052 bp, 9 predicted proteins | sample 9199191 | NCBI WGS metagenome assembly CAJIBA01 (sample SAMEA7708289, study PRJEB35096) | sediment metagenome | biome: marine neritic benthic zone biome [ENVO:01000025]; feature: sediment [ENVO:00002007]; material: shallow marine sediment [ENVO:03000034] sea grass bed [ENVO_01000059] ... | reverse complement strand
GTGGCCTCCGGGTCGGGCTCGTCGAGCAGGGAGACTTTGGCTCAGGCACGAGTTCCCGCAGTTCCCGGCTCATTCACGGAGGCCTGCGCTACCTGGAGCACGGCCACTTGAGGCTCGTCTTCGAGGCCTGCCGCGAGCGGCGAACCCTGCTCCGCATCGCACCGCACCTCGTGTGGCCCCGGTCCTTCTTGTTCCCGATCCACCGCGGGTCGCGCGTGCCCCGCTGGAGGCTGGCTGTGGGCCTGTGGCTCTATGACCTGCTCGCCCTCTTCCGGAATGTGCGCCAGCATCGGATGCTGAGCAAGCGGTCACTCCTCAGTGCCGAGCCTGGTCTGCGCGCAAAGGATCTGTTGGGCGGCGCTCGGTACTATGACGCCCAGTGCGACGACGCTCGGCTGGCCCTGGCCAACGCCCGCGACGCACATCGGCATGGCGGCTTGGTGGTCAACTACGCGCGCGTAGACCACATCGACGCGGCCGGCGGTCGGGTTGGGGGCGTCCGGATCAGCGACCTCGTCACGGGTGGAGAGCACACTGTGCGAGCGCTCGCTGTCGTGAATGCCACGGGGCCATGGTCTGACGCTGTGCAGGGCACAGAGCGTCAGCCGACATTACACCGAACCAAAGGGATCCACATTGTCGTCTCCCGCGAGCGGCTCGGGAACCGCGAGGCGGTTACGCATATCTCACCGCTCGACGGCAGGGTCATGTTCGTCGTTCCGTGGGGGTGTCTCTCGTACATCGGCACGACAGAGAGCGAGTTCACCGGGTCGCCTGAAACCGCCGACGCTGACGCTGACGACGTGGTCTACCTTCTGCGCTCTGTCAACGCGCTGTTTCCCGAAGCCCGTCTGACTGCGGTGGATGTCAAGGCAACCTGGGCAGGCATCCGCCCCCTGGTTCGTGCGGCCGATGCGGAAGACCCGAATGCCGTCTCGCGAGAGCATACCATCATCGAGAACGAGCAGGGTCTCATCTCCATCGTGGGTGGGAAGCTCACCACGTTTCGCTCCATGGCGGCCGAACTGGTCGACTATGTTGCCCAGCGCCTGCACGAGCATGACGGGAGGCCAATCCCCCCGCGGGCTCCGACTGACCGCGAGCCTCTCCCCGGAGGTGAGGCACGTGACCTCGATGTGCTCATCGAGTCGACGGCCCGAGAAGGGTTTGACGCGGCTGTCGCGACACACCTCGTGCACACCTACGGCAGCGAGACACCGGCCATCGCTCGCCTCGCGCTTTCCGACCCGCAGCTTGCCCAGCCCGTTGTCGAGGACCACCCGACCCTCTGGGCTGAACTCGTGCACGCGATGCGACGAGAAATGGCCGTTACACTGGGTGACCTTCTCATCCGCAGAACCCATCTCTTTTACGTTGCACCGGAGCGGATCCTGAAGATGTTGCCAGCAATCGCGGACGTCGTCGGCCAGGAAATGGAGTGGGACGCGACGCGGCGGGAAGCAGAATTGGCGGCGTATCGCTACGAAGCGGCCCGCAGCGTTGCGTTTCGTGCCGAGGTCCGAGACGCGGAAGAGTGAGTCCGGCTACGCGTCGACGTCCGGAAGCGCCCCTCCTCGCACCCGTGCATCCCGAAATTCGCGTGCAGAATGATAGGCAACACGAAGGCGGTCGAGCATCTCGCCTCGTCGCTCGTACAGCCGCTTCTGGGTACGCGGCTTCCGCTTAGCCAGCGCATAGGCAGTTAACAACGGAAGTCCCACGGTGCTGTCGAGGTAGCACACGACCGCATCTGGCAGCTGGTCGGGATCCACCTTGCCCCAGCTCACCGCCTCGGCGGGCGTGGCGCCAGACAGGCCGCCCGTGTCTACACGGGCATCGGTGATTTGCAGGTAGTAGTCGTGTCCACGCTCTTCGATGCCCAGCACTTCCTGGATCTGCGGCTCGGTCTGCAGCACAAAGTTCTTGGGACTTCCCCCACCGATGATCACCACGCTGCTCGTGCCACCTTGCGCCTTGGCATCCAGCACGATCGCGGCCGTCTCGTTGACGTCCGCGGAGACATCGTAGGCCAGGGCATAGCCGTCCAACTGTAGCTCCGCCACGTTCATGCCGATGGAGGAATCGCCGGGCGACGACGTGTAGATTGGCACCGCGTGTTCGTAGGCCGCCGCCAACAGGGACTTACGTGTCAGGCCGAGCTTGCGTTCGCGCTCGCGCACGTACTTCCCGAGCAAATAGTGGTATTCGGCGGAGCTCATCTTCCGCTGGAACTCCTCCTGCTGTGACACTCGACGGAGAAACTCGTCGGTTTGGAGCAGCACAGCGTAATCGAAGAACACATCGTAGATCCGTACGACGCCCTCTTCCCGCAGTTCAATGTCATCGGCGAACGGGGTACCCCGGTGCATGGAGAAACCCAGCGCAAAGTGGCAGTCGTGATAGACGTTTGCCCCTGTCGACACTATCCAATCCACGAACCCCGCCTCGATGAGCGGGATGATCGACGACATCCCGAGTCCAGCGGGCGTCATCGCTCCTGTGAGGCTGAGCCCCACCGTCCCGTTGTCCGCGAGCATGCGCTCAGCGAACAGTTGGGCTGCTTCACGCAACCGGCCCGCGTTATACGCCAGAAACGCATCATCCATCAACTCGACGACCGTCTCGGTTCCCGTGATGGGCTGGGGGCTGATGGGCTTCCCGCGGAGAATCGCTGGCTTTCTATCTGCCATCGCTGCTTCCTCGTCGAATCGTCACGTTACCCAAGGAGGTTGTCGGATCGTCGGTCACGGGCTTCCACCACCGCGCGTACCACGTCGTCCGGTTCGTCCACAACCCGAAAGATGTCGAGATCCGTGGGCGAGATCTTCCCTTGAGCGGCGAGGGTGCTCTTCAGCCACTCAACCAAGCCCGCCCAATACTTGCTGCCGAACATGACGACCGGCATGTGTCGGACTTTCCCCGTCTGAATCAAGGTCAGCGACTCAAAGAGCTCGTCAAGCGTACCGAACCCGCCAGGAAAGATCACGAACGCCGTCGAATACTTCACCAGCATTGTCTTTCGCACGAAGAAGTATCGGAAGTCCACCACCCGATCGAGGTACGGGTTCGCGTACTGTTCCTGCGGCAACTCGATGTTGAGCCCAATCGACGGCGCCCCCACTTCACTGGCGCCCTTATTCGCAGCCTCCATGATCCCCGGGCCGGCACCGGTCAGCACCGTAAAACCCTCCTTCCCGAGACGACGGGCCGTTTCGGTGGCGGCGAGATAGGCCGGATCAGTCGGTTTGGCGCGCGCGGACCCGAACACGGTCACGGCCGGTCCGAGCTCAGCAAGTTCCTCAAAGCCCGAGACGAACTCACCCATAATCCGCAGGACTCGCCAGGGATCGGTGTCGGTAAACCGCACACGTTCCAGATGGGGCGAGGCGAACAGCCGTTCGTCCGCGGTAACCCGCATGCCCACCTGTGGTGCAGTAGCCTTACTGGGTGAGGACTGCGATCGCTTTGTCATGGTCATCAGGTACGTTGTAGAAGAAAGGAGAGATTCGAACGTGCCCCGGGCGTGCATCGACGACGATCCCGGCGTCGGCTAGTCGTCGCACTTCGGCGGCAGGATCTTCTCGCGGAATCATCACGATAGCCGATCGCTCGCTCGCGTCGGACGCGACCCGCGGTGTCAGTCCGGCCGCGCGCGCCTTCACAATCAAGTCTTCAGTCAAGTTGCGCGTGACTTCGGCAATCCGCGGCACGCCGATCTCCTCGATCACGTCGAGGCCGCCGAGTTGAGCGTGAACCGCTGCGAGCGCCGGTGTGCCCTGCTCGAACCGACGAGCATCGTCGTGCCAGACTATTCTGTGCGGGTCGAACTCAAATTGCCGTGCGTGCGCGAACCACCCAGTCACGCTGGGTTCGACGCGGGACATCAGGTCGCCACGAACATAGAGGAACACAATGCCCGGTCCGCCCAAGAGCCATTTGAGACCGCCGGAGCAAAGGAAATCCACGCCGCTCTCGTGCACATCGAGCGGGATCTGTCCCGCGCTCTGGTAGGCGTCCACGAAGCACAGAGCTCCGCGGTCGTGCGCAATCTGAGCAATGGCACCAAGGTCCTGCGTCCATCCCGTTGTGAAGTACACATGCGAAGTCGCTACCAGCGCCGTGCGATCGTCGACTGCCTCCGCAATTAACTCTAGGGGTACGCGCACACCGTCCGGACTCTGCACGATCTCGACTTCGAGACCTTGGCGAGCCTTGGCCAGCCATTGATACGCGACAGTCGGGAAGTCGAGGGACGTCGTGACGATTTTCGTGCGTGAGGTATAGTCGAGCGCGCTCGCGAGCACCGCGGTGGCCGTCGACACCGAAGCGTGCAGCGCAATTTCCGACGAATCCGCCCCCACGAGGCGTGCACAACGAGTTCGCAGATCGGCCAGCGCTTCCCACCAGATGTCATACCACGCCGGCGCACCACGCGTTTGCCACTCGTCGAGAAACGTCTCTACTCGTCGACGAGAGCGTAGCGACAGCGCCCCCAGCGAACAGGTGTTCAAGTACGTGACACGCTCAAAGATCGGGAATTCCACACGATACGACGCGAGGGGATGGACCGCGCTACTTGCGACTGACATAGGCGCCAATATACAAGTATGTTGCGGAGCAGGTCAGTTTTGCTGCGCCTCGACAGGGACTTTGCGGCGCACAAGCGACGCGAGACTTACGAGGGCCCAGGTTGCTTCGAGTATCACAAAGCCGATCCGGCGGTCGACCGAGGCGACAATCGTCAGTAGCAGTGCGCCAATCAAGTTGGCCCAGAGGTACGCGGACCCTGTGCTGGGCCACCACCGCCGTTGCAGTGCGACATAGGCCCCGAGGACGAGACCGGCACCAACGAGTGAGAGCAATTGCAAGATCAAATTCATGAGCAGGCCACCATGCGGCGTCAGGGTTGGGGGAAACTGGCCGGTGCGTTGATTGCTCGGTCACTCCTCAATCCGAGACTCGCTATCGACCTCCTGCATCTTGCCTGGTCCTTCCGCGCTCGACAGTGGTATCGTCGTCCACCCTTTCTTCCCCTCCCCCCGAAGGAATACATGCGGTGGCGAATGTACACCGCCTACGGAGATGAGGAAGCTGTGCCACCGGTCGAGGACGTGGTCCGATTCGCCCGGTGGCGGCGGCAGATCATGCGGCTGTGACTCCCGGACGCCGGGCAGAGTCGATCAAGCGTCGCGCTGGGGAGCTAGGCTTCGAATCCGTCGGCATCACCGACCTGTCACCCCCACCACACTACCATGCGTTGCAGCGGTGGCTTGATGAAGGCATGGCCGGCGAGATGGCTTATATGCACAGGCAGGCCGAGCGCAGAGCCAAGCCTGCCACGATTCTGGAAGGCGCCACGCGTGCCGTTCTCGTTACGCGCAACTACTTCACTCCCGATGCTGTCCAACGCGGACGTGGCGGACGTGTCGCCAAGTACGCACGGGGTCGCGACTATCACCACGCGCTTACAGGACCGCTCGAGCAGCTGTCCCAGTATGTGCGCTCGCTCGGCGACGAACAGACCATTGCTCGAGCGTGGATCGACTCGGGTCCGGTCCCCGAACGGGAGCTAGCACAGCGCGCAGGAATTGGCTGGATTGGCAAGAACACCATGCTCATCCGTCCCAAGCATGGCTCCTTCTTCTTCCTCGCGAGCGTCCTGACGAACCTCGACATCTCCATCGATAGCCCGTTCACCGTCGACCGCTGCGGGACCTGCCGACGTTGCCTCGACGCCTGTCCAACCGCTGCGTTTCCTGAAGCCCGTGTCTTGGACAGCCGACGTTGCATCTCCTACCTCACCATCGAACACCGGGGGAACATCGACCCTGACCTGCAGATGCTCATGGACAACTGGGTGTTTGGCTGTGACGTCTGCCAAGACGTATGCCCGTGGAATGTGCGGTTCGCAATGCCAGCCGACGACCCAGTCCTCGGGTTGGATCCCCGTCTCGAATTCATGAACCTCGCTCGGATCACCGACATGACCGAGGAGGAGTTCGAGCAGCACCTCGGGTGGACCGCGCTGGAACGGCCAGGGGTATCCGGAATGCGTCGAAATGCGGCAATCGCAGCGGTGAACATTGGCCGTGACCCGTCACCGCGGCCGGGGCAAGAGCTCCTCTGACGCGGGAACGAGGACTGCGGCTTCCCCAGACAGCCGCGCGGCCGTTGCCGGGAAATCCAACTGACTGAGCGAATCCACGAGCCAGGCGGCACGTCCCGTCGGATCCCAGCGGAGCATCCCCGGGGGCTCCTGCCGCGTCGAGCGGAACACTGCCCGAGTGACCGAGCCAGCTACGTCTAGGCTCGCGCAGGCGACACCACCACGGTTCAGCGGCTCCCGCAGCGAGAACGGACCATACGTAAGCAGGTTGCCCAAGGAGTAGAAAATCAACGCGCCGTCATACCATTCCGCCGCACGCATCACGTGTGGGCCATGGCCAAACACGACTGCCGCACCCGCTTCGACTGCCGCACGGGCGAACGCTACCGCGTTCCCGCGATCCTCTCCGAGATAGCGTTCGGATTCGTTAGGTGTGCGTTGTGCAGCTGTACCCTCTGCCCCCATGTGCATCGTCACCACCACACGAGCGTGCGCCGACGCAGCCCTGGCCACATGCCGCCGGACGGCGGCCAGGTTTCGCGGGTCGGGGCCGGCTTGCGCCGTACTGAAGCCCAGCACGACGACAGAGTCACCATGAGGCGTCACCACTACCGCGCCGAGCGTGTCTGCACCCGTCGCATAGACGCCCGCGAGCCCCAAGTTACGGAGCGTCGCGTCGAACCCAAGCCGGCCTGCGTCCATAGCATGGTTGTTGGCCACGTTTCCGACCACTGCGGCGCTGTCACCGAGTCCGGCCAATGCGGACGCCACGGTCGGCGGTTGTCGAAACGCGTAGCAATTCCGCGTGAGCCGCTGACACTTGGACGAGGCCGGTCCTTCACCGATTGCACCCTCGATGTTCAGAAGAACGACGTCGGCATCGGCTACGAGGGGTCGCAATGGATCCAGCAGTCCCACTGGATCCGGTGTGGGGGAGACGGGCCACCCTAAGCGCTGGCTTGCCCGCGTCGCCCACGCTGAATCCAGGTTGTTACCGAGCAGGACATCGCCGCCGGCGCAGACGCGTACCTCTCGGGCTACCAATGGAGGTGCGTCCGGTATCGAGTCCACTGCGAGATCCTCTGCGTGCTCCTCGAGAACGGGAATCGCAGTGATCGTGGTGTCGAGACTGGGAACGAGCGTGTCGATCGCGAACGGCTCTCGCGGCACCGAGTCCATCACTGGTATTGCGACGCTCGGCGTAGGTTCACCGGGCGGCATGGTCCCAGCGCAGGCCATCAGACTCCCGGTGAGCGCCACCAGCAGGCCCCGCACGCCAACTCCCCTCAGAGACCCGTGGGGTGATCGAGGAAGGTCCACCCGATCTTAAAGCGTTGCGCAAGATGCGCGGCCAGTGTCTTCACGCCAACCGTCTCTGTCGCGTAGTGTCCGGCATAAATGACGTTGATCCTCGACTCTTCCGCATCGAAGTACGTGTGGTGTGCGCCCTCGCCACTGACAAACGTATCGACCCCCGCTGCCACGGCCTGTCCGATGAGGCTCCCGCCGCCGCCGGTGATGATGCCCACTCGCGTGACTGACTCCGGACCGGTGGGAATCACAAGCGGCGCGACGCCAAGGTATTGTTGCACTCGCTGAACGAGGCCGTCACGGCTGGTCGATAGCGTTCCCGCAATACCGATCGACTGCCCGTGATATTCCCCGAACCACTCTACGTTTCGAAGGCCCAGTTCGCGGGCCAGCACCGCGTTGTTCCCGACCTCAGGGTGTACATCCAAGGGTAGGTGCGCCGCGTATAGGGCGATGTCGCGTTGCACCAATGTGCGAACGCGCCGCCCATGAGGACCGACCAGTGGCTGCAACCCGCCCCAAAACAGCCCGTGATGCACCAGCAGGAAGTCCGCCTTGACGACGCTCGCTTGCTCGATCGTTGCCTGACAGACATCAACGGCAGCGGCGATACCGCGGACGGCACCTCCGTTTGCCACTTGAAGGCCGTTGAGTGCCTGGGGGCTGTCGCCGACGTCGCGAACACGCAGGTAGTCGTCCAGGTAGGACGTCAGCTCGTCGAGGTTCACAACCACCGGAGTCGGCGTGCGATCAACCGGGAGCGGGGTTACGCCTTCGTTGCCAACTGTAGGTCCCCTTCACCATGTCCGACCGCGGCGGGACTTCCCATGTTGACCTCGCCGTTGACCTCTCCGCCTTCCTGGACGATCAACCGCTTTGTAGCAATGTTGCCGTTCACGATCGAGCCTGGCTGCACCTCCACTCGCTCGTCGGCCTGGACCGATCCGACAACCTTCCCACCGATCACGGCTTGCCGCGAATAGATGTCGCCCTCGACCAACCCTTCCTTGGCCACCAGCACTTCTTGCTCGGCCCGAATACTCCCCTCAACGACACCTTCGATCTTGACGACACCGTTGGTCGTGAGCTCGCCCACGATCCGCATGCCCGCTGCAACGATAGAGAGGTTGCCGTCCTTGGCGCCCTGGCCGCTCGGCGTTCCTCCCGACCGCTCACTACCCGTGAACACTGCCATACTCAGGTACCCTCCTGCACAAGGGAGAGAGGATCGATCGATCGCCCCTCGTGGAGAATTTCGAAATGAAGGTGCGGCGCCGTCGAACGCCCTGTAGATCCGGAAAGCGCAATGACGGCACCCGCTGAGACCGTATCACCGACCTCCACCACAATCCGCGACGCGTGCCCATACATGCTACGATACCCGTCCTCGTGCTCGAGCATCACAAACAACCCGTATTCGGGATGCTGCCCTGCTCGACTCACGGTGCCGCCCCCTGTCGCCCGAATGGGCGTGCCAACTGGGATGGCGATATCTAGCCCCGAGTGTGGCTCACGTTCGTCGGCGTCAGATACGAGGCCCCGCGTGACAATTCCAGGCTCGTGGAGCGGCCAATGCCCAGGAACCGACAGCCCGGTCTCATACCGGCGTGCTGCCCCCGGCACACCCGCTTGGACGGCACGGGCAACTGGTGCATCGTAGCTTCGCACCCGTGCTGGCACGAGGTCGCCACCCATCATCGTCCGCACTTGCTCGTATCGCGCTTCCATCTGCTCAAGCGCGCTGGCGAGGTCGCGGACTTGACTGTTCTCTTGCTGAAGACGCGCCACCTCCCGGTTGAGCCCGGGGACTCGGGCCGCGGTGCGGACGATAGGCGCATACAGCACCGCTCCCAGCACGATCGCGACGGACAGTACAATTCCCGTGACGGCAAGCACTCGACTCAGCCAGAGCGGCAGCCGGATCGACCGCGACGACAGGTTGCCGTCGCGGTGCAACATCAACGTGACCCACCGACTGCGCCGCGTCACCCCTGATACGGTTCTCCGAGAATCATCTCTAGGATGCGGGCGAGATCGTCATCGGAGTAGAAGTTGATGGTGACGCGGCCACTCGATTTCCCCCGCTTGGACACGCGAATGTCCGTCTGCAGCCGCCGTCGCAGCGCATCTTCGACCCGCCGCACATCCGCGTCGGGCGCTCTCGGTCGGCGGGGCGCACGTGGGCGACGCGCAGCAGGCCGACCACCGCGTGCCAGCTCCTCCACCTCTCGCACCGACAGCTGCAGCTCGACGGTCTTTCTTGCCAGAGCCTCGATCTGCGTTGGCGCGGAGAGGGACAGCAGTGCACGCGCATGACCCGGCGTCAGTGCGGCGGTGTGCACCATCTCCTGAACAGAGGCCGGGAGTCGGAGCAGCCGGAGAGCATTGGTGACCGCCGAACGGCTCCGACCGACGAGGCCCCCGACGTCTGATTGGGAGACCCCGAAATCTCCGACCAATCGCTCGTATCCTCGCGCTTCATCAATTGGAGAAAGCGCATCGCGCTGCAGGTTCTCCACCAGCGCGAGCGTGAGGAGCGTCTGGTCGTCTACGTCGCGCACGACCGCTCCAATGTTCTTCCATCCCAAGCGCTGAGCCGCCCGCCAGCGTCGCTCACCCGCAATGAGTTCGTACG
>CAJIBA010000502.1_pt1 | contig 10099 bp, 8 predicted proteins | sample 9199191 | NCBI WGS metagenome assembly CAJIBA01 (sample SAMEA7708289, study PRJEB35096) | sediment metagenome | biome: marine neritic benthic zone biome [ENVO:01000025]; feature: sediment [ENVO:00002007]; material: shallow marine sediment [ENVO:03000034] sea grass bed [ENVO_01000059] ... | reverse complement strand
GTCACGGAGCTTCGCGTGCGGGTGTGGGTGCCCGAGGTGTGGGACGTCGTGGAACTGTCAGTCACGCCTGATTGGCGCGTTGCGCAGCTCAAGGAGGAAGCGCTTACGAGGGCGACCGGCCGGACGCTGCAACTGGCAGACTACGAGGTGAAGTTTCGCGGTGCGAAAGTGCTCGACGAGACGAGGACCCTCGCAGATCTGGCCGTGCCGGACCAGGCAGCATTCATTGTCTTGGCGGCGCGCCGCGTGCCGGTGCGATGAGGCGGAGGAGCGACGGATGCGGTGAACCGGCCCTCCGCATGCGTTGACGCTCCTCGATCGTTTCTCTTGCCCATCCACATATGCCACCACCCGTCATCATTGCTGCACGACACGGGTCCGGGTCACCCCGAATCACCGTACAGGCTCGAGGCAATTCTCGCGCGGCTTCGCCAGTGGTCACCGTCGGACGCCCTCGAGTGGCACGAGGCGGACCCGGCGCCAGATGCGGCGATCGGGCGAGCCCATACTGGGCGCTACCTGGAGCTGCTGGCGAATGTGAATGCACGGGGTGGTGGGCAGCTGGACGCGGACACCACGATGAACGCGCACAGCTTGGACGCTGCCCGTCATGCGGCCGGGGCCGCACTCTTAGCGGCGCGTTTGGCCGTCGACCACGGCGCAGCGTTTGCTCCCGTGCGCCCGCCGGGACACCACGCGACCGCCGACCGGGCCATGGGCTTCTGCCTCCTCAATAATGTGGTTATTGCCGCGCGTGCGGTTCTGGAAGACGAGACTGTTCAGCGGGTACTCATCGTCGACTGGGATGTGCACCATGGAAATGGCACACAGGCGATCGTAGAAACCGATGAGCGCATCCGCTACGTCTCGCTGCACCAGTGGCCGTTGTATCCGGGCACTGGCAGAGCGGAGGAGCACGGCAGCGGCAACATCTTCAATGTGCCCCTCCCGCCGGGGCTCGAGCCCGAGGAGTACGTTCACGGACTGCGTGACGCGGTGGCCCGAGCCAAGGCCAGATGGCGGCCCGATCTCATCCTGATTTCGGCTGGATTCGATGCAATGGCCGGCGATCCGCTGGCCGGGTTCACACTCGAACCGGAGCACTACGCAACTTTGGTTGCCGAGTGGCGACGGGACGGTGTGCCCATTGCTTCCGTGCTCGAAGGAGGATACATCCCGCAACGGCTGGCAGACGGCGTGGCGGCGCACCTGAACGCGTTGCTGTGACAGCATGCGAGCATCAGTACGGGGACTACCGGGGCGAGTGGCTGGACCGAACGAGACATGATAGAATGAGGCGTCTTCCGGCGACGGCATGGCGACCGGAGGAGAGACACCGTGGATGTGGGGGACGTGAACAACGAGGACGTGAATGATGACAGATGTCGCGCTGCAGAGAGACTTTCTCGAGACCCTCGACCTCGCCGACGTCAACCCGGGCGGTTTCGGGGGCGAGTGGTTCGGTTCCGGCTCGGACTTGACGGTGACGACCCCGATTGACGGGTCGTGCATCGGAACCATCAAGCAGGTCACAGAGGGAGAGTACGACCGGATCATCGATCGGGCGCACGCCGCGTTTCTCGAGTGGCGAAAGGTGCCGGCTCCCAAGCGCGGTGACCTCGTGCGCCAGCTCGGTAATCGACTACGGGATGTGAAGCGCGAACTCGGGCAGCTAGTGACGCTTGAGATGGGGAAGATCCTCCCCGAGGGTGAAGGGGAGGTTCAGGAAATGATCGACATCTGCGATTTTGCGGTCGGGCTGTCTCGTCAGCTCTACGGACTCGCTATGCACTCAGAGCGGCCCGATCATCGGATGCTTGAACAGTGGCATCCGCTGGGTGTCGTGGGCGTGATCAGCGCATTCAACTTCCCCGTGGCGGTGTGGAGCTGGAACACGGCCATCGCCGCCGTGTGTGGGGACAGCGTTGTGTGGAAGCCATCGAGCCAGACGCCGCTCACCGCGATCGCGTGCACCAAGCTCGCCGAGCAGGTCGCGCGAGACTACGACGTCGATCCGGCGATCTTCTCGTTGGTGATTGGGCGGGGTTCCACAATCGGTGACCGGCTCCTCCATGACAAGCGGATTCCGCTCGTCTCGGCGACTGGGAGCTGTCAGGTGGGTCGCCGTGTCGCCGAGGTGGTCGGCACACGGTTCGGTCGCACGATCCTCGAGTTGGGCGGGAACAACGCCATCATTGTGACGCCGCACGCGAACCTCGACATGGCACTTCGGGCTATTCTCTTCGGCGCGGTTGGCACGGCCGGCCAGCGGTGCACCAGTACACGGCGCATCATCGTTCACGCGTCGATCAAGGACGAGCTCGTCAAACGATTGGTGAAGGCGTATGGGGACGTCCGAATCGGCGACCCGCGGCTTCCGGATACGCTCATGGGCCCGCTGGTCACACACGGGGCGGTCACGGACCTGCAGAATGCCATCGTGCAGGTGAAACAAGAGGGCGGCACGATTCTCTACGGCGGCAAGGCGCTCGACGGCCCAGACTATCCGGGCGGTCACTACGTCACGCCCTGCATCGCCGAAGCGAAGAACGAGTTCTCCATCGTGCAGGAGGAGACCTTCGCGCCGATTCTCTACATCATCCCGTATGGGAAGGCCTCATCGACCCCGCAGCGGTCTGTCGACGAGCTCGAGGAGGCCATTCGGTACCACAATGGCGTTCCACAAGGGCTCTCTTCGGCGATATTCACAGAGCACATGCGAGAAGCCGAGCTGTTCCTCTCGGCCAGAGGCTCGGATTGCGGCATTGCCAACGTGAACATCGGCACGAGCGGTGCGGAGATCGGAGGGGCGTTCGGTGGCGAGAAGGAGACCGGTGGTGGCCGCGAGTCGGGATCGGATGCGTGGAAGGCGTACATGCGTCGGCAAACCAATACGGTCAACTGGAGTACTGACCTGCCACTCGCCCAAGGGATCAAGTTCGGCGAATGAGCGTCGGGTCTCGCTGTCGCACCACAGGGAGCGGGTAGTCCCATGGCGTCCCGCCTGACTCCTACTCAGCTGATGGCCATGATTCAGCCGTGGGCTGACGTGGCGGAGCCAATGCACCGCCGTCTGGCGCAGGTCGTCGATGCCGAACGGGGCCAGGAAGTGCTCTGGGTCGGGTGTGGGTCCGGCCGATCGGTGCTGTGGTGGGCACGGCGGTTCGAGACGCACGTCCAGGGCGTCGATCTCGATCACGAGGCCATCGAGATGGCGGAGCGTTCGGTCAGGAATGCCGGGCTCGCGCGACTGGCCACGTTCCAGTCACTCGACGCCGCTGAGCTCCCGCACGAGGCCCAGGTGTTCGACCTCACCATCGCCAACCTCCTGTACCTTGGCAATCCGGACGGCGCAGAGATCGTCAAAGAGATGGGGCGCGTGGCCCGGCCGATGAGTGCCGTCGCGGCCATTGTGCCGTCGTGGTTGAGTACGCCGGAAGAGGGAGACGTTATAGCGGTCAAGTCGCTTGGTCTGTAGCCAGCGCTCTTGGTGGAGTGGAAGAGCTACTTCCGGGCTGGGGGTGTGGTGGAGTTGTCGGTCGAGGACGTGGCATCGGACGGTGGATGGATTTCGCCGAATCGCATCGGATTGGTGGCCCGTGGGTGGCGCACGGCACACTGGGTAGGTGTACGCAGTGCCTTGAGTCCGGAAGTCGGCGCGCTCCGTCGGCTTGCCCAGCGACGGGTCCTCGGCCTGTCGATCGTCAAAGGCACGCGGTGGCCCCACGGATGATTCCGGAGACCTGCTCGGTCGCCCTCCCCATCCCGAGTCCACAACCCTATGTCTACGCGGTCCCTCGCGGGCTGGCGGATCGTATGCGGCCGGGTGCGCGGGTCGTGGTACCCGTGCGATCCCGTGAGCTCGTGGGCGTGGTGCTCGCCGTTGACGTCGCCGAACGGCGCTCGGAACTTAGGCCCGTGCTGCTTGCGCCGGACCCAACACCCCTCGTCCCGACGTCGCTGCTCGAGCTCGCCCACTGGATGTCACGGTATTACGCGGCACCCATCGGCCTGGCACTTCGCGCGGTGTTGCCATCGGCACTGTGGGGTAGCTCGCGGCTCGTGGCCCGCCTGCTCGATGTGACGCACGCTCCTGGCGGCGTGAGCCGCACGGTTGTCGAGGCGCTGGAGCGCAGGGGGGGGAGCGCATCGTCTGGAACGCTGAGCCGCCGGCTCAAACGCCCCGTGTGGGATGTCCTCCAACGCCTTGCTCGGGCTGGCGTGGTGACACTGGAGACCCAGCCTCCGCGGCTTGGGCCCAAGCCGAAGACCGAGCGCATACTCGTCCTCCGCCGCGCGTTGCCGACCCTCCTTGAGCGCGAAGAGATGTTCGGCCGTGCGAATCGACAGCGCGAGGCATATGAGGTCGCGGACAGCGTAGGTGGCGAGGTCTCGGTGCGCCATCTGTCTTCCCAACTTGGGTTCTCGCCCGCGGTGGTGCGGGGGCTGGTGGAACGCGGTGTTGCCAAGATCGAATACCGCGAACAGCCGCGCGATCCGTTTAGCGACGTGGCGAGCGAGCCGCTTGCTTCACCCAGTTCGGTGCAGGCGGCGGCGGTCGATGCGATTCGAGGAATAGACCCAGGGAAAGCCATCACGCTGTTCGGCGTGACCGGAAGTGGGAAGACACTCGTCTACCTCGAAGCATTGCGGGACGCCGTGCAGTCTGGCGCAGGCGTCATCGTGCTCGTGCCGGAGATCGCCCTGACCCCCCAAACGGTATCGCGCGTTCGAGGGGCGTTCGGTGATACGGTGGCTGTCCTCCATAGCGGACTGTCCGACGGGGAACGAGTGGACGCGTGGCGCGCGCTCGCCGCCGGTGAAAAACGGGTTGCGGTGGGGGCGAGATCCGCGGTATTCGCACCTGTGCGCGCGCTCGCCGCGATTGTGGTGGACGAAGAGCACGATGCGAGCTACAAGCACGGGGAAACGCCACGGTACCACGCACGCGACGTCGCTCTGCGCCGGGGGCGTATCGAAGCTGCCCGGGTCGTCCTGGGCAGCGCGACACCAGCCCTGGAGACGTGGGCGAACCGTGATCGCATTCTGGTGGTCCGGCTACCCACACGCGTGTCGGCGCGGCCGCTACCCGAGGTGGCGTTGATCGACATGCGGTCGGAACCACGCGTGCGCAAAGCGGGGATCGTTCCATGGTCCGAAGCACTGGACGTCGCCGTCGCCGAAGCACTGCGCACCGGTGACCAGGTGATGCTCCTGCTCAATCGGCGCGGCTTCGCCCACTTCCTCCAGTGTCCCGACTGTGGCCATGTCTGGGAGTGTCCCGCGTGCTCGATCTCCCTCACGGTGCACCGGGCTCCGAGTGGTCTGCGGTGCCACTACTGCGGCCGCGACACGCCGCTCCCCCGTATCTGCCCTGACTGTGGGGCCACCGCGCATCGAACGCGAGGGGTGGGGACCCAAACGCTCGAACGGTGGCTTGCTGAACGGTTCAGCGGGGCCCGACTTGCTCGGATGGATGCCGACACGACCTCGGGCAAGTGGTCACACCGGCGGATCTTGGAGGCGGTTGGGCGGCGCGAGATTGACGTGCTGTTTGGTACCCAGATGATCGCCAAGGGCCTGGACTTCCCGGGAATTACGCTCGTCGGTGCTGTTGACGCCGACACGGGGCTTCACTTACCGGATTTTCGCGCCGCCGAACGGACTTTTCAGCTCATCGCGCAGGTGGCAGGACGAGCCGGGCGCGGGCCCCGAGGAGGAAAGGTCCTCGTCCAGACTCGGACACCGAGCCACTTCGCGCTCCAGGCTGCGGCGCAACACGACTTCGAGCGATTCGCCGAGCGTGAACTGGCCGCACGACGCAGTCCGCTGTATCCACCTCATGTGGCGCTCGTCAACGTGCTCGTCAGCAGCAATCAGGAAACCGGAACCGCGAATGCCGCGCTCGAAGTGGGAGACTGGCTGCGCGGTCTCATAGCCGCGCGCGCCCCGGGCGGCGTCGACGTGATTGGACCGGCCCCGGCGCCGCTGGCCCGCATCCAAAAGCGGTGGCGTTGGCATCTTCTGCTTCGTGGTCATGACGCCCAGCAGCTCGGGCAGGTGATGCGGTATGCTGCGGAGCGAGCGCCGCATACGGGGCGTGGACCGGTGCGGGTAGTCTTCGATCGGGACCCGGTGTCCCTCCTGTGACTGGATCACTCGCAGGGCGTGGCTTGAAAGCGATACCGCGCTCGGGTATCTTGGGCGCGCTTTCGACCCGAGGCTCGATGAAGACAGTGTGCGCACATGCGTCCTGACACGTACTTGGGAGTTGCGGCTCAGCCGGGGCTCGGGCTGGGCTGGACCCGAGTTGCGACGTCCATTGCCGAGTTCGCGGTGCCGAGCTCGATCGAACGCATCTGGCTCTTTGCACCCGTCCGTCGTGACGAGCGCGAGTGGGGCACGGCCGTGCTGGCATGCCGTACAGAGAGCAATCGACTGCAGGTCTTCACAGCGAGCTATCTGATTGTGATCAGGGGCCGGATGCGGGGACAGGGCAAGGTCACGGTCGACGACGTCGGAGAGAGTCCCGTCGAGGTCCTCCATGAGGTGATTGCCGGCGTCATGGAGCGCGCGGGGGAGACAGAGCCGCCGGTAGAGATCGCGCCTGAATTGTGGTTTGGGAGCGACGATCCCGGATCATTTGACGATTCTCTCGACCCGTCATCAGTGGGTGAGGGAGCCACCACTACGGACGATTTGAACGAGGGACCTGTACCGTGATCGATCTCTCGGTGTTTCTTCCAAGCAAGGCGTTCTTGACGAAGGGTGTGGGGCGCCACAAGGAAAAGCTCACGAGCTTCGAGCTCGCGTTGCGGGACGCTCGCGTGGCCAGCTACAATCTCGTTCGGGTGAGTTCTATTTGGCCGCCCCACTGCGAGTTGGTCTCCCCTGACGCCGGGACGAGGCAGCTGAAACCCGGTCAGGTGGTATTTGCGGTCGTTGCCGAAGCCTCGACCAATGAGCCCTCCCGGTTGGCCACCGCCGCGATTGGGCTCGCAATTCCTGCCGATCCCAGTCACCATGGCTACATCTCGGAACATCACGCGTTCGGACAGCGGCAGCAGCCGGCTGGCGACTACGCCGAAGACTTGGCGGCAAGCATGTTGGCCACCGTGTTGGGTGTGCCGTTCGACCCCGACCAGGCGTGGGATGAGCGACGCGAACAGTGGCTTCTCTCAGGCGAGATCGTCGATACGATGAACATCAGCTGTTCGGCTGAGGCCCAGGATGATGGACGGTGGGTCACCGCGGTCAGCGCCGTGGTGTTCTGCGGATGAACGAGTTCAGAGAGCGAGGTGGGGAGTCGCTTCCGGTGTCGCTGCGCCGTTTCAGCTGGGGAGCCCACGAATCGTACCTCGGCTTGCCCGCCGCCGACGCCCCGTTTGCCGCCTCGCCAGTGACGCTTCTGCCTGTACCATATGAGGCGACGGTGTCGTTCATGGGCGGCACGAGGTTCGGCCCGCGGGGACTGCTGCACGCGTCGCGGTTTCTCGAGCTCTACGATCACGAGTTGGACGTGGAACCGTATCAGGTTGGCGTGCACACGCTGCCGGAGCTACTGCTCTCTGGTGCAGGCCCCGAGATGGCCCTTCGAGAGCTGGGCGAGGCCTACGCGGCGCTGCTCGACGAAGGGAAGTTCGTCGTGCTAGTGGGCGGTGAGCACTCCGTTTCGGGTCCGCCGATCCTGGCGCACGCGGACCGTGCCTCGCGGCCGTTGAGCGTGCTGCAGCTAGATGCTCACAGTGATCTGCGTGGCGAGTATGAGGGAACGCCGTACTCGCACGCATGCGTCATGCATCGGGTGTATTCGCGGGTTCATCTCGCGCCAGTCGGCATCCGGTCTCTCACCGAAGAAGAGCGCGCGCTCATGCGCGCCCAAGAGATCTCGCCCGTCTTTGGGCACGAGCTTGGATCTGTCGGATGGGTGGAGCGAGTGCTCGGATCACTGCGCGACGACGTGTACGTGACGATCGATGTGGATTACTTCGATCCGGCGCTCATGCCGTCCACCGGTACGCCAGAGCCAGGCGGTGGCGCGTGGTACCCCACGCTGGAACTGCTCGAGGCCGTGTTCCGAGAGAAGCACGTCGTTGGGTGCGACGTCGTCGAGCTCGCACCGATCCCGGGTTTGGTGGCACCGGATGTCATGGCTGCCAAGTTGGTGTACAAGCTCGTGGCGTTCTTCCAGCGCCACCAGAGCGGGGAACGGTAGTGCTGCGTCGCTGGTTCTGCTTGTGAGCGTATGGACGCAGAATCCGTAGGTCTTGCTGTCGCCTTTCTTGCAGGCGTCATGAGTTTCCTGTCACCCTGTGTCTTGCCGCTGGTGCCCAGCTATGTGTCGTTCATCACCGGCCTGTCGCTCGACGAGCTTGGTGTGCGTCGCTGGATGGCGTTTCGCCATGCGCTCCTCTTTGTGGCCGGATTTACGCTGATCTTTCTCGGCTTGGGCGCCTCGGCGACCCAGTTGGGACGGTTCTTGGGCTACAACCAGATCTGGCTCGAGCGGATTGGCGGCGCTCTGATCGTCTTCTTCGGCCTGTACCTGATGGGAATGATCCGTTTGGGCGCCCTTGCCCGCGAGCAGCGAATTCACCTGCAAGACAAACCGGTTGGCTATCTCGGAAGTCTCCTCGTAGGGCTGGCGTTCGGTGCCGGCTGGACACCCTGCATCGGTCCGATTCTCGGATCGATCTTGATGTATACGAGTGTAAAATCCAGTCTCGGTCAGGGATTGGCGCTACTGTTTGCCTACTCGATGGGGTTGGCGGTGCCGTTTCTCGTTGCGGCATTGCTGGTGGAGCGGTTCATCGAGTGGTTCAAGAAATTCCGTCGCTTCATACCCCTCACGACCCGGATTGCGGGAGGCGTGCTGGTCGTCGTCGGTGTTCTCCTCATGACCGGCTACTTCTCACTCTTGGCCGCATGGCTGCAGGGGTTCACGCCCGAATTCCTGCGCGAGCGATTGTAGCCTCCGACACACAAACCGCCCGTCTGCATCATGGCAAACGGGCGGTCTCTGCAGGCAGACGCCTGACGACTACGCAGCCTGCTCCATCTTGGTCGTGTAGGAGCCAGACCGCGCCGCCCCGTTGAGCTTGGCCCGGTGGGAGAACGCCCTCTGACCCGCAGCGAAGTTCTGCGCCTTGCCGCCCCACGCGTCCAGTGCCGGTGCTTGGAGCGCCCGGCCATATGAGAAACTCAATTCCCACGGGTGACTGCCCATGGTGTTCATCTCGTTGAGGTGCTGCGTGGCCTCTTCCGGACTCTGACCGCCCGACAGAAACACGATGCCAGGAACGGCCGCCGGCACGCACCGCTTTAAGATGCTCACCGTCGCCGCAGCTACCTGGCTGACGTCGGCCTGTCTGCGACAGTCCTTGCCCGACAGCACCATGTTCGGTTTGAGGAGCGTCCCTTCGAGCACGACCCCATGAGCGTGGAGGTGGAAATACAAGCTCTTGAGGGCCGTCTCCGTGACGTCGGCGCAGCGCTCGATGGTGTGATTGCCGTCCATGAGCACTTCCGGCTCGACGATCGGCACGAGTCCCGCTTCTTGCGCGAGCGCGGCGTACCGTGCGAGCGCGTGGGCGTTTGCGTCAATGCAGAACCGGGTCGGGATGCCATCTCCAATCGCGATCACTGCCCGCCACTTGGTGAATCGCGCGCCTAACTGGTAGTACTCTTTCAACCGGTCACGCAGGCCGTCGAGACCCTCGGTAATCTTTTCCCCGGGGAATCCTGCCAGTGGCTTGGCGCCGGTGTCCACCTTGATGCCAGGGACGATTCCCTGGTCCCGCAGGACTTTGGCGAACGGCTTGCCGCCCTTGAGTCCCTGCCGCAACGTCTCGTCGAACATGATGACGCCGCTGATATGGTCTCCCACACCCTTCGCGGTAAACAACATCTCTCGATAGGACCGACGGGCCTCTTCGGTCGACTTAATGCCGATCTTGGTAAAACGCTTCTCGATGGTTGGGAAGCTCTCGTCGGCCGCCAGAATGCCTCTTCCTGGGGCGACCATATCTCGAGCGGTCGCTACGAGTTGCTCAATCTTCATGTGTTTCCACACCTCGTTGTTGGCAATCGACAGTGCTGG
>CAJIBA010000459.1_pt1 | contig 10129 bp, 6 predicted proteins | sample 9199191 | NCBI WGS metagenome assembly CAJIBA01 (sample SAMEA7708289, study PRJEB35096) | sediment metagenome | biome: marine neritic benthic zone biome [ENVO:01000025]; feature: sediment [ENVO:00002007]; material: shallow marine sediment [ENVO:03000034] sea grass bed [ENVO_01000059] ... | reverse complement strand
TTCATGTGACATGTCTGACAGGTCGGCGCAGATGCACTCTCGGGAAGAACGCCGTTCTGCTTCAGGAGGTAGCGCACGCCATGCTTCGATGACGAGTACATCTCCCACTGTGGATGATCGAATCCCATGTGACAGGTCTGGCACGCCTGGGGCTGGCGCGCCTCTGCGGTCGAGAACAGATGGCGTGTGTGACAGGCGTCGCATGACGCGCGTCCAAACCCGGCACCTTCGTCAGACAGCGCCTGCATTTCGTCTTCGGTCTTGAGTCCGATCTTGTGACACCCCCCGCACCCTTTGAGCCCCTCCATGAGCGCGACGGGCTGCGCATGCGCCATCGGCATCGCCTTCATCGCCGCCCATGCCAGGGCGTGCTTGCCAGCTGAGAACTGCTCGACGCGCTGCGGGTGACACATCCGGCACGTCTCGGGCGTGGGCAGTCGCACGGCGTCGACGTCTTCGACTTCGTCGTGATCGCCGCCGTGGCAGAGCGCGCAGTCGATTCCCCTCTGCCCGTGCTTGCTGAGCTCCCAGTCGGTCACGATGTTCGGATGCAGGTCCTTGTGGCAGTCGACACACGCCGACACCTGTTCGCCCGACGCTTGAGCCACGGCGATGCCCGGAAGCAGGAGCATCGAGAACGACAGCAACGAAGAGAAAATGCGGCTTGGAAGAAGGCGCATCTCACAACCCCTTATGCGAACGGTTCACCGCTTGAAACGCCTGTATCACATTGCGCGTTCTGCACTCTGTTGTCAAACGATGCCGTTGGCATTTTGGAGGGCTGTTGTGATCGTCCCTTCCGGCGAGTAAACTGCAGGCTCCCGTGACTCGATTTACTACGCTCGATTGGATTTGGACGGGCGCCTTTCTCCTGCTGATGGTCGGAGGCGCGTTCTTCTTCTACCGTTTGGCTCGCCGGTCCGAATCGGATTTCTTCTTGGCGGGTCGCGGCCTCCCGTGGTGGTTGCCGGCTTCATCAGTGTTCTCGACCCACACGGCAACGGACACACCCATGTGGGTCACCGGTGTCGTCTATGCGAACGGCCTCCGCGGGCTGTGGTACACGTTCTTTGCAGCCTGGACCGCGATCGCCTCGTTCGTGTCGGCGCGCATCTTTCGCCGCTCGCTCGCGTACACCCAGGCGGAATGGCAGACGCTGCGCTACAGCGGGTTGGGCGCGGAGTTGTTGCGTGGCTGGCTTGCAGGGTGGCAGGTGTTCATGAACATGTTCATCCTCGGGTGGGTGGGTATGGCCATGGGCAAGGTGGGCAACCTGGCGTTCGGCTGGCCGCTGTGGGTCGGACTCGTGGTTCCCACGGTCATCACAGCGGTGTATACCCTCGCCGCCGGGTACTGGGGCGTGGTGATGGGCGACTTCCTGCAGGGAATCGTCGCGATCTTCGCTATCGTGTTGGTGTCCCTCGTCGGCGTGTTCGCGGTGGGCGGGCCAACCGAGCTCACGAACGGGCTCGTGTCTCTGGGCGAAACCTGGCGGCTGGACGCGTTCGCGTTCACCGGGGTGTTCTCGGGAGACTTCCCGATCGCCTGGTGGCTCACGATGCTGGTCATAGCCGTGGTTGGCGGGTTCGGTATGGGCACGAGCATCGACTGGTACGTGGAGGCGCAACGGATTCAGTCCGCCAAGACGGTGCGGGACGCGAGTTACGGGCTGTGGGCCGGCGGTGCCATCACGCTCGTGCGCAACGGGTTTTGGGCGGCCGGTATTCTCGCGTTCTTCGTGCTGGTCCCGAACCTCGCGGACGCGGCCGAATACGAGCTTGGTTGGTTCCGACTAGGCTTCGAGTTGCTCCCGGTGGGGCTCGTGGGCGTATTCTTCGCTGCGATCCTCGCGATCCATCTCTCCACGATCTCGAGCCACCTCAACTTGGGTGCGCTGTACTTCACGAGAGATCTGTTCCAGCGCTACCTGAAGCCGGATGCGGACGAGCGAACGCTCGTGTGGGTTGGGCGCCTCGCCACGTTCGTGCTGCTCATCGGCTCGTTCTTCTATGGGTTGATGATGGAGCAGATTACGCAGTGGCTCATCTTCGCGTTATGGCTCATGATGGCCGGGATCTGGCTGCCGAATATCCTGCAGGTCGTGTGGTGGCGGTTCAACGCGTGGGGGTACCTGTCGTCTTGGATCGCGAACTTGGGCGTGTCATGGCTCGTGGTGTGGGTGCTGCCTTCCTTTGGGATGATCCCCGAGCTCTCCCAGCAGGTGCAGTTCTGGTTGCTCATGGCGCTGGGGGCGGCGGTGTTCCTCCCGGCGACGCTGCTCACACGGGCGGAACCCATGGAACATCTCGTGGCGTACTACGTCATGACCCGTCCCATCGGGTGGTGGAAGCCCGTGCATCGTGAGGCGGTGCGTCGCGGCTTGATCGTCGACGACGATTCGTCAGCGCGTGAGGAGCGGCGTCCCATCATCCGACGACAGTGGACCGCGGAGCAAGCGGACCACTGGACGCGCGAGGATTGGATTGCCATCCTGCTCTCTCCACTGGTGTTCGGGTTGCTCATGATCGGCGTGGCGAAGCTCCTGCTACTCCAGCCCTCCGGCCTGACGATGACCCTGCTCGCTCTCGCCTTAGCATACGCGGTGTATTGGGTCATCGATCCGAAGCTCCGAGCCGTCTCGGTAGAGTACGAGGCGAAGCAGGCGGCGTACTTGGACGAGCTCGAGCGCCGACTGCATCTCGAATACGGCGATCGGCTGCAGCTCACCTCAGAGCGATCGGAACGCTGACGTGGACCGCGGACTCGTGACCCTGATTGGTATGAGCATCGCTTACGTGGCGTCGTTCTTGGGCATGGCGCTGGCGTACTGGGCGTGGCGCCGCCGCCGCGACGGCGGTGATCGGAGGCGGTCATGATGAGTCTGGTGGGGGCCGTCGCCGTGGTGCAGTCGCTCCCCGCGGAGCCGCCGCTGGAAGGATTCGTCTGGTCCTACGTGGTGCCCGCCGCCCTGTTACTCGTCGCGTTCTTGGGCACGTTTCTGCTGTATCGCAAGTTCGCCGCCGAGGAAGATCAAGACTCCCACTAAGCCCCTCCAGCGGCTTCCCTCCGTCTGCCCGGCGTGTATCTTAAGCTCCTGCAGCGCAACTAGTTACGACCGCGCACCCGCCGTGGGCGCGCTGGTAAGGAGTTGGTGTGACAGCGGTTACCCCGAGCGGGACTCTTCCTAGACTCGCCGCCATCGACGTAGGCACGAACTCGATCCGATTGGTCGTGGCCGAGCTCGAGCCGGATGGGAATTACCGCGTGCTGGACGAGGAACGGGAAATGAGCCGCCTGGGCCGGGGCTTCTTCGCCACGGGTCGGTTGGGCCGCGCCCCCATGGAGCGCACGCTCGAAGCGCTCTGCAAGATGAAAGCGATCGCCAACGGCTTCGGCGTGAAGGAACTGCGCGTGGTGGCGACGGCAGCGGTGCGAGAGGCCTCCAACGGTCGGGAGTTCCGTGCTGAGGCGCGTCGGCGCTGCGGTGTTCGCATTGAGGTGATTGCGCCAGAGGAAGAGGCGCAGTTGGCGTTTCGGAGCGTGGGTCGGCACTTCCCGATCGGCGAGCATTCGCTCGCCGTGGTGGACATCGGGGGCGGCAGTCTCGAGGTGGTGCTCGCAGCGAGTGGGATCATCAACCAAGTCCACTCGCTCCCCCTTGGTGCTGTCCGACTCACCGAACGCTTCCTTAAGTCGGATCCGCTGAAGGACAAGCATTGGAAGAAACTCCGACGTGCCATCGACAATGAGATCAAGCAGGAGATCGGACGACCGCCGTTCGCGGCGGAAGTGATGATCGGGAGTGGCGGCACGTTCACCAATCTGGGAGAGATGGTGCAGTGTGAGCGGGAGGGTCGCTCACAGCTGATTCAGGGCTACAGCATGACTCGGGCAGACCTGGACCGCTTGCTCGATCGTCTGTTGGAGACCCCGCTTGGCGCACGCCGCAGTCTGTGTGGTCTGAACCCCAAACGCGCGGATATCATCGTGGCGGGTGCGGCCGCGGTAGCGCGATTGGCCAAGCGACTAGGAACGCAGCGGATCGTCATCAATGACCGAGGCATTCGTGACGGCTTACTCGTTTCGATGATCGACGAATTGGGGTCCGAAGGTGACCAGGGAGCCGCTGTTGTTGAGGACCGCATGACGTGGGTCCGGGAGTTCGCGCGAAAGTGTCGCTCCAACGAGCGCCATTGTGACCAGGTGGCACGGCTTTCCGTGCAGCTGTTCGATACGTTGTGCGAGCCGTTCGAGATCCCGGCGCGGGGTCGGGAGGTCCTCGAGGCTGCCGCACTCCTCCATGATATCGGCTACGTGATCAATCACTCACAGCATCATAAACACGCGTATCACCTCATCATGCACGGAGATCTGAAGGGCTTCTCACCAGGAGAGGTCGAGCTGATCGCCAACGTGGCGCGATATCATCGGCGCGCGCCGCCCAAAAAGCGGCATGACAACTTTACGCGTCTCGACAAGAACGATCGGCGACTTGTTCGGCAGCTTGCGGGGATGCTCCGTGTGGCCGATGGCTTGGACCGCACCCACGGACAGATTGTCGAAAGGGTCAGAGCCATCGTAGATGACGGAGAGGTTCGGCTCCGTGTGAGTTCAGAGCTGAACCCGCACGTCGAGCTTGCGGACGCGGAGCGCAAGAGCGGGTTATTCGAGAGCGCGTTTGGGGCCGAGTTGACCCTGCAGTGGGCGCGACGCCGCAAGAAGAGCGGCGCGACGACGACCAGTACGCGTGTTCGCGCGGGCGACACGCAGCGGAGATAGAGGATGGGCAAGCGTCCGAAGCCGACGTACTCGTCGGAGCACTATTTCAATCGGGAACTGAGTTGGCTCAAGTTCAATGAGCGGGTGTTGGAGGAATCGCGCGATTCCTCGCACCCGCTGCTGGAGCGACTCAAGTTCTTGTGCATCTTCAGCTCGAACTTGGATGAGTTCTTCGAGGTCCGGGTTGCGGGGCTGCAGGAGCAGGTGTACGCGGGCATGGAGCCACAGGACTTCGGCGCGGACGGGCTCGGGCCGGCCGAACAACTCGCCACTCTCGATCCCATCGTGCACCAGTTGGTCGCGGAGCAGTATCGCGTCCTCAGTCACGAAGTCATGCCGGCACTCGCAGCTCAGGGAATCGCCCGGTTGAGCTACCGTGACCTGACACCCGACGAGCGATTGCGCGCGGACGAGTTCTTCAAGGCGAGTGTCTACCCGATTCTCACTCCCCTTGCCATCGATCGGGGTCATCCGTTCCCGCACGTCCATCACAAGAGCCTCAACTTGGCCTTACTCGTCACGCCCAAGCGTGGTGACCGCAGACAGCGGTTGCCCGCGGTGGTGCAGGTTCCGTCGGTGCTCGATCGGCTCTTCATCGTACGGCAGGAGGAAGACACCCTCCGGTACATCCTCCTCGAAGACCTGATCAGTGAGCATGTGGAAGATCTGTTTGAGGGGTTTCGCGTCGTGGACGCGACCGTGTTCCGGGTGACGCGCAATACCGACCTCACGATTCAGGAAGACGAGGCGGATGATCTGCTCGAGACGATCGAGGAGAGCCTGCGACAACGGCTTCGCAGCGATCCTGTCCGTCTCGAGATCGCAGAAGATGCGTCGGAGAGCTTCGTAGAGCTGCTGAAGGAGTCGCTGGACCTGACCGAACGGGACGTCTACTCGGTGGATGGGCCCGTGGACCTGACCGCCACGTGGAGTCTGTGCCGCGCCGATGGATTCCACGCGCTCAAGGACGAACCGCTTGTCCCACGAGTGCCGTCGGCGTTCCAGTCCGGTCGTGACATGTTCGAGGTCATCCGCGAACAGGACGTGCTGGTACACCACCCGTATGAGTCGTTCGGCTCGGTCAATGAGTTCATTGAGCAGGCTGCCGACGATCCCGACGTGCTGGCCATCAAACAGACGCTGTACCGGACGAGCGCGCCCAGCTCCATCATTTCCGCACTCGCTCGTGCCGCGCAGAACGGCAAACAGGTCACAGCGCTGGTGGAGCTGAAGGCACGGTTCGACGAGCAGAACAACATCTTGTGGGCGCGGTCGCTCGAGCAGGCAGGTGTCCATGTGGTGTACGGTGTCGTAGGACTCAAGACCCACTGCAAGGCGGCGTTGGTGGTGCGGAGGGAGAGCGACGGGATCAGGCGATACCTCCACCTGTCCACGGGCAACTACAACGCCGTCACCGCCCGCATCTACACGGATCTTGGACTCTTCACGGCAAACCCGGATTTCGGAGAGGATGCGACCGCCCTGTTCAACCTGCTCACGGGATACTCCCAGGCGCACGAATGGCGCTGGTTCGAGGTGGCGCCGACCTCGCTGCGCGAGCGGGTTGTCGAGCTCATCGCGCGGGAGGTTCGCCACGCCGAGGAGGGCAACGACACGCGGATCATCGTGAAGATGAACGCGCTGGTCGAACCGTCAGTGATCGATGCGCTCTACGGAGCTTCGCAGTCGGGCGTCAAGATCGATCTCTTGATCCGGGGTATCTGTTGCTTGCGACCCGGACTCTCTGGGATCTCCGAGAACATTCGGGTCACGAGTATCGTCGACAAGTTCCTCGAACACTCCCGGATCTTCTATTTCGCCAACGCGGGTGATCCGGAGATCTTCCTGGCCAGCGCCGATTGGATGCCGCGGAATTTCTTCCGTCGGATCGAGTTGATGTTTCCCATCATCGATCCGCGGCTCAAGACTCGGATCATGAGCGAGATTCTCGAGACGGCGCTGGCGGATAACGTGAAGGCGCGGGTGCTCCGGCCGGACGAGCGCTACGTTCGCTGGCGTGCGTGGGAAGGGGAGGAGTCGGTGCGGTCGCAAGTCGTGTTGCAGAACCTCACTCGGCAGGCGGCGAAGCAGGCCGTCGCCAACGCATCCGATCCTCGACCCTCCGGGGCATCGCCCGTCGCCAAGCAGATAGAGGCCCCGGCTTGAGGATGTCATGCGCATACTGGTAATCCGCCATGCCATCGCTGAGAAACGGGCCGCCTTTGCGCGATCCGGTAAGCGTGACGCACGACGCCCGCTGACCGAGGAGGGAACGCGCCGTATGGAGCTGGCGGTTCAGGGTCTGCGCGAGGTGGTGCCCTCGATCGACCACGTGGCTTCCAGCCCGCACCTGCGCGCCATGCAGACGGCGAAGATCGTCGCGTCAGCCTTTGAGATACGAACCGTCGAGCGGCTCTCGGCATTAGAGCCAGGTGGAGACGCCGATCTGATTCTAGACTGGCTGCGTGGGCAACAAGATGCGGACACCATCGCGCTGGTGGGACACGAGCCCGACCTGAGCGCGTTGATTTCTTACCTCCTCACGAAGACCACGAAGGCCGCGATTCAGATGAAGAAGGGCGCCGTCTGTCTTCTCGAAGTGGTTGACGACCCGGAGCCAGGTCGGGCCACGCTGCGCTGGTTGTTGAGCCCGAAACAGCTCCGCGCGCTGGGCGGTGATGCCTAGGTACGCCGACGGTCTGCTTGAGCAACCTCCTGCGGTGGCGATTGCGTCGATCGGAGGGACGTTGCTTGATGAGGCAATGGCGGCACGGATGCGGCTGCAGGAAGGTGCCGATGAAGAGGCGCTGCACGATTTCCGCGTGGCGCTGCGACGACTCCGCAGCGTGATGCGCGCGTTTCGGCCCCACGTCGAGCACCATGTGACGAAAAAGCTTCGACGTCGCATGCGGGAACTTGCGAAGACGACAAACGAAGCTCGCGACGCAGAGGTCCAGGTGCATTGGATCGATACGCGTCATGCGCGTATGAGTCCGACGCAACGCGTGGGTGTGACGTGGTTTCGTTCGCGGGTGGAGAAAGCGCGCGACGCAGCCTATGCAATCGGTATGGAGGTAATCGAGCATACGTTTCCGCGCTTGGATCGGCGAGTGCGTGACGCACTTTTAGCTGCCGCGGCGGATCCGTTCGGTGGGTCCGGCACGGCGGTCACGTTTGGCGCTGCACTCGGGGCCTTGCTGCCGCAGCACGAGAACACACTCGTCCATGAGATGAGTGCCATTCGTCGGCCGGAAGACGAGGGGGCGGTCCATGCCACACGTATCAGCGCGAAGCGGCTCCGCTACCTGTTGGAACTGATTGCCAGTGAACACGCGCCGGCGAAACGCGGCGTCGCGCAGCTCAAGGCTCTCCAGGATATCCTCGGTGATCTGCATGACGCACAGGTGGTGGGTGTCGACTTCACAGCGGCGTGCGAGCGAGCGGCCGCCGAGCACGCGCGTCGTTTGAGTGAGTTGGATAGCGGGGCGCAGCAGGACAATCGCGAGCGCCGCAAGCTCCGACGGCGGAATGCGACACCCGGCATGCTGCAACTCGTCCGCTTGTGTCGGGAAGCCCATGAACAACTGTTCGAGCGTCTTGAGAACTGGCGCAACGAGCGGGCTGGACGGTTGTCCGACGACCTTCGGGTTCTCATCGACGAGCTCGACACCTATGCCGCATCTAGTACGGAGATAGAGCGTAAGTATCTCCTCAAGCAGCTCCCGACTGCGGTGGCGGGCACCAAGGTCGTTGACGTCGACCAGGGGTGGCTTCCGGGGACGAGGCTCGTGGAGCGGATTCGTCGGGTGGTGGGGGGCGATGGCGAGCGGTACTTCCGGACCGTCAAGATGGGTGAAGGCATTGCCCGAATCGAGATCGAAGAAGAGGCGTCACCGCAGGTGTTCGAGAGCTTGTGGCCGCTCACCGAGGGTCGCCGAGTGCGCAAACGCCGGTACTATGTTCGGGAGGGCGACCTCACGTGGGAGATCGACGAGTTCCTGGACCGCGACCTTGCGCTCGCGGAAGTGGAGCTGCCCCGCACGGACACTCCTGTCACGGTGCCCGACTGGCTCCGAGATTGTGTTGAACGGGAAGTCACCGGCGAACCGCAGTACCTGAATCTCAATTTGGCTCAATGAGCCGCGCGCCGGCTATGGTGAGGTCGGCGCTTCCCCAGCAATGCGGTTTAAGAACTCCTGTTGCGCGCTCTGCGCGCCGTCAGGGGCGGCATTTTGGACATAGCTCCCGTCGGACTGGAGGTGCCAGGCAAGAGGGTCTGCAAGCTCCGTTTCGAGAATGGCATCGAGACGGCGACACGCATCGGGATCGGTGACCGGTACGACCATTTCGACTCGGCGCCGCAGATTCCGTGGTCGCCAGTCTGCCGAGCCGATGTAATACTCCGGTTCGCCACCATTGTCGAACCGGAAGATCCGCCCGTGTTCGAGGAAGCGGCCGAGTGCGCTCACGACGCGAATATTGTCCGACAACCCAGCAACGCCCGGACGCACCGCACAAATAGCCCGCACGATGAGCTCGATCTGCACACCGGCCTGTGAGGCACGATAGAGGGCTTCGATGATCTCTGCGTCCGCGATCCCGTTCATCTTGATACGCATGTGGGCCGGGCGGCCCCGACGTGCGTGCTCGGCTTCGCGTTCGATGAGCTCGATGAAGCGCTTGAGCATATTCGTGGGCGCTACCAGCGAATGCTGAAAGTCTCCGGCGGGGGCGCTCGATGATCCCGTCAGCTCGTTGAATAGCTGGTTGACATCTCCACAAATCCCGGCGTCCGTCGTGAGAAGCCCAAGATCCGTATACTGGCACGCGGTCTGCGCGTTGTAGTTGCCCGTTCCGATATGTGCGTAGCGGCGGACGCGGTCGCCTTGGCGGCGGACGATGAGCAGCAGCTTCGCGTGGGTCTTGTACTTGACCAGCCCGGTCACAACGTGGATGCCACCCCGTTCGAGTTGCTTGGCCCAGAAGATGTTCAACTCTTCGTCGAACCGGGCTTTGAGCTCGACGAATACCGAGACTTCCTTTCCGGCCGCGGCAGCTTTCATCAGACTCTCCGTGCAGCGCGACGGGCCGCCGGGACGATACAGTGTCATCTTGATGCTCACGACGTCCGGATCTGCTGCCGCCTCAACGATAAGCCGTTCCGTGGTTGCCTCGTAGCTATCATACGGGTGTTCGACGAGCACGTCGCGCTCGTCGAGCACCTCGAACATCGAACGGTCGGCAGATACGGGATGCACCGGTTGGAATGCCGGATAGTCGAGGTCCGGTCGGGGAAGCTCCGCGAGTTCCTCGAAAGCACTTAGATCCACCAGGTCCTCGACCTCGTAGA
>CAJIBA010000517.1_pt1 | contig 10260 bp, 7 predicted proteins | sample 9199191 | NCBI WGS metagenome assembly CAJIBA01 (sample SAMEA7708289, study PRJEB35096) | sediment metagenome | biome: marine neritic benthic zone biome [ENVO:01000025]; feature: sediment [ENVO:00002007]; material: shallow marine sediment [ENVO:03000034] sea grass bed [ENVO_01000059] ... | reverse complement strand
GTCCCACTCTCAACGCATGGGTCTATCCCGGCTGAGACGAGTGAGCGCGATCCGATGTGCATAGACCGCTCTGTCGACCGGCGCGACTTCCTTCGCACCATGGGTTTGACGGCGGTATCGGCGGCTGTCGCGTCGGAAGTTGGATGCGCCTCCAGGACTGCCTCCAACCGACCTCCCAACATTGTCTTCATCCTCGCCGACGACCTTGGGTTTGGGGAGTTGGGCTCCTACGGCCAGACCAAGATCCGCACTCCCAACCTTGATCGGATGGCCGAGGAGGGGATGGGCTTCACCCAACACTATTCGGGGAGCCCGGTATGCGCGCCGTCTCGGTGCGTCCTCCTGACGGGGATGCACACGGGCCACGCCTACATCCGAGGCAACGACGAGATGGGCGACCGTGGCGACGTGTGGCGGGACCTGAGTCTCGAGGGTCAGCGGCCGCTGCCCGAGGGTACCATGACCGTAGGCCATGTGCTACAGAACGCCGGGTACAACACGGGGGCGATGGGGAAGTGGGGGCTCGGAGGTCCGGGCAGCTCCGGTGCACCGAACCGCCAGGGGTTCGACCGGTGGTACGGCTACCTGGGCCAGCGACTGGCCCACAACTACTACCCGGTCCACCTGTGGCGCGACTCGAGCAAACAAGAACTCGACAACGACTACTTCCACCCGCATGCCCGGCTGCCCGAGGACGCGGATCCGAACGATCCGGTTTCGTACGAGCCATACGCCGGAAACGAGTACGCTCCGGATCGGATCATCGAGGAGGCCCTGGCCTTCGTGAGAGAGAATGCGAACCGACCCTTCTTTCTCTACATGCCGTTCACGATCCCACACGTAGCGCTTCAGATCCCGGAGGCTGACCTGGCCGAGTACGCAGGCGCCTTCGAAGAGACGCCGTACATCGGTGATGCTGGATATACGCCGCACCAAACGCCACGTGCGGCCTACGCGGCGATGATCACGCGAATGGACAAGGACATCGGACGCGTCCTGTCGCTACTGGCAGAGCTCGGACTTGAAGAAGACACGGTCGTGTTCTTCACCAGTGACAACGGGCCGACGTGGGTCGGGGGGGCGGACACGGATTTCTTTGAGAGCCAAGGTGGGTTGCGCGGGCGGAAAGCGCAGCTCTGGGAGGGTGGGATCCGGGTGCCGTTGATTGCGCGGTGGCCGGGTCGCGTACCTGCAGGCACCGTATCCGACTTTCCGTCAGCCTTCTGGGACTTCATGCCGACGCTCGCCGAGCTGGCAGGCACGACCCCACCGAGTGGCGGAGATGGTGTGTCACTCGTGCCCACCCTCACGTATCGCGCTGCGGCGCAGCGGCAACACGAGCACTTGTACTGGGAGTACGTCGGTGGACAGGCGGTGCGGTTCGGTGACTGGAAAGGCATCCGGCTCGACCCGGATGCGGAGATCCAGCTCTATGACCTCGATGGAGACCCAGGTGAAACAACAAATGTCGCTGCCGACAACCCGGCGGTCGTAGCTCGCATTGAGCAGATCATGATGGAAGCGCGCACCGAATCCGAGCTCTTCCCGCTGCGCCGGAGTGGCTGAACGCTTATCGCGCGGTTGGCATGTTTGCGCCCACCGACGCACGCCAGCGCACCAGGCGCTGTTGTAGCTCGGCCGCAACCTCGGGGCGCTCTCTCACCAGGTCGTGGCGCTCTCCAAGGTCTGTGCTCAGGTCGTACAGCTCGACCGAGCTGTCCTCGAACCACTCGAGCAGCTTAAGGTCTCCCACACGAATCGCCGCACTAGGCCGATTGCCCGACCCATGGTAGTGGGGGAAGTGCCAAAAGAGCACGTCTCGCTCCGGATTGCGCTGCTCGGTCATGAGAGGGGCTAGGCTCACCCCGTCGCGGTGCTGGCCGGGTCGGAACGGCAGTCCCGCCATCTCCAGCACCGTAGGGTAGAGGTCGGTGCTCTGGGCCATGGTCTCGACGACGGTTCCTCCTTCGACCTGGCCCGGCCACTTGACAATGAGTGGCGCGCGGATACCGCCCTCGTAGAGCCACCCTTTCCCCGCCCGGAGCGGGACGTTCGCGGTTGCCTGGTTGAAGCTCCTCCGCATGAGGGTACTCAGTCCCCCGTTGTCAGAGAGGAACACGACCGCCGTTCGCTCGTTGACTGCCAACTCTGCAAGCTTGTCGAGAATCCGACCCACGCTCTCGTCCGTGCTCTCGATCATACCAGCGTAGGTGGGGTGATCCTGTCGGAGCTTGGTCTCCGCCTCGTGTTCGGCTTCGAAACCGGCGTCGTCGATTGCCGGAAACTCCGCGGCCTTTTGTTCATAGTGCGCGACTTTCTCGGGCTTTGCTTCGAGCGGTGTGTGAACCGCGTAGTGGGACAGAACGAAGAAGAAAGGTCGGTCGTGGTTCCGCTCGAGAAAGTCGAGCGTCACGTCGGTCAGCCGATCGGTGAGGTACGTGCCCTCAGGGTCTTCCTCGAAGTCGGGGACATTGGTAATGGCCCAATTCCGATTCTCGTACGGCGAGAAGTAGGAGCCGGGCTGCCCCGCGTGATTCACCGCGAAGGTGAAGTCGAAGCCCTGAACTGCTGGAAGGTGGAGCTCGGCGCCAAGGTGCCACTTACCCACGTAACCGGTCGCGTAGCCCGCCTCGCGGAACGCCTCCCCGACGGTGATCTCTTCGAGCGGAAGCTGACGGATGTAATCCGCCTGCAGCAAGAGCCCGTTTTGTTCACCACCAATCCAGTTAGTGAGGTCGAGGCGTGCCGGATGCTTGCCTGTCATTAGGCTGGCTCGCGTCGGCGAGCACACCGGGCTTGCCGTGTAGAACTGTGTGAAGCGTGCGCCGTCTGCAGCCAGCCGGTCGATGTTGGGCGTTTCGTAGAAACTGCTCCCGAAGATGCCGGCGTCCGTCCAGCCCATGTCGTCGATCACGATCAAGACGACGTTGAGCGGTCGGTCGTCGACCTCTGGTGAGCAGGTCACCGTGAGCATCACCAGCATTGCGGCACGAGCCGCTGCACGGCAACTGATCATTCCGTGAAGTCCACGCCGGTCGTGTCAGCGTACACGGTGCGAAGCCGACGCAGTTCCCGCTTGAGATCGGCTACCGTTGCTCCGTACGCAGGATCTGCGTAGACGCTCCGCATCTCGGCTGGATCCATCTGTAGGTCGAAGAGTTCCCATTCCTGTGTCTGGTAGTAGTAGACCAGCTTATACCGCTCGGTGCGCACGCCGTAGTGGGGCGCAACGCGATGCGGGTCGGGGTATTCGTAGTAGTGGTAGTAGATGCTATGTCGCCAGTCAGGCGACCTCTCTCCGGCCATCAGATCGAGGAGCGACTGGCCATGGAGGTCGGTGGGTAATTCCGCACCGGCCAGCTCGATGAACGTCGGCGCGTAGTCGATGTTCTGGATCAATTGCGGCACGCGCGTTCCCGGCTCAATGCCACTGGGCCAACGCGCCACGAAGGGCATCCGCAGCGACTCCTCGTACATCCAGCGTTTGTCGTACCAGCCGTGTTCACCTAGGTAAAAGCCCTGGTCTGAGCAGTAGATCACGAGCGTGTCGTCAGCGAGCCCGCTCTCGTCGAGATAGTCGAGAATCCGTCCCACGTTATCGTCGACCGACGCGATACACCGGAGGTAGTCCTTGATGTAACGCTGGTAGTAGTAGCGGACGAGCGCGTCGCCCTCGAGGCCTGCTGCAAAGAACGCGGAGTTGCGGGGACCGTACGCGGCCTCCCACGCTGCGCGCTGCCCCTCGGTCATTCGATCCCATTCGACGGCCCAGAAACGCTGGTCCATCTCGTTATCGGCCGCGGGCGGTGTGATCTTGAGGTCGTACGCCGGAAACATGTGCTGGGCGATCGTCATCTCCGTGTCGGCGGCCGGACTTGCCCGATCGGCGTAGTCGTCGAACAACGTCTCGGGCTCAGGGATGTGGTCATCCTCATACGTGTAGAGGTGGGCAGGACCCGGCATCCAGTTGCGGTGTGGCGCTTTGTGTTGGCTCATCAGGAGAAACGGCTGTGTGGTGTCTCGTCCGCTCCGGAGCCAATCGAGTGACAAGTCAGTGACGATGTCGGTGGCGTATCCTTCGTATCGCGCGTCCCCGGTTGGTGAGCGGAAATCCGGGTTGTAGTAGCGGCCTTGGCCAGGGAGAACCTCCCAGTGGTCGAAGCCACCAGGGTCCACACGAAGGTGCCACTTTCCAATCACCGCCGTCTGATAGCCAGCGGCCTGCAGCAGCTTGTTGAACGTGGGCTGCGTCATGTCGAAGGGATCGCCGCTATTGTCGATCTTGCCGTTCACGTGACTGTGCTTGCCCGTCAGCACCACGGCCCGGCTCGGCGCGCAGATCCAGTTGGTGCAGAAGCTGTTGAGGAAGATCACGCCCTCGCTGGCGATACGGTCGATGTTTGGGGTCTGGTTGATGCGTGATCCGTACGCCGAGATCGCGTGTGGTGCGTGATCGTCGGTGAAGATAAAGAGAATGTTGGGGCGTCCAAGAGCTGATGCACAGCGTGCGAGGAGGGGAATCGTGCTGAGCGCATAGAATCCTGCTCCAGCTCGCGCCACCCGTCCGATCGCGTCTCTCCGACTGATGCGTTCGCTCATCTCCTCACTCCTCCACGATGACCTCGTCCACAAAGATCCATCCAGGGTTGTCGGAACCAGGATGCCATTTCGGCAATGGGTTTACGCCGTGTGCGATGACATGCACGTAGCGCACGGCGACCACGTCCACAGGCACGGTGATGACGCGAGCGCGGATGTCGTCTGAAGGTTCGACCGGCTCTTCCCAGTGACCCGCGACCTCCCAACGCTCGCCATCTACGGAGACGCCTACCTCGACCGATCGTGGGAAGAAGATCCAGGACCGTTGGTTCTGCATGCAGTCCAGACCGACGCTCCGGATAGTGTGCAGTGCTCCGAGGTCGACGACTGCGTCGACGTCTCGGCCTTGGAACCCTAGCCAGCGACCGTCCGTGAAGTCTTGGCTACCTAACTGTCCGTCGGTCAACACGCCTGCGTTGATACCTGTGTAGCGTGGATTTGGATCGACTGCCAACGTGACGTTGGTGCCCACTGCGGCGTGAGCGAGCGTGCCGGATCTGCCGAACTGCACACGGCCCGGCGGCCGCACCTCCGATCCCTCCCGCTCGGTCAGGCGATCTCCCAGCGTGGCTCGTGCCTCCTCGGCGATCGCGTCGAGACGCGCGACAATCTCGGGGTATTCGGCTGAGACGTCCGTAGTCTCGGTGACGTCTGTCTCCAAATCGTAGAGCGCAGCCGGAACCCGCGGGAAGGCATACGGACCAGGGTGACCGTCGTTGCCAGGCTCGACACCCACATATGAGCGGGTGACGTGCTCGAACACGCGTTTCCACTTGCCTTCGCGCACCGCGCGCAAGTCGCCCATGTAGTAGTAGAGGAACACGTTGCGCGGGTTGGCGGCCTCATTGCCTTCGAGTAGCGGGAGAACGCTGACTCCGTCGATTGACAGTTCGGGAAGTGCGGCTCCAGTGACGGCGGCCACGGTTGGAAGGATGTCGATGGTAGATGCCATACGTCGCGACACTGACCCTGGTTCGATCCTTCCCGTCCAGCGCATGATTGCAGGTACACGGGGACCGCCTTCGAACGCCGTACCTTTGCCCTCACGGAGACCCCCGGTCGATCCCGCATGGTTTCCGTAATTGAGCCAGGGACCGTTGTCACTGGTGAAGATCACGAGCGTGTTGTCTGCGAGCCCGTGGCGGTCGAGGGCGTCGAGCACCTGCCCGACCGACCAGTCGATCTCCTCGATGACGTCACCGTACATGCCCTGTTCGCTCCGGCCGCGGAAGCGCTGCGAGACGCCCAGGGGCACGTGCGGCATCGAGTGCGCCAGGTAGAGGAAGAAGGGTCTGGCGGCATTCCGTTCGATGAAGTCTACGGCCCGCTCCGCGTAGCGCGTGGTCAGCTGGTCCTGCTCGCGCAGATCATCGATTGTCTCGAGGACCACGTCTCCGTCGATCAGGGGGAGACGAGGATAGGCGGCCTTGTTTCCGCTCTCCACCGGGTTTCCATCGTAGTCCACTGGCCACATGTCGTTTGAGTAGGGAAGTCCCAGGTACTCGTCGAATCCGTGGCGGGTTGGAAGGAACTCCACCGCGTCTCCCAGATGCCACTTTCCGAATGCTCCCGTGGCATACCCAAGCGGCTTCACCAGCTCGGCGATCGTCATCTCTTCCGGGTGGAGGCCCACTGGCGCACGCGGTCCCAGGGCGCCGCGAATCGAGACTCGTTCCGCGTAACACCCCGTGAGCAGCGAGGCCCTCGAGGCCGAACACACCGCCTGGGATGCGTAGAAGTCCGTAAAGCGCATGCCTTCGGCAGCCAGCCGGTCGAGGTGGGGGGTGGTGAAGCCCTGAGCGCCGTACACGCCCACGTCGCCGTAGCCCTGATCATCGGCGAAAATCAGGAGGATGTTAGGCAAGCGGCGCACCGGAATGCACCCGAGTGATCCACTCGCGCCGAGAGCGACGCTGGCTGCGCCGAGCTGCCGGATGAAATCTCGTCTTGAAGGTGTCATGTGAGGGTCACCTTGGGGCTGCCATACGCATCGACGAGGACGGGATCGTTCCCCTCCGCAAGCACCGTCATGATCCCCGCCGGTGGGCGCCCGCGCCGCAGGGCTGCTGCCATGTGTTCCATGGCCGGACGAACATGGTTGAAGAAGGCGCGGTATCCCTCGCACAGCCAGTTTAGCCTGGACTCCCCGTCCGGTGTCGAGGTGACGCGGTTCTTCGGGCAGCCCCCATTGCACACGAAGCGGACCTCGCATCTCCGGCAGTATTCCGGCAACTCGGCCTTCTTGGCGTGTCCGAAGGCGCGCTGTGCCTCTCCGCTCACGAGACCCGGCAACTCCATCTCACAGATACTGCCCAACTTGTGGCCTGGCTCGACGAAGTGGTCGCACGAGTACAGGTCGCCGTTGTGCTCAAGTGCTAGCGCGTTGCCACACGTCTCGTCAAAGACGCACAGGCCAGGTCGCTGTCCCACCCACGCGGCCAACGCCACGTCGAAGATCTGGACAAAGACTCGGCCCACGTCGTTGTACAGCCACTCGTCGAAAACCACACGCAGGAAATCTCCATAGACTGCACCCATGACCGAACGCTCCGGGACCCTGCCGTCAGCGTTCCGCTCGACCACCGGGATGAATTGGATGAAGGCGGTACCCACCTCATCGCGGAGGAAGCGGTAGACCTCGAGGGGATGGTCCCCGTTCGCAGCGTGGACGCAGGTGAGGACGTTGAACTCCACACCGTGGCGGCGCAGCAGCTCGACGCCCCGCATCACGCGATCGAAAGTGGGTCTTCCGCCTTTGTCGACCCGGTATGCGTCGTGGAGCTCGGCGGGTCCGTCGATGCTGATCCCGATGAGAAAGCCGTGTTCCGCAAAGAACTCGCACCACTCGTCTGTCAGGCTCATGCCATTCGTTTGGAGCGTGTTCAGGATGTTCGTGTGGGGCGTGCGATGCCGCTCCTGAGCCGCGACAGCGCGTCGGAAAAAGTCGAGCCCCATGAGTGTCGGCTCACCCCCCTGCCATCCGAATACGATTTCCGGGGCTTCCTGGCTCGCGATGTACTGACGCGTGAAGACTTCGAGCACGGCTTCCGACATCCGAAAGTCTGATTCCGGATACAGTTCTTCTTTGGCGAGGTAATAGCAGTAGCTGCAGTCGAGGTCGCAGATCGCGCCCCGAGGCTTGAGCATCACGTGGTACGGCGCCAGCGTATCTCGGCTCGTCATGGGTGGTTGCCCCTTAGCCGATGAAGACTCTAATCCAATCGCGTGCAAGTACTTCCGCGGCGTACCACAGTCAATAGTGCAATTCTCTCTGTAGGACAAGCAGGACACGGCTGCTCGCGGGAGACAGGGACGAGTGGCTGCATGCCGTTGACTTATCTTCGCACCGTGTCTTTCTTGGGTTGCGCGGTTGTGGGGTGAGGAGGTTCCCGGGAGAAATCGCGCGCTCATCTCACAACGGAGGCATCAGTATGCGCTCACTCGTCCCCATCCTGTGCGGGGCTCTGCTCGCTCTCCCGTCGGCTGCGCTCGGACAACACGAAGAACATCAAGAGCACGACCAGCAACATTCCGGTGCCAAGGAAGCGATCCACAAGGGCGCCGAGGCATGGGCCGCAGGCTGGAACTCGGGCGACGCCCGTGCGATCGCGGCTCTGTATGCAGAAGACGCGGTGCTCATGGCGCCCGGATCGGAGCCGGTGGAGGGTCGCGCAGGCATCACGGAAGTACTGATGGTCGCACTGGAAGCGGGCGGTGGATCCCAGCAGAAGATCAAGGTGATGGAGATGATGGAGGCGGATGGTTGGCTCGTGGAATCGGGCACGTTCGTCGTCACAGCAGCGGACGGCTCGCACCAGGACCATGGAAGGTACATGGCGGTGTGGAAGAACGTCGGCGGGAAGTGGATGATCTACCGCGACATCTGGAACAGCAGCATGTAGCAGTATTGCTCTCATGCGGGGGCTGGCGCCGTGAGGTCAGCCCTCGTACCTCCTCTGCTCTCATGCAACTGTTCGGGCCGCGATGCTGAGGGCCATGGTCACGTTGACCGAGGCATGCAGGAGCCACGGGCCCACAATCGACTCGGACTTGATCCGTGCCCAGCCCGCAAACAGTGCCAACAGAAACACGAAGATCAGCAAGCCCCACATCTCCGGCATCACGAAGAGTAAGAGCAAGTGAGGGATGAGGAAGATGGCGGCCTGCGTGACGTTGGCCCACAATGGGGACATCCTGCGCGAGAGACTCCCAGCGATCAATCCACGAAACAGCAGCTCTTCGCTGAATCCCGTTTGGATGACACCGTACATCAGCGCCCCAGCAATAGCAGTGCTCCCCAGCCCCAGCCCCATGAACGACTGTTGGGCCGAGCCCTCGCGGATGAAAGGTTCAAGGGGCGGCGCCCAGAGCGTGAGTGCGGTGATGAGGCCGAGCGAGACCGCCACGCAATACCAGATATAGCGTGGGGCGCCGAGTTGAAGTCCAGCTCGCCGCAGGACCTCGGAGAGCGTCCGTCGGTGTCGGATCCTGTGGTAGAGATAGTAGAAGCTCACAGGCAGCCCAGCGAGAAGCACCAGGTTGACCAGAGTAGAAAGCGCTTTGTCGAGAAGCATGAGGGTTCTAGCTCTACTCTGGACTGACCGCGCCCGCTGCGGGCCAGTCCGTATCTCCGACGCGAGTGAGCGTCATCTCCAAGAAGCGGATGGGTTCCCTGTCGGTCAGGACCCGATCGCCGACCTCTTTCCATACCCCATCTTTGATGACCGCCGTGTACCGGATGGTCATGGACCCCGCAGGAATCTCCCATGTGAAGCCGTTGTCGGTCGGCGTGACGGTGAAGTCTCCGGCGTAGCCCTGAGCGTACGACCGCATGGTATACGTAGCCGTTCCGGGGTCATAGGAGATGATGCCCAGCGCGTTGAAACTGATGGTCCCGTCACTTTCGTACCCCCGACCCTCGACGATCTTGACCGATCCATCGAGGAAGGGGCCCACCCGCTCCGTCTGCGTGAGGGTGTGCCGCTCTCCAGAGGGCGTCATGGTCCACGCGGAGCCCTTCCACACTCCATCCATGAACGCGAGTCGACTCATCGCCTCACGCTGGGCCGCCGCCAGTGCTGCCGGGTCCGGGCGCCCCTGTCCCGAAGCCATCGACGGGCCCACCGCGGCGATCAATGATAGTCCAACCAAGACAGCTGAGTATTTGAGCACGGAGTCCTCCATAGAATGTGCACCGTGACGGTCAGGAGCATCCCCGCGAGCACGCCGAGATGGTGAGACAATTACACGCGAATCTTGACTTTGTTCGAGAAGACGGGTAGAAATGCTCGCTCGGCACGGATGGGGCAGCCCCGCGTGGGCTACCTCCGCCTTCCCTGTCTTGAGTACAACAGGAACCTCGATGAACACGAACCGAGCAGAGACCAAGAACGTTGCGATGCTCCCCGGTCGGCGTCTCCGGAGATGGGCGTTCGCGCTGCTCGGACTCCTCTCGGTCGGAGTCGGGTTCCTCGGGGTCTTTCTGCCTGGACTTCCGACAACTGTCTTCCTGATTCTTGCGTCCTACTTCTTCACCCGAAGCTGTCCCTGGCTCGAGGACAAGCTTGTTCGGGCACCGATCTTCCGACCGTATCTGCGGTATCTCGACCGTGAGGCAGAGATGCCGCTCCGGGTGCGGATCGGCACGGTGGCGATGATCTG
>CAJIBA010000027.1_pt1 | contig 10302 bp, 8 predicted proteins | sample 9199191 | NCBI WGS metagenome assembly CAJIBA01 (sample SAMEA7708289, study PRJEB35096) | sediment metagenome | biome: marine neritic benthic zone biome [ENVO:01000025]; feature: sediment [ENVO:00002007]; material: shallow marine sediment [ENVO:03000034] sea grass bed [ENVO_01000059] ... | reverse complement strand
TCCGTGCGCCGACCGTCCGGCCAGAGAACCGTGAGGTCAGGCGTCTGAAGGTAGAACGTGGCGATGCTGTCAAGCTGCGCGTTGTTCATGGCCTTTACCCAGGCGGCTGCGCGGTCTCGCACAACCTGTCGCACCATTGTTTCCTCGCGCTGGGTCATCCCTTGGGTGCACGCGACCACAGCGGCACACAGCAATACGAGCACGACGTTCGAGCGCTTCATTTCCGGCTCCCTTGGCTAGGATCCAGACACCCCCGATCTTCGCATAAACTACGAGTCCCTGTACTTGCGTCAATGTGAGGAGCAGAACTGCTGCGGCAGGGGGGCAGGGGGGGCAGCTGGGGCAGAGCTGCTGCGGCAGGGCGGCAGGAAGAACATTCGATAGACCGCAGCTAAACGTTGTGGCGTCGGCAATCCCGCAGCGCACGTCGGTGCGCTGAAGGAGACGACAGAGACGACTGAGACGACAAAGACGACGACGCAGCCTGACAGCTGACGGCTCACGGCTGGCTTTCAGAGACCTTACCTTCTACCGACACAGATTCTCGGGGTGCCGATGCGTCACGTTATCCCTCTGTTGCAGCTCGCCGCACTTACCTCCACGTCGCTCGTAGCTCAGCAGTCGCCGCTGAGGGAGGATGCGCGGATCTACGACATTTTGAACGCGGTTTCAGCCAGCAGGATCGAGCGGGACATTGGAACCCTCGTTTCCTTTGGCACGCGCCACACGCTGTCCGACACGCTGTCCGCCACACGCGGGATCGGGGCAGCTCGGCGGTGGATCAAGACCGAGTTCGATCGCATCTCGGAGGCGTGCGGCAATTGCCTCGAAGTGTTCTATGTAGCTGAGGTTTTTCCGCAGGGACGGCGGCTCTCCGCGCCGACCAACGTGGTCAACGTGATCGCACTTCAGCGGGGCACCACGGATCCTGGCCGCGTCGTCATGATGAGTGGCGATATCGACTCGCGGATTTCGGACGCCATGAACGCCATCGACTCCGCCCCTGGCGCCAACGACAACGCCAGCGGCATGGCCGGCACGCTCGAGGCCGCGCGAGTGTTGTCGCAACACCAATTCGGCGGGTCGATTGCCTACGTGGCTCTTTCGGGCGAGGAGCAAGGCCTTTTTGGCGGGCGAACGGTCGCACAAATGGCCGTGGACAGCGGCTGGAGCGTGCAGGCCGTCCTGAACAACGACATGATCGGCAATATCGAAGGCGTAAGCGGTGTGATCGAAAACGCGACGGCGCGGGTCTTCTCCGACGGCACGCCGCCCACGGAAACCGACCGGCAGCGTGCGGCGCGCCGATTCACAGGTGGTGAGGTTGATGGTGTATCGCGACAGCTTGCCCGCTATGTCGACGCGATTGCCAATCAATACCTACCGACACTCGACGTCTTGATGATTTACCGGCTCGACCGGTTTGGACGCGGCGGTCACCATCGGCCGTTCGCTGACCTCGGCTTCCCAGCCGTCCGCATCATGGAGACGAACGAGAACTACACACGGCAGCATCAAGACATTCGCGCGGAAGAGGGCGTCGCGTACGGGGATGTCTTGGCCGGTGTCAACTTCGAGTATGCCGCGAAACTCACGGGATTGAACGCGGCGACGCTGGCGTCGCTCGCCTGGGCGCCTGCACCGCCGACCAACGTGCGCGTGTGCGGTGCGGTGCAGCCGGCGGCGCGACTCGCTTGGGATCCAGCTTCCGAGGCCACCGATCTGATGGGGTACCGCGTCTACTGGCGCCTCACCACTTCGCCGACCTGGGACCACTCGTGGTGGGTCGGTACCTCGACCCAACACCAGTTCGACGGACTGGTGATCGACAACTTCTTCTTCGGCGTGTCGGCTGTCGGACCCGAAGGGAACGAGAGTGTCATCGTCTTCCCGCGCCGGGCCCGGCGTGGTGAACGCTGTTGATCGTGCGATCGGAACGCAAGGCACGAGGCCAGGGGCAGACTACATGAACCGTCGTCGGATCCTGCTGAGCATCCTCATGCTGATCGTGTGCGTGGCGATCGTGTCGACGACCCTCGGTCGGGAGGTTTTCGCGGGTCGACAGCCTGGGCTCACGTCCTTCACGATCGTCCACTTCGCCGGCTACTTGTTCTTCTTGCTGATGCCGGTCGAAGCTCTGCTGCCATACTACATGGCAGAAGGCCATCGGGGCGGAGTGCTCGTCGTGTTGGCGGTGACCACCGCCCTCCTTGCCCAGGTGATCGACTACAGCATTGGGCGGATGCTGGCGGAGCGCGTTGCGCGCAACGTCGTGGGGGAGAAGCGGTATGCGCGGTTCAGTGGCTGGGTCGAGCGGTGGGGCAGCGCAGCGATCTTCGTGTTCAATCTCTTTCCCCTCTCGTCCCCAAACATGCTGTTGGTGGCGGGCATGACGCGGTTCAGCGTGGTCCGCACGTTTGCGTACAGTGGGCTGGGGCTCATCCTCAAGTACATCGGGATCGTCTACGTGTTTGACGCGACGGGCTGGCTCACCCGCGGGGGCTCGTAACTCTCCGGAATAGCGACTGCTGGTCGGATGCGCGGTCGCGTGGCATCTTCGGGGCGACAGTGTCGAAGGTGCTCCCGTGGCAATCAAGCTCGAGACAATCCAAGCGGCGTTGGCGGACCGATACGAGGTGCTGGGTGCCATCGGCAAGGGCAACATGTGCCATGTGTTCAAGGCCGTCGCACGAGCCAGCGGCGATCACGTGGCGGTGAAGGTCCTGCGTCCGGAGTTTGCCGTCACGGTGCTCAATGAGCGGTTCCACCAAGAGGTTCAGATCCTCTCGCAGCTCGATCATCCCAACATCCTGCCGCTTGTCGAGTCAGGAGAGTCGGGGAACTTGCTCTACTTCGTCATGCCGCTCGCACAGCGTGGCTCGCTGCGAGACCGCCTAAACGAACAGAAGCGACTGGATCTCAACGAAGCGTGCACCATCACACGCGATGTTGCGGCGGCGCTCGACTACGCCCACGCGAACAATGTGGTCCACCGCGACATCAAGCCGGAGAACGTGATGTTCGGTGAGGGCCGGGCGATGATCTGCGACTTCGGCGTGGCGCGGGCCATTGTCCGAGCCGGCGGCGAACATCTGTCGAGCAGCGGCCTCATCGTTGGGACGCCTACCTACATGAGCCCCGAGCAAGCCTCGGCAGAGTCGGAGATCGATCACCGAAGCGACATCTATGCGCTCGGATGTGTGGTCTACGAGATGCTTGCGGGCGAGCCGCCCTTCACCGGTCGAACTGCGCAGGCCATTCTCGCGCGGCACATCGGCGAGCCCCCGCCGTCACTGCGCGTCGTGCGGCCAGAAGTGCCTGAGCACGTGGAGCAGGTCATTAAGCGAGCGCTGGAGAAAAAGGCCGAGCGGCGATGGGCAAGCGGGAGGGAACTGGCGACGGCGTTGGCGTAGCGGTTTCTCAGCGCCGCTCCGGAGTGCGGACTTCGCCGCGCAGCGCGGCGACCGCGTTGCGCGCCCGCTCAACAAGCGGTTGAACCGCCTCGTCACCACCTTCCCAGGCGGCAATGAACTTCTCGTACATCTCGATGGCGAGATCGCGTTCGCCGAGTTCCTGATACAGGGCGCCCCGTTCGGCAAACGACCGCACGTGCAATGATGGAACGCGCGCACGGGACTCGACTGAGTCGATCCTACTCATGACCTCCACGGCCTCTTGAAAGGCTCCGAGTTGGGCTAGCAGATCGGCCCACCCGAATGACCGCACCGTCCCGGGTTCGTTCCTGAACTCGAGGTCGTCCGCATTCCGTACGTGCCGGTCGACGCGCATTCGAGCATGGGCGGTATCACCCCGCGCGAGTGCCAAGTGTGCGTCCATGAGCCGCCACGTGCGACTTCGAGTCGTGTCAACTACACCGAGGAAGCGAGTGAGGATTGTCGTATCTCGTGTGCCGATGTAGCTGGTCAGGATTGCCGATCCCGAGTTCGTATGCACACGTCTTCCCAGCACGCTGTCATGCTCCGGATGGAGTCAACCGTGTCCAGCCATTCGAACGACAGGCGCTGCATCGCCTGTTGATCCAAGCCAAACGATGCCGCGAGTGACATGCGGAGCTCCTCTGCCAGGAGCGGGACGGGCAGTGGAACGCCACCGGGCCCGTTTGCCACGTCGGTCATACCCGATATGACGACGAGCAGCTCTTCGAGAAATTCACCAAGTCGAGCAGGCCGTCCGCCACCCGCGAAGATAGAGAACACGGGCTCGGGTCCGTCTCGGGCATCTCTCAGGAAAAACTGAATGGCGTTCGGCATGTCATCGAGCGCCACGCTCAGGCTGTCCGCAGCCCCAGCATAGTCTGCCTGACGGAACAGCAACCGCGCATTCCAGACTCGTGCGCCCTCGACCTCGCCCGCGGTCCGAAGTGCGGCAATCTGCGATCGCGCCTCACTCAGTCGATCCCGCTCTATGAGAATCGGCAGCAGAACGAGGCGGGGCCGGATCGACTGTGGCACCGCGTCGATCCACGCCTGGGCCGTCGTTATCTGAGCGTCCCTCGCCGCTCGACGGACCTGCTCTATCCTCTCTGCCCCAAACCGATCCGCCAACTCAGTGGGCGTTCCGTACACCGCCGAATCCGCCATGCACAGCCACGGGCTGTCTGCGGCACAGTTCCGGAGCGCATCGATAGTATGCTGATAGGCCAACGTGTAGCGGGGATTGAGCGCGAGGGTTCGTTCGAATGCTTGCAAGGCTGTGCCGATGTTCCCGGCGGTGTCCGGACGGGGGAACCGCCCGGGTCTATCATGAAAGTGCGCTTCACCCAGTTGATACCAGGCTTCGACGTCACTCGAGTCACGCGCAATGAGTTGCTCTGCAAGGCTGCGCGCTCGTGCCAAATCGGCGTCTTCGTAGGCCACATAGTACTGCACGAGTGTCCGAAGTCTCGGAGGCAGCGATGCGCTGTAGGCTTGTGCCTTGGCAACGCTCTCGCGACGAAGCCGGCCGGTCTCGGTACCCGCCCATCCATCCACATTGCGAAGGCCGATGTACGCCAACGCGAAGGTCGAGTCCAACTCCACGGCTTGCTCAAACGCGGCCCTCGAGGAGTCGATGTTGAACTGCTGCAGATAGGCTACCCCCGCGAGGTACGCGCGATACGCCTCCAGCGAATTCGTCGTCTGCGCGAGAAGTTCCGGCCGCTCACCCGGCGGTGCGCCACTCACGCTCAAGATCCGAGCAGCCAGCGAATCGAACACGGGACGTGGATCAGCATCCAAAGCCGTGCGCACGATCTCGGTGACGAGCCGGTCGCCGGACGCCACGTCGTGGACCTTGGCTTCGATGGCCAGGGAGTCCCCTTCGCGGCGGATGTCGCCCAGCACAAGGGTGCCCACCCGCGCCTCTTTGGCCATGTCCTGGGCGGCGTCGAAGTCGAGGTCCTGCGCCGACTCGACGCCGCGGCGACGCATGAGCGAGCCGGTACGCTCGTCATCGTAGACCCGCATGTCCTCCCAGTGCGCGATGGCGAGCCCCAGGAGGTTCATCGACGCCTCTTCCAAGTAGTCCTTATCGGCGTCGGCGGTCCGGTTCTCGAACGGGAACACGATCAGGCTGTGGCGGGGATCGCCCTCCACACTCCAGCCGCGCGGCCAGAAAGCGATGACCGCCACAACGACCGCGACGACGGCGATACCGAGCACCGCGACGAGCGACTTGCGCGGACGCGCCGCCGAGAGAGGCGCCGTGTCACCTGCCCTGAGCGCTGCCCGCATGTCATGGGCCGTCGTGAACCGCGCACTCGGCTCCTTGGCCATGGCCTTGTCGATGACGCCCTGCACCCGCAGGGGGTCACGCTCGAGTTTGGGTGTCTCGGCAGAGATCGTCTTGGCCACAATCGCCTGCGGCGTGGTCCCCTCGTAGGGCGGGTTCCCGACCAGCATCTCAAACAGCACGCACCCCAGCGCGTAGACATCGGTGCGGCCGTCCAGCTCGGTCTCACCCAGCGCCTGTTCGGGACTCATGTACGACGGCGTCCCGATCGCCATCCCCGCCTGGGTGAGCCCCGCGCCACCGGCAGCACTCAGGGCTCTTGCAATCCCGAAGTCGGCTACGACAGCGTGCCCATCGGAAATCAGGATGTTGGCCGGCTTGATGTCGCGGTGGACCACGCCGCGGCGATGCGCGTAGTCGAGGGCGCCCGCCACTTCCTGGGCGATGAGAAGCGCTTCTTCGGGTTCGAGTCCGCGTTGACGCGCAATCCGGTCGCGCAGCGACTCGCCCTCCACGTAGGGCATGACGTAGTAGAGCAGCCCGTCTACCTCACCAGAGTCGTAGAGCGGACCGATGTGCGGGTGTTGGAGGCCGGCCGAGATCTCGATCTCGCGGAGAAACCGCTCCGTGCCGAGTGATGCGCTTAAGTCCGGGCGAAGGACCTTGATCGCAACCTGGCGGTTGTGCTTGATGTCCTGCGCAAGGAACACATGCGCCATCCCGCCCTGTCCGATTTCCCGTTCAATGGTGTAACGGGAAGACAGGGATGCGCGCAGACGTTCCAGCAAACTCGTCGGTTCCTGAGGCATCGGAACAGGATAAAGGGGGCGGGAGGGGGATGGAAGGGTGGGGGGTGTCCACTCTGGCGCGACGTGCCCCCCGCCTCCACATTGCGTCCGCCGACCCAACTCCGATGGATCGCACAGCCATGCTCTTCTGCCTCACCATGTTCGCCCTCCCGGCCGCGATCATCGCGACCGCTGTTTTCCTCGCTGTTATCACCAAAAAGCAGAGTCACTAGGTGCAGGACGGCACGACCGCCATCCAGATCTCGGCCCATCCCGCCGCGATCACGTCGTTCATGCTCTACCTGGGGGTCGTGATCGGGATCGGCGTGGCGTCAGCCCGATTCTCGTCGGGTGGCGTCAGCGAGTTCTTTGTGGGCGGGCGGAAGATGCACCGCTTCGTGGTGGCGCTGTCGGCAGTGGTCTCCGGCCGGAGTGCCTGGCTGCTCCTCGGTGTCACCGGTATGGCGTACACCATGGGCGCCTCGGCCGTGTGGGCGGTGGCGGGCTACATCACGGCCGAGCTGTTCCTCTTCATCTTTTACGCACGTCGGCTCCGACACTTCAGCGAGGCACACGACTGCGTCACCCTGCCTGACTTCTTTGCCGCACGCTTTGGCGATAAGAACGGTGTGCTCCGCTCGGTGCTCATCATCATCATCCTGATCTTCATGGTGGGGTACGTGTCTGCCCAGTTTGTTGGAGGCGGCAAGGCGTTCGCCGGGGGCTTTGGACTCGACCCGACCACCGGTGTCCTGATCACCGCGGCCATCGTGCTGGTCTACACCGTCCTGGGCGGGTTTCTGGCGGTGAGCCTCACCGACATGCTCCAGGCCTGCTTCATGATCGTGGCGCTGGTGGCGGTCCCGCTCATCGCCATCGTGGACAGTGGTGGATTGAGTCAGGTGCTCGCTGAGTTGCGGGACATCGATCCCACCACGATCGATCCTACGGCGCTTGGACTGGGTGCGGCCATCGGATTTCTTGGTATCGGGCTGGGCTCGCCCGGGAACCCGCACATCGTGGTCCGCTACATGTCGATTGCCGACCCCGATCAACTCCGCTACTCGGCCGTCGTCGGAACCATCTGGAACGTGGTGATGGCTTGGGGCGCGCTGTTCATTGGCCTCGCGGGACGCGTGTACTTCCCGGATGTGGCCATGCTACCCGATGGCGACACCGAGCAGCTCTACCCGATCCTCGCCGCCCAACATCTGCACCCGGTGTTCTTCGGCGTCGTGGTGGCGTCGATCTTCGCCGCCATCATGTCCACCGCCGACTCCCAGCTCCTGGTCGCTGCCTCGAGCGTGGTACGCGATTTCTACGAAAAGATCCTGCACCGCGACGAGCGCATGCCCCAACAGCGTCTCGTGCTATTGAGCCGCATCTCGGTTGCACTCCTGGTGGTAGCGGCCCTCATCGTCGGCATGCTGGCCGAGCAGCTCGTGTTCTGGCTCGTGCTATTCTCATGGAGTGGCTTGGGCGCGGCGATCGGACCGACGTCGATTCTGGCACTCTACTGGAAGAGGGTGACACGGGCAGGGGTGATCGCAGGACTCGTCACCGGCATGACCGTCACCATCATCTGGCAGTACACACCAGCGCTCGACGCCCTGATCTACGAGCTAGTGCCCGCGTTCTTGGCGTCACTCGTCGCGACCGTGACGGTGAGTTGGGCGACGCGACCACCGGAGGGAGTTGATAGGCTCTTCGAATCAATGAATGCGGGGGGGCAGTAGCGGCGGCAGGGCGGCAGAGCGGCAGGGCGGCAGGGCTCATCGCCCCATCATCGCCCTTCCATCGCCGTCATCGCCCTCTCATCGCCCTTCATCGCCCTTCATCGCCCTTCCATCGTGTCATCGCCGTCATCGCCCGAAGACTGAGGCGACACACCCCCCCTACCGCCGCTGCAAAACCAGAATCACCGTTGCCGCCGGGATCGTCTGCCCCTCGAAATCCACGGTGAGTCCCATTCCCGTAATGGTGAGTCGGTCGTTCCCCAATACGAAGCTGCCGGAAATAGGCTCATCCAATCCGTCGGTGAACGCGAGCGTCAGTGTGCCCTGCTGGATAGTGATCGATCCCGCAACCGATGTCTCGGCAGACAGTGCCGTCGCCTTGAACGTGCCCGTGAAGTTGCCGTTCGCCACAACCGTGATGACGAGACTGCCACCCAGGTTGATGAGCTCCAGCGGGGCGATCGTGCCGCTCTCGTCCGTGACACTGAACTGCGTTGCCGACCACGTCCCAACCAGGTCCGCGACGGTGACGTCCGGTGCAGCGGACTCTCCACAGCCGACACCCAGGGCGATGACTAGTGAGGCGACGGAGAAACCAGTGATTGTCCTCATGACTCCGCTCCCACGGATGTCTTCCTTCGCAATAAGCGCGGATCCCGTTCGACGGTCAATTGTCAGAGCTTAGCTGATCAATCGGACCAGAAACACCAGCGCCGTTCCCCCTAGGAGCACCAGCCCCACCCATGACAGGACGAGCATCCGCGTGCTCGGCCGGTGCTCCGGCGCTACATCAGACGACGTGACCGCCCTCAAGTTGAGATACCCCAAGATGGGTGCTGTGAGAAACGAGACGACCGTCGCAAAATCGACCATCGTCGTGAGGTTCCCGACGAAGACGGAAAGCACCAGCACGGTGAGCGCTGCTAGCACCAAGAGCGCGGCCCAGTACAGTCGGCCGGCGCTGGGCACACCGCGATCGTCCGTGTGCCCGGGTCGCAGATTGACGATCGACCGCTCGATGGCCCGAGGAAACCCGTCCACCACGGTGATCGACGTGGAGAGCATAGTGGTAAGCACCGCAATCAACACGACGGGACGCATCCACGCACCGAGCGTCGAGCTATAGAGGTGGACGAGCTGGGTCGAGAATACCGTCCCTGCCCCGCTGAACGACGTGCCTGACTCGAACATCACGCCCGCACCGAGAATTAGGAAACAGAACGCGAGGAACCCTGTGCCGGCATAGCCAATGAAGAAGTCCAAGCGTGCGTGTGCCACTGACGCACGACCGCCGCTCTGGGTGTCTTTGGCCAGCGTCCACAACGAGCTCCAGACTGAGATGTCGATCGCCGAGGGCATCCACCCGACCAACGCCAACAGAAACACGAACGGCACTGCCCCACGCACCGTCCCGATTTCAGGGATCAGTGTGAAGGTCGAGAAGTCCACCCGCCCCAGCGTCACGACAGCTGCCGCAACGGTGGCGAGCGCCAGGATGACGAGGATGACCTTGACCACGCGATCCAGCAGCGGGAACTGACCAACCCACAGCATCCCTGCGCAGAGCAAGAGCAGGAAGGCTCCCGTTACCGGGATCGACCAAGTGAGCCCGAACGCATAGTTCACCAGGAACGCCGTGAAGAGGATGATCGCCGTTTGAATCACGATCGAGGTGCTGATCGTGATCAGGAAGTAGAGCCACAGCGCCCACCGGCCAATGTGACGATACCCCTCTACCAGACTCATCCCCGTCGCCGCCGCATACCGCGGGCCGTATTCGAAGAACGGATACTTGAGAACGAGTGCCAGGACGATCACGCCGCTCAGGGCCAGCCCGGCGTTGGCACCCGCACGGGTGGACTGCACCAGGTGCGAGACGCCGATCGCGGCCGCAGCCCACAGGAGCCCGGGGCCAAAGGCTGCCCAGAAGCTCAAGACCCGTTGATGGGATTGCATGCTGATCCGCTCGTCGAAACTCGCGGCCAACATTGCACCGATTGCACGAAAACAAAAGGCCCCACGCCACTGCGGCGTAGGGCCGGGTTCGG
>CAJIBA010000534.1_pt1 | contig 10375 bp, 8 predicted proteins | sample 9199191 | NCBI WGS metagenome assembly CAJIBA01 (sample SAMEA7708289, study PRJEB35096) | sediment metagenome | biome: marine neritic benthic zone biome [ENVO:01000025]; feature: sediment [ENVO:00002007]; material: shallow marine sediment [ENVO:03000034] sea grass bed [ENVO_01000059] ... | reverse complement strand
CGATACCCCGGATCAAGCCGTACCGCCCACTTGCCAAGTCCGCTGGCATGTTCGGCCCACGATCGGAACCGCGCGCGACGCTCGCGATCGATGGGCGGTTCTCGAAACAGGCCATCGGCGAGGGCACGCACGTAAAACCCCGTGCCCCCAACCACAACCGGTTGCCGAGCCTCGTTCAGCTCATGAAACCACCCTGCGGCATCACGTGCGAACTGACCAGCGCTGTACCGATCTCCAGGCTCGACGACGTCGATGCCCAGATGCGGCACCAGCCGTTGCTCTTCAGCAGTCGGCTTGGCGGTCCCGATGTCCAGACCCCGATACACTTGTCGAGAATCGGCAGATATGACCACGAGCTTCCAGTGCCGCCGCAATGCCAACGCTACGGCCGTCTTCCCCACGGCAGTGGGTCCCACCAGCACGGGGACCAGTGGCCTAGACCCGGCCAAAGCGGCGCTCCAGCTCGTGCTTTGGAAGCTGCACGATCGTTGGTCGACCGTGCACATCATGAGGGGGGAGCTCACAGGTGAACAGCCGTCGCAGTAGTTCCCGCATCTCCGAACGCTCCAGGATATGGCCGGCCTTTACCGCGGCGCGGCACCCGTACGTTGCGGCGAACCGCTCCAGGCGATTGGACAGGCCACCGAAGCGGTTCTTGGCAAGATCCGCGATGAGTTCCTCGAGACAGCGACGCGCGTCGAACCGGGGATGCGGGTTTGGGACGGCGTGCACAACGACAGAGCGGCCACCGAACGGTTCAACCTCGAACCCTATGCGCGATAGGAGGTCGTTGTGTTGCTCAACGGCCTCGAGCTCGTCGCTCGAAAGATCGAGCGTAAGCGGCAGCAACAACCGTTGACCAGCCGCAGACGATCCCTGCAACTCCCGCATCGCCTGTTCATAGAGAATCCGCTCGTGCGCCGAATGTTGATCGACGATCGTCAACCCGTCAGGCGTCGCAAACGCGATGTAGGTCTGGAGTATTTGCAGCAGTTCTCGGTGCTCAGTGGTCAGTTCCAGACCGGAGGCATCGTCTCCGAACAGCGATCCTGACACGACAAGGCCGTCGGCGGTCTCTCCCGCACCGGCGCCGTCGCGCATGGCCGGTCCCGACCCGACAGGACCATGCGGTCCGATCATGACTCCTCCCTGCCCCACCGTAGCCGCCGCAGCGAGCGGGCGAAGTGCTTGGCGCACGGCCTCCGTCACGGCGCGCTCCACGAGCATCTTGTCACGGAACCGGACTTCGTGCTTGGTGGGGTGGACGTTCACATCCACACGGTCGCCGGGTAGCTCGATGGCCAGGAACATGCTTGGACGAGCACCAGGAGCAATTGTCGCTCGGTACCCCGCTTCCGCTGAACGAACCAGGAACGGGTCGCGGAATGGGCGCCCGTTGACAAAGAAATGCGCTCGCCGCCCACTCACTCGAGCGTCAGCGGGGCGCTGTGCAAAGCCACGCACGGATAGATACCCGTCATGGTGTTCGACAGGGAGCAGCTGGTCGACCAGCTTCCTCCCATACAACGCGGCGAGTCGTTCGGCGGCACTGGCTACCCGGGGTGCGTCGAGCAGTTTGCGCCCGTCACTTCGTACCGTGAACGCGACGTCCAGCCGGGTAAGCGCGAGGAGCGTCACGGCCTCGACGGCCGCTCTCGTTTCGCTGCGTGCGGATCGAAGGAACTTGCGGCGCGCGGGAGTGTTCGCGAACAGCTTGCGAACCGTGACCGTGGTTCCGCGGGTTCGCGATGTATCGCTGGCCGACTCACGACGCCCGCCACGAATCTCCACGCAGATACCCGTATCACTGCTCGCTCGTGCGGTCTCGAGCGCGAAACGAGATACGGCGGCGATTGATGCCAGCGCCTCACCGCGAAAGCCGTACGTGGGCACGCCGATCAGATCGGTCGCCGTGCGGACTTTGCTCGGCGCATGGCGCTCGGCGGCAAGCAAAGCGTCTTAGCGGTCCATCCCCTCACCGTCATCGGCAACGACGATGAGCTCACGACCCCCGTCTTCGAGCTCGACGGATACCGTGCTGGCTCCCGCGTCGAGCGCGTTCTCGACCAGCTCCTTCACAACGGACGCCGGACGTTCGACCACCTCGCCCGCGGCAATCTGGTCGGACACGGTGTGAGTGAGTACCGCGATCCGCCCCATTAGATGCCCACCATCTCGGTTTCAAGTAGCCATCCGCTGCGCTCACCACGCGATACGAGCCGCCATGGTCCCCACTGCCTCTCGACTCGAACGGCCATGAGGGTTTGCAGCTCATCGACCGGCGTGGCACTCCCGTACGGAGCTGCCCGAAGTGGTGTTCCCTCTCGGACGACGAGCGCGACCGGCGTCTGGTAACGGAGGCTCACGAAACCAACGTACGCGCCCAGGGCACCGGCAGACCCCAGAATCACGAGCACCATGCGGAGCCGGACGCGCATGGCGAACAACAGCCATCCCAAAGCCCAGAGTCCGAGCGCTCCCACGGCGGCCTCACCCGGTGTGACGGGAGACAGCCACGTGAGCCGATCCGATACCCGATCCGGCGAAGGGGTTTGGCGCAAGGCGTTCCGCACACGACCGTCCCGCGGCGCGAGACGGGCCGCTCTGAGCCAAGCCGCCCGGGCGCGCGTGGGCGCGTCAAGTCGCTCGTAGGTGTTCCCCAGGTTGAACCAATGGGCCACTACGCGAGGCTCGGCAGCTGCGCGGGCCGCGAAGCTGTCCGCAGCGATGCGTGTGGCGCCGGCGGTGTACAGTTGCTCAGCGGATTGCGCGGCAGCTGGTTGCAGGCTGGCTGCCGCGAGCACGAACATGGAAGCGACTGTGACGGCGCGACCACCCACACTGCCCACTTCTCGATGGAGGCGACCCACCACCTCCTCGGCCTCGACAGCGAGCTCATCGGTGTCTGCCGCCCCTTCCGGACCGTACAACGCCTGGCGCAGTCGGTCTCGGACTTGGGCAGCGTGCGCGGCGAGGCTCGATTCGATTCCGGCGGCTCGAAGTGCGGCCTCGAGGTCTCCGCCACTCATCCCTATGGCTGCTGGGACGAGATTGGCCAGGACCTGCGCAAAGTGCGCATCGGATTGCACGAGGCCGCTTCGTGGGTCCCTGCGACGTCCCTGGCGTCGTTCGGGCACGCGTAACCGCTGCCGATACCTCCCCGCTACCGCGGCAACGGGTGTCAGCACCACGACGAGCACCCAGACCCATGCGGGCAGCACCGCGGCACCATCGCGGATCCGGCTCCACAGCGACCGGTCCATGAGGGGCGCGATGGATCGGAGGGGCGAGCGGAGATTGGCTTCACCGGCGCTGGCAAAGGTCACCGACTGCGTGGTCGCATCGCGATAGCGGCGCGCCACCGGATCGAAATACCGGTACGTCACGGCCGGCAAGAGATGGCGTCCCGCCGAATCGGCGACGACCAGATACTCGTACGTCTTCGATCCACCGATGCGCTCATCCTCGATCGCGATCTCCACGCTCACGTCTTGTCGATACGCCCTCAGCCCTACCGGCCAGCGCACGTCCGGCTCTGGCCAGAGCGAGACGTTTCCTCGACCGCCAATCTGAATGCGGACCACGGTCGCGTCACCGGACCTGAGCTCTGTGCTCGAGGCGTCGAGGCTGACCGCAAGGCCCTCTCCGGCCGCGCCGCCAAACGGTGTCCCGTCTGGCGCGGGCGGGAGCGGCTCCACGCGAAGCGTGCTCGGCTCGCTTCGGTTTTCACGTCGCAGCTCGCGGCTCAGAAAAGACGTGGACAACGGTACGCTGTAGGAGACCGAAGCCGGGCCGACCTCCAGCTCCCCTGCAGTGAGAGGAAAGACAATCTGATGCAGCACGAACAAGTCGTACCAGCGACCGGCAACGCGTCGGCTCAGCGCAACGTCGGTTGGCGCAGGCCTCGCATACACCCAGGCCCCACGCACGTTCGGTGCTTCGAGGGTCGGCGGCTGGCGAAGCCGCTCTCGGACGGAGCGCGGGAACCACGCGACAACAAGGATGTCGACCTGCTCACCGAGCACAATGGCGTCTGACGATCGCACAACCGTCAGGGCTACCTCATCAGGCGGCCGATCAGGCGGCGCGATTCGCGAAAGCCGCGCCCGGTTGCTCGGTGTCAGCGCGTCCGAACCACTGCCGAAGGGGCGCCGTATGGTGACGACGAGTGGCTCCGATTCGACCACCGCATCTCGCTGACGCACGGTCACGGCACCAATGAGCGCCGACCCGGCCCGAAGCGCGCGCAGGGTCAGCAGGCGTGTCGTGACGCGCAGCGGTACTCCTTCCTTCATGCTTACACGAGTCTGCTCCCGACGGTCGATCACCTCCAGGCCCTGCAACTCAGGATCAGCGATGCTGACGGGTTCCGATCCCGACGTCGACACCTCAATCGTCACCGCGAGAGTGGCTCCGACAGCCACGTCATCGCGGTCCACTTGGACGGTCAGCAACGGTTGCTGCAGAACGAGCGCCAGCAGAAGGACGAGCATCACCAGTCCTTCCGACCTCGCGTCTCTCGACTCTGCCGACGACGCTGGTTGCGCGCCAGCAAGGTCCGCCGCTCCTCCTCGGACATCGAGTTGAGGATCTGTTCTGCCTGGGACCGATCGAGTCGTGACTGAGGCGGCTGCGGCTCCTGCTCCCTGCCCGAGCCCCCTTGCCCGGCACCACTGCCACTGCTGGACTGATCGGGCGGACGCTGCCGAGTCGCCAACTCCAAGTTCCATTTCGCCGCATGATCACCAGGCCTGAGCAGCAGCGCCTCCCGGTACTGCGTTCGCGCTGCCTCCAGATGCTGCACCGCCCTGGAGGAATCCTCCGCAGCGAGCCTCAGTGACAGGAGACCCAAGTTGTACCGCGCTCGAAAACGCACGTCGGGATCGAGTGACTCGGCTGCTCGCTCGAGGGCATGACGAGCCGTCGACGTATCGCGTATCGCCAGCGCAGCTGTCCCCAGATTGAACCAACTCGTGTCCCCGCCCTCACCCATGCGGACTTGCGCGAGATAGTGCTCCGCCGCCTCGCGAAGCTCCTCGGCACGCCACGCTTCGTCGGCGCGGTTTCGAGGCCCCTGCGCGGCAAGGGGCGCAGCCGTCCCGACCAGGAGGGCCAACGAGGCCAACGCCATGGATCGGCGTGTCAGCGTATGTCCGAGCAGTACCAGGACGGCGGCAAGCAGCGGGATCCACGCTCGGGCGATGTCCTGTGCTGCCGTCGACGTTGCCTGTGGGGAGCGCTTGTAGCCGGCGACGAGATCCAGCACCGCACCAGCTTGATCCGAGAGTTCCGCTCCGACAATCACGCCATGCGCCTCATCTGCAACAGCTGCGAGGAGGTCATCGCGCCGCGTGGTGTACACCGTCTCACCAGACGGATCCCGCTGATACCCGATGACGGTGCCGTCGACGTCACGAACCGGAATACGTGCCGGCTCGAGCCCGCCCTCGGCCACCAGGATGAGGCGTATCCCGTCGCGTCGCAGCCGTGCGGCCGCCTCACGGACGCCCGGCACGGAGTCGTGCGCCTCGCCATCGGAGAACAGCACGAGCACCCGGTCAGCCACCGGATCACCGGCGAAAAGAAGCTGGCGTCCCTGCGACAGGGCGCGACCGAGCTCAGTACCGCCAGCGCTGGTCAGATCCGGATCCAAGGCGTCGATCAACATATTGAGCGCGCTGGCGTCGATGGTGAGGGGCGAGAGGATGAAGCTCTGGCCAGCAAACGCCAGCAGCCCGACGCGGTCACCCGGCAGGTCCTGAACGAGTCGAGCCGCTTGACGCTTCGCGCGGTCCAATCGAGACGGCAACTGGTCTGTCGCCAACATCGAGCGCGAGATATCTACGGCGATGACAACGTTGAGGCCCTTTGTCTCGGCCGTGACCACGCGGCTCCCCCATCGGGGCCCCGCCAGCGCGACCATGGCCACGGTCGCGGCAACGCCCAAGCCGATTGCGCCAAGCCGTCCGGTGGCCGCAGCATGTTGGCCGAGCGACGATGACCAGCGTCGCGCGTGGGTCACTCGCGCTCGGCGGGCCCACATGGCCAGCCCCGCAATCACGGCGCCGACCAACGGTGCGGCCCACAACACGAGTGGTGCGTCGAACGACACTACGGAACCCTCACGACTGCTGTCGCCGCCATCAGCAGCTCGATCGCCAGCGCCCCCAACCCTACCAGTAACGGTATTCGGTAGGCCTCATCAAATTGCGTGAAGCGCGTAACCGTCACGGGTGTCTTCTCGAGCTGGTCGATCTGGCGGAAGATGCGATTCAGCGCCTCCGGATCCGTGGCGCGGAAATAGCGCCCGCCCGTGGCGTCGGCGATATCCCGCAACAAGGGTTCGTCGAGCCGCACCGGAAGGGTCTGGTAACGCGTCTGTCCCTGGACGCCGCGTCCAATCGGCACGCGCGCCTCACCCTCTGTGCCGACGCCGATCGTGTAGAGTTTGACGCCGAAGGCTGCTGCCGCCTCGGCCGCGGTGCGAGGATCGAGCACACCACGGGTATTCTCACCGTCGGTCAGGAGCACCAGTACTTTGCTTTCGCCCGGGGCGCGTCGCAGTCGGTTGGCCGCGGTCGCGATGGCCGTGCCAATGGCGGTCCCGTCTTCTAACTCGCCCACTCGGAGATTGCGGATCGCCTCACGCAGTACATCGTAATCCACCGTGATGGGCACACGCGTGAGTGCCTCGCCCGCAAACGCCACGAGTCCAATTCGGTCGAATTCCCGCCCCTCAACGAACCGCACCGACTGCACCTTGGCCACGTCGAGCCGATTCGACGGAATGAAATCCTCGGCGAGCATACTGCTCGACACGTCAACCGCCAAGACGATCGCTATTCCCTCGCTATGCGTTTCGGTGGATGATGCGCCGGACCGCGGCCCTGCCGCTGCCACAATCCAGGTCCCGAGCGCCACGGAGCGAAGGCTCATCGGCACACCCGCGAGCCAGCGCCGACGCTGTGCGATGCCGCTCACTTGCTTCGCGTCACTGTAGGACACCGCAGGAGTCCGTCGGCGTTGACGCAACCACCACCACAGCGGAATCAGGATAAGGAACGCCAACACGACCGGACGGGCGAACATCAGGCCTTCTCCTCCACATCGCCGAGCATAGCGATCAGGGCGTCGGCCTGATCAGCCACATCCAACACATCGCCTGGGGCGGCGGGCGAGAACCTCGCGCGTTCCAGCGCGCGCAGGGTTGACACGATCTGCTGCCCGATCTCACCGAGGCCACTCGCGAGCACCACGCGCACACACGCCTCCGTATCGAGATGTGCTCCAGCGTCGGGGAGGTACCGTGCCAGCAGGTCGCGGAGACGTTGCGCAACCGCCGCCGCCACCGCACGAGACTCACCCGCGGCAACCCAGAGATCGAGCGGCGGCGGCGCGGGTGCGACCGCTACTGGCTCGGCCGCAACGAGCAGGCGCCGCCGTTGGCGTAGCACCGCCCAGAACGCGAGCATGCCCAACGCGCCGACCATAGTGCCGAGCAGCGGAAGCGGAGATGTTCGCTCGCGCGCGATTGGCGCTCTCAATGGCATGGGCAGCGGTAGAGTGTCGGCAGCGGGTAAGACCGAGCGCACCTCGACCAGAGCCGTCTCACCCTCGAGCGCTTCGACGCGCCCGTCCGCATGGGCCAGCTCCACTGGGGGCATGATGAGACGTTGGGATCCCGACTCGAAGAACGCGACCTTGTACACGAGTGTCACGTCACCTTCTGCATAACTCCACTGCGGTGACTGGAGCGGCTCCACGATCGGCGTCCGGCTCAGTAGTTCCATTCGTACCCGGACGTCTGGCTCGGCCGCCAATCGTCGCGTCAACGTCACCGTGTCCCCCACCGTGACCGTTCTCGGCGTGGCCTCCCACCCCGAGGCCTGGAGCATCAAGAGGAGGGCAAGCGCGTTCATCTTCGCAATCGACGAGCCCGCTCTGCAAAGGCGCGATGAAGCGCTTCCGCATACGGCTCATTGGTTCGTAACGCAATGTGATCGACCTGTGTCTGCTTGAGAATCCGCGCCCGATTGAGACGCGCTTCCTCCGCCGCCATCGCCAGCGCGAGGCGCGTGCCCTCGTGACTGGCATCGACCAGTGCGCGCTCACCACTCTCGGCATCCTCCAGCTCGATCCAACCGGCTTGGGGAAGCCGCATCTCCCGCGGGTCGTCCACAGTGATGGCCACCACCTCATGTCGGCCCACGAGGCGAATTAGCGGCTCTTCCCATCCTGTCGCCCGGAAGTCGGAGAGGATGACCACTATCGCTCGGTGCCGGAGCAATCGGGCCGCATAGACGAGCGCGCTCGCGAGGTTGGTCTCGCGATCAATGGGGTGGAACGCAAGGAGGTCGCGGATGATACGGAGCGCATGACGTCGACCCTTGGCGGGCGGGACGACATGATCGATCCCTCCCGAGAAGATGAGTGCGCCTACCCGGTCGTTCTGCCGGGCCGCGGCCAGGGCCAAGACAGCCGCTACCTCGACGCCGCGTTCGGCCTTCGTGATCGGCGACCCAAATTCCTCCGATCCCGATCGATCAAGGATGAGGAGCAACGTAAGCTCTCGTTCTTCGACAAACGTCTTCACGAAGGGCGAGCCCATGCGCGCCGAGACGTTCCAGTCAATCGACCGGTAGTCGTCTCCGTGCTCGTACGCCCGCACTTCCGCGAACTCCATGCCTTGGCCGCGGAAGACCGAGCGGTATTCGCCGGAGAACAAGGTGTTGACGAGTCGGCGGGTGTGCAGCTCGATCGTCTTCACCTTGCGCAGCACGTCGGCCCCGACGAGGGCGGACGGTGCCGTCATGGGACGTCCACGGCCTCCAGGATCTTGGCGATCACCCCGTCTGAGCTGACGTCCTCGGCCTCGGCCTCGAAGGTGAGGAGGACACGGTGGCGCAGGACGTCTGGTGCCATCGCTTTCACATCTTCCGGCACCACATATGGTCGCGCCCGGAGAAACGCGTGGGCGCGTGCCGCCTGGGCCAAGTAGATCGACGCGCGGGGGCTCGCACCGTAGGCAATCAGTGGGCGCACCTCATGGAGTCCGATCGCCTGTGGCTCACGGGTCGCACGTACGATGTCGACGATGTAGTCGACGATCTTCTGATCCATGTAGAGTTCAGCAATCGTGCGACGGATGGCGGTGATGTCCTGCGGATCGGCAACCTGTGTGACAGGGATCTCTTCGCCGCCTGCCATACGCCACAGGATCTCCTTTTCGTCGTCGCGGGAAGGGTAACCCACAAACACCTTCAGCATGAATCGATCAAGCTGCGCCTCTGGAAGTGGGTATGTCCCTTCCTGCTCGATGGGATTCTGCGTCGCGAGCACGAGAAACGGTTCGTCGAGTTTGTAGGTCTCGTTGCCAATGGTGACTTGCTTCTCCTGCATCGCTTCGAGTAGAGCGGCCTGTACCTTCGCAGGGGCTCGGTTGATCTCGTCAGCCAGAATGATGTTGGCAAACAGGGGTCCGTGCTTTGGGTGAAACTCTCCTGTGCGTTGGTCAAATACCATGGTGCCAATGATGTCCGCCGGGAGCAGATCGGGCGTGAACTGGATCCGCTGGAACGCAGTCCGCACAACATCTGCCAGTGTCCGGACGGCGAGAGTCTTTGCCAGACCCGGCACGCCCTCGAGCAGAATATGCCCTCCCGTCAGCAACCCAATGAGCAGTCGCTCGAGCATCACCTCCTGCCCCACGACGCGCTTCCCCACCTCCTGGACGATTGCTGTCGTGAGGTTGGCGTCCGGTGTGCGCACGGGGCGCGCCGTTACCATTCCGTCCTCACGTCACGCCGCGCCCGTAGGTCGGATCTCATCGTTTTATGCGCTCCCCTCCGTCTTCGAAGCGGAAGATCCACGTGGCGAACTGTGGGGGGGTGATAGCGTTCTGAGGTTCGATCGCGAACCAGTCGGTTCCGCTGTCAGACCCTCGTACCCGGGTTTCCGCCTGCTCGACCGTGCGTTGCGCCCGGCGAATCCACGCTTCCATGTTGGGCTGCCGCACATCGACCCAGCCACGAGCGACGGCTAGCTCGATGTTACCGCCCTCCGGCTGAATGATCACCTTCTCTCCTCGATACACCTTATCGCCGGCCACCACGATTGGCAGGCCAATCGACACGATGGTCGAGCGGAGCTCCGTGTCTTCGGCAATGAGCTGAGTGGCCTCCTTCGCAAGCGATGGCGCCTTGCTCTCCGCCAAAGCCGCAACGGACGTGCGCAACCGCGAGAGGAGAAAAGCCTCGTACAGAAGCTTGGTCAGTCGCGGCGGGCCCAGCATCTCGAATGCGACCGACCGAACCCCGTGTTCACGCTCCAACGCTCCGAGCCGATCGAGGGCGGCGCTCCGAAGGAGCCCTGCCTG
>CAJIBA010000513.1_pt1 | contig 10454 bp, 6 predicted proteins | sample 9199191 | NCBI WGS metagenome assembly CAJIBA01 (sample SAMEA7708289, study PRJEB35096) | sediment metagenome | biome: marine neritic benthic zone biome [ENVO:01000025]; feature: sediment [ENVO:00002007]; material: shallow marine sediment [ENVO:03000034] sea grass bed [ENVO_01000059] ... | reverse complement strand
TATTGGACACGCTCGCCGGTTGGGGGGTCGACATCAGAGGCATTCCCGCACCGTCCGCGTCGCAGGTGGGCACCAACTTGGGGCTCCTGGACATCGCCACCGAACGCTTCGGCCCCGTGTCGGGCGTCTCAGACCTGCCGCCGCTCCGCCCGACGATCGCCACCATGGTAGAGCTGGGATACCGCGGACTGTGGACCGATTGGCTGCGGGTCGGGATCGATGTCTATCGCGGCTGGAAGAACGACTTCGTGGGGGGCGAACGCGTCGAGACCCCAAACGCGTTCTTCGACGAGGCGTCACTCGCCAGCTATCTCGGCAACTTCCTGCCGCCAGCGTCGGCGGACCAGATCGCAAGCATTGTTGCGCAGGTTCCTGCGGCGACCGTCACGCCCCAAGAAGCACGCGATCTCTACGATGTGCTGGTGAGTTATCGAAACTTCGGCAACGTGAAATACTGGGGCGCGGACGTGGAGGTGGGTGCGGCATTGGGACCGTCGCTCACGCTCCACGGCACGTACTCGTGGACCAGTGACAATGTCTTCGCCGTCGTGAATGCCCTCGGAGAACCGGATACGATTCCCCTCAATGCGCCCAAGCACCGTGCGAGCTTCGCCGTGCGGTACCGCAATGAGACGTTCGGCCTCGAGGGCGAGCTGCGCACACGCGTCGTGTCGGCGTTTCCCGTCCAGTCTGGGGTGTACGCGGGAACAGTGGAGGCATATGAAGTAGTGGACGCAAGCGTCGGGTATCGATTGCCGTTCGCTGACCGCGTGACGCTGACGCTGAGCGCGACCAACGTGCTGGACAACCGACATCGCGAGTTCGTTGGAGCGCCGCAGATCGGACGGTTGCTCCTACTGCGAGCGAGAGCGGAACTCTAGCCTTCGCGGTACTCCTCGTAGGCCGCGTACTCGATGAACTGAGGATCACGATCGAGCAGCGGTGCCAGGATCTCGTCCTCCCAGACCTTCCACTGTGTGGGAAACTGATCCCTCGGTTTGGCGTGACCGGGCTCGCCCCACAACCTTGCCCACGCGTCCCGACTCTCGTACGTCCAGATCGCGGCGTAATGGGCCGGCCGACTGCCACGTAACCGGCGCACAAACTTGTAGTCGATGAGCCCTGGCAGGTCGAAGCACCCGCGGCCTGCCGCGTCGTCAACCGCCTGCTCGAACGCACGGGCTCCGACGCCGGGCTTCAACACGTATTCGTGTACGCTGATCGCCTGTGCCATGTCAGGTCGAGTGTTTGGAAGCGATCTTGGCCCACGTGTCCCGGAGCGCGACCGTTCGGTTGAACACCAACCGGTCAGCGTCAGAATCGACTGGATCGCTGATGAAGTAGCCTTGTCGCTCGAACTGATACCGCGTTCCCGGCGGATCGTTGCGCACGCTCGGCTCGATGCGGGCGCCACGTACGACGACCAGTGAGTCCTGGTTCAAGGCATCGAGAAATGTCTTCCCTTCCTCGACGTCATCGGGATTCGGCAACACGAACAGCCGATCGTAGAGCCGCACCTCAGCCTCGAGCGCGTGCGCGGCCGACACCCAATGGATCGTCCCTTTGACCTTGCGACCGTCAGGCGTGTTCCCCCCCTTGGTCTCAGGATCGTAGGTGCAGTGCACCTCGGTGATCTCCCCAGCTGCGTCTTTCACGACGTCCGTGCACGTGATCAGGTATCCGTAACGGAGCCGAACTTCCCTGCCTGGAGCCAAGCGGAAGAACTTCTTGGGCGGGTCTTCCATGAAGTCACTGCGCTCGATCAAGATCTCACGCGAGAACGGGATCGTGCGCGTGCCTTCCTTGGGCACGTCGTGCGGGTAGTACGGCGCCTCGAGCTCCTCGACCTGACCCTCCGGATAGTTGTCGATCACGACCTTGAGCGGGCGTAACACGCACAACACCCGTGGGACCCGCTGATTCAGGTCGTCGCGGACGCAGAACTCCAGCTTCTCCATGTCCACGCGGCTGTCGGTCTTGGCAACACCAACGAGATCGCAGAAGTTGCGAATCGCCTCAGGCGTCACGCCCCGCCGGCGCAAGCCCGCGATGGTCGGCATGCGCGGATCGTCCCAGCCACTCACGTCTCCCCGCTCCACCATCTGAATGAGGCGACGCTTGCTCATGATGGTGTGCTCGAGGTTGAGTCGTGCGAACTCGGTCTGTTCGGTACGCGGCTTGGGGACGTCCGCAGCATCCAACACCCATTCGTACAACTCGTTGTTGTCCTTGAACTCCAGACTGCACAAGGAATGCGTGATGTTCTCGATCGCATCCGACAAGCAGTGCGTGAAGTCGTACAGTGGGTACAGGCACCACGCATCACCACGCCGATAGTGGTGGGCGTGGCGTATCCGGTAGAGGACGGGATCGCGCATCAGCATGTTGGGATGCGCCATGTCGATCTTCGCGCGCAGCACGTGCTCACCGTCTTTGAATTCGCCAGCCTTCATGCGCCGGAGCAGATCCAGATTCTCGTCGACCGAGCGGTTCCGGTGCGGGCTGTCGCGGCCCGGCTCGGTCACGGTCCCGCGGTATTCACGGATTTCCTGTTCCGAGAGGCTGTCGACGTAGGCTTTTCCGTTCGTGACGATGTGCTCGGCGAACTCGTACAACCGCTCGAAGTAGTCTGACGCGAAGTACAGATGCTCGCCCCAGTCGAAGCCCAACCAACGTATGTCTTCTTGGAAGGCTTCGACGTACTGCATATCCTCTGTCTCAGGATTGGTATCGTCAAAGCGAAGGTGGCACACCCCGCCGTGCTCCAAGGCCAACCCGAAACTCAGGCAAACAGCTTTGGCGTGACCGATGTGCATGAACCCGTTCGGCTCCGGCGGAAACCGCGTCTCCACGCGGCCGCCGTACTTGCCCGAATCGAGGTCCCGCTTCACCATGGCGCGGATGAAGTCCGTGCCAGTGGGGCGAACAGGGTCTCGGGTCATCTTGTTTGGCTTGTTCGTCAACTCGTCCTCATCTCGCCCTGTTTCCGTCGTCCCACACGCGCGCTCGGGATCTCGAGCCACCGCGCAACGTAAGGGAGCGACAGCGTGGAGGCTAGCGTGTGAGCGGCGAGCGCCACCTTACAACCCTCGTGGAGGCGTCATCGCATTGTAGTTCGGATTGCTCAGGAAGGAAAACGAGCCGGCGCACAGCTCACCGCTCAGCGCTCGACCTTAGTATTGTCCGCGGCTTCCGATCGCTACTCGCCGATCAACCCCTTCACCGCCTCAACCAGCTCATCGGGATCAATGGGCTTATCGATGAACAACTCGGGCCGCACCAGGCCCTCCTCGCGCATCTTCTTGATCGCCTTCTTCAGGCTCTCCCGCAAGCTGTCGTAGGGTCGTTCGAACGTGTCATCGGAGGCCTGGCTCTCGTCGTCCTCGAGCACGTCGGCGACTCCCGTCAGCATGATGACCGGGATGTCCTTGTACTTCTCATTTCTGCGGAGCTGCTTGAAGAGGACAAACCCCGTCCGCTTCGGCATCATCACGTCCAGGAGAATCAGATCTGGATTTGTCTCCTCGACCCGCTGCAGCCCTTCATCCCCATCAAACGCACCGATCGGCTCGTACCCGTTTTCGCTGAGCGCAACCGAAAGAAACTTGACGGTATTCTCGTCATCATCGACGACCAGCACTTTCTTCGGCATCCGCCTTCTCCTCTCTCATACTCGGACCTTGAATCGGCAGGAGCACCCGAAATGTAGCTCCCCTCCCGGGTTCGGATGTGACCGTCGTCTTTCCCCCATGAGAGCTCACGATACGAGCCACCACCGCCAATCCCATACCGCTCCCCTTCTTCTTCTTCGTGCTGAAGAACGGCGTGAATACCTTCCGTCGCACCTCTTCGGGCATTCCCTCTGCATTGTCCGCCACTTCAATGCAGACGTAGCCCCCAACCGCCGCGGGCTGGACACGCAGCGTGACGCGTGGCCTCTCCTCGTCCCGAAACTGCTTCTCCGAACATGCATACAGAGCATTGGACAGCAAATCCATCACCACTGAACGGATGAGCTCGGGATCACACTCAACAGCCGGGAGATCAGGAGCCGCCTCCACCTCCAGCGAGAGTCCTTGTTCCTGCGCCTTTCCACTGCTCAGCGCATGGATCCCCTCAAGCAACTTGCCAAGATCCGTCGGGACAGTATTCAGCTTCCGCTCCCGAGCAAAGTCCAACATGCTCTTGGCCATGTCTGTCATGTTGGAGATGCCTTCTTCCACCATCTCCCAGCCCTCGGAGAGCATCTGCCGGTTGTCCTTGGCCAGTCCCGTTCGGACCATGTACGAACCGCCCTTCAGAACATTGAGCAGGTTCTTCATGGAATGCTGAATGCCCGTGAGCGCCTGGCCAAGCGCCGCCAATCTCGCCGACCGCAGGACTTCGCGCTGGAGCTGCACTTCATTCGTGACATCTTTGCTGATCCCGAAGGTTCCAATGGACGTCCCGTCTCGCGCTCGAAGACGGGACAGCGTCAAGATCACGTTACGAACATCGCCGTCCTGCGTCAGAAAATGCGTGTGATAGTTCACCACTTGATCGGTGTGCTGCAGTTGAGCGATCGCCACATCTCGCTCTCGCGGATCGGCAAACAGCATCTCAATTCTCTTGCCAATCACCTCATCACGAGGGTATCCCAGAATCTCCTCCGCGCCTCGATTGAACGTCATGATCAGGCCCGACGGATCGACGGTGATGATGATGTCCCCGGAGCTTTCAACGATGCCCTGCAAGTACTCCTTGGTGCTGCTGAGTTCTGTGATGGTGGACGAGAGCTCTGACGTCATGCTGTCGAAAATGCCCTCGACTTGAGAGATGCGATCCGCTCGCGGATCGCTGAACCGGAAACTGAAATCACGGTCGGCGAGTCGTTGCGCGCCTTCGCGAAGAGCCTTGAGTCGCCTGCCAACGAGGCGGTCGGTCATCCACCACGTAGCAACTGCCCCGAGGAGGACGGAGAGGACTAACGCAATCTTGATGTGCAATGCGCTCTGAGCGATGTGGGCTTCGACGGCGCCGAGCGGATAATCCACCTGCAGCACGCCCAACGCCGACGCCGTTGCGGGCTGTGCGTGGCATTCGGCCGCGGTGCAGCCCGATACCGCGAAGAGTGGAGTGACCACCGAAATGGCTCGCTCACCGTTGGCGAACTCGACGATCTCGTCGAACACGGCTGTCATAGAGTCGTTCGGCGCCGCATCGCCTCCGTGGCAGCGCCTGCAGGGCCACGACTGCTGCTCCACCACTGGGACCGTCGTTTCCAACCTGGCGGCCACCACATGACCATCATGTGCTATCAGTTGGACGTCTCGGTAGACGGAACTGTCAGCGGCGAGGCGATCGATGAGATCCCCCACACCGTCCACCGCACCCCTCAGCATGAGCTCTCGGATATCCTGGAGAATCATGCTGGAGCTCACGCGGGAGATGTCCCGCGCCGACTCCAGCGCCGCACGTTCGTGGAGAAAGTTTGTCGTGAACGCCGCAACCCCGAGCACAACCAGTAGGATAGCGAAGAAGATGCCGTTCACCTTCCAGACGAGTTGAGACCTTCTCAACACGGCTAAGCAGCTCCGTGTGTGTGGTCGGCGAGTTCAGCTCTCAGAGGGCTCAATGTGCTCAATCCCAGCTAGCACGCGCGCATCGCAGACAGTGATCGGGGAGGAGCGTCAACGCCGAGAATGCGCACGAGCAGTGTCAGTCGGCCTGGTCTACATCGTGAACGGCGCCACACGCCTGCGTATAAGGTAGCGCACGACACTTCGATCCACGAGCCGCGGATACGGTGTTCAGTCGCGTTGGCTGGACACTCCGAAGGTTGGAAGCCATACTGTGGGTGGGAGGGGATCGGAATGCCTATTCCGAGGGAGATGGTCGGGTTTTCTCCGCGTTACAGCCTGAAGAGATTCGACGGTGTCGCCACGAGCGCCACCCGTATCGAGAGCGTGCGTCATGAACATTGAGGCAAAGCCCATTCTCGTGATCGGAGGCGGAATCGCGGGTATGACGGCGGCCGTAGAAGCTGCCGAAGTCGGCTATCGCGTGATCCTCGTGGAGCAAGATGCCTTCCTCGGTGGACGCGTCATGCGCTCCCATAAGTATTTCCCAAAGATGTGTCCACCGACATGCGGCTTCGAGATCAATGTCCGCAGGATCAGGCGCAATCCCCGGATCACTGTACACACTCTGGCGACCGTCGAGGAGATCACCGGCACGTCCGGCAATTTCACGGCGCGAATCAAACGGCGGCCGCGTTATGTCACCGGACAACATTCCCTAGACGATTCCATCACGGAGCAACTGACGTCCGAGCGACCCGACGAGCTCAACTTGGGAATCGGCACGACGAAGGCGCTGTACTACCCGCATGACATGGCGTATCCACCGCTTCACGTGCTCGATCGAGATGCGCTGTCCGAATCCGACGCCACAACCCTGATGGCTGCCTGCCCGCCCGGGGCGATCGATCTCGCAATGGAGGAGGAAGAGATCAAGATCGCCGTTGGGGCCATCATCGTGGCAACCGGTTGGAAGCCGTACGATGCCAGCAAGCTCGACCACCTGGGGTTCGGGCGCTGCGAGAACGTGATCACCAACGTCATGATGGAGCGCCTGGCAGCGCCGGGTGGTCCCACGAAAGGAGAGATCGTTCGGCCTTCCGACGGGAAGAAGGCGGTGAACGTCGCGTTCGTGCAATGCGCGGGCTCACGCGACGAGAACCACCTGCCCTACTGCTCGGCGGTCTGCTGCATGGCATCGCTCAAACAGGCCCGATATCTCCGGGAGGGCAACGACGGCGCGAAAGCAACCGTGTTCTACATCGATATTCGCACGATCGGTCGCTTGGAGAAGTTCTACTACGACATGCTAGAGGACGAGCATGTGTCGTTCTTCAAGGGCAAAGTCGCCGCAATCAAGGAAGAGCCAGACAGCAAAGACCTGATCCTCGATGTCGAGGACACGATCGCGGGAGACAAGCCGCCCCAACAGTTCGACATGGTGGTGCTCGCGACCGGGATCGTGCCGAACACCGCCGATGTGAAGATCCCGTTTGAACTGGAATACGACGAGTACGGGTTCATCGATGGAGGCACAGACACCGAAGGCGTCTACGCCGTCGGGTGCGCCAAACACCCCTGCGACGTCTCTCGTGCGACCAAAGATTCGACCGCGGCTGCACTGAGAGCGATCCAGTGCCTCAACCGGGGGGGTGGCGCCAATGGCTGACAAGATCGGCGTGTTCGTGTGCACCGGCTACGGCATCGCCGAGGCGCTCGATGTCGATGCCCTCTGCAAGGTCGCCACCGAGGAGTGCAGTATCCCGTTCTGCAAAACGGTCGATTCCTGCGAGGGACCGGGACTCGACGCCATCAACGAAGACATCAAGAACGAAGAGCTCAACAAAGTCGTGATCGCCGGAATCTCCCCGCGGCGGTACACCGACGACGCCTTTCCCGACACTGTCATCGTGGAGATGATCGGCCTGCGGGAACAGGTCGTGTGGCCTCTGCCGGCAGGCGACGAGGACACGCAGATGGCGGCGGAAGATTACCTCCGCATGTACATCGCCAAGGTAAAGAAGATGGCGCCGCTCGAGCCGTTTCAGGCGGAAGAAACCATCGAGAAAAGCCTCATGGTGGTTGGCGGCGGGATCGCCGGCATGACTGCGGCGCTGGAGGCAGCCAAGGCCGGATATGACGTCAAGCTGATAGAGAAAGCCGACGCGCTAGGGGGCTGGTTGGCGAAACAACACCAGTCGGTTCCCACCAAACCGCCTTACCGTGAGTTGGAAGATACGGGCATCGATCCACTGATCGCGGAGGTCGGGGAGCATCCCAAGATTCAGGTGTACACGTCGGCTACAACGAGCGCGATCGTTGGGGCCCCCGGACTGTTCGACGTCACGCTGACGTCGACCGGTAACGGCAAGCCGGAAGGCGAACGCCTGGATGCGTTCCGTGTCGGCGCCATCGTCCAAGCTACCGGCTGGAGGCCCAGCGAGCCGCGCGACACCCTGCCCTACGGCAAGCTCGAGGACGTCGTCCGCAACGTCGAACTCGAGCAAATGGTGAAAGAGCACGGTCGCATCACTCGCCCCTCCGACGGCAAGGACGTCAAGAGTATCGCGTTCATCCAGTGCGGCGGGTGTCGGGACAAGGAGCACCATTCCTACTGCTCCTCGATCTGTTGTCTCACGACGCTCAAGCAGGCGTTGTATCTCCGGGACCGCGACGCCGAGTCAAAGGCGTACGTGTTCTACGAATTCATGCGGACGCCGGGGAAGTATGAAGACTTCTATCGGAGGGCGCAGGAAGACCAAGGGATCTTTTTCACGAGGGGAGACGTCGCCGACGTCAGGCGCGAAAACGGGCGGCTCAAGGTCACGGCACGGAATACCATGGTGGGCGAGGAAATTCAGGTCAACGTGGACCTGGTGGTACTCGCCGCTGGGATGATCCCCAACTCCGCCGATGGAGAAGCCATTCGGGCATTAGAGGATGCAAAGCTCGCCGCAACGGCGGGGGATTCCGAGACGAAGCGAAAAGAAGCAGCGGAGACGGTGGAACGGCTCAAGCATCATGAGGGAACCGAGGTACTCAACCTCGGCTATCGCCAGGGACCAGATTTGCCCACGCTGGAGTACGGGTTTCCGGACTCGCACTTCATCTGCTTCCCGTACGAGAGCCGACGGACCGGCATCTACGCCGCTGGAGCAGCGCGCCAACCGATGGACGGCGTCTCCAGCAGAGAGGACGGGACAGGGGCCGCCCTGAAAGCGATTCAGTGCGTCGAAATGACCTCCAGAGGTGAGGCGGTCCACCCACGCGCCGGCGACACGTCCTATCCAGACTTCTTCATGCAACGATGCACCAAGTGCAAACGCTGTACCGAGGAGTGTCCCTTTGGGGTACTGAACGAAGACGATCAGGGCACGCCGCTATTGCGTGCGACTCGCTGTCGCCGGTGTGGGGTCTGCATGGGCGCGTGCCCCGAACGGATCATCTCATTCAAGGACTATTCGGTTCAGACCGTGGGCGCCATGATCAAAGCCGTCCACGTGCCGGACGAGTTCGAAGAGAAGCCCCGGATTCTCGTGCTGGCATGTGAGAACGATGCTTTTCCCGCCCTCGATCTCGTAGGGCAGCACCGGATTCGGAGCAGCCCGTACATCCGCGTCATCCCGCTCAGATGCTTGGGATCGATCAACTCTGTGTGGGTCACCGAGGCCATGTCGGCCGGGTTCGACGGCGTGATATTCATTGGCTGCAAGTACGGCGACGACTATCAGTGCCATTTCATCAAAGGGAGCGAGTTAGCGGTCTCCCGCGAGAAGAACATCAGAGAAAAGCTGGAGCAGATGGCGATGGAGAACGAACGGGTAGAACTCCATCAGCTGCAGATCGACGAGTACGAGAGGCTTCCGCAGATCTTTGACAAGTTCGGGGAGCTCATCGAGGAGATCGGCATGAACCCGTTCAAGGGGATGTAACGAGCGGGTAACGGTCGGTAGCAGGCTGGCGGTGCGAGCACCTCATATGGAGTAGCCGGAGGAGCTACAACCATGGAGACTGCCGGAATCGCTGCACCCGAGGCACCGGAGACACGAGAGCAGGAGCGCGCGCAGGTCGCGCCGGTCCTGTCCGAGAACGGCAGACCTGTCGTGATCGAACCGGATCTCGAGTTTATCCGGGTGTTGGGCAAGGGGAGTGCCGCGTCGTACCGGAAGTGCTTCCAGTGTGGCACCTGCTCAGCCGCCTGCCCCATCTCACCGGATGAAGACCCCTTCCCACGCAAAGAAATGGCATGGGCCGCATGGGGCATGAAGGATCGGCTCCTGACGGACCCCGACGTCTGGCTCTGCCATCACTGCAACGACTGCTCCATACGCTGTCCGCGCGGTAGCCGGCCGGGAGACCTGTTGGCAATTGTGAGGCGCGAGAGCGTGCTGCACTATGCCGCTCCCCGGTTCCTCGCCCGCTGGGTAAACCAGCCGCGATACGTTCCGCTGCTCCTGGGCCTGCCTGCTGCGCTCTTAGGCCTCGCGTTGCTCACGAGAGACCGGATCGCCAATGCGCTGGGATTTGCCGTACCGACCGGCGAGCCGATTGTCTACTCCTACTCCTCCGTGTTCCCGCACTGGTTGCTCAACAGCTTCTTCGCGGTCTTCGCCGCGCTGGCCCTCGTTGCCGCCGTGACGGGCGTCGTCCGGTTTTGGCGAGCCATCACCGCCGCCGGCGCCCCGGGGGTTACGTCGTGGCCAACCAAAGGGCTCGGCACCAGCATCCTCACTGCGCTCAAGAAAGTGATCTTCCACGAGAAGTTCACGGAGTGCACAACGGAGCACTCCCGCTCATTCTCCCACTTCTGCGTCTTCACTGGCTTCATTGCCCTGATGGTTGTCACCACCTGGGTGATCACGGGCCCAATCAACCCGCTCCTGCAGGATGGCTTTG
>CAJIBA010000300.1_pt1 | contig 10704 bp, 7 predicted proteins | sample 9199191 | NCBI WGS metagenome assembly CAJIBA01 (sample SAMEA7708289, study PRJEB35096) | sediment metagenome | biome: marine neritic benthic zone biome [ENVO:01000025]; feature: sediment [ENVO:00002007]; material: shallow marine sediment [ENVO:03000034] sea grass bed [ENVO_01000059] ... | reverse complement strand
GCGACGAGCACGTTGACCTCGCCATCCCGGAACGAGCGCATGACCGAGTCCCGCTCGTCGGCCTTCATTCGTCCATGTACGAGCGCCACGGAGAGCGGAGCGAGTTCTTCCTTCAGGTGTTCGGCCATCGTGGTCGCCGCTTTGAGATCGACTTTCTCCGATTCGTCGATCACGGGATAGACGACATACGCTTGGCGCCCCGTCTCACAGCGTTCTTTGAGAAAGGCATAGATCTTGGCTCGGTCCCGTCCGGAGCGGAGACCGGTCTTCACCGGCCGTTGCCCTTTGGGCTTCTGCTTGAGGGTGGAGATATCGAGATCACCGTAGAGTGTGAGTGCGAGCGTGCGCGGAATGGGTGTCGCGGAGAGCAGCAGCACATCAGGGGCCTCTCCCTTCTCGATGAGCGCTGCCCGTTGTTCGACACCAAACCGATGCTGCTCATCAATGACCACGAGTCCCAGTCGGTGGAAGCCGGTCTGCTCCTGAAACAACGCATGCGTCCCGACAATCACCCGTGCTCCACCCTCAGCAATTCGACTGCGGATAGCCGCTTTTTCACCCTGGGACAGACGGCCAAGCAGCACCTCGGGCATGATGCCGAGCGGCGCCAGGAACTCCGACAGGGTGCGCGCGTGCTGCTCGGTCAAGAGCTCCGTGGGAGCCATGAAGACCGCCTGATAGTCGTTCTCGACCGCGAGGAGCATGGCGAATAACGCAACGATGGTCTTGCCCGTCCCGACATCACCCATCAAGAGACGGTGCATACGGTTGTTGCTGATCATGTCCGCGGTGATTTCGCGAACGGCCCGCTTCTGATCGGCCGTGAGCTCGAACGGCAATGCGTCCTTGAGCTGGGACGTGAGCGTCTTCTTGAGCGCGAAGTGCGGTCCCTTCTGCGCGCTCTTTGCCACGTGCCGGGCGCGCGCGACCACGATCTGGAGATCAAATAGCTCGTCGAGCGCCAAGCGGCGCCTACCGGTCTCGGCGATGGTGGGCGACGGAGGGCGATGGAGAGCAATCAGTGCATCGCGGAGGCCGCCGACGCCAGAGGACGCACGTAACTCAGCCGGCAGGGTGTCATCGACGGTCTCGATCATCGCATCGAGATGATCCGCAATGAGCCGCCGGATCTGACGATGGCTCAGCCCCTCCGTGGCAGGATAGACTGGCAGCACCAGGCCGCGCGCGACCGAGGCCTCCCCCTCCGGCTCTCCCGCCTCGCTTGCATCGGCAAGTACGATTTGTTCTCGGGGCACGAGCTGCCGCCCGTGGTAGTATTTGACCGGCCCAGTCACCAGAAGAAGCTGGCCCTGCTGAATGACTCGGTCGAGGAACGCCTGGCCGGGCCACGCACACTCGATCACCCCAGAATCATCCCGGAGCACCGCGCGAAAGATCCGCAGGCGACGGCGCGTGGGGACGATGGCCTTGGACACCACGTGACCCACGATGGCCACCTCGTCACCCACCGTCGCCTTCGCGATCGGGGTAACGGAGGTCGCATCCAAGTACCGATGGGGCACATGGTACAGCAGGTCCTCCACAGTCTCGACGCCCAAGCGTCGGAACGCCTCAGCGCGTTGTGGACCCACGCCCTTGAGGAACTGCACAGCGGTGTCAGGTCTCAGCGCCATCAGTCAGCCAGCAACTGCTCTGCAAACCGATCGGGGGAGAACGGTTCGAGGTCTGTGAGCTTCTCACCCGTGCCGACGAACCGAATGGGCAGATCGAGCTCGCGCTGCACAAGGAGCGCCGCCCCACCCTTCGCCGTGCTGTCGAGCTTGGCCAACACGATACCAGTGAGGGGGACGGCCTTGGCGAACGCGCGGCCCTGCCTCAACGCGTTCTGCCCAATCGTTGCGTCGAGCACGAGTAGACTCTCGTGCGGTGCTCCCGGACATCGGCGTGCCACCACACGCACGATCTTCTTGAGTTCGTCCATGAGGTCGCCGTGCGTGTGCAGCCGACCCGCCGTGTCGATGATCACGGCGTCGATCTGTCTCGCGTTGGCCGCATCGATGGCGTCGAACGCGACGGCAGCCGGATCGCCCGCCTGCGTTCCGCCTACGTACTCGATCCCAAGCCGTTCCGCCCAGACCCCAAGCTGTTCGCGCGCGCCCGCCCGATAGGTATCGGCCGCCGCCAGCAGCACCGACTTCCCCTCGTGCTGTAGCCGCCTTGCGAGCTTCGCAATGCTGGTCGTCTTGCCCACGCCGTTCACGCCCAAGACAAGCACAATGCCCGGTGAGGATCCGTCACCGAGGTTCACCAGGCCCGCATGGTCCGATGGCGGTAGGTAGTCGGCAATACGGCCGCGAAGCCACGTCCGCACCGCGTCCGTCGACTTGAGGGTGCCGCGACGCAGCTTCTGCTCCAACTCCTCCGAGATCTCGAACGCGGTGGGACCGAAATCTGCCTCTACAAGAACACGCTCGACCGCTTCCAACGTGTCGTGATCAAGTCCCCGCACCAATACCGTCACGTCAGTGAGCGCAACTTCCTTGATTCGGCTCCACAGCCCGCGCTTCACGGGAGCCCCCGTCGTTGCCGCCATGCCCATTCCCCCACTAATGCCACGAGAACGACGACGAACATCCACCACTGCTGTCGCAGCAATCGAACATCCGTGAAGCGTGCGCGCGCGCCCTCCGGGAACGGTGCCATCACCGAACCGGGAGCAAACTCCACCGAGTACGGCTCCACTGCCGCGACGCCGCGGGAACGGGACCCGTCGATGGACCAGTCATAGATCCCTGCCTCAAGGCGAAGCTCCGCTTGGCCGGAGGGGCCAGGGTAGAGCACGAAGCGTTGCGTCTCGTCGTCGCCCTCGATAACGACGACGGCAGAGTCCGGGACTGCCCCGGTCCACTCAAACGTGAGCGCCGTTCCCCGCATGGCTACCCCACCGGACGCGACTGTCACATCGCTCTGGCGCGCCCCATCGCCACGCAACAGCCAGTCCATCCCCGCGGCCGTAATCGTTCGGATAGCCTCAGCCCCCCGATCACCACGAAGTGCCCAGCGCCAGAATCCTGTGGCGGTTGTCACGAGCCGCCGCGGACCCCTGGAGCTTCCCACCAATACTGGTCTCGCCGCGCCCCGACGTCCGAGGCGCGCGGTCAGCGCCACCCATTCCGTGGTGTCTCGCGGAAGTTGCGCCACGCCATTGAGCGGTGGGAGCGAGTCCCACGCGATCCGAGCCAACGCTGGTGCCAATGGTGAGCTTCCAGTTTCTGCGTCGACGTACCAGTCGCCGCCGACGATCGGCGACTCGCTGTCACGTCCGCTTGGCCACCTCCACCACGGGCCTCGAGACCCACCCCGTTCGACCACCGCCGCATCGCCGCACACGACCACGAGACCCGCGTTGCGAGCGGCGCGTACAACCCGCGCCCTAGGCACGGACTCGAGCGATCGCATATCGACCCAAGTGGTATCCCCGATCCGTGCAAACCCGCGCACCGGCGTGCCCGACACCCGCGTGAATGTCTCACTCAGAAAGCGTCCCTCCCAATCCGCCGGGTCTGCAATGATGACGACAGCGGGTTGATCGGTTGCCGTCACGGTACGCCATCGCACGTCATCGCGCGGTTCCTCATCATTTTCCGCCGTGAGGCGGAACTCGACAACGTTCGGTCCCAGCCGAAGACCCGTGGAAGACAGCGTCACACTCCGCCGCACCCTGGCCGGCGACCGAGGGAGCGCCAGCCGCTGCGCAAGCAGTCGCCGAGCATCTGTCGTAACCTCGAGTGTCGCGCTGTCGCTGGAGAGTTCCCCAAACACGCCGATCGTCACGATCACCGTCATCGAATCGCCACGCCGGACGAGAGGTTGGAGGTCGACATCCAATAGCGCCGCTGAGGCTGCCGTGTCTCGCGGCACCAGCACCATCGCCACCCCATCCACACCAGCGGTGACGAGCTCAGCATCAGTGAGCTCTCCGTCGGTCACCACAGTCACCGGCCGGCCAAGACCCTGGGCGACCCGCAGCGCCGGGTCCAAGCGCGACACGCCATCACTCGGTTCTTGCTGCTCGAGTTCTCGAACTGAGCTGCCGAACGCGAGGACGGTGCCGCTGTGTCCGGCCAGCGCACCAGCGGTGTCCACCGCGGCCTGCCACTGCCTGACGTCGCTCCCCATGGAGAGCGACGCATCGAGCAGCACCACGGGCGGGCCACGGTGGCCAGATCGCGCGCATCCGGGGTTCAACACGAGCAAGATCAGGGCGGCCAAACCGACGGTGCGGACAACGGCGAGTCCGACACCTTCCACACCGAGGCGTTCGCGGCCAAGATAGACGAAGAGCGCGAAGACAGCGGCGAAGAGCAAGCCCCCGACTGCCGGTATCACACGATTCTCATTTCCGAAGAGCCGCGCAGGTCACCGCGCCGGCCTTGAGAGCACGCACGGACGCGTCAGTCGATACCGGCTGCGACCGTGGGGGCGGAAGGGATGGCGAGAAGACGATCATACCGCATTCGAATCGAGTCGAATTCTGCCCGGCGGGAGTCGGGCACCGGGTCGCCTTTCCCGTACCGAATGGCTGCCCGCGGATCGACGTGCCGGCCGTTCTGGATGAACTCGTAGTGCAAGTGCGGCCCAGCTGCTAAACCCGACATGCCGACGTAGCCAATCACCTGGCCCTGGCTCACCCTGACGCCGACTCGCATGCCGGAAGCAACCCGGCTCATGTGGGCATACCGCGTCTCGACACCCTTCGGGTGCCGAATCGCCACCAGGATCCCGTAGGTGCCCCAGCGTCCGGCCCGCACAACGGTGCCGTCGGCGGTGGCAATGATCGGCGTGCCAGTACTCGCGGCATAGTCCACGCCCAGGTGCGGCCGACTGCGTTTCAGAATCGGATGGTACCGGCTCCGCGAGAACCCAGACGAGATCCGGCGAAACTCAGCCGGGTACAGTTTGAAGGCCCGTTTGAGTGAGCGACCCTCGGCGTCGAAGTAGGCGTTGCGGCCGTCATCGTCAGTCAGCACATACGCGGCGTTTTCCGTTCCCCGCGTCTCGATCTTCGCGGCCAGGATTCGTCCGAACCGCACATCGTCGAATTCGGACGTGAGCCGCTCGTACACAATCTGGAATCCGTCGCCCTCGTAGTTATCCCTCGTGAAGTCGATCACCCATCCGAAGACGCCGTCCGCGAGATCCCACACCAGTCTCGCGCGCTCACCAGCCGGGAGCAGTGATTCGGGAATCAGCTCATCCACAGTTTCGTACAGCGACGATCGAACTGCCCCACGGGCGACCTCCCTAGTCACCTCCCAGTAGATCTCGTGCTCCTTCCCGCGCCACCCCGCGACCGAATCCCGATCGACGGTGAGCAAACGCTTGTCGCCCAGGCGGACGGTCATTCTGTCCGGTACCAGCTCGTGCAGAACGTAGCGGAACTCGAAAACCTGACCCGCTCGGACGCGCCGCGGGTCGATCTGCTCAGCAGCGCTGAGCAGGTCATAGAGTTCCTGTCCGGCAATATTGTGGCGTGCGAGTAGGTCGGAGAGCGTCTCGTTCCGACGTAGGGTGTCGGCCTGATCGACATAGGCGGCGGTCACCAAGAAGGGGGCGGCAACCGGCACCCGCTCGCCAGCCAGGAGGCGTCGCGCGGTCCACAGCGCCGCGACCGCGAGGCCGACGGCGAGGATCTTCCGCCCGAGCTTACGGTGCCTCAATCCATCTGCCGCCGAATGAAGGTCGGGATCTCCATCTCTGAGATCTCCCCCTCCGGCACCACCGGCTCGCTCTGTGGCGCCGCCGGCGAGGGAGTCGCCGGAGCAGCCCGCTGCTGTCGCTGCGGGAACGGCAGCACGCCTGGCACGCCGGCGCGGCCGAAGAAGGTCTCCTGCGGGGAGGCGATTTTGTCGAATCCCGTGGCGATCACTGTGACGCGCAGCTCCCCAGCCATGGCCGCCTCATGGACCGCTCCAAAGATGATTTCCGCTTGGTCTCCCACCGCATCGTGCACGACTTCGCTGATCTGATTGACCTCACCCAGCGTGAGGTCTTCCCCCCCCACAATGTTCAGCAAGACACCGGTCGATCCTGTGACGGAGACGTTGTCCAGGAGTGGGCTCGTGATGGCTTGCTGGGCGGCCTCGATGGCGCGGTCCTCTCCGCGACCTACACCGGTGCCCATGAGGGCCGACCCGCCATTTTGCATGACGGTCCGGACATCGGCGAAATCGACGTTGACCAGTCCCGGGTGGCTTACGAGCGTCGAGATGCCCTGCGTGGCGTGCAACAGCACCTCGTCCGCCTTCTTGAGCGCTTCCTGAAACGGCACGTTCTTGCCGACCACCGCCAGGAGCCTCTCGTTGGGCACGACGATCATCGTGTCCACGTGCTTGCGCATTTCGGCGATCCCGATCTCGGCCTGCCGCATGCGCTTCTTGCCTTCGAACAGGAACGGCTTGGTGACGATGCCGACCGTGAGCGACCCGACGTCACGGGAGAGCTGCGCAATGATCGGCGCCGCACCGGTTCCCGTCCCACCGCCCATGCCGCAGGTCACAAAGATGAGATCGGCACCGTCCAGGCTGCGCAGCACGTCGTCCCGGTTCTCTTCGATCGCCTGACGGCCGATCTCCGGTCGGGCGCCAGCGCCCAAACCGCGGGTGAGCTTCTTCCCGATCTGTACCTTCACGTCGGCCTTGTTGTGCAGCAGCGCCTGTGCGTCGGTGTTGACCGAGATGAACTCAACTCCCGCGAGGTGCTCTTCGATCATCCGGTTGACGGCGTTCCCTCCACCGCCGCCGACTCCGATGACTTTCATGCGGGCGTTCTTTGACAGCGTCTCTTCGAGCTCGAAGACCATGCGTTCCTCGTTCGCGCCGGTTCCTAGAAGAAGTCCTGCAGCCAGCGTTTGACTGGGCCCCACACCTTGTCGACCGTCGTGTCTCCTGGTCCCTCGCCGTGTACTCGACTCCGCACGCCGTACAGTGCCAACCCGACGGGCACTGCGTAGCGTGGCGCCTGCACGCTGTCGACCAACCCCCTGATGTCCCGCTCCGGGACTCCCTTGCGCACGGGCATCGCGAAGACTTCACGTCCCAACTCGACGATGCCGGCCATGTGCGCTCCACCGCCCGTCAGGATCACCCCGGCCGGCAAGCGTCCAGCATACCCCACCTGTTCGATCTGATCGAGCACCCGGCCAAAGATTTCGTCGAGGCGCTGGTGCACGATATGCGCGATGAGCTCGCGTTTGGCGTGCCGCACGCCCTGCCCAGGCGTTCCCGGCAGCTCCACCATTTCCTCGGGCTCCACGAGGGGCGCGTACGCCACACCCCATCGCTCCTTCAACCGTTCGGCATCGGTTTGCGTGATCGACAGCCCATGCACGAGATCGCTCGTCACGTAGGATCCCGCACACCGATCCGACGACAGGTGTCGGAGCTTGTTGTCATGGAAGATAGCAACGGTAGTGGATTCTCCGCCAAGCTCCACCAGGGCGCACCCTAGTTCCCGCTCCTCGTCAGTCAGCACCGCCTCGGCGGCCGCTAGCGGCTCCAACACGAATTCGGACACCCGATATCCGGCCCGCTCGATCGACCGCTTGAGATTCTGTGCCGCCTGTTTGTGCACGGCGACGAGCTGCATCTCGACCTCGAGACGCATGCCAGTCATGCCAACCGGGTCGTTGATGCCGCCCTGTTTGTCGACTGTGTATTCCTGGGGGATGGGGACCAGCAGCTCGTGCTCGTCCCCCAAGCTCACCGAGAGCGCCGTCTCGTGCACACGGCGCACGTCTTGCGTCTTGATCTCGTCCCCTGACACGGAGACAAGCCCGTTCGACAGCTGGGTCCGGACGTTTTCCGCCGCGATACCGCAAAACACCGCCGGGATCTTCAGTCCCGCCATGCGCTCTGCATCGCTGACAGCGCTTCCAATCGCACGGGTGGTCTCTTCGATGTCCCGCACGACCCCCCGTCGAACCCCAGTTGTGCGCGCGAGGCCCACCCCAAGGATCTTGGCAATCGGAGTGCGCTCCTCGCCCGTGAGCTCCGCAATCACCGCGCACGTCTTTGTGCTTCCGACATCGAGTCCCGCCACGAGGGCTTCGTGCTTCATGCCTCTCCTCGCCGCACTACGACCTGTCCCTGAAATCGCGCATCCAACTCCCGAAACGACTGTCCTTCCTGCAAGAGATGTCGGCGCACCGTCACTACCGCGCGGATCTCCGACTGCGTAGGCACCGCACGCAACAGCACCCGCTGATCACCGAGCTCAAACACCACCGTTCCTTCACCACCCCTCCGCACCCCGTCGACGAGGTCGAACAACGTCGAATCCACGACCCGGATGAGGGCCAGGGTGCGCGTGAGCACCGAGTCGGGCCGCTCGACCAGCGGTAAATCAAATGATGTGACCGCCGGATCATAGGGCAACGGCCGGCCCGCTCGATCCAGCGGGACCAGGCCCTCTTGCCCTCGGGCGAAGGCCACAGGCACTTCTTCTTCCAGCTCGAACCGAAGTGTTCCCGGCAACCGGCGGCGAACGCGACCTCCAACGATTCCTGGGACGCTCTTCACACGGTCTTCGAGCTCGGTTAGTGACGCGAACACGTTGCGATCGGACTCGAGCCCGATCTGCACCAACACATGCTCAGGCGCCAGGTAGTGGAGGCCAACGAGCTGCACCTGCCGCACCTGAAAGAAACTGAGTTGCCTGAGCCCCAGCGGTGCGAGCACGTACACCGCCACCACCGCTGCGATTCCTGCTCCGCCCAGCAGCAACCGATGCTTCATGCGGCTGCTCCGGAGCGGCGGCGGGCCAGCTCCCGCCCGACTTCGGTGATATCACCTGCACCCAAGGTAATAACGACATCGCCATTTGCGATCATCTCTTCGAGCCGATCCGCCAGAGCCGCCCGGCTCGATACCCATTCCACCTGTCCTCCAGCCCGCCGGGCCGCTTTGGCAACACGCTCGCCCGTGACCCCGGGGAGCGGCTGCTCTCGGGCGGGGTAGACCTCCGTAACGACCACGACATCTGCCATCGAAAGCGCGATCCCCATGGCCTGACCCAGCGCCTTGGTCCGGGAATACAGGTGCGGCTGGAACACCGCGACAAGTCGCGAAGCGGGAAACCGCTGCCGCGCGGCTCCAAGCGTCGCGGCAATCTCCGAGGGATGATGCGCGTAGTCGTCAACAAAGGTCACACCCCGATAGGTGCCGAGGAGCTCGAACCGGCGCCCCACGCCGGCAAACCCGGCCAAGCCGCGCGCAACGGCTTCCGGATCCGTATCGAGCGCCAGCCCAACGCCGACAGTCATCGCGGCATTCCTCAAGTTGTGCAGACCCGGCACGTGGAGCCGAACGTCGACCGAGCCGCCACCCGGCAACTCGAGCCGCGCGGCACTGACTGACGAATCGCGCTTGACATCGGTGATCTTGAGATCCGCGTGCGGCGCCAGGCCCACCCTCCAGACGGGTGCTGACACAGCCTCGCCGACCCGCAGTGCACCCCCGTCATCCGCCCCGACCAGCACGCGTTGGGCAGGTCCCGCAAAGGTGACGAACGCACGTTCGAGATCCTCCACTGACCCATAACATTCGAGGTGATCGGGCTCGACATTGTTGACGACGGCGACCGCAGGAGACAGCGCCAAGAACGAGCGATCGTACTCGTCAGCCTCAACCACGTACAGGTCATTGCCGCCAAACCGAACGTTCCCCTCCCACGCATCGACTCGACCTCCGACGAGAGCAGTGGGATCCAACCCGGCTTCCGCCAGCCCGGCGGCTGCCATCGCCGTCACGGTCGTCTTTCCATGGGTTCCAGCGATTCCGACCAGCGTTCCGTCTTGTACGGCCATGCCCAGCGCCTCAGCTCGGGTGACGACGGCAACGCCGGCGGCTCTCGCCGCCTCGAGCTCAGGATGATCCGCCGGGATTGCAGCCGTGTAAACAACTGCCCGACAATCACCTACGTGCTCTGGATCGTGGTTTGGCCAGACGACAGCGCCTTCGCGCTTGACATCGGAGGTGGCTCTGGGGTCTGCATCGCATCCGGTAACCGGAACCCCGCGGCGCAGCGAAACGAGGGCCAGGGCACTCATTCCGGCACCGGCTATCCCCATGAAATGGATGGGCCGGGGATCTTCCGGGGAGAAGAGCTGCATTGGTGGGCAGCTAATATAAAGCGAACGCGAAAGTCGCGAAAGGTGTTGGACTTAGGCGATTAAGCTGAGAATGTGTCGAGCTATGTTTTCGGCTGCTTTCGGGTGTCCGCGGGCCAATGCTGAGCCGCTCATGGCGTCCAACCGGCCGGGGTCCCCGAGGATGCCTTGAAGCTCTTCCGCCAACCCCTCCGGACTCATCCGCTCCTCCGGCAGATGGACTGCCGCACCATCCCGGGCCAGGGCCTCCGCGTTTCGGGTCTGGTGCGCCCCAGCTGCCGTCGGGAGGGGGATGAGAATGGCGGGCAGCCCCCATGCGCAAAGCTCCGCTGTTGTCATGGCCCCGGCTCGGGCGACGACCACATCGGCCGCTGCGTACGCGTGGTACACGGGATCCCAGAACCCACGCACGACCCTCTGCCCGTCGCTGTCATAGCCTGCGAGCCGATCCGCATGTGACCGTCCTGTACTCCAAAGGAGGCTCACATTGCCGAGGTGGCCGCCGTCGATGGCCGCGGACACCATGGCGTTGATGCTTCGCGCACCTTGGCTGCCACCCATCACGAACGCCGCCG
>CAJIBA010000283.1_pt1 | contig 10734 bp, 21 predicted proteins | sample 9199191 | NCBI WGS metagenome assembly CAJIBA01 (sample SAMEA7708289, study PRJEB35096) | sediment metagenome | biome: marine neritic benthic zone biome [ENVO:01000025]; feature: sediment [ENVO:00002007]; material: shallow marine sediment [ENVO:03000034] sea grass bed [ENVO_01000059] ... | reverse complement strand
GGAGTTGCCGGCGGGGGTGGAGATGGTGATGCCGGGGGACAACACGAAGATGACGATTGAGCTGATTACGCCGATTGCGATGGAAGAGGGGCTGCGCTTCGCGATTCGTGAAGGCGGCCGCACCGTCGGCGCCGGCGTCGTCACGAAGATCCTCGAATAGCGGCGAGGCGGACATGGCCGGACAGATACGGATTCGACTCAAGGCGTTTGACCACGTGGTGCTCGACCAGGCGGCCGCTGATATCGTCCGCACGGTCGAGAAGAGTGGGGCGTCGGTCTCCGGGCCGATCCCACTGCCGACGAAGACCCAACGGTGGACGGTGCTGCGGAGTCCCCACGTGGACAAGAAGAGTCGCGAGCAGTTCGAGCTCAAGACGCACAAACGACTGATCGAGATTCTGGACTCACGTGCGCAGACGGTGGACGCACTGACGAAGCTCGACCTGCCGGCCGGCGTCGACGTTGAGATCAAGGTCGAATAGCAATGAATGGACTGATTGGCCGGAAGCTGGGCATGACGCGGGTCTACGGTGACGATGGGCAAGTCGTCCCGGTCACCGTGATCGAGGCGGGGCCGTGCCCAGTCGTCCGGGTGAAGCCCTCCCAAGCAGGGGAGTCGGCGGTGCAACTCGGATTCGGCGCGCGGAAGGCAAAGCGCACGACAAAGGCCCTTGCCGGTCACGTGGCCCCGGCGGGTCTTGACCTCGCACCGCGCGTGCTGCGGGAGTTCCGCTGGCCCGAGGTCGACGAGCACACCCCGAAACAGGGCGATGTCGTGACGGTGGCCATCTTCCAGCCCGGTGATGCCGTGAAGGTGACTGGCACGACCCGAGGCAAGGGGTTCCAGGGCGTCGTCAAACGGCATGGCTTCAGGGGTGGACCGGCGTCGCACGGTAGCACGCGTCGCCGGAAGCCCGGAAGCATGGGTCCTGGTACGGATCCGTCCCGGGTCATCAAGGGCAAGAAACTGCCGGGACAGACCGGCAACGTGCAGCGGACAGAGCTTGGCCTGTCGATCGTCCGCGTCGACGAGGAACGCAACCTCCTGTACGTGCGCGGGGCGGTTCCTGGTGCGCGGCGAGGCATTGTCACGGTGCGGAAACAAGGAGGCCGGAGCCGATATGCTTGAGGCAACGCTCTACTCCGTCACCGCGGATCCCAAGGGCAATTACGCGTTGCCCGCGGAGTACGACGGCACGGTGCACGAGACGGCGCTGTATTACGCCGTCCGTGCTTACCGGAACAACCAGCGTCAAGGGACGCATTCTACCAAGACGCGTAGTGAGGTGTCCGGTGGCGGTCGCAAGCCGTGGCGGCAGAAGGGCACCGGCCGTGCGCGGCAGGGCACCATTCGCGCCGCACAGTGGCGCGGTGGGGGCGTCGTGTTCGGGCCCAGGCCGCGGCGCTATCGCACCGACCTCCCGCCCAAGGTGAAACGCCTGGCACGACAGTCGGCGCTGAACGCGAGGGCGAACGAGCGGGCTCTCTATGTCATCGAGGAACTGGCGTTCGAGCAGCCCAAGACCAAACACATGCTCGAAGTACTCGACAAGATGGGACTCGGAGACCGCAAGGTCTTGGTGCTCACCTCTGAGACTCGGCCGACAGTGCATCTGTCGGGCCGCAACCTCTCGAACGTCCATGTCATGCGCTACCGCGACGCATCGGCATATGAAGTCTTGTGGTCAGACGCTGTCGTCATCGAGCAGCAGGCGATTGGCGGACACGAGGTCGCCGGGTCGGCACCGAAGGCCGCGTCGCGTTCGCGGACCGCCACCAGGACGCGTGGCAAGGCAGCGACCCGTGCCATGGCGAAGAAGCGCTCGGCGACCAAGAAGGCCACCAAGACGGCCAAGACGAAGTCGACGACGAAGCGCGCGCGGAAGGATGGTTCCGATGCTTGATCGTCATCGCTTGGTAGTCCGTCCAGTGGTGACGGAGAAGTCCTCTGCCCAGTATGCGGCGCTTCGGGAGTACACGTTCATGGCCGATCCCCGGGCGACCAAGCGGCAGATCAAGGATGCCATTCAGGAGCTGTTCGGGGTCCGCGTGACGAGTGTCAGGACGCTCCAGCAGCCGTCCAAACGGCGCACGCGTGGTCGGAGCGTCGGTCGGCGTCCGCGGTGGAAGAAGGCGTACATCCGGCTCGCCGAAGGCGACTCAATCGAGGTTTTTGAGGGTTAACCGATGGGAATTCGCCAATACCGCCCGACCAGTTCGGGAACGCGCTTTCGCTCCGTCAGTGATTTCGACGAGATCACGCGGTCCACTCCCGAGAAGTCGCTCGTGGCGCCACTCCGCAAGCGGGGTGGTCGCAACAACAAGGGACACCAGACGCTGCGGCATCGAGGGGGAGGCCACAAGCGTCGGTATCGGGTGATCGACTTCAAGCGGGCGAAATTCGGCATCCCTGCTCGAGTGACGCAGATCGAGTACGATCCGAATCGGACGGCGCGCATTGCGCTGCTCGTCTATGCCGACGGGGAAAAGCGCTACATCCTGCACCCTCGCGGTCTGCGGGTCGGCGATGCCATCGCGTCCGGACCCGGGTCGGACATCCGGACGGGGAATGCGATGCCACTCGCGGAGATTCCCCTTGGCACGACGGTGCACTGCATAGAGCTGAAGGCGAAGAAGGGCGGACAGTTATGCCGTTCCGCCGGCAGCGGCGCCCAGGTCATGGCCAAGGAGGGCAGCCACGTGGCCCTCAAGCTCCGCAGTGGTGAGGTGCGAATGGTGCGCCAAGAGTGCATGGCGACCATCGGCCAAGTGGGCAATGCTGAGCACGAGCTCATGAAGCTGGGCAAGGCCGGCAAGAGCCGTTGGTTGGGACGGCGTCCGAAGGTGCGTGGCGTAGCGATGAACCCCGTCGATCACCCGTTGGGTGGCGGCGAGGGCAAAGCGTCGGGTGGGCGTTCTCCGGTCAGTCCGTGGGGCCGGGCCGAAGGCAAGAAGACACGCAAGCGGAAGAAGGCCAGTTCGAAACTGATCCTTCGCGGCCGCAAGCGCGGAAAAGCAACCAAGTAAGCGCGGGACGAGGCGTCATGGCGAGAAGTATCAAGAAAGGCCCATTTGTCGAAGCGTCGCTCCTCAACAAGATCGACGCACTCAACACGGCCGGCGAGAAGCGGGTGATCAAGACCTGGTCGCGAGGGTCCACGATCACACCGGATTTCGTGGGTCATACGATCGCGGTGCACAACGGCAACAAGTTCATCCCGGTCTACGTGAGCGAGAACATGGTGGGTCACAAACTGGGGGAGTTCGCACCGACCCGTCTCTTCCGCGGTCATTCCGGCAAGCTCGCGGCGGACAAGAAGGCCGGGGCGTAGGGTCAGGAGTAGGGACATGCCAGGAAAGGCAATTCAACGCTGGGTGCGGCAGTCACCACGCAAGATGCGGCTCGTCATGGACGAGATCCGTGGTCGCGGTGTCAATGAGGCGTACGCGCTGCTCAAGTTCTCGAAAAAGGGTTCGGCCAAGCAGATCGAGAAGGTGCTGCGGTCCGCGGTGGCGAACGCTGAGCAGGCCGCACTGCGCAACAACGAAGGATTCGATGTCGACCGGCTCGTTGTATCGTATGCGATCGTGAACGACGGCCCATCCCTGTGGCGCTATCGCGCCGCAGCCCTTGGGCGCGCCGCGCCGATCCGTAAGCGCACGAGCCACGTCGAGATTCGGGTCCAGTCGAGGGAGGAGAAGGCGTAGTGGGCCAGAAGACTCATCCGTACGGGTTCCGACTGGGCATCGTCAAGCCGTGGCGATCTCGTTGGTACGCCGGCGCGGACTTCCCGGAGCTGCTGAAGGAAGACGAGCTGATTCGGAAATACCTGAAGACGCGACTCGCGCATGCTGCCGTCGCCGACGTGCACATCGAGCGGAAGCCTGGGAAAGTGACCGTCACGGTCTTCACGGGCCGCCCGGGCGTGGTCATCGGCAAGCGAGGCGCCGAAGTCGACAAGCTGCGGGATGAGCTCGCGCAGCTCACGGGCAATGAGGTTGGCATCAACGTCGAGGAGATCAAGCGCCCCGAGTTGAATGCCCAGCTCGTGTCGGACAATGTGGCACATCAGCTGATGCAGCGGGTCTCGTTTCGCCGCGCAATGAAGCGTGCGGTGCAAAATGCCATGCGCATGGGTGCGCAGGGCATCAAGGTCCGCACGTCGGGACGGCTCGGCGGTGCAGAGATCGCGCGCTCCGAAGGCTATCACGAGGGACGCGTGCCACTGCACACGCTGAGGGCCGACGTGGACTACGGTGTGACCACCGCCAAGACGACATATGGAACGATCGGCGTCAAAGTGTGGATCTTCCGCGGCGAAGTGGTCGAGGACCGGCGCGGCCGTACTTACAGCACGGGGGCGTAGACCATGCTTTCCCCGAAACGCGTCAAGTACCGCAAGCGAATGAAGGGCCGCACGCGAGGCCATGCCACGCGCGGCAATACGGTGGCGTTTGGTCAAGTGGGGTTGATGACGCTGGACCCGGGCTGGATTTCCAGCCGCCAGATCGAGGCCGCCCGTGTCGCCATGACGCGTGTCATGAAACGCGGCGGCAAGGTGTGGATTCGCATCTTTCCCGACAAACCGATCACGAAGAAGCCAGCGGAGACGCGCATGGGGAAGGGCAAGGGGAATCCCGAGGGGTGGGTTGCCGTGGTCAAGCCGGGACGGGTGATGTTCGAGATTGGCGGTGTCGCCGACACGGTCGCTCGCTCGGCCCTGTCCCATGCGGCTGCCAAGCTGTCGGTGACGACTCGGATCATTGCGCGCGAGGATGGGTGACATGGCGCTCAAGGACGCGGAACAGAAACCGCTGGTGACCAGCCAGCTGAGAGAGATGACGCGAGAAGAGCTGCAGGACGAGCTCGCGCGTCTGCAAGAGGCACGCTTTCGCCTGAAATTCCGGTCGGCCACTGAGACCATCGACGACCCGAGCCAGTTTCAGACACTGCGACGTAACATCGCGCGTATCGCGACCGTGTTGCGTGAGAGGACATCGACATGAGTCAGGACCTACAGGCCCGCGGGCGACGGAAGACCCGCACCGGCGTGGTGGTCAGCGACAAGATGACCAAGACCGTGGTGGTCGAACTGACGCGTCAGTTCGCTCACCCGCTCTACGGCAAGCGCTTGACCCGCACCAAGCGGGTGAGCGCCCACAACGAAAAGGACGCTGGAATCGGTGATACCGTTCGGATCATGGAGACCCGCCCGCTGTCCAAGACCAAACGCTGGCGCGTGGTCGACATCATCTCGCGTGCGGAGTAAGTGAGGCGGGCGTGGTACAACAAGAATCGATCGTCAGGATCGCCGACAACTCGGGTGCTCGAAAGGGCCTGGTGATTCGCGTTCTCGGTGGCAGCAAACGCCGGTATGCGCGGATGGGAGACATCGTGGTGGTGGCGATCAAAGACGCGCTGCCGGCGGGGCAGGTCAAACGTGGCGAGGTCGCAAAAGCGGTCATCGTGCGGACGGCGAAGGAGACCCGGCGCCGGGACGGGAGCTACATACGGTTCGACGAGAATGCAGCTGTCTTGATCACCGACCAAGGGGAGCCGCGGGCGACACGGATCTTTGGGCCCGTTGGGCGCGAGCTGCGGGAAAAGCGGTTCATGAAGATCGTCTCCCTCGCGCCGGAGGTGCTGTAGATGAAACCGCTCGTATACAAGAAGTCGCGTCGGAAGCGTGGGTCGACGCCGGCGAGACAGAAGATGCACATCGCCAAGGGTGACCGCGTGCGGATCATCCGCGGCGACGATAAGGGCGTCGAGGGGGCGGTGATCCGCGTGATTCCCAAGAAGGGTCGGGTTGTGGTGGATGGCGTCAACGTGGTGACGAAGCATCGGCGGGCGACGGCGAACGAAGAAGGCGGCATCATCAAGTTCCCAGCGCCGATCGACGTGTCCAACGTGATGCTGCTGGACCCCAAGTCCAGCGAGCCGACACGCGTGCGACGCAAAAAGGATGAAGATGGAACCGTGGAGCGGTTGAGCGTGAAGTCCGGCCAGCCGATCCCGAGAAGCCGGTAGGGCGAGATTATGGCAAGCAAGGAAAAGCAATCGGCCAAGAAAGGCGACGCAGCCCGTGAGACGCTGCCACCGCCGCCCCCACCGCGGCTGCGGCAGCATTACCGGGAACGCGTGCGCCCGAAGCTCACGGAGCAGTTCGGCTTCGCGAATCCGCATGAGCTGCCACGGCTCGAGAAGATCGTGTTGAACGTGGGGCTTGGTGAGGCACCGAAGAACCCCAAGTTGCTCGACGGTGTCGTCGAAGAGCTCGCAGCCATTACGGGCCAGCGGCCGGTTGTCACGAAAGCCAAGAAGGCGATTTCCAACTTCTCGCTGCGCGCTGGCATGCCAATCGGTGTGCGGGTCACCCTGCGTGGCGCCCAGATGTACGAGTTCCTGGATCGCTTCGTCAACGTGGCGGTCCCGCGTATCCGGGACTTCAGGGGCTTTCCAACGAAATCGTTCGATGGGCGGGGGAACTACACGGTGGGCATCAAGGAGCAAATGGTCTTTGCGGAGATTGACTACGATAAGGTCGAGAAGATTCACGGGATGGACATCACGTTCGTCACGACAGCCGATCGTGACGACGTGGGATTAGCACTGCTTCGGGAGATGGGCATGCCCTTCCGAGGCGAAACTCCGGTGCAACTCGGGTAAGGGAGCGCGACTGGATGGCAAAGAAGTGTCTGGTGGAGAAGGCGAAGCGGAAAGCCAAGTTCGGCGTGCGGGCGTACAACCGCTGCCAACGTTGCGGACGAGCGCGGGCGTACCTGCGCCGATTTGGAATCTGCCGTATCTGCTTCCGTGAACAAGCACTGCGCGGGGAGATCCCGGGCGTGCGGAAGGCGAGTTGGTGAGATGAGCGATCCAGTCGCGGACATGTTGACCCGTATCCGGAACGCCTGTCAGGCGGGTCATCGTCGAGTGGACGTTCCGGTATCGAAGCTGAAGGTTGAGATCGCGCGTCTCTTGCGTGACAACCGTTACATCCAGGACTTCGCGGTCTTGGACGATGGCCGACACGGCTTGCTGCGTCTGTATCTGAAGTATGACGGGGAGTTGCCGGTCATTCATGGGATGCAGCGCGTGTCCAAGCCCGGGCTGCGGCGGTACGTCAAGGCACGTGAGATCCCTCGCGTCAAGAACGGCCTCGGGATGGCGATCCTCTCCACGCCCCGCGGACTGATGAGCGATCGTGATGCTCGTCGCGCGCGTGTCGGGGGTGAGCTCATGGCCGTGTTGTGGTAGGAGGGCGATGATGTCGCGGATCGGAAGAATGCCGGTGACGATCCCCAAGGGCGTCTCGGCCACGGTCGACGGAAACGCGGTGACGGTGAAGGGACCCAGAGGGGAACTCCATCGGACCTTCCCGCATGAGATGCGGGTCACGCTGCAGGACGAACAGCTGCGTGTCGAGCGGCCGACAGACAGCACTCGCCACCGGGCGCTGCACGGACTGACGCGCTCGCTGCTCAGCAATATGGTCGACGGGGTCACCGCAGGGTTCACCAAGAAACTCGAGATCCACGGGGTCGGCTACAAGGCGGAGTCGCTGCCGAAAGGCGTGCGACTCGTCGTGGGCTACTCGCACCCAGTGGAGTACCAGGCACCTGCCGGTATCAATATCTCGATCGAAAGCCCGACCCTGGTGCGTGTGGAGGGGATCGACAAGGAGCTGGTCGGGCAGGTGGCGGCAGAACTCCGCCGCGTGCGGCCGCCGGAGCCGTACAAGGGCAAGGGCATCCGGTACGTTGGCGAGCACGTCCGCCGTAAAGCGGGCAAGACAGGAGGCTAAGGGATGAGGTTCGCGAAACCCACGAGTCGACGCGAGCGCCGTGCCCGACGGCACCGCCGTCTCCGCAACAAAGTGGTGGGAACCGCCGGGCGCCCACGCCTCGTCGTGTACCGCTCGCTGAAGCATACGTATGCGCAATTGGTGGATGATGATCGCGCTGCCACGATCGCGGCGGCGAGCGATTTGCAGAAAGAGTGTGAGACGACCGGTTCCGGAAAAGTCGGTACCGCGTTCGGTGTCGGAAAACTGATCGCTCAGCGTGCCAAGGCGCTGGGGGTGGAGAGTGTGGTCTTTGATCGCGGCGGGTACCCGTACCACGGGCGCGTGAAGGCCGTGGCCGAAGGCGCGCGAGACGGCGGATTGGAGTTTTAGGACGATGGCACAGGAACGAGATCGAGGACAGCGCCGCGAGCGCGAGTCCGACCTGATCGAGAACGTGGTCAACATCAGCCGCGTTGCCAAAGTGGTGAAGGGCGGTCGGCGCTTCTCCTTCAATGCGCTCGTCGCCGTCGGCGACGGAAATGGTGAGGTCGGTGTGGGGACCGGGAAGGCCAACGAGGTCTCCGAAGCTGTGCGCAAAGCGGTCGAAGCGGCACGTCGGAGTATGCGGGCGGTGCCGCGTGAAGGAACGACGATCCCGCATGAGACAGTCGGGACCCACGGGGCTGGCCGGGTACTGCTCAAGCCGGCATCGAGTGGTACGGGAATCATCGCAGGAGGACCGGTCCGCGCTGTGCTCGAATGCGCCGGCATCACGGACATTCTCACCAAGTCGTTGGGATCGCCCAATCCGCTCAACATGGTATGGGCCACTATGAACGGCCTCACCGAGTTGTTGACGCTGGAGAAAGTGTCGCGCGAACGGGGTGCGGACCCGACGGAGCTCGACTATCGGCCACGGCAGGAGGCGCCGAATGCCTAAGAAGACCACCGGGTCGAGCAAGTCAGCCAAAGCAGCAAAGAAGACCAAGACGACCAAGAAGGCCAAGGCGACCAAAGCCACCAAGGCCGCCAAGAAGACCGCGGCGCCCAAAGCGGTGAAGGCCGCAAAGGCGACCAAGGCCGCGAAGGCGCCGACGCCGGCCAAGGCGACAGAGAACAAGGCGACGGCGGCAGCGCCTGCGGCCAGAGTGCGGATTCGGCAGGTGCGCTCCGGGATCGGTCATGCGCGGACCTACCGCCGGACCCTCGAGGCGCTGGGACTGCGGCGTCATCAGCACGAGGTCGTGTTGCCGGACAACCCGTCGGTACGGGGGATGCTGTTCAAAGTCCGGCATCTCGTGCACGTGACCCCGGAGGAGGCGTGATGGCACAGAAGGACCAGGTGGGACTTCACAATTTGCCTGCCCCAAAGGGCGCCCGGCGCGACGCCAAGCGCAAAGGTCGAGGAACAGGGTCGGGTCTCGGCAAGACGGCAGGTCGAGGGCACAAGGGCCAGCGCTCACGGGCCAGCGGAAACGTGCGGCCGGACTTCGAGGGTGGGCAGATGCCGCTGATTCGGCGAGTTCCGAAACGCGGCTTCACGAATCCGTTCCGGGTGCCAGCGCAGGTGGTGAATGTGCGGGATCTCGCGAAGCTTCCCAGCGAAACGGTGACGCCAGATGTGCTTGCCAAGGCCCAGCTGATCCGGCGGGCCGACGGACCGATCAAGCTGCTCGGATGGGGTGACGTCACCCGTGCTTATGTGGTGACAGGATGCGCGGTCTCGCAGACGGCGCAGAAGAAGATCGAACAAGCGGGCGGGCGGGTCGAGGAGTAGTCGGATGGCAGCACCGCGCATTCCCAATCTCTTTGCCGTTCCGGAGCTCAAAGAGAAGCTCCTGTTCACGCTGATGTGCCTGGCCGTCTACCGTGGTGGCGCGCACATCGCGACGCCCGGCGTCAACGTCCAGGTGCTCGCCGACTTCATACAGAACCAAGGCTCCGGCACCTTCTTCGGGATGTATGACATGTTTGTCGGGGGCGGACTCTCGCGCGCGACGGTCCTGGCCCTTGGCATCATGCCGTATATCTCCGCTTCCATCATGTTCCAGCTCGCGGGCGCAGTATTCCCGCTCGTGGACAAGCTGCAAAAGGAAGAGGAAGGGCGGAAGAAGATCACGCAGTGGACGCGCTACGCCACGGTGATCCTCTCCCTGTTCCAGGCGTACGGCTTCGCAATCTTCGCGGAACAGCAAGGAGCGGTGCCTGCCCCTGGACTCGGCTTCCGCATGGTGACAGTGCTGACGCTCACCACCGGTGCGATTTTCATCATGTGGCTCGGCGAGCGGATCACCGAACGGGGGATCGGCAACGGCATGAGCCTCATGATCTTCTTCTCGATCATGGAGGGCTTTCTCCCTGGCACGGCACTCACGCTCCAGTTCCTCAGCACCGGCGTGATTACGATCCGTGCCCTTGTTGTGTTGCTGATCGTGATGGTCGTGGTCATCGCCGGCGTGATTGCCGTGACCGTGGCGGCCCGACGCATCCCCATCCAAATCCCGCGGAAGGTGATGGGCCGCGGGAGGATCCGGGAAGGTCAGAAGACATTCATTCCCATCCGAATCAACTCGGCTGGCGTGATGCCGATCATCTTCGCCCAGTCGATCATCATTGTTCCTGGAACGATCGCCACATTCAGCAACCTGCCGATCTTACGAGCGATGTCGGAGGCGTTCCGGCCGGGATCGATCGTGTACTACATCAGCTACGGCTTCCTGATCGTCTTCTTCACGTACTTCTATACGTCGATCATCTTCAACCCACTGGATATTGCAGAGAACCTGAAGAAGCAGGGTGGGTTCATTCCGGGCGTGAAACCCGGAGCGGCAACCGCTGACTACATCGATGAGGTGCTGACCCGCGTTACGCTACCGGGGTCGTTCTTCCTCACACTCATCGCCCTGCTCCCATTTTTCGTGTTCGACGTCTTCAATGTGCCGTT
>CAJIBA010000486.1_pt1 | contig 10739 bp, 7 predicted proteins | sample 9199191 | NCBI WGS metagenome assembly CAJIBA01 (sample SAMEA7708289, study PRJEB35096) | sediment metagenome | biome: marine neritic benthic zone biome [ENVO:01000025]; feature: sediment [ENVO:00002007]; material: shallow marine sediment [ENVO:03000034] sea grass bed [ENVO_01000059] ... | reverse complement strand
CTCCCCTCAGGTCGACGCCTGCACAACTCCGGCTCATACAACACCTAGGCGTGGGCATGGTCACGTTGGCCCTCAGCTTTCCACGAACGTTCTTCCCACTGGTATGGGGCGCGGCGTTGCTGATTGCGGATCCCATCGTGCTGCGCCGGCGGCCGGAGGCGTCGCTCTTCGGCGACCTGGCGACCGGATTCTGGGGTCGTATTGTGCGCCTAATGCTCGCGGGGCTGGCTGTTGGTCTCGTGTGGGAGTTCCTCAACTTCTGGGCTCGCGGGAAGTGGATCTACACGGTCCCGTGGCTCGAGCACACCAAGCTGTTCGAGATGCCGCCGCTGGGATTCTTAGGGTTCCCGTTCTTCGCGCTCGAAGCGTGGGCGGTGTATCACACGGTGAGTGGGGGCAGAGGGGGCAGAAGGGGCAGAGGGGGCAGAACGACAGAGCGGCAGGGCGGCAGGGCGGCAGACCACGGACCCCCCTCACCTTCCATCGCCTCTTATCACCTAGGGGGAGAGACGGGGAGCGGTGATACGGCAGAGCGGCAGGGTGGCAATCGCGTGTTGGTCATACCAGCCGCGGCGCTGTTCGCCATCCTCGTCCTTGTCGGAATGGAACGCTGGACGATAAGCTCCGTGACGCCACGCTTGGTGGACCTGCCGGGCATGTCGCCGGCTGCAGTTTCCTCGCTCGCGGCGGCAGGGGTGGCCTCGCCATTCGTGCTCACTCGCGCACACCGCGATTCATTGGCAGGGAAGACGGCGATCTCACGTGACGACGCGTGGCACGCGGTCGAGACCGCGCGACTCGTCACCTTGCGGGGCATCGGCACCGTGCATGCAACCCGACTCGCCACCCTCGACATCAGGACCACATGCCAACTGGCGCGACGACTGCCAGGAACACTATGGCGCGCGTATCACGAAGCGCCGCGCCTACGACGCGATCGTCTACCCGGGCCACGGCGACCGACGCCAGCCGAGGTGCAGGTCTGGATCGGCGCGGCGAGGCGAGCCTGTACTGAACGATATACGTCACACCGGGACTGATTAAGTTTCTCACATGCTCGCGATCGGTCTCAGGGTCCTGGCCATTGTCATCGTGCTCTATGCCGCGGCCGTCTTGCTGGCCTGGCGGTTTCAGGATCGACTGGCCTTTCCCGGCCCGTCCGGACCCTTGCCGCCGCCCTCGTCCGTCGGTCTTTCAGACGGTGAGATGGTCACCGCCTATACGTCTGACAGCGTCGCACTCAGAGGGTGGTATCTGCCGCCTCTTCCCCGACCCGACTCCGGCAAGGCCCCCGGATTGATCTGGTTTCACGGCAACATGGAGACGATCGGGGGCATCGGCCGGATTCTCCGGGACTTCCGCCCGCCGGGTATGGGCGTCCTGGCACTCGACTATCGCGGGTACGGTGAGAGCGACGGTCGCCCTAGCGAGCGCGGCGTATACCGCGACGCCCTGGCCGCATGGGAGTTCCTCGCGGCGCACCCAGATATCGACAGCACACGGATCGCCGTCTACGGGCGCTCAATCGGGGCTGCGGTGGCGTTGTACCTCGCCACGGAACGCGACGTGCGCGCGGTGGCACTCGAGTCTCCGTTCACGAGCGGCAAGGACATGGCGAAGGAACACTATGCCCTCGTGCCCACCTCGTTCCTGACGTTACGGCTCAACAACCTGCGTCGCGCCGAGCAGCTTTCGGTGCCTCTCATTGTGTTCCATGGTATGGATGACTGGATCGCGCCTGTCGAGATGGGCCGATTGGTGGCCGATGCGGGGCGCGCGGAGCAGTTCGTGCTGCTCCATGGCGCCGGACACAACGACACCTATGACGTCGACACCGACCTGTATCGCGACAAGATGCATGACTTTCTCCGCCGCCATCTCATAGACGGCCAACAGTAATCGTGCAGCGGTTCGTTGCTCATCTTCGAGCCACCACTACTTTCAACCCTCTGCACATTCTCGCGAGACCCTCCATGCACGCACGAAATCTGTTCCTTGCCCTGCTGCTGGCTCCGGCAGCGCTCGTGGCACAGCAGCAGCCGGCCGACTGGATCCTGTACAACGGACGGATCTACACCGTGGACGCGAACCGCCCCCTCGCCGAGGCCATGGCCGTGCGTGACGGACGGGTGATCTTCGTGGGGAGTCGACGGGGCGTCGAAGCACTCGCCGGGAATCGCACGACCCGCACGGATCTCGAGGGCCGCACCGTGATTCCCGGCATGGTCGACGCGCACGTGCACCTCGCAGGGCTCGGCGCCGCACTGCGGCGCGTTGATCTGGTGGGAACGCGGTCATACCAGGAAGTCATCGACCGCGTCGTCGAGCGCGCCCGCGCGACGCCGAACGGCGAGTGGGTCACCGGACGCGGCTGGGATCAGAACGACTGGGCGGACACGCGGTTTCCCACCATGGAGGCGCTTTCCGCAGCGGTCCCCGACCATCCCGTGTACCTGACACGGGTGGATGGCCATGCGGCATTGGTCAATGCCCGGGCGCTCGAGCTTGCGCAAGTGACGGCAGCGAGTACCGATCCCGACGGAGGCCGCTTCATCAGGGACGCCAACGGCAATCCGACGGGCGTGTTGATCGACCGCGCCCAGGGGATCGTCAGCAGCGTCATCCCGAGCGCCTCGCGAGAAGAGACTCGCCAGGCAATCTCGGCGGCGATTCAGGAGGCGAACAAGTGGGGCCTCACGGGCGTTCACGACGCGGGTGTCGGACCAGAGATCATCGATCTCTATGAGGAACTCGCCGAAGACGGCCGCTACGATCTCCGCAACTACGTGATGATCTCGTCGGGCGATCAGACGCTCGCGCGCTACTTCGCACGCGGACCGCAGGAAGGCCTGTACAACGGCCGCCTCTGGATCCGCGCGATCAAGATCTCGTCGGATGGCGCACTGGGAAGCCGCGGAGCGGCCCTGCTCGAACCCTATTCTGACGATCCAGACAACCGCGGTCTTGTGACGACGCCTCCGGAGCGCGTGCGCGAGGTCGCCGTGCGAGCCTTGCAGCAAGGGTTTCAACTCAATGTCCACGCCATTGGCGATCGGGCGAACCGTTTGGTGCTCGACGCGTTCGAATCGGCGTTGAACGAAGTTCCCACACCCGATCACCGCTTCCGCGTCGAGCACGCGCAGATCCTGCATTTCCAGGATATCCCGCGCTTTGCCCAGCTCGACGTGATTCCGTCAATGCAAGGCAGCCACCAGACCAGCGACATGTATTGGGCGATCGATCGGTTGGGATGGACCCGCGTTCAAGGCGCCTATGCGTGGCGCACACTGCTCAACACTGGTGTCGTGATCCCAAACGGATCTGACTTCCCCGTCGAGCATCCGAATCCGCTCATTTCGTTCAAGGCATTCGTTACGCGGCAGGACGAAAACGGATGGCCCGCTGGGGGGTGGTTTGGCAACGAGCGCACCACGCGCGACGAGGCACTCAAGAGCATGACTCTGTGGCCGGCCTACGCCGGCTTCATGGAAGACGTGTCCGGCTCACTCTCGCCAGGCAAGTACGCGGACTTCGTGATATTGAGTCAGGACATCATGACGGTGGCACCGGAACACATCCTCGACACTCACGTCATGATGACGGTGCTAGGCGGGAAGATCGTGTACCGCCGGCAGCGAGAGCGCAGGTAGCGGCGGTCTGGCAGCGCACAGCACGACGGGCACGCGAAGCACGCGTGCCCGTCTTCCTCATCCCGCGCTCACCACCGGCACTGGCGGTGGGACCGGTTTGACCGTGGCCGCAAGCAAAACCACGAGTGCCACCACCCCTCCAGCGACATAGAACGGGATCGCCTGCCCGAGCGCTTGGTAGACAGCCGTCGCCCAGATGGGAGCAACCACCCGAGACACACCTCCGAACGCCTGCTGCACGCCCAACGCCTGTCCAAGCTCATGTTTGGCCGCACGATGAGAGATGAGTGCCGACACGGCGGGAAAGAGGCACGCGGTGCCGATGGGTACCAATCCCAACACAAGTCCAAGCGCCACGACGGACCGCGGCAGCGGAATCACGAAGAGGCCGATCGCGAGAACTGTGGCGCCGAGCCGCATCAGCCTCACCTCGCCCAACCAGTCTACGAGCTTGCCTAAGATGACAGCTCGCATCAGCACGCCAACCGCCCCAACGTAGACAAAGAAGATGAAGATCGATTCCTCGGTGACGCCGAAATCGGCCGCCAGGTACAGCGCCAGCACACTGGTCATCGACATGAATCCGAGCATACCAGACGCGTAGATCCAAATCAGTCGCGATACCTCCGATCCCGGCGAGCGAATGATCTCGAAGATCATCATCCGAATCGACCGCGGCGGTCCCGCATCATCCCCAGCCCCGCGGCGACCGGGAAACGACTCCGGAAGCCAGCGCCACGCAAAGCCGATGTTGAGAAGGCAGAGACCCGCAGCCACGATACCCGGCGCCGCAAGCCCGAACTTGAACGCGAGCGATCCAATCGCTGGACCGATCATGACCCCCAGGCCCGTTGCTGCCGACAGCCATCCGAGTGCCTTGGCGCGATCCTTGGGTTCGGTGACGTCGGCAACGTAGGCTTGCAGGACTCCCGTCGTTCCGCCACCAAATCCCTGTACCATGCGAGACAAGAAGAGCATCCAGATGCTGGTCGCGGACCCGAACACCAGGAACGCCACCGCCGACGCCCCAAGCCCAAAGAGGATCGACGTGCGCCGACCGACGTTGTCGGACAGTCTGCCCCAGACAGGTGCGGACGCCAACTGAATGATGTTGAAGCTCGCGATCATCCAGCCGATGACCCACTCGCTTGCGTCCAATCGCAACGCGTAGAACGGAAGGAGCGGGAAGATCATCGCGAACCCAAGCATGTCGACGAACGCCGCGGCCATCAGCACGGACAGTCGCTTCATCGATGCACCCTAGCGGTCATGGCGTGGAAACGGCCGCGCCGCGCGTGGCTCCGCTCAAGAACAACCCGACAACGACGACGGTGACCGCACCTATCACGTTGTGCCACAGGAAGGACACGGACGGAGCACCGAACGTGACGGCCGCCACCGCTCCCATGCCGACCAGCAGTCCCACAAACGCGCCGACGGCACGTGATCTGGGGATCATGGCAAGCAAGAACACGCCCAGGATGGAGCCGTAGAAGAACGAGCCAAATCGGTTGACCACCTCGATGAGTGAGCCCAACGTAGCCGCGTAGATCGCGACCGCGCATGCGAACACCCCCCATACGCCAGTCACGATTTTCGAGACCGTGAGGTAATGTGCATCACTGCCTTCCGGTCGGAACCACCGCCGGTAGAAGTCGATCACCGTCGCCGTCGAGAGCGAATTGAGTTCGGCGGCGATGCTCGACATGGCGGCCGCCATGACTGCTGCGATGAAGATACCCGCAAGGCCGATCGGCAGCTCATGCAGCACGAAGCGCGGGATCACGTAGTTCACGTCTCTTGATGACTCACCCGTGACCCGAGCGGCAAGGTCTAGTGCCTCTTCGCGCACCGCCCGCGCTTGCGCATCCGTGACGCGAAACGCCTCGAGCGCCGCCGTCGCGGCCATACCATCACTCGTCCTCCGAGCGTCGGCTGCCGCGCGCGCGGCTGTCTCACGTGACCCCAGCGCTTCGGCGTATCGTGTCTCCAGCCGCTCGTAGACCGTCGTCTCCGCACTCCGAACTTGAGCTTCGTGCGCCGGATTGAACAGCAACGGGCTGGGCTGAAATATGTAGTACACGAAGACCAGAACGCCGACGATCAGAACCAGCGCCTGGAGCGGGATCTTCCAGTAAGCGCTCATCAGCAGCGAGGTCCGTGCTTCGTCGACGGAGCGTGCGGCGAGATACCGTTGCACCTGGCTCTGGTCGGTCCCGAAGTACGACAACATCAGAAACGTGCCGCCTATGAGACCGGACCAGAACGTGTAGGTCTTACTCATGTCAAACGAGAAGTCGAAGACCTCGAGCCGACCAGTGGCTCCAGCGATGCGCAGCGCTTCGTCCGGACTGACCGGCATTTGCACCAGCAAGACGACAACCACAGCGACGAGGGCCGCAACGATGAGAACCATCTGCTTCACGTCGACCCACGCAACCGCCTGCACGCCTCCGATCATCGTGTAGATGACGGTGGGCACACCGATCAACACGACCGACCACAATAGATCCCAGCCGAATACCGCGGAGAACACCACGCCGGGGGCAGCGAGAATTGTACCGACCGACATGCCGCGCGAGAGAAGAAACAGGAAGCTGGTAAGCGAGCGCGTACGCGCGTCGAAACGCCGTTCGAGATACTCGTAGGCAGTGAACACCTTTGAGCCGTGGAGGAACGGCACGAGGGTCACCCCGAGAATCACCATGGCGATGGGAAGTCCGAAGTAGAACTGCACGAACCGCATGCCGTCGGTCGCGCCTTGGCCCGTCGTGCCGATGAGTGTCACGGCCGAAAGCTGGGTGGCCATGACTGACAGCCCTACGACCCACCACGGGAGGCTCCGTCCCGCGAGGAAGTACCCCTCGATTTGCCCCGTGTCCTTGGATCGCCGGATGCCGTCCACGACGACGTACAGCAGATACGCGCCGACGATGATCCAGTTTATGGGATGCACGCTGCGTCCATCACCAGCCGTAACGGGCTTGCAGCAACCACAGGACGAAGAGCGTGACCACCTGGACGGCAATCACCCGGACCAACACCACGCGCCAGGTGGGCCGGTGCGTGGCGCTATCGTCCATTCTCACCCTCGTACGCCAGGAGGTTGAGGAACAAGCGGTAGGCACCTGGCGTGCCCGTGGGGAGAGATCGGAAGAAGCTGATACCCGTATAGACGTAGGTGCCGGCTCCATAGGCAGCCACCAGCAGACCCCCGCGAAGCGGTGGCATGCCGGCGTCCGATATCTCGAGCAAGGGCGTGTACCGATCGTCCCACTCGCTGGCAAAGTACAGGCCGCGTTCCTGCGGCCATCCGAGCCAGTCGAGCTCGGAGATCCGGTTGAGCGAGTGAAAGACGGGGTGCATCGGCTCGAGCATGCGAACGGGAGCGGTTTCGTCCGTCACCCGATCGTGCGGACGTCGGATGGTGAGCGGGTATGGCGCGTATTTGTCGCGCACGAACTGGTATTGCTGGTACTGTACGACCAGTCGACCGCCGTCCTGCACGTACGCCAGTACGCGATCGTTGTGCCCGATCAGTGCGGCATCGGTCTCGTACGCGCGACTCCCGATCACAATGACGTCGTACGCCGATAGGTCGCCGCGTGCCAACGTGGGCTCGTCCATCACATCGACGTCCACGCCGAATCGCTGGAGCGCTTCCGGCACCCGATCGGCCGCCCCGCGGACGTACCCCACGCGGAGACTGCCGGGGCTCGCAATCGGCGCCATCCGAATGACCGCACGAGCCGGCTCGAGATACCACACGGGATCGACGTGCTCGTAGTCAACCGCCCTGAACGCGGCATCGAATTCCTCGCCGGATGCGGTGCGCGCGACTGCTCGGACTGACACGGTGTCGCGAACGACGCCGCTGGGCTTCTTCATCGTGAACCTGAAGCTCTGGCTCGCTCCAGGGCGATCGAGCGCGAAGGGCTGCGGCGGCGGAGCACCCCATCGTGTCACTCCCAACATGAGGCTTCCCGACACGCGCTGCGTGCTGTTTGAGCTCAACGTCACCGTGAAGTCCTGGGTGTCGGGGCCATCGGTCGACCACAACAGCACCCGGGGTTCCACTGCGACGTCGAGCTGCGGTACGACTCGCACGGGCCGACGGAGCTCACCAATCGCCTGATCGTTGTATCGGTAGGTCACGTCTCGCCGCAACACGGCGGTTTCGCCTGCCACGGACGCCGACACAGTGACAAACAGCGGCGCCGGCTGGAACGGCTCACCGCGGTCCGTCGGGTCGACCCCATCCCACTCGTAAAGCGCACCGCGGCGGTCGCGGCGCAGGAAGTAGGGTTGTGAGAGCTGGGCATCGGGGGGAGCTGTGAGCACACGCACTATCTCGATGGCGGTGCCCGGCTCCAACACTCCCGCGCGATCTGTCTGATCGACCGTCCAACCCGGCGGTGCGCGAAACCGAACGTGCTCAAACAGAATCCGTCTCGCGCCACCGTTGTACAGCTTGAAGGTCACCTCGACCTGTCCGCCAGGCTCCACGGTTTCCCGGTCTGCCGTCGCGTCCACCACGAGCCCAGCCGCAATGCTCAGCGCCTGCATCAGCAGGACCTGCTCGTCGAGCGGAGCATGTTCGCGCCTCGTTCGCTTCAACGCATGGGCCAACGGTTCTGCTGCGTCCGACAGGTGTGTCACGGAAAGGTGGGCACGCAGTGAGTCGGCGAACTGCGCGAGCCACGTCGTGTCACGCGGGATGCCAGAGAAGAGTGCCTCGTCACCGTCGCCCGTTCGGTCTTCGATCAAGGCAAGTCGCGTCCGCTGGGGTCCGATCTCCTGGAGACGCCCCATGTCCTGCGAGCGGTGACGGCTGCGGCTGGCCATCGCGATTTGGTGATAGGAGCGACCGGTTCTTGGGTCCAGTCCTCCCGTCTCGAGCGAGAGCGTCGTCGCTGGCGCGTCGAATCGCGTTGACCTGTAGAGTTTGAGCGGCTCCCAGGCATTCAGCTTCTCGTCGGATCCGTACCGGTCCGGATCGCCTGCCACGTCGAACGCGCGCCGTGCCATAATGCCCGCCATCTGGTGTTGTCCGTGGCCGTCGCGCAGACTCCCGGAGAAGACCGATACGATGACGTGTGGACGGAACCGACGCACGATGCGGACAGCGTCTGCGAGCACGGAGTCGGGCAGCCACCGTGCTCTGGTTTCGTCGAGCGAGCGCGAATATCCAAAATCGTACGCGCGCGTAAAGTACTGGCGTGCTCCATCCTGGCGCCGCGCCGCCTCGAGCTCACGGGTGCGCAACAGGCCGAGCGCGACGCCCAACTCATCACCGATCAGATTCTGCCCGCCCTCGCCGCGCGAGAGTGACAGATAGGCTGCGTCGGCGCCAAAGCCCTGCGCAGCGAGGGCCAACAGGCGGGTGTCTTCATCATCAGGATGGGCGCCGATCACCAGCAGCCGACGATTCTCGCTTAGCTGATGCAGCAGGCGGTCGAGTGCAACAACGCCCCCGGTGGCGGGCGGAGCCAGTTGCGCCGTCAGCGACGACGCGCTGACCGCGACGAGCGCGAGAACGAACGCGGCGCTACGCCGCTTCGCGCGCAACGACAATGCTACGGAGACGTTCTGCGCTGGGATCGCGGGGATCGCCAAACGGATGGGGGTGGCCAGCCGGATCCGGGAGGACCGACGGGCACACGAAGTCGACTCGCTTCGCCATTATGAGATCGTGCACGAGTTGCGTGCCTAGTGGGGCGGCGACGACAACTCCCGCCGCCCTCGCCTCCTCGACCGCAGTTGCGGCAGCGAGCGTCTTCCAGGGTGTCGTCAGCTGCCCATCCACGATCACTACCGTCATGCCGGTGACCGCACGGAGTGGACGAGGGCCCCGGAACAGAAGCCGTTCCGATTTGACGGCCCGTCGCGCGTTGTCGATTCCCTGGTTCAAGGCTTCCATTACGCCGAAGCGAGGCTGGAACTCGGGATCGAGCACCGCGTCAGAATCCTCCGCGAGTGCCCCGACGATGCCGGTGCCCTCGAGCCGCACGTGCGACGCGACGATCACGTCGAACGGGCAGCTCATTGCCTTCGCGGCACTGGCGGCGATCTCCACGCCGGTCGGTGTCACGCCGAGAACGAGAAGAGGGGGACGAGCCCGCTGATACACGTGGCGGCCAAGCTGCGCCCCGGCAGCACCTCGGGACGGGTAAAGAGCCTGCACCGCTGTCGTCATCGCTGGCATGAGCTCAGCGAATATGGATGTCTCGCCCCAACCACGAGAACCGGTCTCACGTCAGGGCGTGAGTCCCGACGTGAGGTACCGGGCAAGCCACGCATGGATCTCACGCCACCACACACGTTGGTTCTGCGGTCTGCCAATCCAGTGACCCTCATCTGGGAAGTAGACGAGGCGACTGGGGATCCCTTGGCGGCGCAGCGCTGTGAACATCTGTAACCCCTGGGTGTCCGGGACGCGATAATCGAGCGCTCCGTGCAGCACCAAGGTGGGTGTCCTGAAATTCTGGGCAAACCGATGCGGCGACCACTGCTCGTAATAGGTCCTGTTCGTCCACGGTGGTCCGCCAAACTCCCATTCAGGAAACCACAATTCCTCGGTGGCCCCGTAGAACGCCTCGATATTGAAGATGCCGGCGTGTGAGATGAGTGCATCGAAGCGCGTCGAGTTGCCGTTGATCCAGTTCACCATGTACCCGCCGTACGAGCCACCGGCCGCAGCGATCCGTGTCGAATCTACGAAACGGAATCGGGCCGCGTGCTCAACACCGGACATGATGTCGATGAACACCTTTCCGCCCCAGTCCTGCGAAATCTGATCGATGAATCGCTGCCCGAAGCCGGTCGATCCGCGTGGATTCAGCAACACCGTGACATAGCCACCGGCGGCGAACATTTGCGCATTCCACCGCGAATGGAAGTTGTCGCGCCACGCCCCCTGGGGTCCCCCGTGGATGAGCACCAGTAACGGATAGCGCTCCCCTCGCCGGAACTGCGGCGGTCGTACCAGCATGCCGTGGACCGTGTTTCCGTCCGCACCCACCCAGCTGATCTCCTGGGCTGGCTGCATGGTGACGCCCTGGAGCAGATCTGCGTTCAGCGTCGTGACCT
>CAJIBA010000091.1_pt1 | contig 10761 bp, 11 predicted proteins | sample 9199191 | NCBI WGS metagenome assembly CAJIBA01 (sample SAMEA7708289, study PRJEB35096) | sediment metagenome | biome: marine neritic benthic zone biome [ENVO:01000025]; feature: sediment [ENVO:00002007]; material: shallow marine sediment [ENVO:03000034] sea grass bed [ENVO_01000059] ... | reverse complement strand
GGGACCCAACCGCTCGCAATGCTCGGCCAGTGGGCGTCGCAGGAACCCTACGACCGCGTCGTTGATACTGCGCGCGATCTGGGTGCGCATCTCTGGTTCGTCGAGCAGGTTCGCTAACTGGTCGACACCGTCGCGTTCAACGTTGTCGAGCAATCGCGAGATCGTCTTCTGCGTGACGACGAGTCGCGCCACGATGCGTTCATGCAGTAGTAGTTCGCGAGCGAACCGTTCGAACAGCTCGTGGAGTGCGCGTTGGATGCGGCCGCGCGCCTCAGGATCGGAGAGGAGCGCACCAAGCCGGTCCAGCGCAATGGGGATATATCCCGCCATCTCTCGTTCCACCACGGCCACGAGGTCCGGCGGCAGCCGGTCCAGCAATGGGGTACGATCGGTGGCCAGGCGGTCCCCCTGTCGCGTCAGCCAGCCACGAATCGTGCGATCGAGCTCGGAGCTCTCCACCGCCTCGGACACCCACTGCTCCACCCGCTCGCGGATGGCCGTCTGCCGAGCTTCGGTCAAGACCTCGCCGACTGGCCGCTCGGCGTATTCGTCGTGTGCCTTGACGAGGAAGCGTTCGACGGTTTCCGCAAAGCCGTCAGTCTCCACGTACGCGGTCACCGCGTCGGCAACTGACCCCGCAATCGCATCGACGGTGGCATCGATCTCGGTGAGCAATCCAGGCGGCAGCTCGTCGCGCAGTGAGCCTCGCTCAGTCTCGAGAATCGTGGCCACGAAGTGCAGCACGGCGCGATCGAACGCCTCGCGCATTCCTGGGGCACTCAGCTGCTGGGTGAGATCTTCCGTGGTGATGAGTCGTTGCCCGACGGTGCGCCCGATGGTCTTGGCCAGGCGCGGTTTGTTCTTGGGGATCGCTCCATGGAACTTGAACCGCCACAGCCCGCGCGGCTCGTAGGGATGAAACAGCATCGAGATCGCCACGGCATTGGTGAGGCCACCGGCGAGTGCGCCGAACACGATGGTGACGGCCGCGCGAAGAAGAGATCCGTCTGCAATCATGGGTCAACAATCGGTTGCACCCGACGAATCTACAGCCGCGTGACGCCAATCGGATGGGCACCGCGAAACAGAGCTTTGCCTGGTGTTCGCGTTTGGGTTAGAATCGGCGATCGCGGGCTCGGTGAATTGCTGACGTTCTGACGCGGCCCTTCTGCTCCGCAGTTCCGAAACCAACGCTCCTACGGAGGATTGAGGTGACCAAACGCAGCGTAATGCTCCTGGTGGTCGGTTCGATCTTCGTGGTAGCCTTGGCAGCGACGGGGAAGATCCCGCAGCAGGGTGAGCACTATGGGTTCTGGTCGGTGGTGCCTCCCGCGGTCGCCATCATCCTGGCGTTCGCCACACGCGAAGTCATCAGCTCGCTGTTCATCGGGATTCTGCTGGGTGGGGTCATCAGCGGTCACGTCTGGTACGAGCTGCCGCAAACCATCGTCGGGGAGTTTCTCATCCCGTCGATCGGCACCGAGGCGTATGCGCTGATCCTCCTGGTGTACTTGTGGGCGCTTGGCGGGTTGATCGGTCTGTGGACCCGCACCGGTGGCGCCCTCACCTTCGCGGAATGGGCGGGTCGCCTCATCGTGGTCGGACCGCGGACGGCCAAGTTCTTTGCGTGGCTCATGGGCATCATCTTTCACCAGGGCGGCACGATCAGCACCGTGCTGACGGGTGCCACGGTGCGACCGGTGGCGGATGAGAACCGCATCTCCCACGAGGAGTTGTCGTATATCGTCGACTCGACCGCGTCGCCTGCCGCCACGTTGATTCCGTTCAACGTGTGGCCGATCTATGTGGGTGGGTTGGTCGTGGGGACCGTGCCGTTTCTCGAGACGACGCCCGACGCAATCGGCTACTTCTTCAAAGCGCTGCCGTTCAACTTCTACGCGTGGTTTGCGGTCCTCTTCACGTTGCTGTTCTCGATCGAGCGCATGCCGTTTTTGCCCGGGAAGCTCTGGGGCAATGTGCCGCTGGTGGTGGGTCGCAAGATGACGCGGGCAATCACCCGGGCTCGTGAGACGGGTGAACTCAACCGTCCGGGCTCAGAGCCACTTGCGGCGGAAGAGCTGACGGTGGTGCGGGTGGCCGAAGGGTATCGCAGCGGACTCATCGATTTCTTCGGGCCGATGGGGACGCTTTTGGGGGTGGCCATCCTGCCGTACCTCTACACGTTCTTCATCCAGCGGTCTCCGGAACCAACGCTGCTCATCGCCGAGGCGTTCCTGCTGGCCGTGTTGGCGGCGCTCGCCATCGCGCTGATCAAGGGTATGAAGCTCAAGACGGCCATCGGCGGCATCGTCGATGGGTGTAAGGGCGTGACAATCGGTGCGATTGTGCTGGCGCTTGCGGTGACGCTCAAGAGCGTGGCCGACTCGGTCGGAACGGCGGACTACATCATCGCTGTAGCATCGGGATTTCTGACACCGGTTGTCGTGCCGGCACTGTTCTTGGTGCTGTGCATGGTCGTCGCGTTCTCGACGGGCACGTCGTGGGGCACCTACGCCGTAGTCTTTCCAGTGGCGCTTCCGCTCGCTTATTCGGTCAGCCCGGATCCGCTATTCATGCTGCTGTGCTTCGGAGCGGTGACTGGCGGGAGCGTGTTTGGCGACCAGTGCTCCCCGATCTCCGACACGACGATCCTCTCGTCACTCGCAACCGGCTCGGACCTGATGGATCACGTGTACACCCAGATCCCCCTAGCGAGCACTGCCGCCGGACTCGGCGCGGTCGTGTATACGGTGTTGGCGGCGGTGGCGCTGTAACCCTGCCGCCTGCCCCAACCCCGCCCGGCGATGTATGGGCGATGAGGGGCGATGAGGGGCGATGAAGGGCGAGGCCTGCCGCACTGCCGCTCTGCCGCTGTCCCCTCCTGCCCCTCCTGCCCTATATTGTAAGGCTCTATGTTTGGGGCACTTTCGGAGAATCTCAGCGCTGCACTGAAGAAGATCTCAGGGCGCGGCGTACTCACCGAAGCCGATGTCAAGGATGGCTTGCGGGAGATCCGGCGCGTGCTGCTCGAGGCCGATGTCAGCTATGAGGTGACCCGGTCGTTTGTAGAGCGGGTGCGGGAGCGGGCGGTCGGGCTCGAGACGATCAAGGCGGTGAGTCCCGGCCAGCAGCTCGTCAAGATCGTACACGACGAGCTCGTCGTGCTCTTAGGGGCCACCCGGGTGCCGGTCCAGTTCGCGTCGGTGCCCCCGACGGTGATGCTCCTGGTGGGGCTCCAGGGGTCGGGCAAGACCACGACGGCGGCGAAACTCGCCAAGCGGCTCAAGCAGGAGCAAAAGGCACCGTTTCTGGTCGCGGCGGACGTGTATCGCCCGGCGGCCGAAGAGCAGTTGCGGCAGTTGGCTGAACGAATAGGGGTGGGAGTCCACGGCTCGGCCGATGGGGCGGGTGGGCGCGACGGGGATGACGTGGTGGCGCTGGTTCGCGCGGGGATCAGAGCGGCGACCCGTGCGCGGGCGAGGACGGTATTGGTCGATACCGCGGGCCGGCTCCAGATCGACGAACAGATGATGGCCGAGCTGGGGCAGCTCAAGGATATGCTGAAGCCCCAGGAGATTCTCCTGGTAGCCGATGCCATGACTGGTCAGGATGCGGTGCGGATTGCCAAGGGATTCCACGACGCGCTGGGGATTACTGGGCTGATCCTCACGAAGCTGGATGGCGATGCGCGGGGCGGGGCGGCGCTATCGGTTCACGGCGTGACCGGTGCGCCGATCAAGTACGTGGGTATCGGCGAACACCTCGATGCGCTCGATGTGTTCGATCCGGAACGGATGGCCGGGCGGATCTTGGAGCGCGGCGACATAGTGGGGCTCGTGGAGCGGGCTCAGCGCACGGTCAAATCGGAAGACGCCGAGCGCCTGGCCAAGAAGGCGGTGTCCAAGCGTGGCATGGACCTGGAGGATTTCCTCGCAGCCATGCGTCAGGTTCAAGGGATGGGTCCGCTGGAAGGGCTGCTCGGTCTGTTGCCGGGGATGAACTCGAAGCTCATGAAGCAGGCGAAGTCCGATCCGAAGCGCTTGGGACATGTAGAGGCAATCATCCTGTCGATGACGCCGGCCGAGCGGCGCCGGCCCGGCGTGCTCAACGGTTCGCGGCGCGCTCGAATTGCCAAGGGGTCGGGCCGGTCGGTGCAGGAAGTCAATCAACTGCTCAAGCAGTTCGAGCAGATGCAAAAGATGATGAAGCGGGCGGGTCGAATGGCGCCGCACGCATTGATGCAGCAGTTCTCGAGGTAACGACATGGCAGCACGAATTCGTTTGCGGCGCGTGGGGCGCAAGAAGCAACCCGAATACCGGATCGTAGTTGCGGAAGGTTCAACTGCTCGCAATGGTCGGGTGGTCGAAACGCTGGGGCATTACAATCCGAGGTCCGAGCCGGTGACGGTCACGGTCGACGCCGACAAGGCGCGCGCCTGGCTGGCGAAGGGTGCCAAACCCTCGGACACGGTGCGCTCGCTGTTCAAGCAGGCGGGCGTCTTCGCCCCACCCGCCGAAGGGTAGCTTGTGGCGGGCGGCTACCTGGCGGTGGCGCGCCTGAAGAAGCCGCACGGGCTGAAGGGTGAAGCCGTGGTATGGGCGCTCACCGATGAGCCGACCGAGGTCTTTGTGACTGGTCGGCAGCTGGTGCCGGTGGACGACGATGGAACTCCGACGGGCGATCCGCTGGTGATCGAGCGCAGCCGGCCGTTCCATCGCCAGTGGCTCCTCAAGTTCGAGGGCGTGGACGACCGTACGGAGTTGGAGCCGTGGAGGCAACGGCTGCTCGGCGTGCCGCAAGACGAGTTGCGCCGGCCCGAAGCGGATGAACTCTACGTCCACGAGGTACCCGGAGTCCGGATCCTCGTCGGTGGTGAAGACGTTGGCGTCGCGCGTGAGCTGGTGGAGATGCCAGGTGGCGGACGTTTGCTCTCAGTGGACGTGGGAGGGAAGGAACTGTTCGTTCCGTTTCGCAAGCCGATCGTCCGGCGTGTCGATCGGGACGCTCGAGTGATCGAGCTGGACCCGCCCGACGGTTTGTTGGAGTTGTAGGCTGTGCTCCGGATCAATGTGGTCACGTTGTTTCCGGAGGTGTTTGAGGTGCCGTGCCGCACGAGCATCATGGGGCGCGCGGCAGAGCACGAGCTCGTGGCGTTCCGCGTGGTCGACCTCAGAGCCTACACGCACGACCGACATCGGACGGTGGATGACTACCCGTTCGGCGGTGGGGCAGGGATGGTGCTCAAGCCGGAGCCGTTCTACGAGGCCCTGGACGATTTGGCACCGGCACCGCCGGTGGTGCTGCTATCAGCACGAGGTGAACCGTTCGGGCATGATGCGGCGGTACGTTACAGTGTCGGTGAGGAGTTGACGCTCCTCTGTGGACACTACAAGGACGTCGACGAGCGTGTGGCCCTGCGGGACGGTGTCGAACAAGTGGCGATTGGGGAGGCAGTGTTGTCAGGGGGAGAATTCGCAGCGCTCTGCGTGATGGATGCGGTGGTGCGGCTGTTGCCAGGGGCGTTGGGTGACCATGACTCGGCTGCAGGCGACTCGTTCTACGACGGGTTGCTGAGTCCGCCGAGCTACACTCGGCCGCGGGAGTACCGCGGTCACGCGGTACCGGACGTACTCGTGAGCGGCGATCACGCGGCGATCGAGGCCTGGCGCCGGCAGCAGGCGATGGAACTGACACGACGACGGCGACCCGATCTGTGGGCGCGCCATGAAGCTGAACATCGGTCTGCGAAGGCCGAGCGGTGAGAGGTGGTTTGTATGACGACGATGGATACCATTGCGCGTGAGGGCTTGCGCGAGGACGTACCGGAGTTTCGCCCGGGTGACACCCTGCGGGTCTTGGTCCGCGTGAGAGAAGGAGACAAGGAACGGCTTCAGGCGTTCGAGGGCACCTGTATCGCGCGCCGTGGCGGCGGGATCAGCGAATCGTTCACGGTCCGGAAAGTCTCGGGCGGCGTAGGCGTCGAACGTGTGTTTCCCCTGCACTCGCCCACGGTCGCACGTATTGACGTGATCCGCCGCGGTCGAGTTCGCCGCGCGAAGCTGTATTACCTGAGGGAGCTCGCTGGCAGGGCCGCGCGCATACGGGAACGGCGAGAATCCTAGATGATTGACCCGACGCTTGAGCGCGAACGCGCGCTCTGGGCGAAGGGGTTCGAAGTCGTCGCCGGGGTGGACGAGGTCGGCCGCGGTCCCATTGCTGGGCCGGTCATTGCCGGTGCTGTGGTGTTCGCGCCGGGACAGGAACCGATCGACGGACTCCGCGATTCCAAACTTCTCGCCGCAAAGGAACGCGAGCGGCTCGCCGACGAGGTCAGGCGGGCCGCTCTGGCATGGGCCCTTGGGGGTGCGTCGGTCCGCGAGATCGATCGCATCAACATCCGACGGGCCACGGCACTCGCGATGCGTCGCGCCCTCGACCATCTCCGACGAAGTCCTGACTACGTGCTACTGGACGGTCATCCTCTCCCCGAGCTCAATTGGGAGCACGAGTCCGTGATTGACGGCGATGCACTATGTCAGACGGTCTCAGCGGCAGCCGTGTTGGCCAAGTGTGCACGCGACCGGTTGATGGCGCGCTTGGCACCCCGGTATCCGGATTTCGGGTGGGATCACAACAAGGGATACGCGACCCGCGATCACCTCTCGGCGCTCACGCGAACCGGTCCGACTCCACACCATCGGATCAGCTTTTCCCCAATCGCCCAGCCGAGCCTGTTCTGAGTTAGGCAGAGAGGGTCGACAGCCGCTCCCGCATCTCAACGGCGCGTGCGGCGGCACCCAGGCTTTCGAACGCCTCTGCTGCGTCTTCGTAGGCTCTCGCGGCGTCACGCGGCCGACCGACCGAGGTGTACAAGTCGGCAAGATCTCGCTGGACCTCTGCGCGTCGCCACGGATCGTTCACCTCCGTCACGATGCCGAGTGCCTCACGCGCCAGCAGCTCTCCACCATCCGGATGACCGCTCATGCGCGCGATAGAGGAGAGGATGCGCAGGGCATCGGCCACGCCCACGACGTGGTCATGGGTTGCAGCGATCGATCGGGCCCGCTCGGCAAGCGCGCGAGCGACGTGGAGCTCACCTCGCGCGGCGTCCGTTTCGCTGCGTGCGGCGAGCGCCTGTCCCAGGACCCGTTCGTTGCCCGACTGCTCGGCGGCCGCGATGGCGCGGTCACCAGCCTCACGGGAGGCGTCCAGCTCCCCCGCGTCCTGTAGCACGATCGCGGAATTGAGCCACGCTTCGGCGATCCCGGTTGAGAAGGCGAGTCGCTCAAAGTTCGCAATCGCGAGACGATAGAAGCTCAATGCGTTCTGTGTGTCCGCGCGATAATACGCGATGTTGCCGAGGTTGTTGGCACAACGCGCCATCATCAGGTCATCTCCCAGGGCGTCCGCAAGCTCCACTGCCCGTTTGAAGCCGTGCTCGGCAACGTCGAGGCTCCCAAGTGCAAAGGCCCCGGCGGCGGCAACGTTTTCCGCGCGCATCTCACCGTTGGTGTCGCCCTTCGCTCGGAACGCGTCGCGCGCCTCGAGCGCCGCACTCCTGCTGCGCGCGAACTCTCCGAGGCGCCAACTGGCCATGGCACCCAGCAGCCGTCCTTCAGGTGAAGCTTGGATCGGCGTGTCGAGACGCGTGAGCTCCGACCACGCGTCTTTGAACCGGCCGCTCTGTACGGCCAATCGCACCAGTCGCAGCGGGTCGGCGAAGCCCTTGGGATGACCACGCTCAGGCATCTGACTCGCCCTTTCGGTCCAACAGCCGCTGGAGCCGCGCGCGCGAGATCCCGAGCTGTCTCGCGGCTGCGGTCTTGTTTCCCTCGTTTCGAAGCAGCGCAGCCTCGGCTGCTGCCACTTGGATCGTGTCCAGTGTTGCCGGGAACGGTATCGGTCCCTCGGCGTTGCGAGGGCCGATGGTGTCGGACGGCGTCAGGTGTTCGGGTTCCAGCAGGCCAGGTGCAGACAGGAGAAGCGATCGTTCCACGGCGTGCCGCAGCTCACGCACGTTGCCGGGCCACCCATAACGCAGGAGCGCAACAACGGTCGGCGTATCGAGAGCGGGCACGGGTAAGTCGTAGCGGCCTGCCAACTCGGCGGCAAACCGCTCTGCGAGGCGCACGATATCGTCACCGCGCTCGCGGAGTGGCGGCAACGCCAAGACCACGACGTTGAGGCGGTAGTAGAGATCCTCCCTGAAGGCACCTCGACCCACAGCGTCAGCGAGGTGGACGTTCGTTGCCGCGATGATGCGCACGTTGAGCTCACGGCTCTGGGTGCCACCCACGCGACGAATACGCCGGTCGTCGAGCGCCCGTAACAGCTTGCCCTGGAGCTCCAGCGGCAGGTGACCGATCTCGTCGAGGAACAGCGTGCCGCGGTGCGCCTCTTCGAACAGACCTGGTTTAGCGGCGTGCGCGTCGGTGAAGGCGCCGCGTTCGTGGCCGAACAGCTCGGTCTCCATGAGCTGTGCGGGGATAGCGGCACAGTTGATCGCAACGAACGGCCCAGCGCCACGGGGCCCCCCGTCGTGGAGCGCTCGAGCGAGGAGCTCCTTTCCAGTCCCTGTCTCACCGCGGATCAGTACCGTGACGACATCGTGGGATACGACCCGTCGTGCCGCATCCAATACCCGCAACAGCGCTGGGCTCTCCCCATAGATGGTGGTAAACGGATCGTCCGTTGGTGTTCGGGCGGTCGTGCTCGCTCGCATGCTCTCGAGCCGCGTCTGTACCGTGCGTCGCAGGACGTCGGCGTCTGCCGGCAGAGCGAAGTAATCGGTTGCGCCCCGCCGCAGGGCCTCAACGGCGAACCGATGGGACGGGTTCGCCCCGATGACGTAGACGGGTATGGTCTCGGTTCTGGGGATGAGTGTGAGGACGTCGAGGGCGCGATCTTCCTCACCGCCGGCATTGACGGCAATCAGCATGGCGCCATCCGGGACCGGATCGCCAACATCGAGCGACACCAGTTCGACTGCCAACTCGTCCGCAAGATCTTGCCACGCATGGCGGAACGATGCGGATAGCTCGATCAGGACGAGGGCCGGCGAGGGGCTCACGAGGGGGCTCGGATCTGTCTCAGTCGTCGTCGCCGTCGCGGTCGTCGTCTTCGAAGGCTTCGAGCGACTGCTTGATGTTCTCCGTCACGAGACTCTCGTTTTGACCTCCCTTGTTGGCTGTTGCCGGATCCACCAGCGTCCCTGTTGCCGTGCGGAACCACGAGTCCAGTTCTATGCGGATGGTGACGTTCACGGCCACGGTTTCGGCTACCGTCAGCGGTGGTGTCAGGTCGAGTTCCTGTTCGGCATCGACGTCCGACATGAAACTGAACGGGATTCCGTTGAAGGTTCCCTCGAGTCGGATACTCTGATCGGCGAACTCTGGGTTCGCCGTAATGAACGCGAGGTCGGCCGGGTCGTCATCGTCCGGCTTGTGCAGCTCGAAATCGATGCGAGAGTAGTTTCCCGTCGGAAGCTCGACGAAGAACCTTTGTTCGGCGCCTTGCTCGAGGGGCAGGTCTACCAGCACGGGCCCCAGCTCGATTTCTTCACAGCCGACCGGCTCGGGTTCGACGTCGCAGTCCGGCGTTTCCGTCCGCTTGAGTTCGATCTCCCGCAGCACGATTCGAGCGCGTGCGATGATCAAGGTATCGGACCCGGAGGTGACCGTGTCATCGAAGAACGCCGCGATGGATGGTGCGAACGGTGGGGTGGGTGCCACGCGGGGATCACGAGTCGCGAAGGACACCGCCACTCCCCCTGTGAGCTCGAACTGGGTGGGATCGCTACACGCTGCCAGCGCGGTGACCAGTGGGGTCAGGATCAATAGTCGTCGAACTATCATACTCGACCTTCTCTCGGTGAACGGAGCAGCCACGCGTGCAATGTAGCACGCGTGGCTGACCCGGTCTGCGCTGTCGAGCGCTGAGCTGTACTCAACTGTCGTCCTCGTCGTCATCTCCGTCGCGGTCCTCATCTTCAAACGCTTCGATGGACTGCTTGATGTTCTCCTTCACGATGCCCTCGTTCACCCCGCCTTTGTTGGCCGTCCGGGGGTCGAGGAGATTCCCTGCGCCATCGGCGAACCACACCGACAGATCCAGCAGCACCGTAACGTTCGTCATGGTCATGGACTCCTCGACCACGAGTGGCGGCACGAGGTCGAATTCCTGTTCGACGTCGAGGTCGGTTTCGTAGATGAAGGCCTCACTGTTAAACGTGCCCGTCACGCGGATACTCTTGCCGACCATGTCAGGGTGCCGAGCTCGGAAATCGGCATCTTCGGGGTCGTCGTTGCTCACCTTGTGGATCTCGAACTCGATCTCATCGTAGATGTCCGGCGGCACCTCAATCGTGATCTCGGTCTCGACTGCGCCGTTCAGCGGTAGATCCACCAGCATGGGACCCGTCTCGAACTCCTCGCAACCGTCGTCGTCAGAGCTTGACGAAGAGTCGCTTGAGAAGCCGTCGTCGCAGTCATCGTTCATGCGCTCAAGCTCGATTTCGCGCAGGACGACTTCCGCCCGGTCGATGATGAGCACGTTTTGCCCGTCGTCCAGCGTGTCGGCCAGCGAACTCGCGAACGCGGCTGGCGCCTGTGTTGCAGCAGGGGCCCGAGTCGAGAACGAGAGTGACAGGCCTGGTTGATTGCTCGGGCCAGCACCGTCGGAACAGGCGGCCATGAGGAAGACCGCTGCCAAGACCATTGTGATACGTCGCATGTGACTACCTCCAAATGCTCGATATTCGT
>CAJIBA010000106.1_pt1 | contig 10838 bp, 7 predicted proteins | sample 9199191 | NCBI WGS metagenome assembly CAJIBA01 (sample SAMEA7708289, study PRJEB35096) | sediment metagenome | biome: marine neritic benthic zone biome [ENVO:01000025]; feature: sediment [ENVO:00002007]; material: shallow marine sediment [ENVO:03000034] sea grass bed [ENVO_01000059] ... | reverse complement strand
TTCCGCACGATGATCCCGGCCAGCGCGATCATGCCGATCATGGACGTCGCCGTGAAGAAGGCGCCCGAGGCAGCGTGGGCCGGGAGAATGCCAATCAGGGTGAGCGGAATGGGTGCCATGATGACGAGCGGCACGGTGAACGACTGGAACCACGCGACCACCAGCACGTAGATCAGCACCAGCACGGCCGCGAACGCGATCCCGAGATCGCGGAACACCTCGACGGTGATCTGCCACTCACCGTCCCACACGATGAATGGCTCCTCGGTGATCGTGGGTGACGTGACCCAGTGCCGATCGACGTCTGCAAGTTGCTCGGTGAGTGGATCTCCCATCTCGAGCATCGCGTACGCGGGGCTCTCCAGTCGCCCCGCGACGTCAGCGGTCACGTATACGACCGGCCGAAGGTTCTTGTGGAAGATCGGTGTTGCTGCCGGGGCACTGTCGAGGCTCGCCAGCGTGCCCAGTCCCCGCGCACCGCGCGGTGTGGCGATCGGCATCGAGGCGACGTCTGCTATCGACGTGGCAGCCGAGTCCGCAATTCGCATCCGAATCGGCACCGGCTCGGCGGCCGACTCGTCGTGCAGTAGTCCCGCGCTCGCGCCACCCATCGACGCGGCGATGGTCTGGACGATCTCCTGCGTGTTGGTGCCGGCGCGTCGGGCTTCCGCCTGCGAGATCGCTGCACGGACTTCGGCGTGGCTGGCGTGCACGGACCAGTCCACGTCCACGACGCCGTCGGTCTCGAGAAACACCTGCCGCACGCCGTCTGCGATATCGATCTGTTCTTCGTATCGTGGTCCGTAGACCTCGGCAGTAAGCGTCGCCATCACCGGTGGTCCCGGCGGGATCTCGGCGAGCTTGACCGACGCCCCGTACGCGCGGGCGACCGAATCGATCGCGGGGCGCATGCGCAAGGCGATGTCGTGACTCTGGCCAGAACGTTCGTGTTTCGGTGCCAGGTTGACTTGCACATCTGCCACCGTCGGACCGCGTCGCAAGAAGTAGTGTCGCACCAAGCCGTTGAAGTTGAACGGCGCCGCCACACCAGCATACGTCTGCACGTCGTGGACGTCCCCATCGCGCGCGGCGACGAGGGCCAGCGCCTGGGCCACTTCGGCGGTCCGCTCGAGCGAGGTGCCCTCGGGCATGTCGACGATGAGCTGGAACTCACTCTTGTTGTCGAACGGGAGCATTTTGATCGTCACCAACCGAAGTGGCACGAGCGCCGCTGACAAGACGAGCAGGGCGACCATCCCACCGTAGGCGAGCATGCGGCGCCGCGAGTCGCCGAGCAATTGGTCCATGATGCCCCGATACCACTGGGCGACACGGCCGGTGGGCACTTCTTCGTCCGTCGATGCGACGGGTCGTCCCGACGGAGGCGCATCGTTGTGCTGTTTCACCAACCGGACGGCGAGGTACGGCGTCACAATGAACGCTACGGCGAGCGAGAAGAGCATCGCCACAGAGGCCCCGACCGGGATCGGTCGCATGTAGGGTCCCATCAGCCCAGACACGAATGCCATCGGCAAGATCGCCGCGATCACTGCGAGCGTCGCAAGAATGGTCGGGTTGCCGACCTCGTCGACCGCCAGCACGGCGGCTTCGTCGGCGTGACGGTGCTTGAGCTTGAGGTGCCGGGCGATGTTCTCCACGACGACGATCGCGTCGTCGACCAGAATGCCAATCGCGAACACGAGCGCGAACAGCGTAATCCGGTTCAGCGTGTAGCCGTAGAGGCGGTAGACCAAGAGCGTAAGCGCCAGCGTGACCGGCACGGCAACGAGTACCACGACCGCCTCACGCCATCCGAGCGCGAACCACACGAGAAGCACGACCCCGACGGTCGCGACGAGGATGTGGAACAGGAGCTCCCCGGACTTCTCGGTCGCGGTCTCGCCGTAGTCGCGTGTCACTGTCACCCGAACGTCGTCGCTCACCACCTTGCCGCGAAGATCATCCACGCGCTCTATCGCATGGTGGGCAATGGTGGCGGCGTTCGTTCCCTCGCGTTTGGCGATAGCGATCGTGACGGCCGGCTCGAAATCCGGTCCCGTGTCCCGCGAGAGGAATGCGACGTACTGGTCCGGGTCTGCTGGTCCATCAGCGATACGCGCCACGTCTCCCAGTCGGATCGGGCGGTCATTGATGACGGCGACGACCACTTGCGCCACATCATCCTCGTTCCGCAGCAGGTGGCCGATGCGCAGCGGGATGCTGCGGTTTGCCGCCACAATGTGGCCGGCCGGCAGCTCGGCGTTTGCCGCTCCGAGCGCCTGCATAACCGCGCCTGCCGAAAGTCCGCGCGCCGCGAGCGCTTGCGGGTCGAGCGTCACCGAAACTTCGCGTGGTGCCCCGCCGATCACCCACGTCTCGGCAACGTCCGGAATGCGCTTGAGCTCGGCTGCCAGTTCGACGGCCTGTTGGCGTAGCAGGTAGCCGTCACCGGCGTCGCTCCCGCCTGACAGCGTGAGTGTGAGGATGGGGACTTCGTTAATGCCGTGGAGTGTCACGAACGGCGGTGTCGCCCCGGGCGGCACCTTGTCCATGTTCGCCATCAGTTTGCCGTACAGCCTGGTGAGCGCGATTTCCGGTTCGGTGCCCACCTTGAACCGCGCGGTCACCATTGCACCGTCCGACTGGGCGGCGCTGTACACGTACTCGACGTCGGGGACTTCCCAGATCGCTCGCTCGAGCGGCTCAACGAGGCGTCGCTCGACCTCGCGCGGGCTCGCGCCCGGAAGGCCCACGGCCACGTCGATCATCGGGACGCGGATTTGCGGCTCTTCCTCTCGGGGCGTCGACATCACGGCCCCGATGCCGAGCACCAGGGAGAACGCCGTGAGGAGCGGCGTCAGCTTCGAGTTGAGGAAGCGTTGCGCGATGGCGCCAGACAATCCTGTCGTCATAGCACGATCCGGTCGCCGCTCTCGAGGCCACTCAAGACCTGCACACGATCGTCGCCGTCGACGCCGCGGCCCAACCGGACCCATCGAATGACGACCCCGTCGGCAGTGACCACCCGCACCCCGGTGAGTGCCCCCCGCCGAACCACCGCGGACGCGGGAATGGCAACGCCCTGAAACGTGCCGGTCGGCACGAACCCGGTCACGGAGATCCCGGTGGACCAGTCGGCGGGCAGTTCGGCTTTGACCTCGACCGTTCGCGTCCAGGGATCGGCGCCGCCCGCGATGGCCCGAATCGGCGCATCCGTCACACGACCGTTGGCGGCGCGCACACGGATGGTGAGGTCGACGGCGAGCTCGGCCGCCACGCCGGGCGGCACGGCGAGCACGGCGTCACGTGGACCTGCGGACTCGACGACGACGATCGGCATGCCCGGCGACGCGACGTCACCCACGTCGTGGTACCGTGCGACCACGACGCCGCTGAATGGCGCCCGGATGGTCGCGTAGCTCTGAGCGGCGTCCACCTCCCGACTCGACGCCTCGGCCAATTGCAGTTGCGATTCGGCCTGCGTGAGTTGGAGGTGTGCCCGGTCGCGCTGGACCTGGGCAACCGCGTCCTGCGCCAGCAGTGTGTCCATCCGGACGGCTTGCTTCGCGGCCTCGTCCCGGGCCGCCGTGGCCACCGTGACGGCGGCTTCGGCCTTAGCACGATTGGCCGCGATGTCTTCCGAGCCGAGTCGGACCAGCACGTGACCCTGACGGACACGCGTTCCGACGTCTACCGGAAGGCTCGTAATGCGCGCCATCATGCGCGTGGAGACCTCGGCGCGCTGACGGGCGACAACTGTTCCTTCCACAGGGGTCGTTGCCGTGAGCGATTCGGCTTGCACGGTCAACGTGTTGGCCGGAATCGCTGCGGCCGGGGATTCTTCGTGTGACTCTCCACCGCACGCGAGCGCGGCAGTAGAGAGGACGACGAGGGTCAGACGACGAATCATCGATCATTCACTCCATACGCGAGGTCAAGCGCCGCGCTGGCGACAAACAGATCGCGGCGCGCCGCTAAGTAGCTCAGGGTAGTGGCGGTCGTCGCCGCTTGGACGTCGAGCAGCTCGGTGATTGGGGCTGCGCCGGTTCGGTAGCGGAGGCGCGCCTGCTCCAAGGCTTCTCGGGCTTCCACTTCGGCCCGTGCCGCGACATCGACACGTTGACGCGCGGCTTCCAGCATGTCGTTGGCTTGGGTGATCTCGAGTGCCGCCTGCCGCTCCGCGGCTTCACGGCGCGCCGACGCGGCACGGTGTTCGGCTTTTGCCGCGCGCACGGCGCCGACACCGGCCAACCCGCGGAGGATAGGCCAGGTCACCCCGACACCGATGGTCCAGTCACCGCTTCCCGCGCTGAACGGTGCGCTCTCGGTGCGGTGAGCGAGCGTCCCGAACGCCGCGACAGCCGGGAGTTGCGAGGCCCAGGCGCGCTTGACGCCGAGGCTTGCAGCGGCCTCCCCGAGGCGGAACGCTTCGAGGTCTCCCCGTTGATCGATGGCGCACGTTGCGTCGGTTGCGACACACGTTCCCGCTTGCCCGGCCAAGCGGAGCGAATCCGTTAGCACGATAGCGTCGGTTTCGGGCAGGGCCAGCATGGCTCGAACGACCGCCAACGCATTGCGCGCGAGCGCCGCCGTTGCCAATCGCTGCACTTCGAGCTCGGACGCCTTCAATCCGGCAAGCCGCTCATCCAGTCCGGTGACCAGCCCTTGCTCACGCATCGCCTGTGCGCGATTGCGATGCGCGCGCACCGCCGTGAGCGCGCTGTCGAGCGTTTCCACTTGGCGCGCCGCGAGCTGGGCGTCCCAATACGCGCGTATCACGAGGAACCGCGTCGCCCCAGCAGCCCGGCTCGCCGCGGCGTGCTGAGCTTGCGCAGCCTTCCGTGCCGCCGCGAACCCGAACAGGCCCTCCGGGGCAAGAATGGGCATTTGCACCGTGGCGACCGCATCCCAGCCGCCCGAGGGATTCGGGTCGTTCAACGCGCCGATATCGAAATCGGACATGGCAAACGTGGCTTGGCGCAGCTTCAGCCCGAAGACCGCAACCGGATCGTTGGTTCGGACGCCGGTCAATCCGAGGTCGATGGTCGGGAGAAATGCCTGACTCGCCTGAGCCGGTAGGGCGCCCCTGGCATCCGCGGTTGCCCGCTCGGCACGCAGCGCCGGGTTCGCGGCGAGCGCGCGGGCGATGGCTTGCTCGATCGACAGGTGAGTCGTGTCCGGTTCAGCGATCTGGAGACCGAAGCCTAATAGTAGTATAGCTATTTTCATATATATGTGACCAAGAAGAAAGGCGGACGGCGCTACATATCACACGAGCGAATGCACTTCAGGATGTGGTGCACCTTGGGTTCCGTGATCCGGTAATACACATGGTTCCCCTCGCGTCGCGCCGATACGATGTCACACCCTCGCATCTTTGCCAGGTGCTGTGAAACAATGGCCTGGGGGAGATCCAGCGCATCCTGGATATCGCCGACCGTCGCCTCGTGCCGCTCGAGCACCTCCACGATCTTCAAGCGCTCCGGGTGTCCCAACAGCTTGATGACCTCGGCCGCCCGGGCCAGTACCGCCGGCTTCACTGATCGGACCAACTGTGTGCGAGCCATTGCACATAGCATAATAGCTATGTCAATATGTGTCAAGCGGAGGAATGGAATAGGAAGACCTGAGACAGATTAGGACGGTCGAAGATGGGTGGGGGGACACGGTCACGATGCTCTGACGACCAAGACGACTGCGGTGACCCAAGTAGTCGTCCCAGTCGTCTCTCCTGCCGTCCTGCCGCTGTTTTTACCCTGCCGCCCTGCCGCTGCCCCTCCTACACATCCAGATTCCGCACGTACTTGGCGTTGGCCTCGATGAAGGCGCGGCGCGGCTCGACCTCATCACCCATGAGGGTTTCGAACAGTTGGGCGGCTTCCACTGCGTCCTCGAGCTCGACGCGGAGCACCGTCCGGGTCGACGGGTCCATGGTCGTGCGCCACAGCTGGTCGGGGTTCATCTCACCCAGACCCTTGTAGCGTTGGATACCGAGCGTGCCCTTGGTGCTCGCTCCGTTGGTGAGCCGTTTGATGTAGCCCTCGCGCTCGTTTTCGTCGTAGGCGTAAAACTCCTCTTTGCCCTTCGCCACGCGATAGAGCGGGGGCTGGGCGATGTAGATGTAACCTGCCTCGATGAGGGGTCGCATCTCTTTATAGAAGAAGGTGAGCAGCAGGGTGCGGATGTGCGAGCCGTCGATGTCGGCGTCGGTCATGATGATGATCTTGTGATACCGCGCCTCGTCGAGCTTGAACTCGTCTTCGCCAAAGCCCGTGCCGACCGCCGTGACGATGGCGCGGATCTCTTCGTTGGACAGAACCTTGTCGACGCGCGCCTTTTGCACGTTGAGGATCTTGCCCCGGAGCGGCAGGATCGCCTGGAACGAGCGGTCGCGTCCCTGTTTGGCCGATCCACCGGCGCTGTCTCCCTCGACGATGTACAACTCGCACATGGTCGGGTCGTTGAGCGAGCAATCGGCCAGCTTGCCGGGAAGCACGCTGCTCTCGAGTGCGCTCTTCTTCCGCACCAGTTCCCGCGCTTTGCGCGCGGCCTCTCGTGCGCGCGCCGCGCTCAACGCCTTGTCGATCACGGCACGCGCGGCCGACGGGGTCTCCATCAGCCAGTTGCCGAGGTGCTCGTACACCACGGTCTTGACGACGCCCTCGACTTCGGAGTTCCCGAGCTTCGTCTTGGTTTGTCCCTCGAATTGCGGCTCTTTCACCTTGACGTGCAGGACTGCCGTCAGCCCTTCCCGCACGTCGTCGCCACTCAGCGAGATGGTGTCCTTCTTGAACATCCCCTTGTTCTTGGCGACTTCGTTGACACACCGGGTGAGGGCCGCCTTGAAGCCTGTTAGGTGGGTGCCACCCTCGTGGGTGTTGATGTTGTTGACGAACGTGAAGGTGTTTTCCTGGTAGCCGCTGTCCCACTGCATCGCGAAGTCGATTTCGACGTCGTCTTTCGATGTCATGAAGTGGAACGGCTTGGTGTGGAGCGGCTTTCGGCTGCCACGCAGGAACTGGACGAACTCCGAGATGCCCTTCTTGTACAGGAACGACTCGGTCGTCTTCTCCTCGTTCCGCTCGTCGACGAGAATGAGGTTGATTCCGGAGTTGAGGAACGCCAGCTCACGCATGCGATTGACGATCGTCCCAAGATCAAAGTCAATTTCACCTTCAACGAAGATCTCCGGGTCCGGCTTGAACGTGACCTTGGTGCCGGTTTGCTTGGTCTGGCCCGTTGCGTTGAGACCCTGTACTGTCTTGCCCCGCGCGAAGCCCATATGGTGCTCTTTGCCGTCGCGCCACACCCACACGTCGAGCTTTTCGGAGAGCGCGTTCACCACGGACACGCCAACCCCGTGCAGCCCGCCCGACACCTTGTAGCTGCTCTTGTCGAACTTCCCGCCCGCGTGCAGCATCGTCATGGCGACTTCCACGCCGGGCTTCTGTTCTGTCTTGTGGAGGTCCACCGGAATGCCGCGGCCGTTATCGACGACTGTGACCGATCCACCCGCGTGGAGAGTGAGCTCGATCTTGTCACAATACCCCGCCATCGCCTCGTCAATGGCGTTGTCGAGCACTTCATAGACGAGGTGATGCAGCCCCCGCGGCCCGGTCGAGCCGATATACATGCCGGGTCGCCGGCGTACGGCCTCGAGGCCTTTGAGGACTTGAATCGAGTCCGAGCTATACGCGTCGCGTGATTGTGGATTCGCCATGATTGTCCGCGTGGACGATACAAAAACACGGGGGCCGAAATGACCCCCGTAGAGGTCTAACCAATATAGCCGGTCGAGGGGGGGAAGGCAATTGGGTGGAAACCTTCTAAGTTTTTGAGAGGCAAGGCCTTAGGGACAGGGGCAGGGCGGCAGGAACTGAAACGGCGGCAGGGCGGCAGGAACTGAAATGGCGGCAGCGCGGCAGCGCGGTTGGAGCCCACCGGAAGTGAGTCAGGGGCCCTTTCTGCTCTGCTTCAACATCGTGAAGATGCCTCGGTTGATGTCTTGGCGAAGCTGCTCGCAGCCGTCGGCGAAGCTGGAGTCAAGAGCGTAGAGGTCGGCTAGCGTCGCGAGCATCGAGTCGATCTCTGCAAGACTGCCCAGCGCAGTATCGAAGAACCGGCGCATCTCTGGGTGACCGAGCTTCGCGTTTCCCTCCGCGATGTTGTTGAGCACCGACCACGATGCTCTCCGCAACTGGGCGCTGGCAACGTACTTCTCTTCACTGGGAAGTGCTTTGGTGATCTTGTAGACGAGCCGAACGAGCTCGCGTGCGGACTGCCAAGTCCGAAGTTGTCGATGGCGGTTCACACATCAAGCTAGGTGGACACCGGCTGGTTGACGTTACCAGAACAGTGCACCTCGCATCATTTCTGCCGCTCTGCCGCCCTGCCGCCGTCTCTTCTCCTGCCGCTCTGCTGCCCTGCCGCCGTGTCTTCTCCTGCCGCCGTCTCTTCTCCTGCCGCCCTGCCGCCCTGCCGCCGTGTCTTCTCCTGCCGCCGTCTCTTCTCCTGCCGCTCTGCCGCCGTATTAGTTCCTGCCGCCGTACTAGTTCCTGCCGCCGCCCCAATCATTCTCCCCTCCACACAATCCTCTTAATCTTCTTCCCCCGTGCGCCGAGTTTCTTGAGGATCTCCGGTGACATGAGCTGGAGTTCCTGCATCCATGCAGCCGATGCCACGCTTACCAGGAGCACGCCGTCTCGCGAGACGAAATGCGGCGTTGTGACGGCGGCGATCTGGGGGCCCACGAGCTCTGCCCACTCGGGGATCACACTCGCCTGATCCAACCGCCGTTTGAGACCGGCCCGCTTGATGTAGCCGGAGAGGGCGTCGCCCAGGGGCTCGGCCCCGTCGTTGCCTTTATTGCGCAAGGCGTCCCTCCGCGATGCGCCAGCGGGGCCGGTTCAGTAACGCTGCCGGGATTTCCGCGTCCCGCGGTGCGGTGATGATGGCCTGACCCGGAAGCGTCTCCCGAATGAGGGCCAGCAGGCGTTCCTGTCGTCCCGTGTCCAACTCGGCGAACACGTCGTCGTACAACGCGATGGGTGCGGCACCGCGCGCGTCCCGCAGAGTCTCCGCCTCGAGGAGCCGGAGCGCCACGGCCGCGGTGCGTTGTTGCCCGGCCGATCCGTAGACCCGAAGCGCTGTGCCACGCAACATCAACGTCACGTCGTCTCGGTGCGGGCCCACCGTCGTGATGCCGCGTCGCATGTCGCGCGCGCGCGCCGCGTCGAGGGCTTCTCGGATGCGTGGCGCGGAGTCATCCTCGCGATGATGATCGGGCGCGTAGTCGAGCGTCGCGTCGCCATGCTCGCCCAGGGCAGCGCAAGTCTCCCGATACTGCGCGGCCCACTGTGAAACCCAGCGCCGCCGGGCCGCGGCCACGACCGCGGCACTCGTGGCGAACGGATCGTCGAATGCGCGCGCGGCATCTGCACGTCCCTGGCGCAGGGCGGCGTTTCGCTGCTTGAGCGAATGGCGCATCGTGGTCAGGGCGCCCAAGTATCCGGGTTCGCTGAGCGACAGCAGAATGTCGAGGTAGCGCCGGCGCCCGGCCGGCCCACCTGCTACCAGCGCCTGATCGGCCGGAGCGAACGCAACGGCCGTAATGAGCCCGACACCGTCGGACAGCTTCTTCACCTCGCCGTGATCGACCGTGACCTTCTTGCGGCGGCCCTGCACCTCGTAGCCCACCGTGACGCGTCGTGTGGCGCGTCCCGCAAGGAAGAACCCCAGTTCCCCAAAACGCACGAGCTCGCGGTCCTTGGCACCCCGGAGCGAGCGAAACAACACGAGATAGTAGATCGCCTCCAGGAAATTCGTCTTGCCGTGTCCGTTAGCACCGATGATGACGGCCCCTTCTTCAGGCAGCTCCACGTCGAGCGATGCCAAGTTGCGGAAATTCCGTACCGTGAGTTCTCGGACGCGCACGGCGTCGACCCTGCCAGGCGCATGCACGGCGCTCACGTCACTGGATGACAAAGGCACGTTCTGCGGAGCCACCGTTAGACAGGCTGTCCTGCGCGACGACCCGAAGCACGATGCGACCTGTCGTTCCGACCGGGACGGAGATTGGGTAACCCGTCTCGAGCACCGTGTCGTTGGGGAAGGCAGTCGGGAAGCCGAACGAAAATGCGCCCAGCACCCCAGCTGCGACGGACCGGATTGGCGTGTTGTCGCTCACGCGGACCTGCACGAGAATCTCGTCACCGTCCGACCAGATACTGTCGGCCGGTGGAGGGGCGAGGAATCGGATCGTCGGTGGAAACGTGTCGGGACCAAATGGATCGGGACCGAATCTGGGTCGCGTCGGTTCGGCGCACGACGCGGCGGATACGAGCGTCACGAGCGTCATGGCCAGGAGGATGAGACCGTTGGGTGGCTTCACGCGTCCCTCGAGGCTCAGTAGCTGGCGCTTGAGCGGGAGGCCTCCGCCGTAGCCGCCCAGCTTGCCGCCCGTCGCGACGACGCGATGGCAGGGGATGACGATGGGCAGTGGATTGCGGCCGTTGGCGGTACCCACGGCGCGCGCCGCGCGTGGGTTCCCAATGTGCCGCGCGATCTCACCGTACGTCTTCGTCTCGCCGTAGGGGATGGCCGCGACCGCGTCCCATACCTCGCGATCGAACGCCGTACCTTCGGGCGCCGTCATCTTCACCGGACGAATGGCACCTTCATTGATCGGAATATCGGGATCGAATGCACTTTTGACAGCCATAAATACATAGGCGTAGGTAAAGTTATACACGACGTTGCCGCCCCAATCCACTTGGGATGAGGTACCGTCAAAATCAATATGAATATCGCTGTCTTTGACTTCCACCGTTACCTTGATG
>CAJIBA010000231.1_pt1 | contig 11022 bp, 9 predicted proteins | sample 9199191 | NCBI WGS metagenome assembly CAJIBA01 (sample SAMEA7708289, study PRJEB35096) | sediment metagenome | biome: marine neritic benthic zone biome [ENVO:01000025]; feature: sediment [ENVO:00002007]; material: shallow marine sediment [ENVO:03000034] sea grass bed [ENVO_01000059] ... | reverse complement strand
CCGTGTAGCCCAACCACTCACTACCCACACCCCTAACCCGTACCCGATATGACTTCAGTCAAGTCTTCCGTAACCAAGTCCGAGAGCACCCACGACGTTCGCGATCTCGCGATGGCCGACGAAGGCAAGCGACGCAGCGAATGGGCTGAGCAGTTCATGCCAGTGTTGCGGCAGATTCGTGAGCGGTTCACGAAAGAGCGACCACTCGCTGGCAAGCGCCTCTCAGCATGCCTTCACGTGACGACCGAGACCGCCAATTTGGCCACCACGCTGCAGGCCGGTGGAGCAGACGTGGCACTGTGTGCGTCGAACCCGCTGTCGACTCAAGATGATGTTGCTGCACACCTCGTGCGCGATCACGGCATTAAGGTCTTCGCCATCAAGGGCGAAGACAAGGACACGTACTACGACCACATCCGCTCGGCGCTGGCACACATCCCCGACATCACCATGGACGATGGGGCCGATCTGGTAAGCGCGATGCACATGATCGCACTCAACCGGCTAGATGATCTCGAGCCTGCGGTACGTGGTTGGGTCGAGTCCTTGGGCGCCGCAAAGCGCAAGGAGTTCCTCGACAACGTCATCGGGTCCACGGAGGAGACTACGACCGGCGTGATCCGATTGCGGGCAATGGCGGACGAAGGCGTGCTCCAGTTTCCCGTTGTGGCAGTGAACGATTCCCAGACCAAGCACCTGTTTGACAATCGGTATGGCACCGGGCAGTCAACCGTTGACGGGATTCTCCGGGCCACCAACATCTTGCTTGCTGGCTCCACGGTTGTCGTCGGCGGGTACGGATGGTGCGGACGCGGAGTGGCGACGCGTGCCAAGGGGGCCGGCGCCGACGTCATCGTCACCGAAGTCGATCCGTTACGCGCGCTCGAAGCGCGCATGGATGGCTTTCGTGTGATGCCGATGATGGAGGCAGCGACCATCGGTGACGTGTTCGTCACGCTGACCGGAAACACCGAGGTGGTCCGTGTCGAACACATGCGTCACATGAAAGACGGCGCGATCATCGCGAACTCCGGCCATTTCAATGTCGAGCTCGAGCTGGAGAACCTTGCGAAGGTGGCCGAGGGACCAAGAAAGGTACGAGAGTTTGTTGACGAGTGGCGACTGGCCGGCAAGCGGCTCTTCGTGCTGGGTGAGGGACGGCTGATCAATCTCGCAGCGGCTGAGGGCCACCCGGCGAGTGTGATGGACATGTCGTTTGCGAATCAGGCGCTGGCGTCGGAACACCTTGTGAAGTACGGCAAGACGTTGTCGAAAGCCGTGCACCGCCTGCCGGCCGACATCGACGCGACAGTCGCGAAGCTCAAGTTGGCCGCGTTAGGCGTCGCCATCGATGATCTGACCGACGTGCAGCAGAAGTATCTGTCGTCGTGGGACGCGGGAACCTAGACCGGTATGATCGAAGTCAAAGTCGCCCACCTCGGCCTCGACCGATCGACGAACACGCCAGTCGTGATCCTTCAGGAAAAAGAAGGAGAGCGCGTGCTACCGATCTGGATCGGGCCGGCCGAGGCGAGCGCGATCGCCATGGAGTTGGCGGGCGTCAAGTTCTCGCGCCCGCTGACCCACGATTTGGTGAAACAGATCGTCGTGGGGCTTGGAGCCAATCTCAAGCACGTGTTGATCAGCCAGGTGAAGGAAAACACGTACTTTGCGGAGTTGCATCTCTACCGAGAAGACGAGGTCGTGCACATCGATGCACGTCCTTCTGACTCGATTGCGGTGGCGCTCCGGCTCAAGGCCCCGATCTTCACGCACGAAGCGTTGCTAGAACTGACGTCGATCGATACGGTCGAGCCGATCTCTCCGGACTCTGAAGGCGTGGACCCCGAGTCGCTCAAGTCCTATTTGGAGAACTTGGATCCTGAGGATTTCGGCAAGTTCACTCCGTAGGGTCCTGCTTTCAGGCACTATGGCCCTGAGTGTGCCGGCGGCGGCCAGCGCTCAGGGCTTTCGTGTGACCGGCACGGTCTTCCGCGTGTCGGGCCCCGACACGACAGCACTGCAGAACCAGTGGGTCTTGTTCCACTCCATCGCCCTAGAGGGCGGGGCGCCGCTCGATTCTGTGCGGAGCGATCGGCGTGGACGATATGTCTTCGGCATCGCGGAACGGGATAGCCTCGCCGCCTATCTCGTAAGCGTGGAGCATCAGGGCATCGGCTACTTCAGCGAGGGCGTCCGCCCCGCGGTCGGCGCCCTCGATACGTTGCCGACACTGCTGGTCTACGATACGTCGTCCACTGGACCCCAGATCGAGCTTGCCGAGCGGCACGTCTTGGTTCGGCAAGCAGCGCCCGATGGGTCGCGTCGGGTGGTTGACCTGTTCGTGCTGGCGAATCGGGGATCAGCGACTCGGATTGCTGGGAGCAACTCGGGACCAGTATGGTCCGGCCGCATTCCACGCTCGGCGTTGGAGTTCGAGATCGGGCTGAGTGATATGAGCCAAGAGGCCATCCAACGGCTCGGCGATACGCTCGCAGTCTTCTCCGCGATTCCGCCCGGTGAACGCCAACTGTTGGTCGGGTATCTGGTGCCGCGTGGCGCTCGCGAGCTGCCAATTCCCGTTGACCAGCCCGTCGATCGGTTCGCCGTCCTGCTGGAGGACAGCACCGCGACAGTCGAGAGTACCGATCTCACACTCGTGGGGTTGGCCGAACTTGAAGAAGCGCCCGTTCGCCGGTTTGAGGCGCAAGATATCGAGGCCGGTGCTGCCGTCACGATCCTGTTCCGGCGCACCATCACCCCGACCACCGTGATGCTCTGGATTGTTGTACCGCTCGCAGCCCTGGGATTTGTTGTCGCCTTCCTCCGCTGGCGGAGCCGGCAGCCGGCAGTGGTTCGTACGGTAGCCGACGATCCCGCATCGCTGGCAGCTGAGATCGCCGCCCTCGACACCACCCCCGCGGGCAGCCAGACGGATGCGCATCGACGACGACGTGCCGAGTTGAAGGAAAGACTCAAACGCGCGCTCGACCACCGGGGCTAGACGGAGCGCGCGCCCGACGTTATCAGTTATCACCACTGTTCGCGAAGCTGACAGCTGATAGCTGACAGCTCACAACCGAACGCGTAGTGCGGAAGCCGGTGGAAGACCGGCGCGGCCCCGCCACTGTGACGGGCGCACACGGTCGGCTCGAATGCCACTGGGAAACCGGGAAGGCGAGCTGACTGCCCGAAGCCAGGAGACGCCTCGCGTTCACTCCACCAACGTGTCCCTCGCGGGGGGGAAGGTGGCAACGCCAGACAGCGTAATACTGAACGCGTTCGCCTGCCGCTCATCGCATCTCCGCGAAGAGCCCGGTGGGCATGCCTCGCGTCTTTAGAGCCGCTCCGCTCTTCGCGGTGCTCGTCGCGGCCTGCAGTGGGAAGGACGCGACTCCGGCGCTCGTAGACCACGCCGGCCAGCCGCTCGTGCTGGAACGGCCCGCGCAGCGTGTCGTCTCGCTTTCTCCGTCGCTGACCGAGCTCTTGTTTTCGATTGGAGCTGGTGACCGGCTCGTTGGCCGCACGCGCTGGTGCTCCGATCCACCAGCAGCTCTCGATGTGCCCAGTGTGGGAGACGGGCTTGATCCAAACATCGAACTGATCGTTGCGCAGCGGCCTGATCTGGTGGTGTTCTACCATTCAGCTGCCAACGCGGCCGCGATCAATCAACTCCGCGCGCTTGGCATCGCCACGGCAAGCGTCCGACTCGATCGCCTGGAAGACCTCGAGCCGGCCGCGATCCTCCTCGGGTCGCTGCTCGGGGACTCCAGCCAGGTACGTCCGCTCGTCGCACAACTCGAATCGGGCCTTGCCGAGCGTCCGACCACTGACACGGTGCCGCCTCGCCGCGTCCTTATTCTCGCGTGGGATGCACCGCCAATCGTGATCGGTGGGGGAAGCTTCCTCAGTGAGCTCGTGACATTGGCGGGAGGCGAAAACATCTTTGCCGATCTTGCGAGCCCGTCCGCGACGGTCAGCATCGAGGCAATCACCGCTCGCCGCCCGGATCTGGTGCTGCTTGTGGACGACTCGGAACCGTTGTTCGCGGCACGGTCGGAATGGCAGGTCGTTGCAGCAGTGCGAGAGCGTCGATTCGTTGTGGTGAATGGTACCCAGTTCAGTTGGCCATCGTTTCGGTCCGCGAGGGCCGTGCAACAGCTGCAGGCCGCATTGCAGGAGGCACGGTGACGCGCTGGATTCTCCTCTTGCTCACCTGCGCGGCCGTCGTCGCTCTCGGCGTGGTGGTCGGTCCGGCACCGCTCGCGCTGACCGACGTGTGGGACGGGCTGTGGGGCATCGGGGACAACGCCACCGTTGCCATTGTCCGAGAGCTCCGAGTGCCACGCGTTGTACTCGCGTTCCTCGTCGGTGGGTGCCTCGCCGCCACAGGGGCGGCCCTCCAGGCGCTGGTCCGCAATCCGCTCGCTGACCCGTACCTCTTGGGTCTCTCGGGAGGAGCAGGGTTGGGAGCTGTCGGGGCCATCGCGCTGGGAGTCGGTGCTTCATGGGGCGTCCCACTCGCTGCACTGGCTGGCGCCTTACTGGCGATAGCGCTCGTCTATCGCGTGGCGCTCATCGCGGGTGCAGTGCTCGATACGCGTGTCCTGCTGCTCGGTGGAGTCGTAGTGGGTGCGTTTGCGGCGTCGATTATGGGTGCGATCATGGCGCTGTCTCCAGCTCCCGAGGTGCGCAACGCGCTCATGTGGCTCCTGGGCAGCTTTGAACGTGCCTCCTGGCAGTCAGTAGCGGTCTTTACGGCGTACGCGGTGTTCCCGCTCGGGGTGCTATACGCCTACGCGCGTGATCTCGATCTGTTGTCCTTGGGCGAGGAGCCGGCGCACTACCTGGGGTCGAACGTCGAGCGAGCCAAGCGGGTCCTCTACGTCACGGCGTCACTGCTGACTGCCGTCGCGGTGAGCTTTGCGGGCATCATCGGGTTTGTCGGTCTCGTGATCCCCCACGCAGTGCGCTTGACATGGGGACATCTCCATCGCGCCCTCCTGCCGGCTGGGTTTCTCTTGGGCGGCATCCTCATGGTGTTTGCCGATGTCATCGCGCGAACTGCGTTCACGCCGGTCGAGCTGCCGGTCGGTGTCGTGACCGCACTGATCGGGGTACCCATCTTCATTCTGCTGGTGCGTCGATGGGCGAGCTGATCTTCGACGTGCGGGACCTCTGGTACCGGTATCCCGGTGCCGCGAAACCGGCGGTTGTCGATGTGAAGTTGCACGTCGCCGCCGGCGAGTTGGTTGGGGTTGTCGGACCCAACGGCAGCGGGAAGACGACGCTGCTGCGGTTACTACTCGGAGTGCTGCGACCGACAGCCGGACAGGCGCTGGCTGGAAGCCAACCGGCGCATACGTGGAAACCCAGGGCGTTGGCCCGCCAAGTCGGCGTTGTGGTACAGCGCGAGGAGCCCGTATTCCCGCTGCGCGTCCGCCAGGCTGTGCAGCTCGGCCGCTACGCCCACATGGGGGCACTTGGTGCGCCGAGCGCCCGCGATCAGGCTGCAGTGAACCACGCGCTTGCTCGGTGCGATGTTGCGCATTTGTCGGATCGATGGGTTGCAACTCTGTCCGGCGGCGAGTGGCAGCGCGTGCGTGTGGCGCGAGCCCTGGCACAGGAACCTCGGGCCCTCGTGCTCGATGAGGCGACCGCGAGCCTCGACGTCCGACACGAGATGGACGTGTTCGAGTTGATGGCGGACCTCGTGCAACGTGAAGGGCTCGCGGGTGTGCTCGTGACCCACCACGTCAACCTCGCCGCACGCTTCGTCGACCGTATCGCCGTGATGGATCACGGCGCGGCGCGGGTGGTTGGAGCGCCTCAAGACGTGCTGACGAAAGAAGTAATCGAAAGTGTTTTTGCGTGGCCGGTGGCGATGCAGGAGTGGGACGGGATACCCCAGTTTGTGCCGTTGAGAAGAGGCGATACCGGGCAATGACGCCGATGACCGCACAGACGCATCGCTCCTCATCGTGTCTTGTGACTGGCTTGAGGAACGAATGAGCAATACCGCAAGTGGACTGACCGCAGTGTTGATCTCGGTGGCGTTTGCCGTCGCAGCCCCGTCTCTCTGCGCGCAGCAGCCGGCCGACACGATCGCGCTCGATCCGGTCATTGTGACCGCCGAGCGCGTGGCGACCGCGCGGATTGCCAGTCCGGCGACCACGACTGTGCTCTCTGGTGAGGAACTGGCGGAGCGCGGCCTACGTCGTATGGCGGAGGCGCTCCGAACCGTGGCAGGACTGGAGATCGTCGAGACGGGCTCGGTTGGGGGCAACACCGTGCTGTTCATGCGGGGGGGAGAGAGTGACTACGTCAAAGTGCTCGTGGACGGTGTGCCCGTAAACGACCCAGGCGGCGCCATCGATCTCGCCGATCTCACGACCGACAACATAGACCGGATCGAGATCGTTCGAGGTCCGGTTAGCGTCTTGTATGGATCCGACGCTGTCTCCGGGGTGGTCCAGATCTTCACGCAAAGGGGAGACGGCGCGGTGCGCGGTGAGTTGCGAGTGCGAGCCGGCAGCCATGCGGCGCTCGAGGCCTTGGCTGGCGTGTCGGGCGGGGCAGGGGCGCTGGGGTACGCGGTGACCATGTCGCACGCCCGCACCGACGGGGTCTACGATTTCAACAATGACTATCGCAATGTCGTCTGGAGTGGCCAGGTCACCGCGGCTCCCGACCAACGGACGTCCGCCCGGCTGTCACTGCGCCATTCGGGGAGCCGGTACCACTTCCCGACCGATGGCACGGGTCTGGTGGAAGACCGCAACAGCTTTCAGCAGCGAGACCGCACCGTCGGCTCCTTCGAAGTGAGGCGGGAGATCGCGGCCGATGTCGAGGCGCGGCTCCTTCTCGGAATCCACCATGTAGACGGTGGTATCGACGATCAGCCTGACGGACCCGCCGACACCCTAGGGTTCTTCGGCTATTCCAGCGAAGTGGCGGTGTTGCGAAGGAGCGCGGAACTTGAGATTCACGCCTCTGCACCAGGTGCAACAGTCTTGACCGCTGGTGTACAGGTCGAAGACGAGGGGGAGCGGTCCGTCAGCACGTCGGTCAGCGAATTCGGCGAGGCACGGGGTTCCTCTGACGTTCACCGCCGCAACACCGGGCTCTACCTTCAACTGCACTCCGCAGGGCTGGGTCGGCTCTCTTTCACGGCGGGCGTGCGCCTCGATGACAACGAAGCGTTCGGGACATTTCTCTCCACGCGAGCCGGCGCCACCGTTCGCATTGCATCTTCGAGTCGTCTTCGTGCGTCGATTGGTCGTGCGTTCAAAGAGCCGACCTTCTTCGAGACCTTTGCGGAGAGCCCGTTCGCCCGTGGGAACCCGGATTTGCGGCCGGAGCGGTCGCTGACGTGGGAGATCGGTGTTGAGCATCGTGTGCTGGAAGACAGGGGTGCGGTTGGGGTGACCTACTTCTACCAGCGGTTTCGTGACCTGATCCAATACACGTTTGCGCCACCCAATCCCGACGATCCCAACTACTTCAATGTGGCTGCGGCAAACGCACGAGGCGTGGAGGTAGAAGCGAGGGCCACGCTGGACATCGGACTGCAGGTACAAGGTGCCTACACGTACCTCGAGACTGAAGTGATTGATGCGGGGTTCGACACGGACGCGGGGGCAGCCTTCGTCCAGGAGGCGCGTTTACTGCGCCGGCCCGCGCACGTGCTATCCGTGACTGCGGCGCAGCAATTCGGAACTCGTGCGTTCCTCTCAGCGGTCCTGCGCTACGTCGGGAGCCGTGCGGACCGTGATTTCTCTGTTGTCCCAGCGGTCCCGGTCGAGTTGACCGCATACGGCACCGTCGACGTCTCTGCCCGGGTGACCGCCTGGACGTCCAAGACAGGCTGGCGAGTGCTCGATCTCACCGCTCGAATCCGCAACCTCTTCGATGCGGACTACCGTGAAGTCTTTGGGTTCCTGACCGCGGGACGGACAGTGGTCGTGGGGGTGAGGGTGGGGCTGTGATCAGCCGAGTTGGACGACTGAGATGACTGGGACGACAAGGATGTGGAGGCTGATTGCAGTCGTCTTCGTCGTCTCAGTCGTCAGCGTCGTCGGTGTATCTTGAATCATGCCCCCCACTACAACGCCCGCAATCATCCTCCACGCGTTTCCCTACGGTGAGAGCTCCAAGATTGCCCGGTTGCTGACCAGGGATCATGGAGTGCAAAGCGTCATCGCGAAGGGGGCATCGCGTCCCAAGAGCAAGTTCGGCGCGCGCTTGCAGGTGCTCAATGAGGGAATCGCACAGCTGTATCTCAAATCGAATCGCGAGCTTCACACCCTCGCAGAGTTCGACGTGACGCACCAGCGGCAGGGCCTGCCGCACGATGTCCGGCGCTACACGGCCGCGGCCGCCTTCGCGGAAATCGTGATGCGGTGCTGTCCTGCCGAGCCCCACCCGGAAGTGTTTGACCTGGCCACGGAGGCTCTGGAGCAACTAGAGACTTGCGAAGCCAGCGCACTGAACGTCGTGGCGCTGGGAGCCATGTGGGCTGCCGTCCGAACCCTGGGATTCGCGCCAAGGAGCGATGCCTGTGCGCGCGACGGTCGGCCGCTGCCGACCGGAGCCGTGACGTTTTCCGTTGCAGAAGGAGGTTATCTCTGTCAGCGCTGCGCCAAAGGAGTCGAAGCGACACGGCTCGCGGCGGCTGACCGTGACGCGCTCGAGCACCTCATCAGCGGCGAGTTACACGCGGTGCGCCCGCTTTCGCCGAAGCACGTCGCGGCGCACAGGCGCTTGCTCGCACGATTCGTAGAGCGTCACATAGCCGAGGGAAAAGAACTCAAAGCCATGACCATGTGGCAGGAACTCACGTGACACGTCACGTCGTCGTGGGGACCGCCGGCCATGTGGATCACGGCAAGACCGCGCTGGTTAGGGCGCTCACCGGCACCGACACGGATCGGTGGGAAGAGGAGAAGCGCCGTGGCATCACGATTGACCTCGGCTTTGCACGACTTGATCTCGGCGCGGGCATCACGGCGAGCATCGTCGATGTGCCCGGCCACGAAGACTTCGTTCGCAACATGGTCGCGGGGGCAACTGGTGTCGACGTAGCGCTTCTGGTGGTCGCCGCAGATGAAGGGGTCATGCCGCAGACGGTCGAGCACTTGGCGATTCTGGACTTCTTGGGAGTCCAGGCGGGCGTCGTCGCGATCAGCAAGGCAGATCTCGCGGAGTCGGATTGGCTCGAACTCGTGGTTGCCGACGTGACGGATCGGCTCGAAGCCTCGTCCGTTGACTGGGAGCCACCAGTCTTGTTTTCCGCGGTGACCAGTGAGGGCAGCGAGGAGCTTCGCGTTGCCCTCGCTCGTGCATCGGCGCGCGCCGCCGTTCGGTCTGAACATGACCTGTTCCGTATGCCGGTAGACCGGGTGTTCAGTGCACCCGGCGCCGGTACGGTGGTGACGGGCACAACATGGAGCGGCACCGTGGCGGCGGGTGACATCATACGTGTGCTCCCCGGTGACGTCCGCGCGCGAGTGCGGAGCGTCGAGGTACACGGTGAGGCGCGACCACAGGCTGAGCCCGGTCGACGTACAGCGCTCGCGCTTCCCGGCACGGAGAAGGCGGACATCACGCGCGGGCGCGTCGTTGTAGCCGGCGAGACGTGGCGCGAGAGTCTGGCGCTCGACGTCATGTTGACACTGCTGCCTGAGGCGCGACCGATCACTCAGCGTTCTCGAGTGCGGCTGCATCTGGGGACGGCAGAGATCATGGCGCGTGTCACGCCGGCGGTCGGCGACATTGCGCCCGGATCAACGGCCGCCGCCAGACTCCGTTTGGAAAGCCCGGTCGTGGCGCGATGGGGCGATCGTGCGGTCCTCCGGTCGTACTCGCCAATGCGTACGATCGCTGGATGTGTGATCGGCGATCCTTTCCCTCCGCGAAAGCCCCGACGACCGGTGGATCTCGAGGGTCGATTGGTCGCCGATCGCGCCCAGCGCCTGCTCGCGTTCGTGGAACTGGCAGGGTGGAACGGGCTGCCGCTCAAGGACGTGGCGGTGCGGGCCGGCGTGCACGCACGGGACGTGACGAAGGCGGTGGAGCAAGCGGTCGCGCTTGGGACGCGAATCGTTGGGGACCGGCTCGTGGCGCGCGGAGTCCTCGATGCGGCCCGCGATGTCACGCTCGAGGCCGTCACGACCTATCACCAGGCGCATCCGTTGGAACCGGGCATGCCACGTGAGCTGGCGCGGGCCGCATTGCGGCGACCGGCGTATGCTGATGTCGTGCACACCGCACTCGCGGAGGAGGGAATCGTTGTGGTCGAGGGCGAGACGCTTCGCCTCGTTGAGTTCAGGCCGATACTCTCGGTGCAACACAGCAAGTGGGCGGCGGCCATGCGGCAGCTCCTCCAAGAGGCCGGCCCCCACGGTGCCACCGAACCAGAGCTTGCTGCACGTGTTGGGGTCGCGCGGGTCCGCGAGGTGGCTGAATTCATGGTGCGCAAGGGTGAATCGGTTCGCACAGGGCAGGATCGATACTTCGACGCAGTGGCGTTCCGGCAGCTTCAGACCCAGATTCTCGACTTCATGGCAGAACACGGTTTAGCCACGCCAGCTCAACTTCGTGATATTACTGGACTTACGAGGAAGTACCTCATCCCAGTTCTAGAGTGGTTGGATGCGGCCGGATTCACAGTGCGAGACGGTGATGGGCGGCGGGCGGGACCTGCAGCTGCGAAGCGTGTAGAACACCCTTGACGGGGTTCGGGATCAATCCTAGCTTCGATGCAGAGGACTGATCGGCAACCAAACCCAAGGAGTGGTACGCAAGAATCTTATACGTTTGATAGGAGTTGGACATGAAGCTAGCCTGGGCGGTGGTGGTGTCGCTCGGGCTCCTGATCGCTGTACCGGCGGTCGTAGATGCTCAGGAAAGCACCGATCCTCCGGTGCGGTCACAGGAACTACCCGAATCCGTTCAATCCGGAGACGACAATCCCGTTCTCCCTCGATTTCTCTATGTGGGAGGGGGGGAAGCAACCTGTTG
>CAJIBA010000566.1_pt1 | contig 11149 bp, 8 predicted proteins | sample 9199191 | NCBI WGS metagenome assembly CAJIBA01 (sample SAMEA7708289, study PRJEB35096) | sediment metagenome | biome: marine neritic benthic zone biome [ENVO:01000025]; feature: sediment [ENVO:00002007]; material: shallow marine sediment [ENVO:03000034] sea grass bed [ENVO_01000059] ... | reverse complement strand
TCTTACAGGCGGGGAGCCATTCGTACGCGGGGATCTGTGCGACATCATTCAACGCGCGACCGGTGATTGGGGATTGGAAGTCGTTGTGCTCACCAACGGCACGGTGTTTCAAGGATCGACAAAGGATCGCCTGACCGCTCTCGACCGCCAACGCGTCAGGCTGCAGATATCGATTGACGGCGTCCGGGCCAGGACCAATGATGCCATTCGCGGCGCTGGCACCCTGGACAAGGCCCTTCACGGGGCGCGGCTCGCTGCGGACTTGGGCTTCGACGTGTCGCTCTCGACCGTGGTGGCTCGTGAGAATCTGTCGGAGCTGAGCGCGTTGCCGGACGTCGCGCGATCGGTGGGCGCGCAGAGTTATCACCTGATGTGGGCTCATCGTCGGGGACGCGCTGCGGCGAGCCGCAATGGATTCTTCCCGGAAATCCCCCACCTGATCGCGGCGGTCGACGAAACCGTTGCGGCAGCACAGGCCGCTGGTGTCGAGCTCGACAACCTGGAAGCCATGAAACGTCGGGTGAACGGCGTGCCCGGTATCAAGTATGACTTGGGCAATGGTGGCTGGGACTCGGTTGCCGTGTATGTCGATGGCAAGGTGTACCCCACCGCCGCCCTCGTGAACGAGCCAACGCTCCTCTGCGGTGACACGACCGAAATACGCTTGGGGGACATCCTCAACATCTCACCGGTGGTCCGCCGGCTGCGCACCGCATCGGTGGCACACAAGACCGCCACCGAGCAAGACCCGTTTCGCTTCTTCACCGGTGGTGGCGACTGGGAGCACGCGTGGTGGGCGACCGGCGATCACCTGGGAACGGACCCGTACTACCCGGTCGCCCTGCACCTCGCGCAGACAGTGATGACCACACTGGGCCGAGAGAAGTCTGCTCGTCGGAACACACACTCCGGCTACACAGCACCCCTAGTGCTGCATGCCATGGGACAGGGCGCAATTGCCTGTGGATCGGCCGACGCCGCGGCCGCACAGCAGCCAGTGCTCACGCTGCACTCGAATTGCGTGCTCTCGTTTGACGTCGACAAGCCGCGCGCCAAGATGCGGGAGTTCTACGGTGCCGCTGCCGAACAGCCGCAGGCTGCGCTCTGTTGCCCGACCAAGTATGACGACTCGTCGGTAGCACACATCCCCCAAGACGTACTCGATCGCTTCTACGGCTGCGGATCGCCCGCAGCGCGCGCCAACATCCAGGAGGGGGAGACCGTGGTCGATCTGGGCTCTGGCGCGGGGATTGACGTGTTCATCGCGGCCAAGTACGTGGGGCCTACCGGCAAGGCAATCGGCGTGGACATGACCGACGGCATGCTCGACGTGGCGCGGGATAATCAGCCCAAGGTGGCCGCAACCCTCGGCTACGACGTGGTCGATTTTCGCAAAGGCTACCTGGAGAGCATTCCAGTCGAGGCCAAGTCTGTCGATGTCGTAACCTCCAACTGCGTCGTGAATCTCTCACCCGACAAGGCACGCGTGTTCGAGGAGATCTGGCGTGTGCTCAAAGATCATGGTCGGATCATGATCTCCGACATCGTAAGCGAGCGTGAGGTGCCGGCGCACCTCAAGACTAACGTGCATTTGTGGGGTGAGTGCCTCTCGGGTGCGCTGACGCAGCACGCATTTCTCGCTGAGCTCGAGCGTGCCGGGTTCTATGGACTGTCTGTGCAGAGCCGAACATACTGGAAAGACGTCGAGGGATACGCCTTTTTCTCCGTGACGGTCGAAGGTTTCAAGTACGAGAAGCAGGCGGGCTGCGTGTACGAGGGCCACCGTGCAGTGTATCTCGGTCCGGCTAAAGCATTCGTCGACGAGGAAGGGCATCTCTTTCCGCGCAACGAGCCCTACGACGTGTGCACCGACACCGTGGCCAAGCTGCGCCATGCCCCCTACGACGCGATGTTCGCGCTCCTCGAGCCTGGGGATGATGTTGCGAGCTACGCCTGCTGCGGTCCCGGCAGTGACTGCTGCTGAGACAGGGCGGCGGTAGCGCCGCTCTGTCCGCCGGTCTAGCTTTCGGCGCCATTCCACTCACAACACATCCGTCGAGGCTGACGTACCATGAAACGACTTCTCTCCGTCGCGTCGCTGCTGTTCATCGCAGCGGGTCTGAGTGCGTGTGCGCAAGGGCGCGCGCAGACCGCCCCCACTCCCCGACCATCTGGCTCACGGAACGACGACCAGAAGATCAAGCCCTACAGCGAGGTGATCACCAAGGAGGCCAAGTCTGATTCGGGTCTCTTCCTCGTACACCAGGTCGAGGACAAGTGGTATTACGAGATCCCTCGTGAGATGCTCGACCGGGAGATGTTGGTCGTGTCCCGGCGGGCCCAGACCGCGACCAACATCGGATACGGCGGCGAGAAGAACAACACGATCACCGTGCGGTGGCAGCACCACAACAACCACATCTATCTCCGATACGTCTCCTACACTAACGTGGCTGCCGACTCGCTGCCGATCTACGAGGCGGTGCGGAACGCCAACTTCGAGCCGATCATCCACGGGTTCGACATCGCCGCCTTCAACATGAACGAGATCGACTCGACCACGACGGATACCAGTGCGGTGGTGATCGAGGTGACTGACCTATTCACCACCGATGTGCCGGTGTTCGGACTCAGCCGGTTCACCCGCGAGCAGTTCAAGGTCCGCAACCTCGATCGCGACCGCACCTTCATCAACTGGGCCAGGAGCTTCCCGCGCAACATCGAGGTTCGTGCCGTCCTCACCTACAACGCGACCCAACCACCGTCCAATGCGACCACGGGCTCGATCTCCCTCGAGATGAATCACTCGATGATCCTGCTCCCGGAGCGTCCAATGCAGGCGCGACTGTGGGATGAACGGGTTGGGTTCTTCAGCGTGCAACAGAACGACTTCGGACGGAGTGAGCAAAAGGCGAAGACGAGGCGGTACATCACTCGGTGGCGGCTCGAACCGAGCGACACGGCGGCGTTTCGACGCGGCGAGCTCGTGGACCCGATCAAGCCGATTGTGTACTACATCGATCCGGCTACCCCGCTCAAGTGGCGCCCCTACCTCAAACAGGGAGTGGAAGACTGGAACGTCGCGTTTGCGGAGGCAGGCTTCAAGAATGCCATCATGGCGAAAGACCCGCCGAGTCCTGAAGAAGATCCGGAGTTCAGTCCGGAAGACGCGCGGTACTCGGTCATTCGATGGTTCCCGTCGTCTGTGCAAAATGCGTACGGCCCGCATGTCCACGATCCGCGTACTGGGGAGATCCTCGAAAGCGACATCGGGTGGTTCCACAACGTCATGAACCTCCTCAGGAACTGGTACTTCGTTCAGACCGCCCCAGCGAACCCTGAAGCGCGCAGAGTAGAGTTTGACGACGCCGTCATGGGCAAGCTCATGCGCTTCGTCGCGGCGCACGAAGTCGGACATACGCTGGGCCTGCCTCACAACATGAAGGCCAGTTCGTCGTATCCGGTGGATTCGCTGCGGTCCGCGACGTTTACGTGCGCCATGAACACGGCGCCGTCGATCATGGATTACGCGCGGTTCAACTACGTCGCACAGCCAGGCGACGATGGCGTGTGCTTCCTGCCTGGTATCGGCCTCTACGACAAGTACTCAATCATGTGGGGCTACCGCCCCGTTGTCGACGCCATGTCGTCCGACGCGGAGCGCGATTCGCTGGATCGCTGGGTCCGGGACCGTTACGACGACCCGATGTATCACTACGGCGGAGGAAGTGGCATCGACCCGACCTCGCAGACGGAAGCGCTGGGTGACGATGCGATGCGTGCCAGCGAGTACGGCATCGAGAACCTCAAACGCATCATCCCGAATCTGCTCGCTTGGTCGTATCAGGAACGTGAGGACTACGACGAATTGCGGGAGCTGTACGGCCAGGTTCTCGCGCAGTGGAATCGATACATGGGTCATGTCGCGACCGTGGTCGGTGGTGTGACCCAACTCCCCAAGACGACGGATCAGGATGGTGTCATCTACGAATTCGTCGACCGCGCCACCCAGCGTCGCGCGATGGAGTTCTTCTCCGCCCAGGCGTTCACACCACCGACGTGGATGATCGACGAAGACATCTTGCGGCGGATTGAAAACATCGGAACGGTCGAGCGCATGCGTGGCGTCCAAGTCGGTGTTCTCAATCGCGTGCTCGATCCGGGCCGCATGCAACGATTGATCGAAGGCGAGGCGCGGCTGGGTGATGGGACGTACACACTGGGCGAAATGTTGGACGACCTGCGTGGTGCCGTGTGGTCCGAGCTGCGGCGCAGCCGGGACATCAACGTGTACCGCCGGAATCTTCAGCGCGGATTCCTCGAACGCATGGACTGGTTGATGAATGAGGAACCCGGGCCGGTCCCGGCGTTTTTCCGCTCATTCGTCACAACCGTCGATGTCCCGCAATCCGACATCCGGCCGTTTGTCCGCGGACAGCTTGTGGCACTGCAGCGTGAAATCCGGAGCGCCCTGAATCGCACACTCACCCGCGCCACGCGCCTCCACCTGGAGGATGCGCAGGTGCGTATCGCGGATATCTTGGATCCGAAGGAGTAGGGCTTTCGGCCGTCAGCCGTCAGCCTGCTTCGAGTGCACGGAAGTTCCCGACACCAGGAACAGCCGAAAGCCGATGGCTGACGGCTGATAGCTACGCTCGCGCCACGTCCACCCGCGCATCGTTGTAACACGCCCCACCGCCGACGTCGCTGATCGTCGCGGCGCAGAGCGCGGTGGCCGTGCGTCCGGTGGACGTGGATCGCTGCCACGCGCCTTTCGGTATCATGACCACACCAGGTCGCAACCGATCACGTAACCGCGCGCGGCACATAACCTCGCTCAACTCGTTGAATACGCGTACGACATCCCCATCGGTCACGCCGCGTGCGGCGGCATCGTCGGGGTTCAGCTCGATGTAGAGCTCAGGGATGGCGTACTCGCCCATGGTGCTGTTCGTCGTGCGCGAGGTGGCTGGGCTGATCAACGTCAGCGGATAGTCGCTCACCTGCGGTTGGTATCGATACGGCGTGGCTCCCAGGACGTCGGGCGCCAGATGGATCTTCGCGTCCGAGGTTCGCGGAAACACCGTCTCGAACATGACCGGTGTGGGACCTGGGAAATCGTACCGCCACGACAGCGAATCAGCGTCTGCTCGGTCAATGGCGTTGCCTTGCAGGGTCATGCCACCCAGAAGCCGATCACACACCTCGGTGTCATCCCACCCAAACGCGTCGTCCTCGAACCCCATGGCGCGACCAAGCAGCCCAAAAACTTCGACATTTGACTTGGCCTCTCCAGCCGGCTCGAGCACCGGAGTGACCTTGCCAACCACGTAGTTGCCATACGACGCCCGCACGTCGGCATGCTCGAGGAACGTCGTGGCAGGCAGGATCACGTCAGCGTAGCGTGCGGAGTCCGTCAGCAGTTGGTCGAACACCACCGTGAACAAATCGTCCCGCGCGAGCCCCCGAAGGACCGCTTCCTGGTCCGGCACGGTCACCGCTGGATTGCAGTTGTAGACGAAGAGTCCCTTGATCGGCGGTTTCACATCACCATTCAGGACCTCACCCAGTTGCGTCATGTTGACGACCCGAGTGTCCCACCCGATGCGGCCTGGGATCGCATCACGCGCGACCTTCACCGCCCCGTTGTTACTCAGCGCGTACCCACCCCCGCGGACCCCGAACTTTCCCAACAGCGCGGGGAGCGCCAAGATCGCGGCTACGGCCTGACCGCCATTGCGGTTGCGTTCGACACCCCAACCGCAACGCACGACAGCGGGACTCCGGTTCGCCAGTTCCCGAGCCAGCCGCTCGATGGTCTCCGCCGGAACGCCCGATTCCTTGGCTGCACGCTCAAGCGGCCACTCCGCCGCCGCCTCGAGCAGTGTCTCCACGCCAGTGGCGTGCACCGCAAGGAACGCCTCATCGATGGCGTTCCATTGGTGCCAGCAGCGAACGAGCGCCAGGGCAACTGGCAGATCCGTTCCCGGCAGGACGGGTAGGTGAAGATCAGCTTCGCCCGCAGTCAGGTTACGCGCGGGATCGACCAGGGCCACGAATGCCCCGCGCGCCTTGGCGGCCTTGATGAACGGCATCAGATGGATGTTCGACGCCTTGGGGTTCGCACCCCACACCACAATACAGTCCGCGTACACGAAGTCGCGGAATGCCACGCCGGGCATCTTGCCGTACATCGCGAGCGACACACTTGTCGTGGGCACCGCACAGAGCGTCTTGGCAAGCCGTGACGCGCCGAGCCGGCCGAAATACAGCTCGTCCAGCGTGCCGTCGGTCACGAGACCGTTGGATCCCCCGTAGTGGTACGGCAGAATCGCCTCGGCACCCCACTCTGACGCAATACGACGGAACCGATCCGTAATCTCGTCGACCGCTTCGCCCCACGAGATCTGCGCGAACGTGCCAGCACCTTTGGAACCGGTCCGACGGAGGGGAGACGTGAGACGGTGGTCGCCGTGCTGGCGGCGCGCGAAGCCTCTCACCTTGGAACAGATGAACCCGGCGGTGACCGGATCGTCGTGACTTCCTTCAATCTGCGTGACTCGCCCATCCGACACGGTTACCTCGAGGAGGCAGGCGTCGGGACAGTCGAGAGGACAGGTGGTGGGGTGGGTGTGGGTTGGCATCGAGGGAAAGCTAGCTCATCGCCCAACATCGCCCTCCCAGTCGCCTAACATCGCCCGTCGCGGGGGCGATGAAAGGCGATGATGGCGATGACAGGCGATTGGGTCGTCTGTCTACTGCTGCATTCGCTCCCCCGTCGCCTCCCCGGACTGGAACCCAAGCGTCCACGATCCCGTGTAGCGGTCACCCACGAAGTTCATCTCGAAAATGAGGTCCTCGCCGCCTGCGTCGGCGAAGACGGTCACCTTCTGACCCTCCACCGTCACGGCATAGATCTCCACCGGTGGTGGGCCACCCGCCTGGGGCTCGACCATGCCGGTATAGCTATCCGGCGTGCCCCGAATGACGATGCGACCGTCCATTGTCTGGCCCTCGTAGAGGGTAGTGAAGCTGAAAGTTCCGACGGGATCGAACGGCGCCGGCGTCGGGGCGGCTGCCATGGTGCCGCCTCCGCTGGTCGAACAGGCGGCAAGCGTCAACGCGCTCAAGGACGCGATAAAGACGGACGCACGTTTCATGAAGATGGTCTCCGGTTGAGAGAGTCAAGTCACCATAGCATCAAGACGCGTTGGCGACCAGCGTGGCCGCCAACGCGCTGCTGTACTCACTTCGTGCAGTTCTCGAATCAGAACTTCTTCTGGAGATCGCGTCTGATGTTCACGCGGATCTCGTTGCGGATCTCGTCGCGCAACCGGTGGATCTCTTTCCTGACCTCCGTGCACGCTCCGGTGTCGCCCTTCGCCATATGTTGGCATGGCAGGTCATCACCGTCCAAGTAGAGTGCCAGGTCCTCGCTCAACCCTTCCAACGCTACGGATCCGAACCGCACCAGCTGGGCCGTGTCCGTCACGCACTCGAGGGCGTGCTTGAAGCCGAAGGGGCCGTCCTCGCCGAGTGCGTCCGGATCCAGATGGAGCGCGCACCCGGACAATTCATCGGCCACGTGATCGCCGCTCGAGGTGATCATGATGCGGAGGCTGTCCACCGTGGCTGGCTGGTGCCGCTGAATCACAACGGCATCGAGCTTACCGACCCGGTGTCCGTCCACGTACGCCGGCAGGAAGGAGAGTTCCATCGTGACGGGATTGGGACTGTGTTCCAGGCTGTCTGCCCAGGCCTCGACCTGAGCCTTGAGCTGAGAGGCGTTACGGACACCCCACACCACCCCGAGCCCGATCACGACGACCAACGGCGCCCCGACAGCCACCAAGATTCTTCGAAAAGTGGACATACCATCGTCTCCAGATGAGCCTCTGTGATGGTTTCCCCTACGGGGCCGGATCGGACCGGGTTTCAGGGAGCCACACGCCATCGCTTGGCTTCCCCGACCCAGCCGCGCCGCTACATTCCCGTTCTCACCCCACCCGCGAACCCGCTGGACCCTGAGGAGGCCCCAGAAAATGAGCTTTTGCCGGCAGCAACTGACTCGGCTTGGGCCGCTATGGGACACGATGCTGAACCATCGCTTCCTCAAGGAGACCCGTGACGGCACGATACCCGACGAGCGCTTCGCCGTATGGATGCGACAGGACTACCTGTTTGTCGAGGCTGCCATCCCGTTCATCGCCGCCCTCATCCCTCGGGCACCACGGGATCATTGGGAGCCGCTGGCTGGCGTGATCACCGCCCTGGAAAAGGAGCTCCGGCTGTTCGAAGAGCGGGCGCAGGCCGTCGGAATCAACCTCAAGGCGGCACCGCCGGCGTTTACCAACCACGCCTACATCCAGTTCCTCCTGGCTAGCGCCTATCGTGCTTCCTATGCCGAGGCCTACACGGTGCTCTACACGGCCGAGAAGGCGTATCACGACTCTTGGAAGGTGGTCGAGGCTGGTATCTCGCGTGACTCGAAGTGGTATCCGTTTGTCGAGAACTGGGCCGGTGAAGCGTTTGCACAGTACGTGGCCTATCTCGAGACCGAACTGGACGAGCTCGCGGCGGCCGTTGGGCCGGATGAGTGCGCACGGATGGCCGAGTACTTCGAGCTCACCACGAAGTACGAGATTGCGTTCTGGGAGATGGCGGCGACGGGGGAAGAGTGGCCGGGGATGGGTACGGGATATACGGGATAAGGGATACGGGATACGGGATACGGGAGAACAGGCATGGAACTCTCGCAGGAGTGTTACAGAACGGCTCGGCCGATTTGGGACGCACAGTTGGAGCATCCGTTTGTCGTGGGGCTCGGCAACGGGTCGCTGGATGTCGACGTGTTCAAGCGCTGGGTCGTGCAGGATTACCTCTATCTCAAGGAGTTTGCACGGGTGTTTGCGTGGGCGGTTACCAAGGTCGATGGACTGGAGGTGATGGGATGGTACGCGAAAGTCCTGGACCTCACACTCAACACCGAGATGGCGTTGCACCGTACCTACGCGGAGCGGTTTGAGATCTCTACCGCGGAACTCGAGGCAGCAGAGATGTGGCCTACGACCCGAGCGTACACGGACTTCCTCGTCCGTGTCTCCGCCGACGGCGACATGGCGGATCTGCTTGCGGCATTGCTGCCGTGCGCGTGGGGCTACGTCGACATCGCTCAGCATCTCGCGCAGCAGCACCCACCCGACGACCAGCGCTACGTCGACTGGATCACGCAATACGCGTCGCAGGAGTTCGCGGATGCGGCCGATTGGCTCAAGGGCGAGCTCGACCGGGCGGCCAAGAACGCCTCCGCGGAAAAGCAGCGGCGATTGGTGGATCTCTTCGTGCTCTCCAGTCGCTACGAATGGCAGTTCTGGGAGATGTGCTGGCACGGAGAGGCCTGGCACCCGTAGGACGCGCGCCGATACCGCCACGACCCTGGTCGCCTCTCGAAGCGGCCCCTATGTTGGCATTTGGCCTTCCAACCAGGAGACACCATGGAACGCCGTAGCTTTCTCCGTTCCGGCCTATCGGCGGGAATGCTCGGGATTGGTGGTCTTGCCATCGCACCGCACCGTGCGTCAGGCGCCCCAGCTCACTCCGACGATCTCATCCGACTGAGCTCCAACGAGAACCCACTCGGCATCGCGCCGGCGGCGCGGCAGGCAATCGTACGTGGCATCGCGGACGCGAACCGCTACCCGCGACTCCGCGCCGAGCTGACAAAGGCGCTCGGGGAAAAACACGGCGTGCGATCCGAGAACGTGATCCTCGGCGCAGGGTCAACCGAAGTGCTCAAGATGGCTGTACAGGCATTTGCCACCCCTGCCGGACACCTCATCGTCGCCAATCCCACGTACGAGGATGCGGGGTTCTACGCAGAGCCGCTCGATCTGGAGATCCACAAGGTCCCGCTGCAGCCCGACATGCGCCACAACCTGGCGACGATGCAACGGATTGCGACGGCGGCAGCTGGCCCCGTGTGCGTCTACATCTGTAATCCCAACAATCCCACTGGGACGCTCACATCGAGTGCGGCTGTCGATGCGATGATCGCTGGCGCACCAGACAACGTGCGCTTTCTGGTCGACGAAGCCTACTTCGACTATGTGCGCGACGATGACTACTGGTCGGCCGTCAAGTGGATCGCCGACAACCCCAACGTGCTCGTCGTCCGGACATTCTCTAAGGTGTACGGCATGGCTGGCATTCGCCTCGGGTACGGCCTCGCGCATCCCGACACCGCGGCCAAGCTCCGAAGACTGAACGTGCGGAACAACGCAAACCACTTTGCGCTCGTGGCGGGGTTGGCAAGTCTCGGCGAGCACGATTTCGTGGCGCGCAGTCTTGACGTCAACAGGCGCGGGAAGGAGATCTTGTACGGCTGTCTGCGGGACCTCGGGCTCGACTACTTCCCGTCGCACACCAACTTCGTGATGCACCGCATCGCGGGCGACCTGCGGACCTACATCGTGCGTATGCGCGAACGGGGGTTTCGCGTCGGACGTCCCTTCCCCCCGATGTCCACACACAGCCGGCTCTCCATCGGGCTACCCGAAGAGATGGAGCGTTTTGTGGAGATGCTACGAACGTTTCGCCGGGAGGGCCTCGTCTAGTCGACCAGGAGTTGCACTACCGCACGCTCGCGGTGCTCGAAGATCGCGGCGAGCTGCCGGCCCACGAACACCCCGTGCGCCAGCCGACCTAGCGGTCCGAACGGCAACGCATACGTCACACAATCGGTGATCACCGTTCCTCCTTCAACCGCGCGGAACTCGTGCAGGTGATGCCACCGGCGGTACGGCCCACGCACCTGCTCATCGACGAACCGGCGCGGTGGGTCCCACGTGGAGATGATCGACGTCCACCGCTGGGGGAATCCCAGGGGGCGAATCCGGTAATCGATGCGCAGCCCCTCGCGCATGACGAACTCGCCCTTGTTCAGCATGCGAAAGCTCAGCCATGACGGCGTGATGCGACCCAGGTTCCGGGGGTCGGAGAAGAACTCGAACACCTTGTGCGACGGGACGGACACCACCTGCTCTCGGTGCAACCGATATCCATGTGCCATGGTGAGTGATTCTAGTCACAGCGGGGTGTCCGGTTTGGAGGACGAAACGCGGGGACGGCTTTCGTCCCAAGTCGTTGAATG
>CAJIBA010000490.1_pt1 | contig 11269 bp, 8 predicted proteins | sample 9199191 | NCBI WGS metagenome assembly CAJIBA01 (sample SAMEA7708289, study PRJEB35096) | sediment metagenome | biome: marine neritic benthic zone biome [ENVO:01000025]; feature: sediment [ENVO:00002007]; material: shallow marine sediment [ENVO:03000034] sea grass bed [ENVO_01000059] ... | reverse complement strand
TCCTCCGGCAGATGGACTGCCGCACCATCCCGGGCCAGGGCCTCCGCGTTTCGGGTCTGGTGCGCCCCAGCTGCCGTCGGGAGGGGGATGAGAATGGCGGGCAGCCCCCATGCGCAGAGCTCCGCCGTTGTCATGGCCCCGGCTCGGGCGACGACCACATCGGCCGCTGCGTATGCGTCGGACACGGGATCCCAGAACCCACGCACGACCCTCTGCCCGTCGCTGGCATAGCCTGCGAGCCGATCCGCATGTGACCGGCCTGTACTCCATAGGAGGCTCACATTGCCGAGGTGGCCTCCGTCGATGGCCGCTGACACCGTGGCGTTGATGCTTCGCGCACCTTGGCTGCCACCCATCACGAACGCCGCCGCTACGTCGGCAGGCAGTCCTAACCGTTCCTTCGCTCGGGCCTTTTCGGGGAGCGGCTCGGGCGGCGGCGCTATCGGATTGCCGTATTGACACAGTTCGGTACCCGCCCCGGGACGCACGTGGACTCGCGCTTCAGGGAACCCCAGATAGATCTGTCGGGCGCGCCGCGCCAGCCGCCTGGTAGTGATCCCGGGGTAGGCGTTCTGCTCCTGCAGGACCAACGGAATGCCCCGCCTGGCAGCCTGATACAGGATCGGCCCCGCCGCATACCCACCGGTGCCAATGGCCAGTACCGGCCGCTCGTCGTTCAGCACCTTCGCCCCAGCTCGCAAGATCCTGCCTAAGACCAACGGCCATTTGATGTTGCGCCACCACTGCCGACGGTGGATCGGTTCCACCGGCAGCAGATGAAACCGGTAGGGTTTCGAGGGCAGCACGTGTGCCTCGACGCCGCGCGTTGCCCCCACGAGCACCGGTTCGACGTCGGGGTCAACTTGCTGGAGCGCCTCAGCGAGAGCCAGGGCCGGCATGAGGTGCCCTCCGGTTCCTCCACCCGCAAGGAGAACGCGAGTCATCAGGTCTTCGCGGGCACTTCTCGGCAGCGGGCCACGCTCATGATGAGCCCGGTCGCCACAAACGAGACGAGGAGGCCCGAACGACCGTACGAGATGAACGGGAGCGAGACACCAGTCGTCGGCACGACAGACAGGGTGACGCCGATATGCAGCACTGCCGCCAAACCGATCATCGTCGTGAGCCCGACGACAAGTAGGAGGCCAAAGCTATCGGGCGCTCGTCGCGCGATGCGAAAACCCATGGCCACGTAGAGCCCAAACAGCCCCACGACCACCAGCACGCCGATGAATCCCCACTCCTCGCCAATCGTGCTGAAGATGAAATCAGAATACGCGTATTGCAGGTAGCCCAACTTCTGCAATCCCTCGCCAAATCCGACACCGAGGAGCTTGCCAGACCCGATGCCGGTGAGCGACTCCCTGATCTGCCAATTCGCATCGGCCGCGTCCCCTCCCGCGCTCAGAAAGCTCACCATGCGGGCGAGCCGGTACTGCACGGAGACGATTTCGTGCCACATGATCGGGATGGCGAGCACAGCCAGCAGCAGAAAATGTCCAATGCGCGCTCCCGCCGTGAACATGACGGTGCCCGCCAGGAGCAGCACCACTGCGCCGGTAGAGAGATCGGGCTGGAGGACGATCAAGCCGATGATCGGCAGCACGATCACGACGACCGGGATCACGCCGCGTTTGAACTCCCGCACCAGCGTGTCCTTCTTGGCCGCCAACATCGCGGTCCAGATCACGACCGCAAATTTCGCAAACTCGGACGGCTGGATACTGAAAGAACCGATGCGAATCCAACGTCGCGCACCGTTGAGCTCCGGCGCGATGGCGCTCGCAAACGGAAGCAGGGGGACAAGGAGTAGGATCGCTGTGATTCCGAGCAGTGGCCACGCAAACGGTTGCCATCGCCGATAGTCCAGTCGCGCCACGACGAACAGCGCTATCAGCCCGACGGCCACACCAAGTAACTGGCGCAGCGCATACGCGCTGCCCGCCAAGCCTCGTTGCACCGCCACGATGCTGGTCGCTCCATAGACGGCCGCCACGCCGAAGACCGCGAGCGTGGCTGCGAGGATACCGAGCAAACGGCTCTCCCACAGGCCTTGGCCCTCGGGAGCCCGTCTCAGAGGTCGTGCACGAGCTCGCGGAATCGGTTCCCTCGCTCCTCGAAGTTGTCGAACTGGTCGAAACTGGCACACGCCGGCGACAGCAGCACCACGTCGCCAGGCGCCGCACGTGTCTCAGCGCGAAGCACCGCGTCGTCGAACTGCCCCACGCGTTCGATGCTCGTCGCGCCGCCAAGCGCCTCTTCGATTGCCTCGGCCGCCTCGCCGTACGCGATGACGGCTCTACAACCACTGCCGAGCGGGTCTTCGAGCGTTCGGAAGTCTTCGCCTTTCGGCCACCCGCCCAAGATAAGGACGTACGGCCCGGTCATGGACCGGAGCGCCACCGCCGCCGCCGCCACGTTGGTCGCCTTGGAATCGTTGATCCACTCGATGTCCCGCACACGGCCGACACGCTCGAGTCGATGCGCCGGCGCTGCGAAGGTGCGCAGTCCCCGTGCTATGTCCGCTGGCTCGACCCCAGCGGCAGCGGCCACGAGGGCGCCGGCCAACGCGTTGGCCACGTTGTGATCTCCCAGGAGTGGTAGCTCGGACCGGTTCAGCAGCGCCACACCGCCGAGCATCAAGTGACCACCTTCACGATCGAACCACGCGTCACGGGAATGGTGCAGACTCCACTCACGTCGGTGTCCCGGAGCGTCCGCCGCCAACGAGAGCACCGCCGAATCGTCTCCGTTCAACACCCAGGTTGACGAAGACGCAGCATTGCGGAACAGCAGCTTCTTGTCGCCATAGTACGCCTCGAGGTTGGCATACCGGTCCAAGTGATCGGGGGCCAAGTTGGTCACCACACCAATCAGCGGTGCGAGATGCGGCGCGTCGTGCAACTGGAACGAAGAGACTTCGACGACGATCCAATCGGGGCGTGCCGCGTCGGCGGCCAGATCGGTGAGCGGCCGCCCGATGTTCCCGACTGCTGCCGCCCGGAGTCCAGCGGTACCCAGCACATGGGCGATGAGCGCCGTCGTGGTCGTCTTGCCGTTCGTGCCGGTCACCGCGATGAAGTACGACTGATCGAACGCGCGCACGCCGAGATCGATTTCAGCGACGATCTCCACGCCGGCGGCTCTCGCGGCGGCGACTGGCGGAGCGTCGGGCGGGACTCCCGGAGACACTACGACCGCCGTGGCGGCCGCAATGCGAGGAAGATCGTGTCTACCCACTTCCGCCTCTGCTCCGTCGGTTCGCAGCGCAGTGGCCGCCCGGTGCAGTGCTGCGGCTGACGACTGATCCGACGCGTACACCTGAACGCCGTGGCGCACGAGCCACCGCGTCGCGGCCATGCCACTTTTCCCAAGCCCGACGACGGCGACTTCGCCTCGGCGCCAGGCTTCCGGAATCATCGGATTTTCAGTGTGGAGAGCGCAAATAGCGCACAAAGAATGCCAATGATGTAGAATCGAGTCACCACCTTGGACTCGGCCCAGCCGAGCTTCTCGAAATGGTGGTGCAGCGGCGCCATCCGAAACACGCGATGCTGGTCCGCGTAGTCTCGGCCATGGCGCCGCTTCCTCCAACGGTACACGCCCGTCTGCAAGATCACCGACGCGGTCTCTGCGGCAAACACCCCCCCGACCAACAGCAGCAGGAACTCCGACTTGAGGAGGATCGCGATCGTCCCGAACGCGCCACCAATGGCAAGGCTCCCCGTATCGCCCATGAACACCTGCGCCGGGTGCGAATTGAACCAGAGGAAGCCCAGCGCCGCTCCCATGAGACTCGCACAAAAAATGGTGAGCTCTCCGGCGCCTGGCAGGTAGTAGACGAACAGGTACTCGGCCGTGTCGGTGCGGCCGAACACGTATGCGAAGATCGCAAACGACACCGCCGCGATCGCCGTGAGACCAGTGGCCAGTCCATCGAGTCCGTCCGTCAGGTTCACTCCGTTGCTGGTGCCCGTCACGACGAACGTCACGAAGGCGACATACAAGATCGGAGGGAGCGGCACGAGCACGTATTTGAAGAAGGGCACCGTCGTCGTATTGGCTGGGACGTCACCCCACACGGACCCAACCAGGAGGTACGTCCCGAGCACGATGCCAAAACTCACCTGGCCGATCAGCTTGTAGCGCGCCACTAAGCCGCGGGCCTTGCCCTCGATGAATTTGAGATAGTCGTCGACGAAGCCAATACACCCCATCCACAGGGTGGCAACAATGGCGACGAGCACGAACTGATTGTCGAGCCGCGCCCAGAGGAGGGCCGGCAGCAGCGTGCTGATCAAGAGAATCAGGCCGCCCATGGTGGGCGTGCCTCTCTTGCCCTGATGTGATGCGGGCCCTTCCGCCCGAATGACCTGCCCCACGTTTCTGGCCTTGAGTCGGCGGATGATCGGCGGGCCGACAAAGAACGCCAACGCAATCGCCGTAACGGCCGCGCCCGCGGCGCGGAACGAGATGTAGCTGAACAGATTGAAGATCTGGAAATCCTGGGCCAGCGGCGCGAAGAAATGGTAGAGCACTAAGCGTCACCACTGGGCAAGAGGTACGGAATCACCTGCTCGAGGCGCACGCCACGCGAGGCCTTGAGCAGCACGAACTCGCGCCCGGTCAGCCGACCGGCGAGGCGCTCACCCAAAGTGGGGACATCGTCCGCTGTGAGCAACCGATCGCCGAGCGCAGCCGCCGCCGACTCGAAGGCCGCCACGAACTCTCCTGTCACTGCGACCAGCGTGGGCTGGGCGGCCAGGACGTGGGCTGCGACGGACGCGTGGAGCTCCGCGCTTCGAGGCCCCAGTTCCAGCATGGTCCCAAGCACGATGGCGAGCGGGCGGTTCCCCCGCATCGCGTGCGCGGTCTCGAGCGACATCTCGACGGAAAGCGGATTCGCATTGTACGCGTCGTGCAACACGACGAGGTCGTCGTGGTGCAGGACCTCACACCGTCCGGGTGGCAGCACCACCGTGGAGAGCGCGCGCGCCGCGGTCGCCAGCGGGATCTCGAGCTCGCGTGCCGTCGCGAGTGCGAGCATGGCATTGTCGATCTGATGCCGTCCCACGACCGGAAGGCGAAACTCCACGCCATCCATGCTGAGCACTGGGCGACCTTCGGAATCAAGCGTCCACGTGCGGGGCCGAACGTCGGCGTCCTCATCGGTGCCGGCCACCACTACCCGCCGGGCCATCCTACGTGCCTGTGCTGCCAGGGCTGGCGGTCTCACTCCCACGATGGCAGACGAGACACCTCGCACCATTGCCAGCTTTTCCTGCAACACGTCGGCTTCCGATCCGAACCCTTCCAGGTGCCCGGCGGAGACGTTGGTGACGATGGCGATCGACGGTTCGATGACCGAGTGCAGTGCGGCAATCTCACCCGGGATGCTCGCGCCCGCCTCGACGACCAGCGCCTCAGTTCCGGGGGGAGCGCTCAACAGCGTGAGCGGTACCCCAATCCGATTGTTGTAGTTCGCCTGCGTGGCGTGCACGTGGTAACGAGTGCCGAGCACGGCGGCCAGCATTTGCTTCGTTGCCGTCTTGCCGTTCGTGCCGGTGACGGCAACGACCGGTCCATTGATCGCTCGCCGGCTCTCACGTCCTAGGTCTCCCAACGCCACGAGCGTGTCGTGGACGCGAAACGCCACCATGCCGGTCGGCACATCCGCTCCCTCACGCACGACCGCGCCCCGAGCCCCACGCGCCAGGGCTGCCGACAAGAACTCATGGCCGTCGAACCGCTCACCGACCAGTGCGACGAACAGCGCACCCGGTTCGAGCGCACGGGTGTCCGTGGCGATCGCGGTAAACGCGCACGGCGCGACGGGGGCGCTCTCGAGCACCTGCGATACCCGCTCACTACTCCAGCGGATCACGTCACGTCGTTCCAGTCACGATGTCTCGGACGATGGCCCGCTCATCGAACGGAACCAGGGCCGTTCCAACCGCTTGATAGGTCTCGTGCCCCTTCCCCGCCAGCAATAGCACGTCTCCCGGCTCGAGCATCACGATCGCACGCCGAATCGCCTCGTGTCGGTCCGCAATGCGCATATGGGATGCCCCTACCATTCCCTGCTCGATGTCGTCGAGGATGCGTGCCGGGTCTTCCGTCCGCGGGTTATCGCTGGTCACGATGACCACGTCAGCGCCACGCAGGACCGCCTGACCCATGAGCGGTCGCTTGCTTCGGTCCCGATCTCCGCCAGCACCGAACAGCACGACCAGTCGCCCGGCCGTCAAGGGCCGAAGCGCCGCGAGGGCCCGCTCGAGCGCGTCCGGCGTGTGCGCGAAGTCGCGGAGAATCGAGGCGTCGGCACTCGCCAGGAGTTCCATGCGACCAGGGATCTGCGGTACCGTGGCGAGCGCCCCTGCGATTTCGGTTGCGGGCATCCCCAGTCCCCAGGCGGCTGCCGATGCAGCGAGGGCGTTGTGCACATTGAACGCTCCAAGTAGCGGCCAGCGCGCGTCGATCTCTTCTCCGTGGAACACGAGCGTCGCTGCCGCGCCGTCCGGCCCGAGCGTCACCGCGCGAGCTCCCACATCGGGATGACCGGAGCGTCCATAGCCGATTCGGCGCACGCCGGTCCGCTGCGCCAGCGATTGCCACGCAGGGTCGTCCACATTTACGATTTCGACGGCGTCAGAACCCAGGAAATCCGACAGTCGTGCCTTCGCATTGCGGTAGGCGTCGAGGTCGGGATGATAGTCGAGATGCTCGTGGGTCAGGTTGGTATACACGGCGGCGCGAAGACGAACCGTCTCGAGCCGTCGCTGGTCCAGCGCATGCGACGACGCCTCCATGATGACCGTCTGGACGCCGCGGTCGCGCAGTACCGCGAACACCCCCTGAAGCTCGACCACGCCCGGTGTGGTGAGGCTCCCATACCCCTCAACCGGGGCACCTAGACCATCGAACGCGCCGAGAGTACCGATCGAGCCCACGTCTCGGTCACCATTCAGCAGGTGGCGGAGCACGGCCACCGTGGTGCTCTTTCCATTCGTTCCCGTGACGCCGACGACCCGGAGTCCGTCGGTGGGTGCGCCGAACCACTCGCGCGCCACTATGGCCGTTGCGACCCGGCTGTCGCGCACCGTCACCTGCGGGATCGGCACATCGACGGCTCGCACCACGAGGGCCGCCACCGCTCCACGGGCCGCCGCGTCGCTGACAAACCGATGCCCGTCCTGCACCGTGCCTTCTACGGCACAGAACAACCCGCCGGCCAAGATGCGTCGTGAGTCGTCGGTCACACCGGTGATTTGCAGGTCCACGTCTGGCGCGGACACAAGCTGTCCTGTCTGGCGGAGCGCCTCGAGGAGCGTGCGGAGCGACCTCAATCTTCCGATCCGCGTGCAGTGATCGTCACGAGGGCGCCGCGCTCAATCCGCGCGCCGGCGGCGGGTTCCGATGAGTGCACCTCACCCCAGCCACGCACCCGGACTCGGAGGCCTGCTTGGTGGAGCCGATGCGCGGCATCGCGTAGGGAGAGCCCCGTGACGTCTGGCACCACCCGGGTAATCGCAGAGTCGGCTTCCCGAATGAGTGGCCACGCTGACACCCACGGCGTTGGATTGTCCAGCGCAGCGCGCTCGGGATCGGACGCGACACTGGATTGGCTGAGGCGTGCGCGATCGAGCACGCCTGCCCGAGCCGCCAGCAGTTCCTGGAGCACGCGACGCGTCACGGGAGCCGCCGTAAGCGTGGCATACCCCTCCCTGGGGTCGTCCAACTTCACAACCATGACGAGTTGGGGGTCCTCCGCCGGGAACATCGATGCGAACGTGGCCGTGTAGGACCCCTGGACGTAGCCCCCGGGTCCAGCTCGGAGGGCCGTCCCGGTCTTGCCGGCAACCTCGTAGCTGGTGAGCGCCGCCGTGGCGCCCGTCCCGCCTTCGTACACGACGCCGCGCAACATGCCGCGCAGTTCGGCGGCCACAGTGCTCGCCACGACGCGTCGTACCGGCTGGGGGTGGTGCCGGTAGGCGGTCTTGCCGTTCGGGGATCGCACTTCACGGACGAGGGAGGGCTGCATCATCAACCCATCGTTGGCGATCGCCGCATACGCCTGCGCCAGTTGCAGCGCTGAAACGGAGATCTCGTACCCCATGGCCACACTTGCCGCACTGGTACCGCTCCACTGCTGCGGTCGCCGCAGCCGTCCGGTCGCCTCGGCAGGGAGCTCCAAGCCGGTCGGCGTGCCGAGGCCAAACCGTCGGAGCATCTGATACTGCTCATCGCGCGCGAGACTCAGTGAAAACTTGACGATACCGATGTTGCTGGAGCGCCGAATCACGTCCCGCAACGTGAGCCAACCCTCTGGGTGCTCGTCGGTGATCACACGCCCATTGAGATGGAACGTGCCGCGTTCCGCCCACACACTGTCCTCCGGGCGGGCGACGCCCTCCGTGAGGAGGGCCGCGGCAGCGAACAGTTTTGCCGTCGAGCCCGGCTCGAACGCGCCCGTCCACGCCCCATTGCTCGATGAGCCCTGCGACGCAAGAGCCAGAATCTCACCCGTGCCCGGGTCGAGTGCGACGACGTCACCCCCCTCGGCGCCGTGCGCGGTAAGCGCGTCGGCCAGCGCCTGCTCAACGATCTCCTGCAGATCAGCATCGAGCGTCAGATACACATCGTGTCCAGGCACAGGGAACGCCCCGAGGCGAGCCGGTGACTCGTACTCCCTGCTGTGGCGGTCCTTGAGCACGACCGACGTCCCGGGCGTTCCCGTCAGGAGGGAATCGAGCACGCGCTCGATTCCACTGGCTGGGCGTCCGTCGCCCCCAGGTCGCCCGATGATCGTTCGCGCGAGATTCGGATGCGGTTGAAAGCGATTGAGATTGCGGGTGAGGTGCACGCCCCGCATGGTGCGCAGTGGTTGCACTTGCAGCGACGTGAACGGCCCACCGAAGTAGCCGTACTGCTTTCGAAGTTCTCGGAGCACGACTCTCAGGGACAACCCCAGGTGTTCGGCAATACGCTCGGCATCCGTGTCAGGATCCGCCAGCTCGTTGCGGGTTACGTCGACGTGGAACGTCTCCTGGGTTAACGCGAGCGCCGTGCCTTTGCGATCGTAGATCGTTCCGCGCCGTGCAAGATCCGTCCGTCGCTCCGTCCTGCTCTTCGCGGCCGCGGCGGCGTGCCGCGCCCCCTCGACCAGCTGCACCTGTGCCGCCCGGCCGACGAGCGCCAGCCCGACAAGCGCGAACGCCACCTGCACCAGCTGCAGCCGCGCGATCGGACGGGCCATCGCTAGGGTTGCCTCGGGCTCGAACGCTCGACGATCACGACTTCACTGTCGGCCGGGACACGCAGACCCAGCGACTCAGCTCGTGGCGTGAGCACGGCGCGGCTCTGGGCGGCCCGAATGCGGCGCATGAGCTGGGCCTTCTGCGCCTCGACCACGGACCGCTCATTGCGGCGATCCTCCAGGGCGCCAGCTGTCACGTGCGCCGACGTTTGCCGTGCGGTCACCCACACCAACACGGCAAGCACAAAGAGCAGCCACAGGCCCACCCAGAATCGGCCTTTAGGCGTCGCTGCCACAGAGAAACCCGCGGAGCTTGGCGCTCCGTGCGCGTGGATTCATGGCGATCTCCTCATCCGTCGGCACCGTAGGTCGCCGCGGATCCAGGCGTCCCAGTGAGCGCCCGCGGCAGGTACAGATCGGCGACCCTGGCGGACACACGCAGCTGCGCGCCCACTCCTTGAAGGTGTGCTTGACGATGCGATCCTCGCCTGAATGATAGCTGATAACGACCAGTCGACCGCCGGGTCCCAGGGCTTCGCGGACCGCGGGGAGTGCCTTCCGAAGCTGCCCAGGCTCGTCATTCACTGCCATGCGCACGGCCTGGAACAGGCGTGCAAAGTCGGATGGTCCGCTGCGTGGCCCGAGCACCGACCGAATGGCGTTGACGAGGTCGTCGCTCGTCGTCAACGGCTGATGGGCCCGACGCTTAACGATCGCGGCGGCGAGTCGAAAAGCATTGCGTTCATCGGCAAAATCGCGGAAGAGCGCCACGAGATCAGGTCGCGGCAACCGGTTGAGCAGCTCTGCTGCGGAGGGACCGTCTGGGTCCATGCGCATGTCGAGCGCGACGCCCGGACGAAACGAGAAACCGCGCTCGTCGTCGTCGAGGTGGCGAGACGACACGCCGAGATCGAAGAGCGCGAAATCGGGCTGAAACTCCCGAATCGTCGCCAGGGTGAGGTCGTCCCCGAACCGACCGCACCAGAAGTGCAGTCCTTCCGTCCCGCACCGGTCCTTGGCGCGGCGGATGGCATCGGCATCGCGATCGATGGCCAGCACCTCTGCACCAAGCGCTCGCAACCGGGCTGTGTGTCCCCCGTCTCCGGTCGTGGCATCGACCGCACGCCTGCTCGCGGCGGCCAGCCGCGTGACCTCATCGGCCAGGACGGGCAAATGAACCGCGTTCACAGCGGGCGACCCTGGAAAAGACGCCGGCCCCGCGCGGTGGGCGCGGGGCCGGTCGGATGACAGTTCATCATGAGTCAAGCGGGGCTGACGGGACTTGAACCCGCGGCCTCCGGTGTGACAGACCGGCACTCTAACCAACTGAGCTACAGCCCCCTGAACCGCAGCCGAGAAGTATAGCGCAGCGGGGGCTCCCACATCAAGGGTGAATCACCCCGACGGGGTGGTGCACTCCCATGCCGCACGGAATTGCGGGATGACGCTCTCGAAATTCTCGTATTGCGGCATCAGTTGCTCAACCGCTCGCTCGGAGACGCTCCGGCCTGCCTCGAGCGCCTGCTTCCCTCGCAACACTTGCATCTCGTACGCATCCACCGCCTCGCACGACTCCGCTGCTTGCGTCTCGGCGAAAAGCTCGCTGAGGTAGAAGACGCTACTGAAGCCAAGGAAGAAGTTCGCCACCGGAACGAGCCGGTCGTCCAGCGGAAACTCCAGTGAACGCGCGAGCCAGCCCGCCGCGAGCCGGGGATGCAGTCGAAGCGCGGCGAGTTTTTGGCCTGGTTGGTAATACAGCGCACCGACGCTGGCGAGGGTGGTCTGATCGTCCTGCGATTGCTCGGCCACGAAGGCCAGCAACTGGAAACGAGGGTCACCCCGGCGCCCCAGCAACTGGATACCCGCCAATACCAGCAGGACAAACAGACCCGGCGACAACACCACGGCATCCACCAGCGGCCGCAGCAGGCCCTCGGCCTGGAACTGCCATGGGTGGCGATCGACCAGGTGAAAGGAAAAGCCGGTCATGTCCTGCTGCCAGTTGAACACCAG
>CAJIBA010000116.1_pt1 | contig 11320 bp, 9 predicted proteins | sample 9199191 | NCBI WGS metagenome assembly CAJIBA01 (sample SAMEA7708289, study PRJEB35096) | sediment metagenome | biome: marine neritic benthic zone biome [ENVO:01000025]; feature: sediment [ENVO:00002007]; material: shallow marine sediment [ENVO:03000034] sea grass bed [ENVO_01000059] ... | reverse complement strand
TGATCCGATCGAGCCCCGCCTCGCGCAACGCCATCGCATGGCGCCCTAGCAATACCCCGTTCGTCGTGATCGCGAGGTCCCTCAGGTGCGGATTCGATCGCAACATCGCCACAAAGCGCGGCAGGTCCTGACGGAGCAACGGCTCCCCACCAGTGATCCGCACCTTACTGACGCCGACAGTGCTGAAGACATCGACCAACCGCGCCGTCTCCTCGTAGTCCAAGATCGAGGACCTGGGCAGCCAGACGTAATCCTGCTCGGGCATGCAGTAAGCGCAGCGGAGATTGCACCGATCGGTCACGGACACGCGGAGGCCCTCGAGGGACCGCTCGAGGCGATCCACGAGCGGCTGCGGAACGGTACGGTGGGGCATATAGCGGTGCATTGTAGCGGCACCAAGGGGCCCGAGCCAGGTCAGGGCCGATTTTGGAGGCCGAGAGGTCGCGTCTCGGCCGTCTTGGCGCAGTGTGCACATCTGAGGACATGATGCGAGACCCGCCACGGTGCCACTTTGGCGCAACTGTGGCAGCCGATCCCGTATACCCCTGAATTCAAAGGACTTGACAGCCCTGGGCCTCCAATGGGAACATTGGCATACTTCTCGCCTTATATTAGGCGGAGACCGGACGAGAACCCAACGGAAGGTGGACGGTGGAACACAGCACGAACGGATGCGTCGAGAGCGGCTCCTATCTGAGCGCGCAGCAACTGGGCGAGGCCGTTGAGTCCCTCGCGCCGGCCGTTGCCGCGTTGCTACAGCGGATCGCTCCGACCGAACTCGTGTCTACCGAATCCGATGGCTTGGGCCACCGCTTCGCACTTCCGCTGTCGTTTCCCGACGGTATCGGGCGAGGCACCGTTGTGGCCCGCTTGTTCCGGTACAGGGATCGCGTGCGTCTTGACGTCGAGATCTTGCACAACCGAAGGTTCGCCAAGGCAGATGGCTCGCCATCCGATCGCCGCTGTTACATGAACGACTTCGTCGCATCGACCGCCCTAGCAGCCGACGCGACCGAGTTGTCACCCGATTTCGAGCGCAGTGTCGTACGTGGCGTCCTCATGGCACGCGACGGGGTTCAGCGACACAACCGGGAGCAAGCGGCGCCCTGGAACCAGGTAGTCATCGCCGCGGCGGAGTAAGCGACCAGCGCGAACGATAACGAGCGGGCGGCCCGACCTGGGCCGCCCGCTCTCTTTGTATTCGTGCGCGGACGCTCAACGCACCGCAATAGCTGCCCACGATCCTCCGCGCGCGTCAAGTGTGTATCGCGCATCACCCACGTATACCGTTCGTCCATCGGCGCCGTCCACCGTTTCCCACACCGGAAACCGAGCCCAGCTCAAGAACTTGCGAACCTCCGGGCCACGGGTGGCAGCCGCCGCACCGTAGTCCGTCGGTGCCGTATCGTACACGCGGTCGGCAAGATCTAGACGCAAGCTCAGCCAGTACCACTGACCAACGTGGTATCGGTTCCCGACCTCCATCACGACCCGTCGTTGAAACGGATTGAGGGGAAGCGGTGCGATCATGAGCCGACTCGGCTGCGGCAATCCCGTCGCCACGACCGCCTTGGTGACGAGATTCCGCGCCGCCACATTCGAGGCCGCCATCATGGCGATGTAGACCGCCACGACTGCGAGCGCGGCTGCCGCGGGGCGCCTGCCGCTCCGGCGCGTTCGACGATCCCAGCGACGTTGCAGCATGATCCCGAGCGCTAGCACCGCCCATACCCACACGTCGACGATGAAGATCGTGTCACCAAAGAACCATGTGTTGCTGAGCGGCATGAACAGACGAATGCCGTAGGTGTTGAGTAGATCCAGCAGCGGGTGCGTCAACACGCCGAGCGACGCCAGGAGCAAGAGCTGGCTCGCGACCACCGGTCGGTCAGGGACGCGACCTCCGCGGCGTCGCACCATTCGATCCCACAGGAGCATCCCGCCCGTCAGGAGCAGCGGGAGGAGAAACCACGCTGCTACCCCGTGGGTGACACCCCGACGAAACCAGAGCGCGGTGTACGGTCCATCGATATAGGCAAGGATGTCCACGTCCGGCAGATTGGCGGCAATGAGCAAGGTGGCCATGCCAAGCGCTGTCCGCCGTTTGAGCCCGCTTTCACCGAGTGTCGCGCCCACGAGGGTATGGCACACGGGGTCCATGCTACTCCTCCCCTACCCCCCCCGCTCCTTGGGCGATGCGCGGCGATGAAGGGCGATGCGCGGCGATGGTCCACCTGCGACGGCCGATCATTCTGCCACGCTGCCGCCCTGCCGCGCTGCCCGGCACACATCGCAGGGACACAGCGCAGCGAGTGACTCATAGGTGTAGATCCCCGTGCGGTGCCCGTCGCTCCAGTCGACCCGAATGGCGTACCCACCCACCAAACCGATCGACTCTGCGCGAACGTCGGCGGGCACCGTGGCGGGATCAAGAAGAGGTCTGCCCGTCATCTCTTCCACGCACTCCGCACACGGGCATCTGAGCCGGAGATCGCGCGCGGGGTATGCCGCAACGTGGTCGGCATCCCACGTGACGACGATCTCTCGTTCGCCTCGATGGATACGCTGTGGAATGCCGGAACCGCTCACTCTACGAGTGCGGCGTCCAACTCGAAATTCACGTTCCCCTTGAGCGCTTTTGACACCGGGCAGTTCTCTTTGGCGTCCTGAGCCGCTGCCACGAAACCAGCGTTGTCGAGCCCATTCACTTTCCCACGCACCTCGAGCCGCATCGTGGTGACCCATGGTGCGCCGTCTACCATCTCCATCGTGCAGGAAGCCTGTGTCGTGATGCTCGTTGCGGGCGTTCCAGCCTTTTCCAAGCCAGCCGAGAGCGCCATGCTCAGACACGCGGCATGCGCTGCGGCGATCAACTCCTCTGGATTCGTTCCCTTTGTGCCTTCAAAGCGAGTGGCGAACGTGTAGGCACCCCTGAACGAACCCGAACCGGCCGAGAATTCGCCGTTGCCGGATCGAAGCACACCGTTCCACGTCGCGGTGGCGTTGCTTGTAACCATCAGTGATCTCCTCGAGATAATGGTGCGGTAATGTAACGGACTAGTGTGTAGGTCTCGGGTCTTGCTAGCCTTGGGTCACAGCCTCTTCTGCGGGCACGCCCTGGTCCAACTGCGTGTAGTCGAGCTCGCTGCCCTGCAGGCTGTGCGGAATCAGGTAGACGGCCATCATGACCACTGTGGCCGCGGTCACCGCGGTGCGCTGAGTCGCTTGCGCCGCTCTCCGGCTGCGCAAGACGACGAACGCCGCAATCCAGACCAACCACATGATCAACGTCTTGTTATCCGTGAGGTCGTACCCGAACGGGAACCCAGTCCACAGCGCCCCAAACGCCAGCTTCTGGACGATTGGCCCGAGTACCATGCCGCCAACGGTGAGCAGCACGAGCGTCACGACGGCGAGCCGGCGCATGCCCTGCGGATCGAACAACGCGGCCAGTCCAGTGCGGATTCCGAACAGGATACCGAAGAACATGGTGATGACATGGGGCAGGAGCAGCCACAGCGGGACGGGATCCTTGAACCGAATCACCACCGTCTGTCCCTCGCCTGGGAGCCAGGCATCACCCGATGCCGTGTGCACCACCACCGTGTATTCGAGCTTTCCGGCCGCTGGCTGACGCGGAAGACTGGCCACCAACTCGTCGCCCTCGGGCGAGAGCGGTACGGCGGTCAATGAGTCGTCAGTCTTGAAGCGCTTATAGTAGAGGGTCGCCGCCGTCTCGCCTTCCGGACGCGGGATGGCAACACGCTCGTCCTCGGTGGACACCCCGCTCCGCGTCAGCGAATAGCGGTACTCACGACCGTCGATTTCTAAGGCTCCTCCCAGGGGATAGGTGGGTCCCGTCAGCCGCTGGAAGACCGCTGAGCCCAACATCACCAACACGGCGGTAACCCACAGGAGGGCACGGACTCCGCGTCCTGGGCGCTGCGTGGATTCCGCGGCCATTTCAGTCATGGGAGCTTCCGACACAAAAGGGTTGCTGTTTTTGGCGCACGGAATCTAACAACCCCTCACTCCGTGGCGCGGGCGGGTCGTCTCGAGAAGGCGACGCCGCTCTGACGCGTCAAGCCGCTCGATGGCGTACCTGAGCGTTGTGCGCGGCAGTCGATGGCCACGCCGCTCCAAGAACCGCACCAGCCGCTCCGGCTCAGTCTTCCCTGCCTCGCGCAACAGCCATCCACAGGCCTTGTGCAGCAGGTCCTCGGGATCGTCTGCCAAACGATCCGTGAGCCCATACGCCTCCGCGAGGTATTCCCCACGTCTTGCGAAGGGCACGAGCGTCACCGCGGCCGCCCGGCGCTGCCACTGGCTCGGGCTGTGCCCCCACCTGATGATCTGTGGCAGAAGGGCCGGATGAGCCCTGAGCAGCGGGCTGGTCACCATGGCGCACAGCGCATCGACCGCGGCCCAGCTCGACACCAGGCCCTCGGTGAGCCACGCCCGGACCGACACCAGCAGCTGCGGCCGAAACGACCGACCGAAGCGCTCGAGCAAGAGGAATCCCGTCAACTTGGCCTCCAGCTCTGGGCGTCGCACCATGGCGTCACAGAATGCGACGGCATCGGCGAGACCCCACGTGTGCTTAACCGCGTCATGCATTTCGCGCGCAAGACCACGTAGGACGGGGGCCTTAACGCCGTAGAGGCACACCACGTCATCCTTCTTAAAGAAGGCACGGCCCTGCTCGGCGACGCGGGGATCTGCAAGTCGGCGCAGCCTGCCCACGGCTCGTGTTTCCATGCGGTTTGGCGAGTTCGGGTACTTCCGTTTGTGGGACATGCTGGTCTCGCTCAACCGGAGGTTTATTGTACAGGGCATTCGGTGCGGAACAAATCTCCGGCACCAGTTGTCTTAACAGTAGTCCTGAGGGTAAACGATTCCGGAGGATTCCATGCTCTTGATGCGCGGCTGTCGGCGATTCGTCGCGATCACCTTCGCGGGCGCTGCGCTGTGTGCCGCCGCCTCCCCGCTCCAGGCCCAGTATTTCGGCCAGAATAAGGTCCAATACGAGGCGTTCGACTTCGAGGTGCTCAAGACCGAGCACTTTGACATCTACTACTACCCGGAAGAACAGCCCGCTATTGAATATGCGGTGCTCATGGCGGAGCGGTGGTACGCGCGCCTGTCCCGCCTGTTGAATCACGATCTCAGCGGCCGGCAGCCGCTGATCCTCTACGCGAGCGGGCCGCACTTCCGGCAGACCAACACCCTCCAGGGAGACTTGGGCGAGGCGACTGGAGGGGTCACCGAGATCCTGAAGCGCCGCATCGTCCTACCATTTGCGGGACCATTGGCCGAAACGGACCACGTCTTGGGACACGAGCTCGTGCACGCGTTCCAGTTCGACATCACTGGCGAGGGCGGGGGCATCGCCATGGCGGGTGTGCCGAGCGTGATGCGGTTCCCGCTTTGGTTCGTGGAGGGGATGGCCGAGTATCTGTCGGTGGGTCCGCGGGACCCCCACACGGCCATGTGGATGCGGGATGCGGTCAAGCAGGGACTGCCCTCGGCCAGGAAGCTCGCTGACCCCCGCTACTTCCCGTATCGCTACGGACACTCCCTGTGGGCCTACATCGCGGGCCGCTGGGGTGACGACGCGGTGGGGCGGATTCTCAAAGCATCCAGGACCTCGGGCAGCCCGGCCACGGCCTTCGCGCGCGTGTTGCGGATCTCGCCAGACTCCGCAGTCGCCGGGTGGCACCAGGCTCTCGAGGCCGCGTACGCCCCACTCGAAGAGCAGACCGCCGTTCCAGCGGACTACGGCCGTCCGCTCATGACTCCAGATATCAGCGGGGGCCGTCTCAACATCTCTCCGGCGCTGTCGCCGGACGGGACACGACTGGTGTTCCTGTCGGAACGCGACCTGTTCTCGATCGACATGTATCTGGCCGACGTCGAAACCGGGAAGGTCATCCGTCGGATCACCAAGACGGCGGTCAACCCCCACTTTGAGAGCCTGCAGTTCATCAATTCGGCCGGAGCATGGGATAGCGATGGCAGGCGCTTCGTCTTCGGCTCCATCGTCAAAGGGCGTCCGGCACTCACGATCCTCGACATGGAGAGCGGCAAGCGCCTTCGCGAAATCCGCGTGCCTGAGGTCGGCGAGATCTACACCCCGACGTGGTCTCCCGACGGCCGGTACATCGCGTTCGCAGGTCTCGTGGGGGGGCTCTCTGACCTCTACATCTATGATCTCGAGGACGACGTCCTCAAGCGAATGACCAACGATGCGTTTGCCGAGCTCCAGCCGGCATGGTCCCCTGACGGCGCAAAGATCGCCGTGGTCACCGACCGCTTCACCATGGGGCTTTCGAGTCTCCTGTTCGGCGACTACAGCCTCGCCCTGCTCGACCCGACGACCGGGGCAATCGAGCCGGTGCTTGCGTTCAACGAGGGGAAACACATCAACCCGCAGTGGTCACCGGACGGCGAGAGCCTTTACTTCGTCTCGGACCAGAGCGGCGTCTCCAACATCTACCGCGTGCACCTCGAGACCCACGAGCTTTTCCAGGTCACGAACCTGTTCACGGGAGTCAGCGGTATCACGGGTCTCAGCCCCGCGCTTTCTGTCGCCGCATCCTCCGGTGAGATCGCCATGAGCGTGTATCGCGAGGACGTAAACGCGATTCACTTCGTCTCCGATCCCGAGAAGCTCGCTGGCGGACCGATACTCGACCCGTTCGAGGGAACGGATGTGGCGTTGCTGCCCCCGTCTGATCGGTTGACCGACGACGTCGAGAGCCTTATCGCCAACGCGTTTTACGGGCTTCCGCGCGACACGGCCACGATCACTCGCGACCAATATCGGACACGGTTCGCCCTCGACTACATCGGGCAGCCGTCACTGGCGGTGGGGGCTGACTCCTATGGGACGTACATTGCCGGAGGGGCGTCCCTGTTTTGGAGCGACATGCTCGGCAATCACAACCTGGCGACGGCACTCCAGGTGCAGGGATCCTTCAAGGACATCGCGGCGCTCGTCGGGTACACCAACATGACGCGGCGGGTCAACTGGGGTGTCACGGTCCAGCAGATTCCCTATCTGTATGCCTTCGGAGGCGCGTATTTCGATCCCAACTCGGGGTGGATTGAAGACGTGCAGCTCTACCGTCAGACTAATCGCCGAGCGGCCGTGGGCGCGGCGTATCCCCTCGACCGATCTCGACGCTTCGAGGTATCAACGGGCTTTCTCAACGTCACGTACGACATCGAGAGACGGCTCCGGTTTCTCAGTCTCGGATCCGATACGACGATCAAATTGCCCGCGCCAGACGGCATCAATCTCGGACAAGCGAGCCTGGCGTACGTATATGACAAGTCGCTCTTTGGTGTTGCGAGCCCGCTCATCGGACAACGGCATCGCGTTGAAGTAGGAACGAACGTCGGGACGATCGACTTTCACGAGGTCCTCGTGGACTTCCGGAAGTACATCATGCCGGTGCGACCGCTCACCATCGCCGCACGTCTCATGCACTTCGGGCGCTACGGACCCGACGGAGACAGTTTTGAACGCCTCCAGCCCATGTTCTCAGGCTACCAGGGTCTCGTGCGGGGATACGGATACGGGTCGTTTGACTTCTTCAGCGAATGCGCGAGCGAAACGGAGTGCCCCGCATTCACCAATCTCTTTGGCTCGAAGATGCTCGTCGGCAACCTCGAAGTGCGGTTCCCGCCCTTGGGCCTCCTGGGAATCGGGAGCGGGCTCTTTGGATTCCTGCCAATCGAGATGATCTTCTTCGGCGACGCGGGTCTGGCCTGGTATGGCACTGATCCTGATCCGGGGTCGACGAGTGCCTTGCAGTATTCATCCCCGACCATCGACGACCGCGCGTTCTTCCTCGGCGGCGATCGCAAACCATTCTACAGCATCGGCACCGGGCTGCGGATGAATGTGTTCGGGTTCATGATTCTGGAGTTGGACTACGTCTACCCGTTCAACCGGGAACGCGGCGGCCACTTCCAATTCTCGTTCGTGCCGGGGTTCTGACCGCGCCCACCTGAGAACACACGCACGGGGAGGTCCGATCGGGCCTCCCCGTTGCCGTTGCGCCCCAGCACCCCGCCCGGGGTAGCACGCCGCGACGGCCACGGATACACTTTTGAGTCATGGCATTCCTCGCGACACGCCATCAACGCGCCCAAGTGCTCATCGGACTGCTCGGAATCGCGCTCCTGATTGCACTGTGGCCCTATGTGACCGGCCTGATCGGCGGACCGGTGCTCTACGTCATCTTCAAGCCGCTCTACGACTGGCTCCGCCGCTGGCTCAAGGCGGCTGTCGCCGCGACGCTCGTCGTGGCTGCCGCCACGCTGCTCATTATCGTGCCTGGCGCATCCGTGACTGGGCTCGTGGTGAATGAAGCCCAGCAGCTGGCCGGCGGGCTCATCCAGAGCCCGCTCGTCGGGCGGCTCGCCGATCTCAAGATCGGCGAATTCGAGATCGGCCCGCGCCTCGTGTCGCTCGGTGAGAACGCCGTCCAGTGGATCGGGCAAAGCGTGTTTGACCTCGTCGGCACGGCCACCAAGCTCGCACTCAACATGACGATCGCCATGTTCGCGCTCTACTTCCTGCTGGTAGGTGGCGAGCAGGCATGGGCGGTCGTGAGTCCCTACATCCCGTTCAACGCTGAGAATACGGAACGGCTGCGGAAGCGCTTCCGTGATGTCACGAATTCGACCCTCGTGGGAACGGGACTGATCGCCCTCGTGCAGGGAGTGCTGGTCGGGGCAGCCTTCGCGTTAGCACAGCTGCCCAACGCGTTCTTTTGGGGGGTCGTGACCGCCGTCTTTGCCATCCTTCCCGTGGTCGGAAGCGGCCTCGTCTGGGGACCCGGTGCGGTCGCACTCCTGCTCGGTGGGCGCTACCCGGCCGGTATCGCCATCGCCGTCTGGGGACTCATCGTCGTAGCGAGCGTCGACAACTTCATCCGGCCGCTCGTCTACAACAAATGGGCGAAGATCCACCCGATCGTGACGCTCGTCGGCGCGTTGGCCGGCATTCGCTTCTTCGGCATCTTGGGTCTCCTCATCGGCCCGCTCGCCCTGTCGTACTTCTTCTTGCTGATTCAGATGTACCGTACCGAATACATTGAACAGGAAGATCGTGAGGACCTCGTCGAGGGGCTGGTGGGCGCGATGGACGTTCGGGGACCCTCTGGCCAGCATCCGACCGCCACGTAGCCGGCACAGCGAGCGCTTCGTCGGGAGCAGTCGCGTCGTGAGAACAGGCCTGACGCTACTGCCGCTCGCTGCGCTCTTTCTTCTCCCCATCCAAGCAGCGGGCACGCAAGTGCCGCGCGACGCGGGATCATCGAGGATCGGTACACGGTGGCAGGAGCTGCCCGATTCCGCAACGCTCGTCGAGTCGCTGCGCCGCGCGCAACGCCGATTCGAGCGAGTTCGCCGGCATGCCCTGCCGCGACGCTACGCGTATTCCCGCGGTCCCTGTGACGAGACGTTCGGGCGGTTCTGCTACTGGGACGACGACGACGATCCTCGCTGGGAACCAGAACCGGAGGACGAGCAGGTGCGCGCCGCCCGCGAGTCGCTCGTCACCGAGCTGGCGCGTGTGGCCAGCGTGCTTCCAGGAGACGCGTGGGTTGCAGGACAACATGTGCGCTATCTCATTGGGGCCGGTCGGTTGGACGATGCTGCACGCGCCACTGACACGTGCGATGCCGCTCCATGGTGGTGCGCCGCTCTCGCCGCCTATGTCGCACACCGGTCGGCGGAGTTTGCAGAGTCCGATTCCCTGTTCGAGGTAAGCCTCGGACTCATGCCCGAGTCCGAGCGGTGCAGCTGGAGAGACCTGGGCGAACTGCTCGACGGCGCCTTGGCGCGGCGGTACCGAGGGTTGGACTGCCGCGAGCGCGAGTCGCTGAATGCCCGAATCTTCTGGCTGTCCGATCCGCTTCACGTCGTGCCTGGGAACGAACGCCGCACGGAACATTACGCGCGTCACGTCTACCATCGCCTGCTCGAGGGCACAGAAACACCGTACGACACCCGGTGGGGCAATGACAACCTGGACTTGACCAGGCGCTATGGCTGGTCGGAGGGGTGGGAACAGTCGCTCTCCACTTCCACCGCGGGTCAACGGACCATCGTTGGACGGCGCCGCCGCAGCGGTGAGCACTTCATCCCGCCCGCGAAGTTCGTGGAGTCCCCTGCTTCGGTGGCAGTGGAGACATGGCAGCTGGACCCTGAACGGCCCCGAGAACGGTACGCCCCAATGTACGCGCACGACTTCCACGAGCTGACGCCGCAGATCGCCCTGTTCCGGCGACCCGGCGCGGCAATCGTGGTGGCTGCCTTCGAAGTGCCGCGGCAGACGGACACCGCGGGCGCCGAACAAGCACGCACACCACCAGACATCGAGGTCGCGCTGGCGGCGTCACGCGACGAAGGGAGCGGACTCCTGCTGACGCGCCGGACCGTCGAGGTGCCGAACGCTCGTCTTGCGCTGCGTATGCCCAGCGAGGGCGTGCTGTTGAGCGTCGAGGCGCTCAACCGAACCGACAGTATTGCGGGCCGGTGGCGGTCCTGGCTCGACGCCCGTCCGCCCACCGGGGACTCACTGGTGCTGTCCGACCTGCTGCTTGTAGAGACGGACGGTGGACTACCTGCCACGCTCGACGACGCGGTCCCGGCAGCCCGCTCCACCGCCCGATTCGCCTCAGGCGATTCCATTGGGGTTTTCTGGGAGGTGCAGGATCCGTTATCCCTGACGGACGCGCGCGCCGTGTCTCTCACCGTGGTCAAGGAAGATCGGGGATTCCTGCGGCGCGCCGTTGAGTGGTTGGGCCTCGCCGAGCGCGACAAGCCCACGATTCGGCTCGAGTGGACGGACACGCGGACTGGGGAGCGCGGAGACGCCGTGACGCTTCGGCTCCCAGAGGATCAGCGCGGCAGATTCACGCTCCGACTGGAGATCGCGACGGTCGACGGACGCCGGTCGACGGCGGAGCGACAGATCTGGGTAACGGAATCCTCACCGAGCCAAAGGGTCTCCGACGAGCGACGCTGAGCGCGAACCCGTGAGAGGTGACGCCGTGCCGATGCCACACGCACTCCCCCGCACCACCCTGATCGGCCTCCTGCTATCGTGTGCAGCCTGTGCCGCCGAGCCAAGTCTGCTCCCACCCGGCGTCGAGGCTCTTTCGCTGCTCGGGGACACGCTCCGCGCACCGCCACTCGACTCGGCGGTCGCCGCCCAGCGGGAGACGGCGCTTGCGGCCGCGCAATCTGCGCGTGAAGCAACGCCTGGGAACGCAGACTCGCTCATCTGGCTCGGTCGCAGACT
>CAJIBA010000408.1_pt1 | contig 11336 bp, 5 predicted proteins | sample 9199191 | NCBI WGS metagenome assembly CAJIBA01 (sample SAMEA7708289, study PRJEB35096) | sediment metagenome | biome: marine neritic benthic zone biome [ENVO:01000025]; feature: sediment [ENVO:00002007]; material: shallow marine sediment [ENVO:03000034] sea grass bed [ENVO_01000059] ... | reverse complement strand
TCCTGATCGAGAGTACGACTGGCAGTCCCCGTCAGCCCGAGCAACCGCGGCTCCGCACGACGCTTGCCAAACAGCTTGCGCTCTACGTGGTGCTCTACTCGCCCATGCACATGGCAGCGGACCTGCCCGAGAACTACGTGGACCAGCCGGCGTTCCAGTTCATCCGCGACGTGGCGGTCGACTGGGAAGACACGCGCGTGCTCGATGGAAAGATCGGTGACTACGTGGTGGTCGCGCGCCAGGAGCGTGGCGCCCAAGATTGGTACGTGGGCGCTATCACTGATGAAGAAGCGCGCACGCTGGAGATCCCGCTCTCGTTCCTCGATCCCAGCCAACGCTATGTGGCCGAGATCTACGCTGACGGGGCGGACGCGCACTGGCTACACAACCCACTGCCGATCGACATTTCCCAGCGTGCCGTCAATGCGACGTCACGCCTTACCCTCTTGCTGGCACCCGGGGGAGGGCAGGCAATTCGAATTCGGCCCGCGAACTAGGCGAGGTCTTACCAGCGATGCCTCGGTTGCCCTCTATCTGTCCGTCGGTGGTGATACTCCTCGCCGCCAGTGCAGTGGTCCTTGTGGGCTGCGGCCGCATGCAGCGTTCTCCGAGACTCTTCGAGCGTGTACCTCAAGAAGTCACTGGGGTCACGTTCGCCAACGAGCTACCGGAAACACTTGAGATCAACATCATCAACTACCTGAACTACTACAACGGTGGGGGTGTGGCCGCGGGGGACATCGATGGCGATGGCCTCGTCGACCTTTACTTCACGTCCAATCTCGGGCCCAACCGGCTCTACCGAAACAAGGGTGATTTTCAGTTCGAGGACATCACCGAGCAGGCCGGTGTGGGTGGAGTAGAGGGATGGACCACCGGCGCCACGATGGCCGACGTCAACGGCGACGGGTACCCCGATGTCTACGTGTCGGCTGTCACCCATCTCACGCTGGGCGGCGGGAATGTGCTGTATATCAGCAATGGGGACGGGACATTCACGGACCGGACCGCGGAATACGGACTCGAGCACGTCGGCTATTCGACCCAGGCCGCCTTTTTCGACTATGACGGGGACGGCGACCTGGACATGTACCTCTTGAACCACTCGACCCACGAACAGCGCGCGATGGTCTGGAACCCCCAGCGCGAGAGGCGACACCCGAAGGCAGGCGACCGACTCCTGAGGAACGACGGCCTCCGTTTCGTGGATGTCAGCCAAGCGTCCGGGGTCTACGGCGGCGTCCAAGGGTACGGTTTGGGCGTGGTCGTCAGCGACCTCAATGTCGATGGCTGTCCCGACATCTTCGTGGTCAACGACTTCCATGAAAGTGATTTTCTCTACTTCAACAACTGCGACGGCACGTTCACCGAGTCTATGGCTGCCTCCACAGGGCACACTAGTCTGTCTTCGATGGGTGTCGATGCCGCAGACTTTACGAACGACGGTAGACCGGACCTCGTGGTTCTCGACATGCTTCCGGCGCGGGAGGACGTGCTCAAGACCGCCGTCAGTGCCGAGGACTTGCACGTCGCCCAGATGAAGCTCGAAGCTGGCTACCACCCCCAGTACGTGCGCAACACGCTGCAGGTAAACCGCGGCCAGGGTCGATTCAGCGAGATTGGCTACCTGGCCGGCGTGTATGCGACCGACTGGAGCTGGACACCGCTGTTTGCTGACCTGGACAACGATGGTGATAAGGATCTCCTCGTTACAAATGGGATCTACCGGCGGCCGAACGACCTGGACTACGTCAGTTACGTGGCTGACCGGGAAGTGCAAGCATCACTGGCGGACGGGATTACTGAAGAGCTTCTGGCGACGCTTCATGAGAAGATGCCGCAGGTCCCCATTCCCAACTATGCGTATCAAAACAACGGGGATCTGACTTTCACGAACAGGGCCGAGGCGTGGGGCTTGGCGGAGCCAGGGTTCTCGACCGGCGCCGTCTACGTGGACCTGAACAACGATGGCGCGCTCGATCTGGTAATGAACAATATCAACGAGCCCGCCGCGATTTACCGGAACCGTGCGCGCGAGGTCAATGGTTACCACTACCTTACCGTGCGTCTCGAGGGATCGGGCGCGAATACGGGCGGCATCGGCACGAAGGTCATTGTCGAACATGACGGCATCATGCAGTTGCTGGAACAGACGCCAACCCGCGGCTTCCAGTCGTCAGTCGATCCGAGCCTCCATTTCGGGTTGGGGACCTCCCCACAGCTCGATTCGCTGATCGTCATATGGCCTGATCATCGCTATCAGGTGCTGCGAGATGTGGCGGTCGACCAGGCAATCACGCTCTCGCAGGACGATGCCGCTGGCCGGCACGTGTACCAGCACGAACCGACAGCAGAGCCACTCTTCGAGGCGTTCACGAATCAGCTGGCCGTCGACTACAAACATGAAGAGAACAAGTTCTTCGACTACACCCGCGAGCCACTCATCCCGCACCGACTCTCGATGGAAGGCCCAGCGCTCGCCGTCGGTGACGTGAATGGGGATGGGCTGGACGACCTCTACGTGGGTGGGGCCAAGTGGCAGGCCGGGCAACTCCTGGTACAGGGACGCGACGGCGGCTTCCGACGCAGTAGTGAGCGCGTGTTTCAGGCCGACAGCCTGCAAGAAGACGTGGACGCGGTATTCTTCGATGCTGACGGCGACGGACATGAAGATCTCTACGTCGTGAGCGCCGGGAATGAGTTCTGGGGAGATCAGCGAGCGCTGCCGGATCGGCTGTACGTCAACGATGGGCAGGGTGGGTTTGAGCGAGACGGAGACGCCCTCCCGCCGTTCTTCGAGAACGGCTCCTGCGTGGTGCCGGGCGACTTCGACGGGGACGGGGATCTCGATCTCTTTGTCGGCGGCCGAGTCGTGTCCCGGCGTTACGGCCTCAATCCGCGAAGCTACCTACTGCAGAATGATGGCACGGGACGGTTCCGCGACGTGACCGTCGAGAGAGCGGAGGCGTTGGCCGAACTTGGGATGGTTTCTGCGGCCGCGTGGCTGGACTACGACGACGATGGTCAGCTCGACCTGATCGTCGTCGGAGAATGGATGCCGATTCGTGTGCTTCGGCAACAGGATGGCCGATTCGTCGACCGCACCGCCGAGGTGGGGTTCTCGGAAACGAATGGCTGGTGGAATAGCGTGACGGTGGCTGACCTACAGGCAGATGGGCGCCCGGATCTCATTCTGGGGAACTTGGGACTGAACTCCCTGATCCAGGCATCACAGGAGGAACCCGCGCGCCTGTACATCCATGACTTCTCTGAGAACGGCGCGCCGGAGCAAATCCTAACGTTCTACAAGAATGGTGTGAGCTACCCACTGGCCGGTCGGGACGAGCTGGTGCGCCTGCTTCCTCAGTTGCATGACCGCTACACCTCGTACGCCGATTTTGGTGCCAGCAGGATCCAGGACATCTTCCCGAGGTCGGCACTGCGACAGGCAGAGGTGCGGGAAGCCTATCTCTTTGCGAGCTCTGTCGCTCTCAACTCCGGAGACGGCTCCTTCGACGTCAGACCGCTACCTACCGAGGCGCAGTTCGCCCCGATCTATGCTGCGCTGCCAGGGGACTTCGACGGCGACGGGAACGTGGACGTCATCGTCGCCGGCAACTTCTTTGGGGTTCCGCCCGTGCGGGGGCAGTACGACGCCAGCTATGGTCTATTGCTTCGGGGAGACGGTGTCGGCAGCCTGGCAGCGGTTGACCTGGAGGTCAGCAATCTGGTGATCGATGGCCAGGTAAGGGACTTGGAGTTGCTGTGGTATGCCGGAGGTGGCCAACTGATGGTCGTGGCGCGGAACGACGATGCGCTCCAGATCGTCCGTCCTCTGCGCTTGAGTGTCGTTCAGCGCGCGCGCTCGGTCAACGCACCCTAGCTCGAAGAGGTTTCTGGAGCGGCTTGCGTGTCAGGCTGCACTGTCTTCTTACGTGCGGTCCACCACATCTCGAGGAGCAGTGCCACCGGTCCCACGAGGAACAGGGCGTAGAACGGCGCATAGATCACCTCGGCCAGCCGTAGGAACATCTCCACGAACGCGACAGAGCAGGCGACCACCATAGCTCCCCACCGCGATGACACGGTGGTCTTCGGGTCGGTGATCATGAACAGCGCGAACAGCTGATACATCGGTCCGGTGATCGGCGCAACCTCGGCGGCGTATGAGCTGCCGGTGACCAGACTTCTGACGATGGCAAAGAGAAAGAACGACGCCACGTAGGCGAGTGTGATGTGTGCGCGCTTGGCCCGCCAAATCGTGAACAGACCTACCACCCAAATTACTAGCATGGGCCAGAGGTCGTTTCCCCACTGCACGCTCAGTGGTGCCACCGCGAAGGGTGCCAGGAAGAGCAGGGCGCAGATGCCGAAGTTGGTCGGGTTCCAGAGGTGCCGCCCTCGAGTGCGCAGCACGTACTTCGACATGATAGAGATTACCCCGCCGAGCGCGTAGGGCCACAGGACGGGCGACCGCAGCAGGATTGACAGGCTGATGCCGGAGATGTATGCGCTGGCGAGCTGAGGCCGCTGGCCTGTGAGGAACCGCCGCAACGAGAGCTCCGTGCCGATCGTCGCCACGACAGCGAGTGCAATTGCCTGGTACCCGCGGAGTATTCCGAACGACCAGTGGGCGCCAACCAGGATGAGCGTGATGAGGAGCGGGGCGGTGAGGCGGCGGTCGAACTTCACTCAGGCTCCCTGATGTTGTGCAAGGTGTTAATGGCGAGCATCGGAATCGTCTGCACGACGCCTGAGGGCCAGCGGATCACGAGCGAGTCGACTTCCAAGGCTGGCCCAAGCCCAAAGTGTGCACGGCGCTGGTTCTGCGCGGCGAAACCGTTACCGCCTTCGATCTGCTGAACCTGCTCCATTCCCTCCCAGTAGAGGTGGATCTCGGCGCCGATGGCGCTGCGATTGCTCCGCGTTCCCTCCAACGCGAAGGCGATCCAGCCGTGCGTAGGGGTCACCGTGTTCCTGTAGACGAGGACCGGCCCGCGCTGGTTTGCCACCACGGCATCTAACACACCTCGGTTCCAGAGATCGGCAAATGCCACCGCGCGCCCGTCGTTCGCGTTCCCGGCTCCGATTGCCCTCGTGACGTCCTGGAAGCGGCCGGCTCCGTCGTTCAGCCACACACGGTCTTCCTGGTAGCCGGAGAGGCTGCGGCCGCGCATGGCTGGCCAATGACGCGCATCGGCGATGATGTTGCGGTGGCCACCGGCGACCATGGAGTAGTCATACCAGTAGGTCTCGCGCGTCTCACCTGAGACATAGCCGTTGGTTACGAAGAGATCGAGCCACCCGTCGTTGTTCAAGTCACCGAACTGGGCCCCGAATGCAAAACCGGCCAACTCGACGCCCAAGGCGCCTGCAAGGTTTCGATAGCGGGGTTCCTCGCCCAAGTCGTGCGTGGGGACCCACAGGTCATTGCCGTGAATCAGCACACCGGGCTCGGAGAGGTTGCTTACGTAGAGCGTCCATTCGCCCCGGTTCAACACGTCTCCGAACGAGGCGTTCATGCCGCTCTTGGGAGTGCGGGCCACGTTTGCCGCACGGCCGATCTCACGGAAGCGCCCGCCGTCTTCGTTGAGATAGAATTCGTTGATTCCGTAGTCGTTGGCCACGAAGAGATCCGGATCGCCGTCGCCATCGACGTCTGCCGTCGCGGCAGCGAGCGTCCAGCGCCTCGCGGTGAGACCCATGGCCTCGGTGACCTCTTCGAATGTGCCGTCGCCACCATTGCGGAACAGGAAGTTCCTCCCCCCGTTCTGCGCGTATTCGAAGCTCTCCGGCATGATGCGCGTGTGGGGCAGATTCCACAGATCCACGTCCGCGGGATAGAAGCAGCCCACGAAGAGATCGAGCCAGCCGTCGCGGTCGTAGTCGAACCAGACAGCGGTGTTGGCGTTGACCCAACTGGGGAGTGGGACGCCCAGGGGAACCGGGACAAAGGCCTGGCCGCCGTCGTTGCGAAACAACACGGGGCGACCCCACTTGTAGAGAAACATGTCCTCGTCGCCGTCGTTATCGTAGTCGCCCCAGACGGTGCCCATCGAAACGCCGGTGGCTCGCTGATTCACGTCCGCTACGCCCAAATCCGGTGCCACATCCTCGAAGGTCCCATCGCCCTTGTTGCGGTACAGTGCGTTCTGGCCCCCCACCGCGCTGTGTGTCACGTACAGATCCTGCCACCCATCGCGGTCGAAATCCACGACCGATACGGCGGCACCGTACGCCGCGACGACCGGCATGATGTGCTCGAGCTTCGAGTCGAGCATCGGCGGCTCGTGGCTGAAGCGGATACCTGCCGTGCCCGACACTTCTTCGAGCGCGAAACCATGCCGCTCGAGTGCGGCTGACGCACTCAGCGCGGCGTCAGGCCCACGGGAGCCGGACGAGAAGCGCTGAATGGCAAGTGGCGTTGCGAGGAGTGCTACGAAGACGAGTGCTGCGAGAGCGCTCAGCAGGCGTCGTGGCGCCGCCACCGCCCCCTCAGCGGTCGCGGCTTGGCGCGAGGGCACGATGAAACGGTCGCGGAGTCACGTAACGGGTGTGGAAGGTGTTCCAGTCGCTCGGGTGACGACGATACGCTGGATCATCTTCTAGGCGGCCTGGCGGCCGCGCATAATCAGCCAGCCCGTGATAGGGCAGTGGACGGACCGTGGTGGAGTACCCGGTGTTGTAGTCTCCGTCCTTCACCCAGCCGTCGCCGATGAGCACGAAGTCGCGGGCCCAGCCATCGCCCGGAGGAGGCAGAGCCCGGAACCTGAAGGCCAGTTCGTCTCCCGCGTTCATAATGACGTATCGGTCATCGACTGCCTCGTTCAGGGCACGCACGTCGCCGAATCGCGTGTAGAATCCCACGAGGTCGCGCCACAGTGGTGCCGCGGCGGCAATCGTGCTGTAGTCGGGGAGCTCAGGCGCCTTCCGGCTGACCTGAGTGACTTCCGAGAAGCCGCGGTACCGCAGCTCAGCAGTAGTGGGCAGGAGTCGGCGTGTGGTGATTGTTGCATCGGGCTGGCCCACGGCCCACGCGATCCGGTCCCAGTACACCTCCATGTTGGTGCTCAGGCGCACACGGCGCGGGGTGCTGGGCCCGAATGCATGTTCGAGGTCGATGAGAATCGTCTTCGTCTTCCCGGCGGGGAACCCGAGATCGGGTTCGACGGTTTTCCATCTCTCCTCGCCGTCCGGCACCTCGAGCTTGAGCCCATGCGGTGTGGGGTGGTCGCCTTGAGTCACGGCAACGTTGATCGATGCGTCTGTCGGATATACCCAGCCGGACGCCACGAGCCAGAGCGTTCCCTCGGTTGGAACGTCGTCACCAAGGGCCACCTCGACGAAGTGTTCCTCAGCGACACCTTGATAGGGACCCAATGTGAATGTGTCCAGGAACCGCTCGTCCAGTTCACGGACCAGCGCGGTCACGTCGCGCCCCGTCTGATCCCATGCCCGTGCCACGGGGCGAAGCGGTTGCATCGCATGAACAGCAGGTGTCGGCGCTGGAAGAGTGAAGCGCTCGTCGACGAAGACCTCGGTACCCTCCGGATGGTCAACAACCATCAGCGCAACGTGATCGAAGAAGTGCGTCTCCCACAGATCCGCTGTGATGCGCACGTCGTAGAACCCATCGCGGGGAGCTAGCTGGTCACCCCGGATCTTGATCCAGTCCTCGCCATGGATCACCGCCGCTTCCCCTTGCGCGTTGATACGCAGGCCGAGCGCCGTGCGCCAGATGAAATCCGTGATGAATTGCATCCTTTCACCGTCGAAGGCGAACACCCATGGGCACGAGCCTTTGAGCCGTTGGCGGGTCAGAACGGTCTCGTTAGTGGCGGCGAGGTTGAACTCGGCTTGGACGGTGCCGTTCGGCCAGATGATGCGGGCGACGTCGACCTGCGGGAACTCCCCTGCGCCGAAGTGGATGGTCGGACTCTGGATCACCTGCTTTTGGTAGAGCAGGGCTGTCCGAATCTCGATCTCGCCGCCGATGCCGAACGAGTTGATGCGTCGGTCTCCGGTGGTCTATGCAGCCCGCAGACGGATGCTCGTCGAGTAGTAGTCCAAGGTGCCTTCATTGACGAGCAATCGCGATTCGCCGTCCGGCGATACCGCGATCAGATCAAGGCGACCTTCACCACTAATGTCAGCGATACTCGTGATCCGATCGTCAAGGGGCGAGAGCGGATGCAACCCCTGCTCCGTGCTCACCCACGCCCGTGCACCCGCGGGGGTGGAGGCCACCAGATCGAGGTCTCCATTGTTGTCGAGGTCGACGACGAAAAGCTGTGTTGATTGAACGCTCGCGGGGGAGAACTCCTCCCACCGTCCGAGTACGCCGATGTCCCAGCCGCCCTCTAAGGCCGAGAGGCGGCTCAGTCTTCCATCTGCCCCGAGGAGAATCAGGTCAAGGGTTGCGTCTCGGTTTAGGTCGGCCGCGGCCATCGCTTGCACGGAGCCGAGCGTGTCTGGCATATCCAAGGGCTGGAACTGAGGGACACGGTACCGCCCGTTGCGGAATATCTGGAGGTGCCCCGTTGCATCGAGCAGCGCCGCATCAGGGTCACCGTCAGCGTCCAAATCGGCCCATGCGAAGTCGCGCAGGTGGGTCACGCCCTCAAAGGTCGGGTATGGCTCGAACGTCCCATCGCCCCGGTTTCGTAGCACGACAGGTGGTCCCTCGATTTGGGCGAGCACGACGTCCAGGTCACCTTCCATATCCAGGTCGGCCGCCCAGGCACCGGCGTAAGCCGCGCGCGCTGTCGCGGGCGCGACCGCCTCACCGGTCACATTGGTGAAGGCACCGGTCTCGTCCTGACGCAGCAGGCGGAGTCCGCCAGGACCAGCCAGCACGAGGTCCATTAGAAAGTCGTAGTCGTAGTCGAGGGGAGCGACGGTAGATGACGAGAGTGGTGCGGCCGACGCTCCTCCCGGGAACTCGAACGCCGCGACCTGGCCTGGGGCGGTCGAAACCCATAGTGTCCCGCGATTGGCAGCGACCAGCGTGAGCGGCGCGTCATCGCTGAGCCACAGCGTTCGCACCCACGTCACCGGGCCCTCACCCACCGTGAGCGTCTCCGGCATGAACCGGAGCCCCGTATCCGGTGGCGCTGACTGGGCGGAAGGGATCGGCAGTCGCATGAAACGTGTGAGCAGGACGTCCGTTCGGCTGGGCGACGTGAGCACGGCGTCCTGGTCATCGCGGTAGGCTGGCAGAATCTGTAGCTCGGTCCCCAGAATCGCGATTAGCGTGGCGGCGCGGCCGAGCTCCCCAGTCTCACCCGCGGTCAGCACCGCCTGCGTTAGCTCGGTGGTGAGGGGGAGAGACAGGGAATCGGTCCGGTCTCCGATGCGGTCGAGGGTCTGCTCGAGTGTCTCCATATCGCGTCGCCTGGTGGCGAGTCGCGCGCGCTCGAGCAGGACAACCAGGTTCCAGGGCTGCACGACCAAGATCTGGTCGATCAGCTGCTGTGCCTCGACCTCGTTCCCCGGCCGACCCTCCTGCTCGAGGAGCTGGGCCAGCAGGTAGAGCGCTCGTAGGTTCTGCGGGTCGAGCTCAACGGCGCGACGGAGATGGGCCGCTGCCGAGTCGAGTCGCCCGCGTTCGCGCTCGACGAGCGCGGATACGAGCCGGATATGGCCGTTCTCTGGCGCCAGCCTCCGCGCCTCGTCCAAGCGCTCCGCCGCCTGCTCCAATTCACGCCTCTGGAGTGCAACCAGGCCGAAATCGGCCCATCCTGCTGGCTCCCCCGGGGCGAGCTCGGTGACACGTTGAAATGCCGCCGCCGCCAGTCCACTCTCACCGGACTGTGCGGCCGCGACCCCTCTGTAGAAGGCCGCAACTGTCTCCGCGTAGATGGGCGAGGAAGCGTCGGGTAGCGCGCCGCGCTCGCACGCTGCAACACCAAGCGCGAGAAGGAGTGCGGAGGTGAAACGAACAGCGAATCTCAAGGTGGCGTGACCGATGTCGTCCAGTGAGGTGCCCACGGAGGCCAGGGTGCCACGCAAGCTAGATTCTGCGGATTTGAGGCGCAAGGCGACGGAGCGGTCTCGAGGTGTGCACAGGACCGGGGGTGGCCCCCGGCGAGGCAGCCATTTCGTGACGGCGTACATCGGCGTATACTGGCTAATTCCCGTCGGGAATCGTGATTCCACTCGCCATCAAACTGTGGGATCCTCCCGCAGAGCTGAGCTAAAGAGGTGCCCGTGGGCTTACTAGCGAGCGTGGACTGGGTAGTCATCGGCTTGTATTTCGTGCTGGTGTTTGGCGTGGCGATCTGGGCCACGCTGCGCGAGCGATCAACCCGTGGGACGTCACAGGACTACTTCCTGGCGGGCCGCAATGTTGGCTGGTTCATCGTGGGCGGCTCGCTGTTCGCTTCCAATATCGGGTCCGAGCACCTGGTGGGGTTGGCGGGAACCGGCGCCGCGAGTGGTGTGGCGGTTGGACAGTTCGAGATTCTCGCCTCGATGATACTCTTGATGCTCGGCTGGGTGTTCGTGCCGTTCTATCTGTCGAGCGGTGTCTTCACCATGCCGGAGTTTCTCGAACGGCGATACTCCGAGGGCGCCCGCTGGTACCTGGCGGTGATTTCCATCATCGGCTACGTGCTGACTAAGATTTCGGTGACGATCGCCGCTGGGGGCATCGTCTTCGAGGCAATCATGGGGATCGACTTCTGGACGGGTGCGCTGGTCGTCGTGGTGGTCACGGGCGTGTACACGATCTTCGGCGGTCTCCGAGCGGTGCTCTATACGGACCTCCTGCAGATGTTTGTCCTGATCGGTGGCGCGCTCGCCGTGACCTTCCTGGGGCTCCACGCCCTGGGCGGGTGGAGTGCGATGACGGAAACGGTGGGTCCCCAGTTCCTCAGTTTGTGGCAGCCGATGTCGGATCCGGATTTCCCCTGGACCGGTATTCTCTTTGGGGCGCCGATCCTCGGCGTCTGGTATTGGTGTACCGATCAGTTTATCGTGCAGCGCGTGCTGGCAGCGCACAACCAGGATCATGCTCGGCGTGGGACCATCTTCGCCGGATACTTGAAGCTGCTGCCGCTGTTCATCTTCGTGATCCCCGGTGTGATAGCCTACGCGCTGTCGCAGCAGGACCGGTTGCAGCTCGCCACGCCCGACCAGGCGTTGCCCACGCTCATCGCGGTGATGCTCCCGATCGGACTACGCGGGTTGGTGGTGGCCGGGTTGCTAGCGGCGCTCATGAGTTCGCTCTCGTCGGTGTTCAATTCCACTTCCACGTTGGTTACGCTTGACGTCTACAAGAAGCTTCGCCCGCAGGCATCGGAGCGGCGGCTGGTGCTGGTGGGCCAAGTCACCAC
>CAJIBA010000186.1_pt1 | contig 11360 bp, 7 predicted proteins | sample 9199191 | NCBI WGS metagenome assembly CAJIBA01 (sample SAMEA7708289, study PRJEB35096) | sediment metagenome | biome: marine neritic benthic zone biome [ENVO:01000025]; feature: sediment [ENVO:00002007]; material: shallow marine sediment [ENVO:03000034] sea grass bed [ENVO_01000059] ... | reverse complement strand
TCTCGCCAGACGGTTTGGCCATCAATCCACGCGTCCCGCAAAGCTGGCGCACCTGATTTGGATTGCCGCGAGCGCCAGAGTCCATCATAACATAGACAGGGTTAACTCCTCCCTTGCCATCATTGTTCTGGAGCTTCTCGAAAACGGCCTTCTTTATTTCATCAGTCGCGACAGTCCAAATATCGATAATCTTATTATATCGCTCGCCCGTAGTTATTATTCCCTTACGGTATTGGCCTTCAACCTCCTCGATTTTATGGAAAGCGTTATCTACGATATCGCTTTTGCTTTCGGGAATGATCATATCGTCTATTCCAATGGAAATACCTGCCATGGTAGCGACGTCGAAACCGAGTTTCTTTAGACGGTCAAGGGAAACAACGGTTTGTTCTGAACCGGAAACCTTATAGGTATTGTTTATCACGTTTCCAAGTTCGCCTTTATCGACCTGAAAGTTGAGAAATCCCAACTCTTTTGGCCAAATTTGGCTAAAGCGGATTCTGCCAACTGTGGTTGTAATCGTCCTTCGGTCGCTATTTCCGAACACGGTTTCGCGGCCATAATCCGGATTCGGGATACGGACCCAATCATGTGTTTCCATTGCTCCATCCATTTGAGCGAACAGCGCCTCATTTTGAGTCGCAGCCAACGGAATCCTACCAGCATCTTCTTCGGCATTGCTAGGCTCAAGCGTAAGATAGTATGACCCGAGGATAACATCCTGCGAGGGTGTTAATATGGGCTTGCCACTCGATGGAGAGAAGATATTCCCGCTCGCCATCATCAGTGTTTTGCACTCTAATGTCGCTTCAAGGGATAGCGGCACATGCACAGCCATTTGGTCTCCATCGAAGTCCGCGTTATAGGCAGTACAAACGAGTGGATGGACACGGATCGCTTCTCCTTCGATTAACACGGGTTCGAACGCCTGAATACCCAGGCGGTGGAGCGTGGGTGCGCGGTTGAGCATCACCGGGTGATCCTGAATGATCTCTTCCAGGATCTCGTAGACCTCCGGGCTCTCTCGCTCGACGATCTTCTTGGCCCGTTTGACCGTCTCGGCAATCCCTTTTTCGACCAGCTTATGAATGATGAACGGCTTGAACAGCTCCACAGCCATCGTGTTAGGAAGCCCGCACTGGTGCAGGCGCAGTTCCGGGCCGACGACGATGACCGAACGCCCCGAGTAGTCCACTCGCTTGCCCAACAGGTTCTGCCGGAATCGGCCTTGCTTCCCCTTGAGCATATCAGACAGCGACTTGAGGGGGCGTTTGCCCCGGCCCCGAATGGCCTTTGAGCGCCGGCCGTTGTCAAACAACGCGTCGACGGACTCCTGTAGCATCCGCTTTTCGTTGCGCAGGATGACCTCGGGCGCGCGGTGCTGGATGAGTTTCTGCAGCCGATTGTTCCGGTTGATCACACGGCGATAGAGGTCGTTGAGATCGCTGGTGGCGAACCTGCCGCCATCCAACGGCACGAGCGGCCGCAGGTCGGGCGGGATGACCGGGACGACATCCATGATCATCCACGCTGGATTGTTCCGCTCCTCACCTGACTCCCCAGAGTTGCGGAACGCATCCACGATCTTGAGCCGCTTGAGCATCTGCTTCTTGCGGTGCTGGCTGGTCTCAACCGCGATTCCTTGTCGCAGCTCGTCGGAGACTTTGTCGACGTCCAGCAGGTTGAGCAGTTCCCGGACCGCTGGGGCGCCGATCTCTGCGTGAAACGCCTTGTCGCCCTCTGCCTTCGCCTTCGTGCGCAGCTCGATGTACTTCTCTTCGTCGAGCAGTTCCCTCTCCTTGACTTCCTGCTCGCCGGGGTCGATCACGACGTAGTTCGTGTAGTAGATGACGCGCTCGAGATCACGCAGGGTGAAGTCGAGCAGATTCCCCATGGGACTCGGCAACGTCTTGAAGAACCAGATGTGTGCCACCGGGACCGCCAGCTCGATGTGCCCCATCCGCTCGCGGCGCACCTTGGACAGCGTCACTTCCACCCCACAGCGGTCGCAAACGACCCCGCGGTAGCGAATCCGCTTGTATTTTCCGCAGTGACATTCCCAGTCCTTTACCGGACCAAAAATGCGCTCGCAGAACAAGCCGTCTTTTTCCGGTTTGAACGAGCGATAGTTGATCGTCTCGGGTTTTGTCACCTCACCCCAAGACCACCAGTCCCGTTGCCCCTGAAGCGTCAGGCGCTCGCGCTCCTTCGAGTCACGAGGACCCCGCATCTCTTCCGGGCTGGCGATGCGGATCTGAATGAAATCAAAGCTCGAGCCGCGGCTGTCGCGCGCGCTGCGGAAATCAATCATCGTGGGTTACTCCTCGCCTTCTTCGGTGACGCCCAGCGTAACCTTGAGCCCGAGGGCCTGTAGCTCCTTGACCAGCACATTGAACGACTCGGGCGTCCCCGGTTCCGGCAGGTTCTGCCCTTTGACAATCGCTTCGTAGACTCGACTACGGCCATTCACGTCATCGGACTTGACCGTCAGCATCTCTTGCAGCGTGTGCGCGGCCCCGTAGGCTTCCAACGCCCACACCTCCATCTCACCAAACCGCTGGCCACCGAACTGCGCCTTGCCGGCCAGTGGCTGCTGGGTGACGAGACTGTAAGGACCAATCGAGCGCGCGTGGATCTTGTCGTCGACGAGGTGCGACAGCTTCATCATGTAGATCGAGCCCACGGTCACCTTGGAAGCGAACCACTCACCCGTGCGCCCGTCGCGCAGCCGCATCTTGCCGCTCGGCGTGAGTCCAGCGAGCTGCATGAGCTCATCTGCAGCATCCTCAACGTTCACGTCGCCCTTGGGACCCAGCATCTTGGCGAGCCCCGGAAGCCCGCCGGCCTCTAACCGCTCAGCCGGTTCCGTTCCCAGGGCCTTTTCGGCCTGCTTGAGGCCGGCTCGCAAGGCCGCCTTCTGCTGCTTCGTCAACTCGCCGGAGTCCTGCTCAAGCTCCGCCTGATGGTGCTCCCGCTGCAGTTCCGTCTCTACGCGCAAGCGCTCGGCGACCTCCTTTGCCGCACCCTCCAGCGCGGCGCGAAGCTCGTGGAACACGTCCCGCGTCGCCTGCGTGAGCGCTCGACTGCCCAGATCGTCCAGCTTGACCGTCGTGAGATCCGGCAGTGTGCCGTTCTCGGACGGCACCTTTCTGAGGTCCCGAATCAGGTGTGCCACCGCATCGCGCGTGAGCTCCGGGAACGTGCTATGTAGCCCCAGCGCCGCGACGGCCCACTTGAGTCCGCCGATCCGAAGGAGGAAACCCACTTCCTGCTCATTCGCGCCCTGGAACACCGGCGTTTCACACGCGAAGCCCAGGATGTGGCTACACCACCCCAGGTGGGTCTCGAGAATCTGGCCCACGTTCATGCGGCTTGGCACACCCAACGGGTTGAGCACGATATCGACCGGTGAGCCGTCCGGAAGGAACGGCATGTCTTCCTCAGGAACGATCCGGGCGATGATGCCCTTGTTCCCGTGCCGGCCCGCCATTTTGTCACCCACCGAGATCTTGCGCTTCTCAGCCAAATAGACTTTGACCAGTTGAATCACTCCCGGCGGGAGCTCATCTGGCTGAAGAATCTTGTCGATCGAATCTTCCGCCTTCTCCTCGATCTTCGCGCGTTCGCGGTTGGCCGCATCGATGGCCGCCCGCATCCGGTCGTTGGCCGCCTTGGCCGCAACGCGGAGCGTCTTGAGATCGACGTCGGCGAAGTTCACATCGGCCAACATGGCCTTACTGAGCTTCGTGCCCTCTGGCTGGTACTGCTCGACAGTGCCTTCTTTCAGCATCACCGCCACGTCTTGGCCGGCGAGCACGTCGCGCAGCTCATCGAACAACGCGGTTGTGATGCGGGCTTTCTCTTCGTTCTCGAGACTGCGGACCTCACCGATCCGCTCGCCACGATCCTTCTCGACGACGTGGTCCTCCACCCGCGAGAAGATCTTGACGTCGATGACGACGCCTTCCATTCCGGGGGAAACCCTGAGCGACGAGTCCTTCACATCCTTCGCCTTCTCTCCGAAGATCGCCGTCAGCAGTTTCTCCTCAGGAGAGAGCTCGGTCTCGCCTTTCGGCGTGATCTTGCCAACCAGAATATCACCGGGCTTCACGTGCGCGCCGATCCGAACAATCCCCCGCTCGTCGAGATCCACGAGCGCTTCTTCCGACACGTTAGGGATCTCGCGCGTGATCTCCTCTTGCCCACGCTTGGTATCTCGCACGTGGAGCTCGAGCTCCTGGATATGGATGGACGAGTAGGTGTCGTCCTTGACCAGCCGCTCCGAGAGAACGATGGCGTCTTCGAAGTTGTGGCCGTACCAGGGCATGAATGCTACCGTGACGTTGGCGCCCAAGGAGAGCGTCCCACGATCCGTGCCGGGGCCGTCGGCGATCACTTGGCCAGCGTCAACCGTCTCGCCCACCTGTACGAGTGGCCGTTGGTTGATGGCCGTGTCCTGGTTCGTGCGCCAGAACTTCTTCAGGCGATAGCGATCGTGCTGCAGCAGTCGCGCGAGCGGTGTACCCTCTTTCTTCGAACCCGTTTGCCCGGTGTCAACAATGATCTCGTCGGCGGTCACCTTGCTCACGATGCCGCCGCGGCGGGCGACCACCACGGCGCCGGAATCCGAGGCCACCTTCCGCTCCAGGCCGGTGCCCACATGGGGTGCCTGGGGGAAGAGCAGCGGTACGGCTTGGCGTTGCATGTTGCTGCCCATCAACGCCCGGTTGGCATCGTCGTGCTCCAAGAAGGGAATCAGGGCTGCGGCAATGGACACCAACTGTTCCGGGGCCACGTCCATGTAATCAATGCGGGACGGTGTGAGGAGCGGGTAATCGTCACGCTTCCGACACAGCGCGAATTCGTTGACGAACCTGCTGCGCTCGTCCAAGATCGCGTTGGCCTGCGCTACGGCGAACTCTTCTTCCTCCGAGGCTGACAGCCAGCGAAGCCTGTCGGTGACGGTTCCATTGGTCACCGTGCGATACGGCGTTTCGATGAACCCGAGCTCGTTCACGCGCGCATGAGTCGAGAGGCTCGTGATCAGTCCGATGTTCGGGCCTTCAGGGGTCTCGATCGGGCACATCCGTCCGTACTGGGAGTAGTGCACGTCGCGCACTTCGAACCCTGCACGCTCTCGCGTCAATCCACCCGGACCCAGCGCGCTCAACCGCCGCTTGTGTGTCAGCTCTGCCAGCGGGTTAGTCTGGTCCATGAACTGCGAGAGCTGTGAACTCCCGAAGAACGCCTGAATCACGGCGCTCACGGTCCGCGCGTTGACGAGATCGTCGAGCGTGATCCGTTCGGGATCGTTGTTAATGCTCATGCGCTCTTTGATGAGGCGCGCCATACGCGACAGGCCCACCGAGAACTGATTGGCAATCAACTCGCCAACCGTCCGCACGCGGCGGTTCCCCAGATGGTCGATGTCATCGGTATAGCCGCGGCCTTCGGACAGCTCGAGCAGATACCGCACAATGGCCACGAAATCGTCGCGCGTGAGTACAGTGTGCTCCGGCGGAAGGTTCACCTTGAGCCGCTGATTGATCTTGTAGCGCCCCACGCGTCCCAAATCGTATCGCTTGGGGTTGAAGAACAGTCGTTCGAGTGCCGCCCGCGCCGTCTCGAGATTCGGCGCCTCGCCGGGTCGGAGCAACGAGTAGATCTGTTCAAGCGCGTCGGCCTCCGACGTCGTCGGGTCCTTCGCAATCGTATTCTTGATGATCGGGGACTCGCCGCGCGCCGAGGCAATGGTGACGTCCACCTTGTGCGCCCCCGCCTTGATCAGCCGTTTGCGCAACGTCTCCGACAGCTCTTTGCCGGCGTCCGCTAGCACTTCACCCGTCTCGGGGTCCGGTACGTCGAACGCAAGCACCTGTTTGTCAGGCCGCTCACGCACCGTGGTCGGACGGTCGTCATCGCGGAGATCGATCGTCGAGTAGCGGGAGAAGACGCGCACGCGCTTGATGCCGGCCTTCCGCAAGGCGTTGTATCGCTCCGGGGAGATCTCGTCGCCCTCGCGCCCCAGCGGTTCGTCTTCCGCATCCTCCGGATTGGCAATCTCTTCCGCAAGCAACACGCTCAAGACTTCGCGGCGAAACCGGCGCTCGTCGCGCTTCTCTGTGAGATCGATCTCTCGCGTGGCGTAAAACAGCTGGAGGATATCGCTGTTGGTCCCGTACCCCAGCGCCCGCAGGAGGGCCGTGGCCGGGAACTTCTTGCGCTTGTCAATATGGACGTACACGACGTCGTGGATGTCCACGGTGAACTCGACCCATGACCCACGGAACGGGATGATCCGCGCGCTATTGAGATGTTGGCCGTTGGGATGCACGGTCTCTTCGAAGACCACGCCGGGCGACCGATGGAGCTGCGACACGACAACCCGTTCCGCTCCGTTGATGACGAACGTGCCCAAGGGCGTCAGGATGGGCAGCTCACCGAGATAGACTTCCTTCTCGATGATGTTCTTGGGTCGCTGATCGCCCCCCTCCAACGTCTCGTTGATCACGAGACGCAGGGTCGCTTTGAGCGATGCCGAGTAGGTCATGTCTCGTTCGATGCACTCCTCGACGGTGTACTTCGGCTCGCCAAGGGCAAACTTCACAAACTCGAGCGAGTAGTTTCCATTGACGTCCGCGATCGGGAACACCTCCTGGAAGACGCGCTCCAGGGAGACGTCCGAGCGTTCCGCTTCTTCGGCCGGACGGAGAAACGCGTTGAACGACTGCGTTTGGATGTCCAGTAGATGCGGCATGGGCGTGCCCGGCTTTAGCTTCGCAAACGAAATGGTCTGCAGCTTTCCACTCATTGGATTTCCTCAGGCATCAGAAACGGCCCCACGCGTCCCAGGCGGCCGAGGCCGCACTCGGAGACACATCGGGGCTCGCGGTGCGAGCAAAGTTGTACGGTCAGGCGTCGGTGCATACCGTCTCGCTGAAGTCGTTGTGCGTTCGCGAATCCCGCCGTGCGCGGGTCGCGACGACCACTACTTCAGCTCGACGGTTGCGCCCTGCTCTTCGAGCTTGGCCTTGACAGCCTCGGCCTCGTCCTTCGTGACGTCCTCCTTGACCGGCTGAGGCGCGCCGTCGACCAGATCCTTGGCTTCCTTGAGGCCGAGCGACGTGACCTCGCGGACCACCTTGATCACCTGGATCTTCTTCGATCCGGCCGCCATCAGCATGACCGTGAAGTCCGTCTTCTCTTCGGCTGCCGCGCCCGCTTCGGCGCCAGCTGCGGGCGCCGCCACCGGTGCGGCCGCGACGGTAACGTTGAACTTGTCCTTGAACGCCTCCACCAGATCGGCCAAGTCGGTGACCGACATGTTGCCGATCGCGTCTAGGATCTCGTCCTTACTCATAGTCTTCGTAGCCATCCTCGATCTCTCTCTACGTGTGAGGTATCAGGCACCGGCGCGTTGGGCGCGCAGCGCCTCAACTGCACCAACGAACTGCTGCAGGAGCCCGGACAGCGCTCCCACAAACCCTTGCAGCGGCCCTTGGAACGCTCCAGCAACCTGCCCCAGGAGCTCGTCCCGGGAAGGCAGCGTCGCAAGCCGCGCGATCTCATCTGCGGTGACCCGCCGGCCTTCAATCACCCCGGCCTTGAGAGTCAACGCCTCATTGTCCTTCTTGAACTGGGACAGCACTTTCGCCGTCGTGATCGGCTCGTCTCCGGCAAACACCACGCCGGTCGGTCCGTTGAGGAGGTCCTCCAGCCCCTCCACAGACGCAGCTTTCATCGCCCGCGCCGCCAATGTGTTCTTCACCACCATGTACTCGACGCCAGCGTCGCGGAGCTTCCGTCGCAACTCCGTCATCGGCTTCACCGACAACCCCGTGAAGTCGGTCAGGTACAGGTTGGGTGACTGCTCGAGTCGAGCGCTCAACCGCGCGACGACCTCACTCTTCTTTTCTTGGCTCATCTTCATCGGTACCCTGCCGGGTCGATGTGAACACCGGGTCCCATGGAGCTCGAAACCGTAACCGACTGGATGTACGTGCCCTTGGCCGCGGCGGGCTTCGCCCGCACTACTGCGTCCATGAAGCTCGCCAGGTTGGCGTCGAGTCGGTCGAGCTCGAACGAAACCTTGCCGACGGGCGCGTGCAGATTCCCCGTCTTGTCGACCCGAAACTCGATCTTGCCCGCTTTGACGTCACGCACTGCTCGCTCGACATCCATTGTCACCGTTCCCGACTTGGGATTCGGCATGAGCCCCCGTGGGCCGAGAACTCGCCCCAGCGGTCCCACTTGGCCCATCATGTCGGGTGTGGCCACGATGACGTCGACGTCCAGCCACCCGCCCTTGATCTTCTCGATGTACTCGGCGCCGACGAAATCGGCGCCGGCGTTCTCGGCATCTTTCGCCTTGTCGCCCTGCGCGAGGACCAGCACCCGAATCGACTTGCCCGTCCCATGCGGGAGAACGACGGTGCCACGCACGATCTGATCGGCATGGCGCGGATCGACCCCTAAGTGCACCGCCACATCCACCGATTCGTCGAACTTCGCAAAGGCGGTGGCCTTCACAGCCTCCAACGCTTCACTCGGTAGATACAGACGCTGGCCATCCACCCGGGATTGCGCCGCCTGAAACTTCTTCCCTGCAACCGCCATCAGTCCTCCACCGCCAGTCCCATTGCGCGCGCCGTGCCGGCCACGATGCGCATCGCCGCATCCACGTCGTTGGCATTGAGGTCGGGCATCTTGATCTCCGCGATCTTCCGGACTTGAGCCCAAGTCACGGAGCCCGCCTTTTCTCGGTTCGGCATCCCCGACCCTTTCTCGAGCCCGGCCTCCTGCTTGAGCAGCACGGCTGCCGGAGGAGTCTTCGTGATGAACGAGAAACTCCGATCCTGATAGACCGTCAGCTCCACCGGAATGATGGTGCCAGCCTGGGACTGCGTCTGCGCGTTGAACTGCTTGCAGAAATCCATGATGTTGACACCGTGCGGGCCGAGCGCGGTGCCCACCGGCGGAGCAGGTGTCGCCTGACCACCGGGTACCTGCAGCTTGACGAACGCAGCTACCTTCTTCGTTAGCTTAGCCATCGTATCCTCATCGCGCCGGGGTCACCGCCCGCAGCGCTCCCACGTGACGCCGTGGTTCGCGTGGGTGCCGAGGCACCCAAGGTCAATACTGCTAGTGTGCCTTCAACTGAAGGTAGTCGAGCTCGACCGTGGTGGGTCGGCCGAACAGACTCACACTTACCCGCACCTTCCCCTTGTCCGACAACACTTCTTCGACCATGCCGCTGAAGTCGGAGAACGGTCCTTCCATGATCTCCACGACCTGACCGACCAGAAACGGGATCTCCTCCCGGACCTCCTCCTCCTCGGTCTCCTCCTCGACGCCGAGCAGACGGTTGACCTCGTCCGGACGAAGCGCCTGGGGCGTCCATCCCTGCCCCACGAACTTGATCACGCCCTGAATTCCATTGATGACGTGCATGGTCTCCTGGTTCAGCACCATCTCGACCAGCACGTACCCGGGAAACACCTTCCGTTCAACCGTGACCTTCTTACCGTTCTTGATCTCCACAACTTGCTGCGTGGGAACCAGCGCCTGACGAATCAGGCGCTCCTCGTCGGGACGCGGATCCGCAACGATCCGACGCTCGATCAGCGACCGGACCTTGTTCTCGTGGCCGGCGGTCGTCTGAATCGCGTACCAGTGATGCTCCATCGTCGTTACAATCACCCGCCGAAGACCCGACCGAAGAGGTCAATCAGGATCTTCGAAAAGACCCAGTCCATCAACCCGATGACGATTCCAATCACGATCACGATGATCGTGATCACGAGTGTCGAGCGCCGAAGATCATCCCACGACGGCCATGACACCTTGCGCATCTCCGAGCGAACATTTTGGAGAAACACGTTGGACCGCTGACTGAACGCGAGCACCGGCTGCCGCCACACGACCAACGCGGCGATGACAGCTAGCACGACTACCGCTCCGACCGTCGCCGAGAGACTCACGGACTATTTCGACTCCCGATGGGCGCGGTGCCCGCCACATCGCGGGCAGAACTTACGCGTCTCCATCCGCTCGGGATGCGTTCGCTTGTTTTTCGTCGTGAAGTAGTTCCGGCTCTTACAGCCGGTACACTCCAGAATCACTTTATCTCGTGGCATTTGTTGCCCTTTGAGATCTCGACAGCGGCAGGTTCACCTGCCGCTTTGCCGCTACTCCAATATCTTCGTGACGACGCCGGCGCCGACGGTGCGGCCGCCTTCACGAATCGCGAAGCGCAGCCCCTCTTCCATCGCAATCGGCGTAATCAGCTCAATCGTCATCTTCGTGTTGTCCCCCGGCATCACCATCTCCACCCCCGCCGGCAACTCCACATTCCCCGTCACATCCGTCGTCCGAAAGTAAAACTGCGGCCGATACCCCTTGAAAAACGGCGTGTGCCGGCCCCCCTCGTCCTTCGTCAACACGTACACCTCACCCTCAAACTGCGTGTGCGGCGTCACACTGCCCGGCTGCGCCAGCACCATCCCCCGCTCAATCTCCTCCTTCGCCACCCCCCGCAACAACAACCCCACATTGTCCCCCGCCTGCCCATCGTCCAGCAGTTTGCGGAACATCTCCACCCCCGTCACCACCGTCTTCTTGTCCGCCCCCAACCCCACCATCTCCACCTCGTCCTGCACCTTCACCTTCCCTCGCTCGATCCGCCCCGTCGCCACCGTCCCCCGCCCCGTAATCGAAAACACATCCTCCACCGGCATCAAAAACGGCTTGTCAATATCCCGCTCCGGCACCGGGATGTAACTGTCCAACGCCGTCAATAACTCATCCACACACTTGGTGTCGTCGTTCCCCGGCTCCCCATTCTCCAACGCCTTCAACGCCGACCCCTTGATCACCGGAATCTCATCCCCCGGGAACTCGTAGCTGCTCAGCAGCTCCCGCACCTCCAGCTCCACCAACTCCAGCAACTCCGGGTCGTCCACCGCGTCCACCTTGTTGAGGAACACCACCAACGACGGCACCCCCACCTGCCGCGCCAACAGAATGTGCTCCCGCGTTTGCGGCATCGGCCCATCCGTCGCCGCCACCACCAGGATGCCCCCATCCATCTGCGCCGCCCCGGTAATCATGTTCTTGATGTAGTCCGCGTGCCCCGGACAATCGATGTGAGCATAGTGCCGCGTGTCCGTCTCGTACTCGACGTGACTGACGGCAATCGTCACGGTCTTTGTTTCGTCGCGAACCGTGCCACCCTTGGCGATATCCGCGTAGCTCTTGAATTTAGCCAGGCCTTTGGTTTCCTGAACCGCCAGCAGCGACGCAGTCAGCGTGGTCTTGCCGTGGTCGATGTGGCCGATGGTCCCGACGTTGACGTGGGGTTT
>CAJIBA010000261.1_pt1 | contig 11470 bp, 17 predicted proteins | sample 9199191 | NCBI WGS metagenome assembly CAJIBA01 (sample SAMEA7708289, study PRJEB35096) | sediment metagenome | biome: marine neritic benthic zone biome [ENVO:01000025]; feature: sediment [ENVO:00002007]; material: shallow marine sediment [ENVO:03000034] sea grass bed [ENVO_01000059] ... | reverse complement strand
GTGCCCGTAACTATGCTGCCGGCACCGTCGAGATCCGGCAGCAGAGTAGCCGCGCCATTGCGTCGGAGATCTTGGAGGCGTGGGTGCACGGGACGCTTGCAGACCTCAGCGATACATCAAGTCGCCTGCGCGCGGTGAGTCGCGATGACATTGTGCGCATTGCTGAACGGGTGTTTCGGGCGGATGAACGGGCGGAGTATGTGGTGCGCGGGGTGTCGAGCTGATGTCGGGTACCGGCCGTCGGCTGACTAGAACATCGACATCGCCAAGAATGAGCGCAGATTCTCGTTCGTCACCCGCAGGCGCTGCGACAGAAGCCGCACAACGGCCCACAGCACCTTGTAGGCGAGGTCACGATCGAAGTCGAGTAGCATCTCGAAATCGGAGCGGGCAATGGTGATGAGCGTCGTGTCGGTATTGGCGATGGCATCGGTGGACCGCTCCGAGCGGTCGAAGACCGACATTTCGCCAAAGCAGGCGCCCTCTTTCAAGACGGCGAGCGCTTCCTCACCCGAACCGGGCACCTGGCGTGAGATGCGGACCTCGCCATCGGCGATGATGAAGAGCCGGTTGCCCGGATCACCCTCGTTGAAGATGGTCTGGCCGAACTTGAATTCCTGCTGTTTGCAGATCTCGACGATACGATCGAGCTCATCGTCCTCGAGATCCTTGAATACCGCGGCCTGTTTGATGAGGGCTTTCTCCACGCGTCCTCCATCGGGTCGGCGGAGTAGGAGCACATGCAAGCTATAGGTCCCGCTAGAGGGCAGCAAGCAAGACCGCTGTTTCGGGCGCCTGACGTTCTGACGGTGCTACGACTGCCGCTGGCTGCCCTGTTCGTGCTGCTCGACGGGACGGGCGCCCGGCTGGTCGTGTTGGCTGTTGCGTCGCTCTCCGATTTTGTCGACGGCATCTGGGCGCGTCGTATCGGAGGATCTCGCGCCGGTGTGGTGTTGGATCCCGTGTGCGACAAACTGTTCGTCGTATCCGCCTTCGCCGTCGTCTGGCAGGGCCACGTGTTGTCGATTCTCGAGCTCCTCGGCGTCCTCATGCGAGATATCGTTGCCGCGGGGGCGTTCGTGGGAACGTGGATCCGACGGCATCCTACAACACTCCCGGCACGGGCAGGTGGGAAATGGGTGACCGTCGCACAGCTCCTGACACTGCTGGCATTCCTCGCCGGGTCCGACTTGGTCAGACCGCTCGCGTGGGCAACAGCCGCGATATCTGTCTATGCCATTGCCGACTATACCCGGGCTGCGCGGACCCGATGATACGCCACGGCCTCTTGCAGCGCGGCCGTTGGGTGAGTTGGCTGCTGGTCGCCGCGCTTGCGCTCGGCAGCCCTTCTCTCGCGGCACAAGAGGTGAGCTCCGGCGGGCGATCCACGAGCGCGCTGGGACTTCACGGATTTGGGGTCATGGGCGGTGTGGACTTCGAGGGTGAGGCGCAAATGCTGGGCGCCGTGGCGCTCGATTTTGGTCATCTCTTTACCGAGCAGCTTCGATTCCGGCCGTCCGCAGAGATCGGGTTTCTCGGAGGAGACAACACGTACCTCGCCAACTTCGAGCTGCTGTACCGGTTCACGGACGACGCGCAGCTTGCGGTACCGTACATCGGGACCGGATTGGCGTTACGGGGTCGTGACGCGTGCGGCGCCGATCCCGATTGTCCCAACATTTGGATTCAGTTCGTGCTCGGCTTCGAAGTGCGATTGCGTGACCGGATCGGGTGGACACTGGAATACCATCCGGCCGACTTGCTTAAGCGGCAGCGGTTCCTGATCGGACTCACCACACGAAGGGGACGGTAAGAATGCCCGACACGCGTGCCGTGCGACTCGATTGGTCGGGTGAGCGATTGCGGTTTTCGGGTGGCGGCACCGAGCCGAGTACGCCGCCCGTGATCATTGACGGTGACGGGGAATCGGGACCGAGCCCGATGCTGAGCCTGCTCTTGGCTGCCGCGTCGTGCTCGGGCGCGGACGTCGTGGTGATCCTCACCAAGATGCGGGTGAAGCTCGAATCGCTGAGTGTCGAGGTCGAGGGTACCAGGCGCGATGAGGAGCCGCGCCGTTACACGGATTTGCGCTTCACGTTTCGCGCGGCAGGGGATCAGTTGGACGCGCAAAAGGTGGAGCACGCGGTCAAGCTTTCGCTCGACAAGTATTGCTCCGTCGTGCATTCCTTGGCGCCCGACATCACAGTGACGTATGACGTCGACGTGGCGTAGCGCACTCCTGCCGTTGTTGGCCGCGGTTGCCGCTGCACCGGCGGCCGAGGCGCAGCGTGCGATCGAATGGCAGGTACAGGCGATCGGCTCAACGGCCTCGGTACGATTTCTCGGTGGTGGGGTGGGGTTCGGCGTTCGGACACAGGGGCGCACACGCCTCGCGCTCACGCTGAGCGCCGGTGATTTGAGTCGTGAGCCACTTGTCGAGGGAGAGGCACGCCGGCACGACGCCGCAGGCCGCGCAGAGCTGTTTGCATCGTACCATCTGAGTCCGTTCCGGCGTCAAGGTGTGTCCCCATACGCCGGTGGTGGCGTCGCGCTGGCAGCGACGTCCACGGACATGTTCGAGTATGTGCTTCTCGTGATCGGGATCGAGACGGCTCCCGGTGGGCCGCGCGGGTGGTTTGCTGAAGTGGGCATTGGGGGAGGCGTGCGAGGCTCAATCGGATTTCGGATCAGGCGCCGGTAACCTTTACCCGTGCAATTGTTGAGGGCAAGAAAAACCCCGCTATGACTGCGGGGCGGCGTGCTACGATCGTTGATGCTGATGCGGGCAGCTTAGCTCGGAGCGCCAACCGTCGGATCGCGGGAGATGATCGGTTGGCAGTATCGCTCGCCCAAACCACGGAGATCAGCGAGCTGCTGCTCCGAAAGCGACGGGTACCGCTCGGCCATGTACTCGATCGTGTCGTCGAACCACTCCTTCTGATGTTCCGGGGCGGCCTTGATCACACCACAGTGCAGAATATGGCTGTACAACTCATCCCGTGCCTTGTCCAAGGCGGAGGGGTCCGGCGGCTTCGGTGAACGTCTACGTGTCATTCACATCTCCATGCTCTGTCGGTTGTTACGGGACGTAACGTAAACGCGTCGGCTTGGGCATGCAAACGTGGATTGAGAGGTGGAGGGGGTAGTTACTATACATTAATAGTAGGGCCTGCTTCGACAGCGTTGCTAATGGCGGAGCGGCCCGTTCTGTAGGGGGACGAGATGCACGAACCCACGTATGACGAACACGCTCGCCGCCAGCGGCTGATCGATTTGTTGCGGGCCATCGCTGGTCGTATTCGCGATCTTGGCGATGACGAAGCGCTGCTAGCCGCGGGACCCGAGCTGTTGAAGCTCATGGGCGATGCGCGGAGCGAACTGTTTCACTACGAAGTGCGTTGCACGTACGACTCGCCCGAGGTTGCGGAGAGTCGGCGAGTTGTTGAAGAGGCGCAGCAGCGCATGGAGTCCCCGGACCTGGGGGACGCGGATCCGGAATTGGAGAATGAGGAGGGCGATGAGCCATGGCGCAGTCGATGAACCTCAAACCGTTCTACATGGGCTTTGCGCTGCTGGCGATTGTCGGCGCAGCGGCGATTTGGTGGGCGAGATCGTCCGGCAGCTCGCCGGTGGAAGTGGGGCCTGTCCCGGTCTCAACGTCCGATTTCAGCGGCTACGTGCTGGGAAGTGACTCGGCGAACGTCGAGATTATCGAGTACGCGGATTTCGGATGTGGTGCATGTGCGCACTATGCCGTACTGACCGGTCCTGATGTCACAAAGCGGCTCGTCGAAACAGGTCGCGTCCGTGTTCGGTTCCGCGATTTTCCCATCCCCAGTCACCCACAGTCATCAGATGCGCATCTCGCCGCAGCGTGTGCGGGTGAGCAAGGGCAGTTCTATCCCATGCATGACCAACTCTTCTTCGGACAACGGGATTGGACGCGACAGCGGCGGCCCACGCGGCGGTTCCGTGAATATGCCGAAGCGCTGCGGCTGGATATGGGCCGCTATGATTCCTGCGTACGGGACCGACGGTTGCTAGGTCAGATCCAAGCCGCCAAACAGGAGGGGATCGCGGTGGGCGTGAACTCCACGCCGAGCTTCATCGTTGGCGGATTGCTCGTCGTGGGTGCAGTGCCATATGACAGATTGGTCAGTCTTGTTGAACGCGTGGAGGCAGCCGGATCGCGATGAAGCATCGGATGGCAACCGCTGTCCTTTCCCTCGTAGGGTTCTTCGTCTCACTGTACCTCTGGCTGTGGAAGGTCGGACTGCTGGGGACGATTGCGTGCGGCGACGGCGGGTGCGAGACGGTGCAGCTGAGCGAGTACGCGCAATTTCTGGGTGTCCCCGTCGCGTTCTATGGAATGATCGGCTACCTCGCGTTGATCGTCGTCAGTTTTGTCGGTCTGCAGCCACGGTGGGCGGACCGGCGCGGGCCGACCGTCGCACTCGTGGCGATTGCCGCGCTCGGTGTGGCCATCAGCGGCTATCTCACGTACCTAGAAGCCGCGGTGATCCACGCGTGGTGTCGATGGTGCGTGGTCTCCGCGATCTTGATTGCCGCCGTCCTGATAGTGGCGCTCGTCGGGCTCAGGACTATGCGCCCGAACGCCACGCCCAAGACCATCGACTAGCCCTCGGTTTCCTCGTACTTGGTCTTGAGCGCCGCCACCACACCCGGATCGGCGAGGGTGGTGACGTCTCCCAATGCATGGCCGGTGGCAATGTCTCGCAACAGTCGCCGCATGATCTTCCCGCTCCGCGTCTTCGGAAGCTCAGCGGTGAAGATGATGTCTTCGGGACGCGCGATGGCGCCAATCTCGTTGGCCACGTGTTCTTTCAGGTCGTCGATGAGACTGGAGCTGGGATCGTTCCCTCCACGCAGAATCACAAATGCCACAATCACCTGGCCTTTCACATCGTGCGGCTTGCCCACCACCGCAGCTTCGGCGACTGCGAGGTTGGAGACGAGGGCGCTCTCAACTTCCATGGTGCCGAGACGGTGGCCTGCGACGTTGAGGACGTCGTCGACCCGACCGAGAATCCAGAAGTACCCGTCTTCGTCCCGCTTTGCACCGTCGCCGGTGAAGTACATCCCAGGAAACCGCTTCCAATACTGCTCGCGATAGCGCTTGTCATCACCGTAGATGGTTCGAAGCATGCCCGGCCACGGAGCATTCATGACGAGGTACCCGCCGCCCACTTTCACCGGCTCGCCTTCCGCGTCTACCAACTCGGCCTCGATTCCCGGTAGTGGGACTGTCGCGGAGCCTGGCTTGGTGGTGGTGACGCCGGGCAGCGGGGTGATCATGATCCCGCCGGTCTCCGTCTGCCACCACGTGTCCACGATGGGGCACCGTTTCCCGCCGATGTGTCGCTGATACCACATCCACGCTTCCGGATTGATGGGCTCACCAACCGTACCGAGGAGCCGGAGTGTCGAGAGGTCGCGGCCTTTGGGATGTGACGGTCCCCATTTCATGAATGCGCGGATCGCTGTCGGCGCCGTATAGAACACTGTGACCCCATAGCGCTCCACGATGTCCCACACACGGTCGCGCTCAGGCCAGTCAGGTGCGCCCTCATACATGACGACCGTCGCACCGAGCGCCAACGGTCCGTAGACGACGTACGTGTGTCCCGTGACCCATCCGATGTCGGCCATGCACCAGTAGACATCTTCCGGCTTGAGATCGAACACGTCGCGGGTGGTGGTCACGGCCTGCGTCATGTAGCCGCCGGTCGTGTGGACGATGCCCTTGGGCTTTCCAGTGGTACCCGAGGTGTACAGGATGAACAGCATGTGCTCGGCGTCCAGCACGGCAGGTTTGCACCACGGCTTCGCGTCGTCCATCAGCCGGTGGTACCAATGATCACGTCCTCCTTTCATGTGGATCTGAGTGCTCGCGGCCTCTTCCCGTCGTACCACGACGACGTTCTCGATCGACGGCGTCTCCTCCAGTGCCTCATCAGCGGCACGCTTGAGCAGGACTTGTTGGCCCCGCCGGTATCCGACGTCGGCCGTGATGAGCACCTTGCACTTGGCATCGTTGATCCGGTCGCGAAGCGACGGCGCGGAGAAGCCGCCGAACACCACGGAGTGCGGAGCGCCAATCCGGGCGCACGCGAGCATCGCGACGGCCGCCTCGGGGATCATCGGGAGGTAGATCGCCACGCGGTCGCCGCGCTTGACGCCGAGGGCTTTGAGCGCGTTGGCGAACTTGTTGACGTCGCGATACAGCTCCCAGTACGTGATGGCCCGTCGGTCGCCAGGCTCGCCCTCCCACAGAATCGCCACTTTGTTCTTGGTGGCCGTATCGATGTGGCGGTCGAGACAGTTGACCGAGGCGTTGAGCTTCCCGCCGATAAACCACTTCGCACGCGGTAGCTTCCAATCGAGGACCTTCGTCCACCGCTTGAACCAGTGGAGTTGGCGAGCCTGTTCGGCCCAGAACCGGAGCCGACCCCGTTTTGCGTCCTTGTACACTGTTCCGGTTTTGACACGCGCGTCGCGCTTGAAGTGCGCTGGTGGATCGAACGTACGCCGTTCCTCGAGCAGCGTATGCAGTCTCTCGGTCATGACGTGTTTCCTGGGCTGGGAGGAAAAGGACTCAAGGGTTCAGTTATATTGCAGCGCTTCGTGGCGCTGTCCAGACCGCGACGCAAGATCCGAACCCTTACTGAGTGACCACGCGAATCCCTCGTGCCAAACGTGCAAGCTTCACCGTCTATCCGCGTCCAGGACGTCTCGCGCCGGTTCGGTCATCGCTGGGTCGTGCGGAGAGTTTCGCTCGACATCGTGCCCGGTGAAGCGGTCCTGTTGATTGGCGGCAACGGGGCCGGAAAGACCACACTGCTCCGGGTCGTGTCGGGGTTACTGAAGGCGTCCAAGGGAGCGATCGAGCTGACGGGCACCGTGGGCATGGTAGCACACCACACCATGATGTACGATGCGCTCACGGCGAGAGAAAACTTGGCGTTCTTTGCACGGCTGCATGGCGTGCCGCGCGACAAGCGGTTGGACGACTTGCTGGAACTCTTGGGACTCGCCCACGTCGCACACGAGCGGATCGCCACGTTCAGCCGCGGGATGCTACAGCGGCTTGCGATTGCCCGCTCACTGCTCCACGAGCCCGACGTCCTGTTGCTCGACGAACCGCTGAGCGGACTCGATGACGCGGCGTCGCAAGTGGTACTGGATGTGATTCGCGAGTTGAAGTCGCGAGGGGCCTCTCTCGTGATCGCGACACACCAATTGGTGGAGTTGGTCGGTATAGCGGAACGTGTCGGCATTATGGTGCAGGGGAAGCTCGTCGCGCTGGAACCGCTAAAGGGTCGCGACGCCGCGGCCGTGGTCGCCCGGTACCGGGAATTGGTGACCCATGGCGCGTAGCACGACCGCGACGGTGGCCTTCGCGGTCGCCGCAAAGGATTTGAAGATCGAGCTTCGTACCAAGACCGCGTTCGTCTCTTCGCTGGTCTTTGCGGTACTAGTCCTCGCAGTGCTCTATTTTGCGCGCGACAAAACGACCGTCGGCGACTTCGATTTGGCGCCGGGCGCGCTGTGGGTCACGTTCACCTTTGCTGGCATGCTGGGCTTGAACCGGGCGTTTCTCTTGGAGCGGGAGAATCGCGCGCTCGATGGCGTGCGGCTCACGCCCGCCTCGGCCACCGGCGTCTTCCTCGGCAAAGTGATGGGGAATCTGGTGTTCTTGGGCGTGGTCGAGCTGGTGTCACTGCCGCTCTTCATTCTGTTCTACGATGTCCCAATTTGGCGGCAACTCCCGATCCTCGTGGCCGTCATTGCGATGGCCACGGTGGGCTTCGTCGCGGTGGGCACGCTGCTGAGCGCGATGGTGGTACGCACGCGGTACTCCGAGGTGATGTTGCCGGTGCTCCTTCTCCCGTTTCTCGTGCCGCCGATCGTGAGCGCCGTGCAGCTCACGTGGCGCATCTTGGCACTTAGACCCTTGAGTGAGCTGACCGGGTGGCTTAGTTTGCTCGGCGCGTTCGACATCATCTTCTTCACGCTCTCACTCATGCTTTTCGAGGCGATCCTGGTCGAATGACCCGTCACGAACGCGCTCTCACGACTGCCCGCCGCGGGACGATGCTCACGGGCATTGCCCTACTCGGTCTCGTAGGCGTCTACATCCGAGCCCTGATGTTCACGCCGATGGAGCGGACGCAAGGGCTGGCCCAGAAGATCTTCTACGTGCACGCCCCGGTGGCGTGGGCCGCACTGCTGGCCTTCGGGATCACCGGATTGCTCAGTCTCCTCTACCTCATGCTGCGTGACCGCAAACTGGATCTCATCGCGGCTGCATCTGCGGAGGTCGGCGTCGCGTTCGCGATGGTGATGCTGACGACCGGACCCCTGTGGGGAAAACCGGTGTGGGGAACGTGGTGGACGTGGGACGCCCGCCTCACATCGACCCTGTTCACGTTTCTCTTGTTCGTCGGCTATCTCGTGCTCCGCGGAGCCCTGACTGACTTCGAGATACGAGCCCGATTCTCAGCCGTCCTGGGAGTCATGGCGCTCGTTCTGGTGCCGTTCATTCATGTCACGGTCTATTGGTTCCGGACACTCCACCCGGATCCCGTCGTCATGAAACCCGAGGCTCCATCGCTCCCGAGCGTCATGCTGATCACGCTGCTGAGCTCGATGGCCGTGTGTACGCTGCTCTACGTGGGATTCATCATGCAACGGTACGCACTCGCCGTGTTGCGGGACGTGCGAGAAGAGGAGGCCGCCGGTGGACTTTCCTGATAACGGCGCCTATATGGTCGCCGCGTACATCGTGGCTGCAGTGATCATCGTGGGCTACGCGGTGATGCTTTTCTTTCGGGTGCGTGGGGAAAAGAGGCGGGTATCACGTGATACGTGAGACGTGAGACGTGATACGTGAGACGTAATGCTCTCACAATCGCGAGCCTCGTTTCACGTTTCACCTTTCACGTTTCACCTTTCGCCCTCCTCCCTCCTCCCCCCTCCCCCCCCCCCCCCCCACCACCACAACGACCGCGGGAGCAGCCCCGACCATCGTCGCCGCCAAATTCACCACGTCGTTATCGATCCAGCGATATCCGCGCACCAACCGAGCCGAATGCCCGCAGTGATGGATTGGATGTTCTCCGTCGACCGCACACGAGTCACAGCGATAGGAGCCCTGAGCGGTGGCACCCAGGACCGAGTCGCTGAGAAACCCGATGACCCCGCCCATCAGCGCGGCACCCGCACTGGCGCCAGGAAGTTCCAACTGCAGCGCGCACACCGCCATGACGCCGGCACCCAGGATCCCGGCCGCCGTGCCCAGCGGTGAGATCGCACCGGATGTGCCGGCGGGGACGGGGCGGCCCGACGTGATGAGCCGCGGCGGTCGCCCAGCGAGGCTGCCCACTTCCGTGCTCCACGTGTCCGCCTGAGCCGCGGCCAACGCGCCGGCCACGACTGACCAGGCAAGGACGGGCGACCACGGGAGGAGCAGCGCACCCGCGGCCGCCACGCCACCGTTCGCTGTGACCTGGCGCCAGGTGCGTCCGTGCGATGGTCTGTCGGCAAGGCGATTCGGAGCTGGGCGAGCATATGTGAGGAGACTGCCGGACACGAAGAAGAGGGCGAGCAGGAGAAATCCACTGATGCCTGTGAGCGCGAGGATAGTGGTGCCGACTACCGCGGCTGCCAAGGCACCGGTCCGGTTGAGCCACCCGACCAGCCAACCCACTGCGGCCAAGGTCGCCGAGACGGCGAACGCCGCCCAGGGCGTCACGTGGTGCTCGGTTGCTCGTCTTCGAAAAGGACGTCGTGCAGGATCTTTTTCCGCAGCGCGTCAGGCGCTCGGCGGGCGCGGGTGCGCGCCTCGAGGAATCTCAGGTACGTGTCTTCAAAGCTGGAAAGCTGGAAACAAGGGGCGCACTTCTCGATGTGGAGTCGCACTTCCTCCGCTCGGATGGGCGTCAGCTCTTCGTCGAGGTACTCGTACAGGCGATCGAGCGCTTCTCGGCAATCGATGTCCAGTGGCTCGTCGGTCATTGGCCTCGTCTCGTGATGTAGCCCATCTCCACGGCGTAGTCGTAGAGCTGCCGTTGCAGCGCCTGGCGCGCCCGAAACAGCCGTGACTTCACGGTGCCCACTGGGACTTCGGTGATCGTCGCGATCTCCGCATAGGCGAGGCCCTCGACGTCGCTCAAAACCAGAGTCTCACGGAACTCGTCCGGCAACGCGTCGATGGCCCGTAGCACCTCGTCGTCCACGATCTGGTTGAAGAAGTCACCCTCGGGGTCCACCTCCTGCACTTCCGGAAACACCGTATACGGCTCGACCTCGGTCACGTCGACCGGCGCGGCGATCCGGCGCCGCTTCCGGTACTCATTGATGAACGTGTGCCGCAAGATGGTAAGCAACCAAGCTCGCACATTTGTTCCGGGCTTGTATTGGTGCCACGAGCGGAAGGCCTTGAGCATTGATTCCTGCACCAAGTCTTCCGCTTGCGTCTCGTCGCCGGCAAGGCGCAGCCCCACGCGGTACAGCGTGTCGAGGTGGGGGATGGCCTCCTGCTCGAACGCACGTCGCTTGTCGTCGGACGGCTGTGCCACCGGCCGCGTCTCCTTGGTCCGGGTGTTCCCGATCGGAGTCGAAAGAATCGCGCTCGAAGCCTCTTCCCGCAACGCCTCCCACCCGGCTAACTTGTGCGCCGTCTCCGATACCTCGTCAACAGCAAGAAATTGTCGAACGTCGATCCTGGCCGAACGGTCCACTCCATCATTCCTCTGTCGGTGCTCGAGATGATGCGCCGGCAGGACATCCCAGCCGTTGATGAGTTAGACGAGTACCACGTCGAGCTCAAGGCCCGCCGCCTGGGCATGAGCCGTACGGTGGCACGAGAGATCGACCGGTACCTTGAGCTGGCCCGTCGGAACGAGCGGGTGACGCGCGACGAGGCCGTGGCCCTATTGCAGCTTGCCGGGCGTCGAGGCGACGCTTCGTTGCTGTTCGCCGAAGCGGGACGTGTGGCGGCGGACTTGGCTGCAGAGCGGGTGGGTGCGGTGGCGCGTGGCACCTGGCATGTCTTGCCGGCGTTTGTGCGCCGCCGCGTAGGCCGGGCGCTGGCGAAGCGTCTGCTCAGAAACATCTTCGATGTCGAGCTCGCCGAGCTCGAAGCCCAGCTCGAAGCATCGACAGAGGACTCGGTGTTGGGCGAGGCGACGCCGCAGGGGTCGGCATGTGCCTTGGTCGGCTCGGCGATGGCGGCGCTGCTGCGGACGTTCATTGATTTCGAAGGGGCCGTGCAACACGAGAGTTGTCAGGCACTCGGCGGGCCGGCGTGCCGGTGGCGCACAACGGCCCCTTAAAAGGAATGGCGGATGAGCACACTTGCCCATATCGATCTCGATCAGCTTCGGAGCGCCCTCCGGCAGCGGGGGCTCGACGGGTGGCTGATCTATGACTTCCACGATCTGAATCC
>CAJIBA010000505.1_pt1 | contig 11708 bp, 9 predicted proteins | sample 9199191 | NCBI WGS metagenome assembly CAJIBA01 (sample SAMEA7708289, study PRJEB35096) | sediment metagenome | biome: marine neritic benthic zone biome [ENVO:01000025]; feature: sediment [ENVO:00002007]; material: shallow marine sediment [ENVO:03000034] sea grass bed [ENVO_01000059] ... | reverse complement strand
GGATCCAGGTTGTTCATCAGCATGCGAAGCGCGGCTTCCTGGATCCATCCGCGACACGAAATCGCCGCACCACGCGGCGCCCGCACCTCGCGAGCCGTCGCCGATGTGGTCATACCAATGCCTCCTTTGCCACCACCGCTGCCACGCGTTCCAGGTCGGGCGTGAGGGGTCGGTCCCGCACGTAGGCGGGCACAAGAGCCCGCACGCGGTCGTACAGCTTCTCCACACCCCTACCCGGCCGCAGCGGCTTGCGAAACTCCAATCCCTGCGCACCCGCGATCAGTTCGCTGGCGACCACGCGTTGCGCATTGCCCAGCACCCGCCGCGCTTTGATCGCGCTTGCCATACCCATCGGCACGACATCTTCCTGGTTCGCGTCGGTCGGGATCGACTGCACGCTCGCCGGTGTGGACAGCGTTCGGGATTCCCCGACCAGCGACGCCGCAACGATCTGCATCATCATGAGCCCGGAATGGAGTCCGGGATCGTGCGCGAGGAACGCCGGGAGTCCTTGCGAGACTTCAGGGTTCATCAGGCGGTCCAGTCGCCGCTCGGCGAGCCCGGCCAACGTGGTGAGCGCGATGCTTACGATGTCGAGGGCCTGTGCGATGGGTTGCCCGTGGAAATTTCCACCCGAGAGAATCTCGTCACCGAACACCAACGGGTTGTCCGTCGAGGCGTTGAGCTCAATTTCGGCAACGGACGCCGCGAACTCGACGGCGTCAGCCACCGGCCCTAGGACCTGTGGGGTGCAGCGCAGACTGTACGCGTCTTGAACTCTCGGATCACCCACCCGATGCGACTCGCGGATCTCGCTCTTGGCGAGCAAGTCCCGCATGAGGGCCGCAGCGCGGACCTGCCCCGGATGCGGACGAGCCTCGTGAATCCGTTCATCGAATGGCACGGGGGTCCCCATCAACGCCTCGACACTCATTGCCGCTGCACCGACCGCGGTGCGCCACAGGTGCCGCGCGTCGTGCACCACCGTCGCGAGGATCGCCGTCTGTACCTGCGTGCCGTTGATGAACGACAGCGCCTCCTTGGGAAGGAACTCGAGTGGTTGTATGCCAGCCGCCTCGAGCGCCTCCCTCGCTGTCAATCGATCCCTGTCCCGTATCCCCTGCGCCGTATCCCTGCCCACCACCTCACCCTCCCCCATCAACCCGTACGCGATGTGTGCCAGCGGTGCGAGATCTCCGCTGGCGCCGACACTCCCTTGTTCAGGCACCACCGGGTGAATCCCCGCGTTCAGCATGTCCGCGATCTGCTGCACGACACGAGCGCGCACACCACTCGTCTCACGAAGCAGCACGTTGGCGCGGAGCAGCATCACCGCACGGACGACATCAACCGGTAGCGGCTCACCCACGCCGGAGACATGACTGAGTATGAGGTTGCGCTGCAGCTCGACGAGCTGATCGGGCGCGATCCGGACGGTCGCAAGCTTCCCGAACCCGGTGTTCACCCCGTAGATCGCCTCACCTTTGGCCAGGAGGCGGTCGATGGCCGCTCGTGATGCATCTGTACGCTCAGCGGCGCCAGCATCCACCGCGACAGCCGCTCCCTCGCGCGAGACAGCAATGACATCGGGAACGGAGAGACCAGAGCCAGTGAGTGTTATGGAGGTTGGCATGGGAGAAAAGTAAGGGCAGGATACGGGATATGGGATACGGGACACGGCCACGGGACGCGGGATACGGGATAAGCAACAAAAGGGGGGAGGGGCCCTCACGGCCCCCCACCCCATTTCCGTGTCTCGTGTCCCGTCCTAGCGCCTTACGACCACCCCTTGTGGCGCGGCGGTGAACACCCCGGCGCCGACGGCCAGCTCAGGATTCCCGGGATCCGTCTGGAAGCTCCAGTCAAAGATCATGATGTCCTGACCGACGTGCGTGACCCGGAGAGCCCCAAAGCGGGCAAAGCCATCGCCGCCGTCCATCTGAAACACATACCCGAAGCCCGGCTGGGCCAGGATCTCCGCGGTGCTGAATCCCGTTGCGGGGGCGATATCGATCGATGTCAAATCGTCGACCGGTCCTTGGCTGTACTGCAGCACTTCCGTGCCCGCGCGCAGCGGGACCATGAAGAAGTTGCCGCTGCCGTCCCGCCGGACGAAGAAGTCGATCTCAGGGTTGGACTCGGACGTCACCACACCGAGCTCCGCTGGCGCCACGACCCCATCGCCATTGTCGAGCCAGAAACGGAATCCCGCGGTCGCTGGATTGGCCTCGCGGGCGGTCATCAACACGTTGCGGGCATCGGGTCGAGGCGTGTCCGCCCAGATGGGTGACCACAAACTCTCGTACCCTTCGATGCTCTCCGCGGAGATTGCGAAGCAGAACGGCTCGCCGTTGCTGAGGGCCGCCACCACGAACTCTGGCGCGACGGTAGTCCCCTCTAGGCCCCACGCATCGTCACACAACCCAGCATCCAAATCATACGGCGCGCTGTATACCCGATACTGTTTGAACGCATCCGGTGTGGTTTGGAACGGGTTGTCTGACCACGTCAGGTAGACCGCGCCGTTCAGGCTCGTGCCCACGAGCGTCTGCACCGGATCCAACCGCAGCCGCTCGTCGATCACCACGGAGTTGCTGGCGTCGCTCTCGAAACCGTTCAAGTCGACGGCAACCACGAAGTACTCGAGGTCAGGAATCCCGTTGTCATGAAATGTGATCGATGTCGTTTCGCCCCGAAGGCCGAAGTTGGCGTTCGCATCGGGGCGGGAATAGACCCGGTACACGGCAAGATTCGGGTCGTTCACGCCGTCCCAGAACAAGAGCAAGCCCAGCGGAGCGTCAGGATCGCCGCTGGCCTCGAGCTCGTAACCCAGGTTCTCCGGCGGATCGAGCGGCAGAGGCTCGACAAGGTTCTCGCCGCACGCGGCGAGGGCGACGGCCAATGCAAGGCCTATGATCGTGGGTCGCATGGTCCCATTCCCTCTTAGAATTGCTGATGAGATCAATTGCACGGAGCATGCCGCATGGAGGAAGGACCGTATGTTGTTTGCTGACAACCACTTACACTTATCGTATGCAGCGGCGAACCTGTCCCCCACCGGGGACAGTGGCCCGTGATTTCGGAGCGACTCAGCGAATGGTGCGTTGATCGTATTGGAACTTGAGCTCGGGTTCGTCAAGCAACGAGATGTAAAAGTTGAATGAGAAGTTCCCGTTTGGCGCCTTGAGAAACGCAAACGTCGCGCGCCACCGATGCATCGTGCGATCCAGTCGCAGAACGTGCTGTCCAAACTCCTTGAGTGTCATGTTGTATTGCGTGTTCCATGACACCGACCAACCCGGAGTCGGAGCAAACGACACGGCAAACCCCAGGGTACGATTGGCCTGAGCATCAATCTCCTCGCCCTCACCCGTGACACGAGGTCGCGTGCGTTGATCGTCGTAGGTCACCGAGGCCTGCACACCGCGACCTCGTCGCGCTGGCTGCCCAAAGTCACGATCGAGGCGAGTGGACGGTCCGAGTCCCGTACCCACTGGCTGCACCGGATCATCGAGCCCAATGTCGGTCGCCTCGGGATCGGTCTCGACATCGGGCTGCGGCCCTCCACCCGTCACCAACCCCGCAAGCCGGCGGAAGGTGTTGGCCGATAACGTGAAGCGTGCCGACACGGTCGTGAGAAACGGGTCGAATGCCGTGGTGTCGAATCCGACTTGCCCGTCCCACAGGTCGTGCGTCATCGCAAGCGAGAACCCCGGCAACAGGTCGCTCGTGAGCCGGTTAGTGAGCCGCTGAGTGGTCCAGCCGTTTCTTCCCTCTTCTTTGGCCTGCTCAACATCGAATTCGATGGGCGAAGTCTGGACGCTCAGCAGCTTCACCTTCCTCGCCTTCATGGGATCGGCCAGCGTATCACCCTCGGCCGGTTTGAGCTTGCCCTCGAACGTCTGAGAGAGGGTGAGGCTGATGCGCTGTACTGCTGGGCTTTCTCTCGTCGAAGACTGCCCCGTGGGGTCCAAGGCGCGTGCGTACGCTTCGGGCACCGTGGCTTTCGGGGAGTAGGTCCAGCTCAGCCTAGGTGAGAGGGAGTGCCGAATACGCGAGAGCGGGCCAACGCCCGGAAAGAAGCCAAAAACGGTTGGTGAGAGACTGAGGCTCAACGACAGCCGTTTGCCCTGAGCCACGAAATCGCCGCCGGTGAACCGATTCCGCAGGAGAAACGCGCCACCTGTCGTATTTCGGATGCCGACCGACGGCTGGAGCTTCCAGCTCGACGCGAAGAGGATTGGGAGATTGATCCCCGTGTTCCAATCGACTTCCGAGCGAAAATCCTCTCCGTAATATCGTGTCACCGAGTCTGTGGGATCGTTCGGATCCGGAAGCACGACGGGCGCCGGCGGACGCGTGGTTCGGAAATCGGTCACCGACACGTCGTTCGTCCAATTCCAGCGTCCGACTCGAAGCGGGGTCCGAAACGAGAACCTCGTCGTGCGTGTGTCCGTGAGCAGCGTGTCGAACAACTCCTGGCCGCCGACCGGTGCTAGTGGGATCACAGTGCCAGGCGCCTGGTTGAGGGTTCGCGAATTCGTGAGGGAGAACCCCGGCGACCACGTCGCATCACTCCACAGTGAAATTGGCGAGGGAGTGAGACTCAACGTGGGGAGAGTCTGTGTCACCGTCCCGTTGCTCAGATCCTGTGAATGATTCCCGCCGATCGAGAGCGTGCCCCAGTCAAACTGCTTGTTGAAGTTGATGCGGCTCGAGAGCGTTGCCGTCTGGAGAAACGGGTCGACCGAGTTCTGTTGCACGACTCGCGCACTGGTCGCGTAATCGACGGCCGCCGTCAGCCGCGTGCGTTGATTGAAGCTCTGTTGGTGATTCCACTGCAATCGCATGGAACGACCACCCGGCACCCCGTCTTGTCCATCCTCGAAGATCCAGGATGCCGCCACGCCGCCCGACAGAAACTGATTCAGCCAGCGGTACCGCAACTGTCCGTTGAGCCCGATGTAGTTGCCGTCGAACCAGTCGAGAGATCCTTGGAAGTCGACGTAGTTATTGATGGCGAAGTAGTAGCCAATGTTCGAGACATGGCGGCGGTACCCTTCGCTCGGACGCACGAGGTCATTGAACCCAAAGCGCGGAATGAGAATACCGGATCGGCGACCGGGACGGACGTCCTGAAACATGAAGGGGAGCCAGAGAACCGGCACGTCACGCACGTACAGCACGGCAGGCCGCGCGACGATGATAGTATTGTTGACCCATTTCACATTGTGGGCACTGATGTGATAGTGCGGTGATGGGTGGTCACAGCTGGTAATCTGGTTCGACTCGCCGTAGATCCGGGTGGACGCCGAATCTACCTCGAGCCCTCCCCGCAAGTACCAGTTGACACCTGATTGCGTGAAACTCGTGAGCGCTCTGGGGACGGTACCACGTCGGAGGCACGTGTCATAGCGCATGTCATCACCGACCAGCACCGTCTCATCATCAAACAACACTGGTCGAGGCTCTCCTCCCGCCAGCAGGCGGCAGTCCGATTCCTGAAAACTCACCTCCCCTGCCTCCAACGTGCTTCCCTCCCGTTCGACCATAGCGGCTCCCACCAAAACCACCTCACGGGACTCACCGAACAGCGTAATGCTGTCACCCGAATACCGCGTGACGGAGAATCCCTCTCGCGTCAGCAGCGCCAGCATGACCGAGTCCGGCGGCGGGAACGACCGTGACGGCTGGGAGGGCAGCCCGAGGCGGCGGGCAGCGGCGGTATCGACCGGTTGCAGCACCGAGTCGCGTCGGACGCGTGCCGTATCCTGTGCTTGCACCTCGGCGCCGGTCGGTCTTGGTAACCGCTGGGGACGCTCCTGTGCATCGGCACTGCCCGGTGTACCGACGCCGAGTAGGGAAACCACCACCACCGTGCCAATCGTTCTGCCAACGCCGCGCTTGGCCAGCATCCGCGCCACGAGGATGCCGACCTCGTACAGGAGCAGGAGCGGCACCATCATCATGAGCATCGAAACCGGGTCGGGCGGTGTGAGCAGCGCCGCGAAGATCGAGGCGAACACCAACGCGATCGGACGGTGTCGGGCGAAGGTCTGCGGACGGATCAGTCCAATCGACGACAACAGCACCATGACGATTGGTAGCTGAAACATGATTCCGAACGCGAGAATCGTTCGTGTGGCGAACCCGAAGTAGGCGTCGGCCGTGATGATCCACTCGATGTCGCCGATGCGAAATCCGTAAAGGATCCGAAAGACAGCCGGCAGCACCCACCTGTAGGCCATCAGGACACCAGCGAGGAACAGGCCCAGTCCGGCGATGAGCGCCGGTACGATATAGCGGCGCTCGTGCTCGTACAGGGCCGGCGCGAGGAACCGCCATAGCTGGGCGAAGATCACCGGCGACGCCAGGATCGCCCCGATCACGATGGCCAGTTTGAGCGTGATGAGGAACGCGTCCGTTGGTCGCGTGATAAAGAGCTTGCCCTCGGGGAGATACGGGGCTATCGGGTCCTTGAGGAGCGTGAAGACGTCAAAGCGCTGCAGCAGGTAGAACCCAATGACCGATCCGACCACCAGAGCCACGAGGCTCCAGAGGATGCGCCACCTCAGCTCCTCGAGGTGCTCCAGAAAGGGCATTTCGCCCTTGGGGGTCTTGGCACTCATGTGGAAGCGGACCGGATCCGCCTCGCCCTACGCGTCGGGGTTGCCGAGTTTCGTGCGCGCGAGCTGCGCTTCTTCGGATCGCGGATAGCCCGCGATGACACGACCGTAATACACTTCCGCAGCCCGTTGGTCCCCACGCCGCTCCGCGAAGAGGCCTAGCCGATAGAGCGCCGTGGGCGCCCGGCGCGAGTCCGGGTGACGCCGAACAACGTGCTCATACGCAGCCGCCGCAGAGTCGGGATTCCCCTCTCCCCAGGACTCACCGAGGAAGAACCGCGCGTCGGCCGCCAGCGGATGCTCGGGAAAATCCCCCAAAAACTTGCGGAACCCAGCGCGGGCCGTCTCCGGACTGCCGCGTCGCAGCTGCTGCAACGAGAGGTCGTATAGCTCCTGCGCGGCCATCCCCCCGCCTCCCATCGGGTCCTCGGCCCCCCCCTCTCCAGTCGGAGAACGGGGTTCGACGAGGCGGGAATCCAGCTGCCCCCTGAGCTCCGACAGGCGCTGCTGGCTCTGGCCCGTGAGCTCCTGGATCTGCACCAACTGCCGCTGCACCTCAGTCATGTCCGTGCGGACATCACCCTGAAACGAAGCGAGTTGCCACTCAAGCGTCCCGAGGGAATCCAGGATCTGTTCCTGGAGATCCACGATGAGGTCAAGCACGACAGCCCGCACCGAATCGGTGCGGGCTGTCTCTGCCTGCATTTCTTGCAGACGCTCTTCTACGCGCCGCACGTCGCTTTTGAGCGCACAGGCACTCAGCGCAACGGCCACGACTGCGAGAAGCGCGAATTGCTTCACATGCCTGCCGGTTTCACCAGCCTGTCACCGCCCGCGGTGATGCCGAACTCATCGCGGCGGTTCTGCGCCCACGCGTCTTCATTGCTGCCCATCATCGCGGGCTGCTCCTCACCCATGGAGCGCACCGTGATTCGCGACTCGTTGACGCCGCGATCGGTCATCCACTTCTTCGCGGAGTTCGCGCGCCGCATGCCGAGCGCCATGTTGTACTCGTCCGAGCCGCGCTCGTCGCAGTGACCGGTGATCTCGATGCGCAGTGCCGGATTTGCCTGCAGAATGGAGAGCTTCTGCTGCAGCATATCCGTGTCAGTCCCCATCCGGATGTTCGACCGATCAAAGTCGAAGTTGATCACGCTGGCGAGCATTTGCCTCACCTCGGCCGTGATCGCTGCCTCGCGCCGCGCAGCTTCCTCGCGCTCCCGCCGAATGCGCTCCTGTTCCGCTTGGGCGCGGCGGATGCTGTCGAGCCGGGCCTGCTCTCGGGCGATCGAATCGCGGCGGGCCTGCTCGGCAGCGATCGAGTCGGGATCGGGCTGCGGGATCACCGGCTCCGGCTGTCCGCCGCACGCGGCCGCGATCACGATCGCCACCATCCCAAGCAAGACTGTGAACTTGGCTTTCATTTCTGCTCCATGCTGAAGGCTTAAGGTTGGGTCTGCTCCGGTATGCGAGGCGACCAGGAGGGCAACCGTGCATCACCCATGGTCGTCAATTGTCGCACCCGTCCGGTCTCAACGTCCATGATCCAAACCTGCCGTCGGCCCGTTCGCGTCGATACGAACGCGATGTGCCGACCGTCCGGCGCCCACGTCGGGTCATGGTTGCGGCCCGCGCTCGTCAACTGACGTACCACACGCGATCTCGCATCCATCACGAACACCTGCGGGCTGCCTGCAACGTCGCGGTGAAACGCGACCTGCAATCCGTCCGGCGACCAACTCGGGGCATTTGAGTTACCGGTCACGCCATAGTCAAAGGGCGCGAACAACTCCTGCCCCGTCCCGTCGGACGCCATCACATAGACTTGCGTCCCCCCTGCTCGCGTGGAGACAAACCCGATCTGGCGCCCGTCGGGGCTGAACGTGGGTGATAGGTTATCGGAAAAGCGCCCCACGGTCAAGCGCTCTAAACAACAGTCCCGCGCGAGGTTATACCGATACACCTCGGTGCCTTCCTCGCTGATCCGCGTAAAGGCGAGTGTCTGCCCGTCCGGCGAGAACGCAGGACTGATGTTGAGCTGTTCAGCCGTCGGGGCCACCACAGTCCGCGAGGCAGTCTCGACGTCGTGGATCGCGATCTCCGCCCATCCCTGATCCAGTTCGGAGACGGCGATACGTGACCCTAGGGGATGCCACGTCGGCGAGAACGCCGTGACATCGGGAGGCGTCACCAACTCGAGCGCCGCACCGTCCGCATCCACTCGGTACAGGCGACCGCGGCGCACAAACAGCAGGCGCGTGGCAGCAATCCCCGCCTCTCCCGCGGTGGCACGTACGACTTCATCAGCCGCCCGGTGCACCGCCATCCTGAACCCTCCGCCGCGCGGGTCTGCGACGGTGAGGCGCACCCGAGCACGCTCAACCTCTCCGCGCACGTCGTATACGGTCGCCTCGTACTCGGACAAGGCGGCCTGGGGCAGTACGGCGACCGCGTAGTCAGCGCCCAGCGCGGAGTAGAGCGAATAGTTGACGAACGCTCCTGTCTCGCCCCCACCGGCCGTTGCATCGGTACCCCCCGGGCCGCCCAGCCCCAGGACGAGGCTGTCACCACCTGGGAGGGTGATCACCTCAAACTGGTCGCTGTATTCCAAATCGCGACGGAGAATCTCCCGGACCGAGTCGAGCACCTCGGTGCGCGGCCCACCCAACACCAACAGACCCGGTCGAAGCCCAGGCGTGTAGGTGATGCCGATGCGGACACCTTGATCGATGGGCGGTACCGGGTCCTGGGCCGCTGCCGCCACAGGAATGAGCAATACAAGGACGGCGACGAAACGGCGCATCATCGAACGGTCGACGGGTCGAAGAAGAAACTCACGGGCAGCACGTCGGCGGTGTACCCCTCCGGCAGCGGGCCAAAGGCGCTGGCGTTGGCTGCCGACTCGATCGCACCCTGCGCCTCCAGGTCGAATCCAAAGCTGCCCGAGCGCTTCACGAACTGAAAACTCGTGATCGACCCGTCGCGGTGAATGAAGAACAGCACTTCGGCCCGCAGCGAGACCTGGCCCGACGGGCGGCGCCAGCGGCGATACACCTGGGACACGATGTTGCGGAGATACTGTGGGTACGGGAACTCGACCCCGCTCGTCTTGACCGTCGCCGGATCGCTTCCCGTGGATGGTTCCACGTCGGGCGCGGGCGGGTCGGGTGGTGTCGTCCGCGGCGCGGGCTCGCGTTCCGTCTCGGGCTGCGGCGGCGGTGTCTCATCAGAGATCGACGTCCGCCGTGGTCGCGGCTGCGTCGAGACTGGCGCCGGTTGCTCGGCAGGGCGCTGTACCGTCTCCGGCGCCTGCCGTTGTTGCGGTTGGGGTCGAGGAGCCGCCACAAGCTCAACCGAATACACCGGTACAAAGGAGTGACGCACCAAGGGCGGTGCCGTGAGGACCATTCCGGCGGCCAGCACATGCACGCCGAGCGTCACGACGAGCGCAACTCCGCTGGAGCCGCCCTCGGGGGCGCGCTTGGGCCGGCGCACACGCTTCATCGGCCGATCTCCTCGGCTTCCGCGACCAGACCCACATCACCTATTCCCGATGTGCGCATCACCGCAAGCACCCGGACAACCTGCCCGTAGTCGACCCGCTGGTCCGCCCTGAGATACACGCCTGTGGGCTGACGTGCCGTCACCATGGCCGGAAACGTTGCGCGGAAATCCTCGAACGTGAGCGGCGTGTCGTCCACGAAGATCCGTCCGCCACGATCGATCGACACGACCAGACCCTCTTTGGGCTGAAGCGGCCGCGCTTCCGCACGCGGAAGCTGCACGTCGACACCACCCTGCATGATCGGCGCGGTGATCATGAAGATGATGAGCAACACGAATGCGACGTCGACCAACGACGTCACATTGATGTCGGCGGTTGGCTGGAGGTCGCCGCTCCCGCGGAAGCCTAGGCCACGCACGGCCTCATCATATCCTTCCCTCGCGCGCCATGGTGCCGACGATCTCCTGGGCAAAGCCTTCCAGTTCGCCCGTGAACACACCCAGCCGACTGACAAACAGGTTATAGGCAATCACGGCAGGGATGGCGACGGCCAGACCCAACACCGTGGTCACGAGCGCCTCGGCCACACCCGGGGCCACAGCCGAGATGTTCCCCGAGCCGCCGGCCGCAATCCCGATAAACGCATCCATCACGCCGAGCACCGTGCCCAAGAGACCCAACAACGGACTCACCGACCCGATCGTCGCCAACCAGGTGATAAACCGCGCCATGAGGTCGCGTTCCGTGCCAACTTCCTTGGTGAGCATCATTCGCAGCACTTCGAGCTGCGTGGCACTGAGTGCCGCACCTTCGGCGCCCTTCTCTTCCTTCAGCGCGCCGGGTCGTAGCTCGGAAAAGAAGTTGACGCCCTCACGGAGGAGCCGACCGTACGGAGAGGGAGGCAGCTTCATCACGGCGTGATACGCGTCCTCGAGCCTGCTTGTGCGTTCGAGTGCGTCGAAGAACTTGTCGCTTTGTTTCCGGATCCGCCGAAACTGCACCCACTTGAGCACGATGATGAACCAGCTGATCAGGGAGAAGAAAACGAGCACGCCGAGCACGCCTTTGGTCACCCCGCTCGACGTGGTCACCAGCTCCCAGGCGCTCGTGGGAAGCGCCCCACCCACCTGCATCAGCATCATGCTGCCATCTCTCCGATCCACTTGTACGTGAGCCGTAGGCCGTCCACCAGCGAGACTGCGGGACGCCAGCCCCACTCACGATCAGCCTTCTCAATGTCGACCGCACTGCGTTGAAGCTCCCCGGGGCGAGCGGGCACGTGTCTGATCTCGCCATCGACGGCAGCCGCTTCCAACATCGAGCGGGCCAACTGGGTGACGCTTGTCTCCTGACCAGTGCCGACATTGACCGCGACATCATCCAGCGAGCTGACCGACGGGGGATCCCAGCGGGTGGCCGCGAGGTTGGCCTCGACGACATCCGTGACGCACACGTAGTCGCGGGTCTGACTGCCGTCACCGTAGATCGTGAGCGCCTCGCCCGCCCGGAGTCGGCTGCCGAAGATGGCAACGACGCCCGCTTCGCCGTGCGGGTTCTGGCGGGGGCCGTACACATTC
>CAJIBA010000444.1_pt1 | contig 11772 bp, 10 predicted proteins | sample 9199191 | NCBI WGS metagenome assembly CAJIBA01 (sample SAMEA7708289, study PRJEB35096) | sediment metagenome | biome: marine neritic benthic zone biome [ENVO:01000025]; feature: sediment [ENVO:00002007]; material: shallow marine sediment [ENVO:03000034] sea grass bed [ENVO_01000059] ... | reverse complement strand
CGCAACGCGACGATGGTCCGATCGTCGCGGGCTGTGGCCTCGAATGCGCTGGCGGCGTCGAGCACTGCCGTCACGATCGCGTCACTCGGATCTTGTAGACGGTCTCGAACAATGGTCAGCACGCGGTTTTCGCCAAGCGCCTCTCCGTCGTCATTCCGCGCCTCGATGATCCCGTCGGAGAAGAGGAGCAACAGATCCTGACCCTTGCACCACGTGGTTTCAGACACGACCAGCGTGTCGGGACTGGTGAGTCCGAGCGGCGGGGATGTTGCCGACAGTCGCTCGGCGTTGCCATCTCGTGAAATCCGAAACGCGTGCGGGTGTCCGGCGTTGGTGTATCGCAGGATGCTCCTTGCCCCGTCCAACACGCCATAGAACAACGACAGGTGCATCTCGGTCTCGGTCAGGTCCTGTTCGATCGACTCGAGCAGGCGACGCAGCGTATCATCCGGCGACGCCACCTCGGCTGCATGAATGCCCGCAGCCGAGAGCACACTGGCCATGATCAACGCCGCGGCGAATCCGTGCGATGACACATCTCCCAACATGGCGCCAATACGACCTTCGGAGAGTCGGACAAAGTGATAGAAGTCGCCACCCACACTCTTGGCGGGGAGACACCGAGCGGCGACATCGACGTCGGGACCCAACACATCCGGCGAGACCAGGAGTTTCATCTGCAGCCCGTGCGCTAACTCCAGTTCTCGTGTCACCCGTTGGCGGATGAGATCCCGTTCCACCAGCCGAGTATGCTCGAGCGCAGCACCGATTTGGTTCGCGACTGCGCTCACGAGCCGTCGCTCGCCACCACTGAACGCGTCCTTCCCAACGCGATCCGTCAAATTGAGGACGCCCACCGGATGCGTCTCTTCGGCCGATGCGCGGTAGATGATTGGCACGGAGAGATACGCTGCCCCGCGATAACCTCGTTCTTGCCAGCGGCTGCGGTGCTCGCCCTCGAACTTCTCAGGGTCATTAGCCACCGTGACGCGGGTGCGAAATGCGCGAGCCGTAATCGAATCGGCGTCGTCCACCGAAATGGGCTCCAGCTGCTCGACGGGTTTCGCGATGGCGGCCACGGGACGGAGGAGCCCAGCGGATTCGTCGTGGACAAACAGCGACGCCCGCCGCGCACCCACGACGTCGCTCACCTCGCGTAGGATGATGAGCGCCGCCTCTTCGAGCCGCGTGGTGTGTCCCAGGATTTCGCTGATCGTGTAGAGGAGCTCGATCTCCTCATATCGTGAGGCGAGCTGTTTCGCGAGTGCGAGCGTCTCGCTTTCACTCGCCAAGAGCCGCGTGAGGAGCGGCGTCAGCGTCGCTTCGAGGTCTTCGCGATCGCCGTCCGTCTCGACAATCTCGTACCAGTAGCTGTCTAACTCAGGGATGTTGACGAGCCGCCGGCTCTCATCGTCGGGCTGCACCAACCCGTCTTCGTCGATCTGAACCTGCGGCGGATCGACGTGTTCGGTCCCCAGAACGGGACGGAGCCGGCCGCGCCCCGCCCGCCACAGTCGCAATCGGCACCCGGTCATCGTGCCGAGCGACTGTAACACGGCATTGAGCCGTTCTAGGTACGGCGCATGATCATGCAGATCGCGTTTCCCCTGTCATTGAATCGAACCTCATCCATGAGCTGCCGAATGAGATACAACCCGCGCCCCTGGTCGAGGCCGATACGGGTCGAGTCAGTTGGGTCCGGGATGCTCGTGGGGTCGAAACCACGTCCTTCGTCACGCACGTGGAGCTCGAGCGAGTCGTCGTCGACTTGTGCTCGCACCTCGACCCGTTTGGCAGGATCGAGCCGATTGCCGTACTGCATGGCGTTGGCCAGCGCCTCGCAGAGCGCGACACGCACGATGAAGCGCGCGGCGCGCGGCGAAATGCCGCTCGCGAGGCAGTGGCGGGCGACCAGGTCGACCGTCTCCTCTACGACGTCGAGATCGGTGGGGACACGCACCGAGATCTCAACGGTGAGACGGCTGGCCTCGGGAGGGACGACCTCGCGACGCCGTACGACCAGACGGAGAGGTGCAGTCACGGCGTCAGAACGCTGCGACGGCCTCCTCAGTCGAGTCCGCGATGGTGAACAGGTTATCCAGCTTCGTCAGCTCGAACAGCGTCCGCAGATCGGCGTTGAGTGCCGCCAGCCGTAGCTCGCCTCCGGCCTCACGGACCTTCTTCGCCAGCGACACCAGCACCCCGAGCCCGGAGGAATCGATGTAGCCGGTTGCGGCAAAGTCGATGACGAACTTCTTCTCCCCCGACTCCACCGCCTCCAGCACCTTCTTCTTGAGATCGTGCCGATTGCCGACGATGAGTTGCCCATCGACTCCGACGATCGTCACGCCTGTCGCCTGATCCTTTCGAACGGTGAAACTCATGCTTCCTCCACGAATGAGCCCGCGGGCGGGCTTGCGGCCTGGAGAATCCCCACCGCTGCCCCGTCCACCACGTCGTCCGCCGTGGCGCCGCGGGAAAGGTCGATCATTGGCCGCGCCAGACCCTGCAAGATCGGGCCTGTCGCGGTTGCGCCCGCAAGGCGCTGCACCAGTTTGTACGTCACGTTCCCGCTGTCAAGATCCGGGAATACCATGATATTCGCACAGCCCGCGACATGTGAGTCCGGTGCCTTGAGTCGTGCGATGTCCGGGACGAGCGCCGCGTCTCCCTGCAGCTCGCCATCGGCCACGATGTTGGGGGCCAACGCGCGAAACCGCTCGAGGGCTTCACGCATCTTCTCCACCCTCGGGCCGTCCGCGCTCCCCCTGGTCGAATACGACAGGAACGCCACCATCGGCTCGTCGCCCACCACCAGGCGGCGGTCGTGTGACGCACTCCATGCAATCTCGGCAAGCTGCTCCGGCGTGGGATCGGGCACCACCCCGGCATCAGCAAACGTGAGGACGGTGTCGCCTATGCCGTTCTCGCCTTCCACCGTCCCGCACTCGCCGTTTCGGAACGAGAAGCCTTCACCTGGGAAATCCATGTAGAACGCGCTGGACACGGTCCCAATGCCCTCAGCCGGACCGATCGCCCAGAGGGCGGCCCGAATGACATCGGCCGTTGAGCATGTTGCGCCCGCCACCGCCGTATCCGCCTCGCCCAAACCGACCAGCGCGGCTGCGAACCTGAGTGGGTCCGCCGCCAGCTCTCGTGCATGAGCCACGTTCCTCACCGCGTCGGGTTTCCGCGCTGCCAAGAATTCGGCCACGCGATCCTGCCGCGAGTCACCCTCCATGGACTGATCCAGGAGCACCACACTCGCGATGCCATCGGTCTCGAGGAGCTGAGCGGCCCGTCGCACCCGCTCGTCCCATCCCTCCGCCAGGACCACTGTACACGCGTGCCGCGCTGCATGGACACGGACGTGCGACCGAAAGCTCATGGACGCAGTTTTCGGTGGAGCGCCTCTTCGACGGGCGCACTCACACACCCCCCCACATCACCGTCCAGTCGCGCGATCTCTCGCACAAGACTCGAACTCAAGTAGGTGAGATGGAGTGCCGGTACCAAGAACACGGTCTCGAGTTCCGGGTAGAGCTCCCGATTCATCAGTGCCATCTGAGATTCGTACTCGAAATCGCTGACCGCCCGCAGTCCGCGAATCACCATGTGCGCACCACGGTCTCGGGCGAAGTCGGCGAGCAGCCCGTCGAACGACGTGACCTCGATGCGCTCGTCGTCGTCGAACACCCGGCTCAGCAGCGTCAGCCGCTCCTCCACGGAGAACAATGGCGCTTTCGACGGATTGGCAGCCACCGCAACGATGACCCGATCTACCAGCGCGAGGCTGCGGCGCACAATGTCCTCGTGCCCCAAGGTGACGGGATCGAAGGAACCGGGATACACCGCAATTCTGGTCATGGCGCGTAGAGGAAGGTGAGAGCGTGAGTACCGTATCGTCGAGTATCGTCGCCGTCCAGCGTCACTGCTGTGCGGTGCTGCAGTGACAGCATGCCGGCAAACGGCGTCTTCCGGAAGATAGCGACCAACCGCTCGGCGTGGTCAGTCGAAAACGGAGGGTCGGCCAGCGCGATGTCATAGGCCTGGTCAGTGAGACGACGGGCAAAGCGCAGGACGTCGGCGCGCCGCACTCGTGTCCGATCTGCCACACCCAGCGTGCCGATATTCGCTTTGAGCGCGGCCAGTGACGGATCAGCGATCTCCACGAAGTCCACCCGTGCCGCGCCGCGTGAGAGCGCTTCCAGCCCGAGCGAGCCTGACCCGGCAAACAAATCGATCACCGTCGTATCGGCGAGATGTGGCGCGAGGATGCCGAACCACGATTCTTTGAGGCGATCCGTGATAGGCCGGACACGGGAATCGTCTGGGCGCTGGAGCCGCCGACCCTTGAATTCACCGGCGATTATCCGCACGGCGTCATTCCGACGGTTTGAGTTGGACCACACGCGCCTGCAAGGAACTCTCGCCCCGAAAATCGTTCCGATCGAGCTTGAGTGCCACATCCAGCGGTGCGCGCCACCAATCGTCGGGCAATCGGTCGGCCCAATTGAAGGCGATGGCACTGATACTGCCGGTACGGTCGGCCAGCTGAAACCGCAGGTGATTGGCTCCAACGACCCGGTGGTGTCGTACCACGCCACCTGCCACACCCAGCACCGGCGCCGGATTGCCGGAACCACACGGCTCGAGGTGGCGGAACAGCCGCTCCAAGCCGTCATCCATTCTCTTGATGGGAACCACGACGTCGATCCGTTGCGTGGGCACCAAGTCGTCGGGCGTGAGCCGTTCCCGCGCGACCCGATTGAACGCCTCACGAAATTCTGGAACGCGATCGCGCGCAATCGAGAGGCCCGCGGCCATGCGGTGCCCACCATAGCGCAAGAGGAGTGACCCGCAATTCGTGAGGGCGTCGTGCAAATCGAATCCCGAGATGCTCCGCCCCGAACCCCTTCCCTCGTCGCCCTCGAGCGAGATCAGGATGGCGGGGCGTGCGAACCGCTCCACGAGACGCGACGCGACGAGACCGATGACCCCGGAGTGCCAACCATCGCGAGCCAGCACCAATCCGTAGGTCTCGTCCACGTCGACCGATTGCTCGACCTCGTCGACAGCTTCGCCGAGCATCTCCTCGTCCATGGCCTGCCGCCGTGCATTCGTCGTGTCGAGCCCGAGTGCCAGCTTCCTAGACTCGGTTGCATTGTCCGACAGCAGTAACCGCACACCGTCCATCGCCTCGCCAATGCGTCCCGCTGCATTGAGCCGCGGCGCCAGAATGAATCCGACGTGCCCCGCGCGAATCTCTTTTCCATGGAGCCCCGTCACCTCGACCAGCGAGCGTACCCCAGGCCAGCGGGACGCGCCGAGCACCTTGAGGCCATGGCGCACGAGGGTGCGGTTCTCTCCGACGAGCGGTACCACGTCGGCAACCGTCGCCAGCGCCACGAGATCGAGCAGGTGCATCGGAAGGTTGTCAGGGAGGCCAAGCTCAGCGACCAACGCCTGGACCAGTTTGAACGCCACGCCGGTCCCGCACAGCACGCCGAGTCCCGCTTCGCATTCGGGATGTTGCGGATTGAGCATCGCGTCTGCCGAGGAAACCACGCCGGGCAAGTGGTGATCCGTCACGACGACCTGAATGCCGGCCGCCTGTGCCGCCTCGACTGTCTCGGTGGCCGTGGTGCCACAATCACAGGTGATCACGAGGGCCGCCTCAACTCGCTGGGCCTCCGCGAGCCCCGCCGGCCCGAAGTCGTATCCGTCGCGCACGCGGTGCGGCACGAACGGCACGACGTCTCCCCCTGCCTCCCGCAGCACGCGGGTGAGCAGGGTCGTGGCACATTGTCCGTCTACGTCGTAGTCGCCATGAACCAAGATGCGACCACCGCCGCTGAGGGCGCCCACGATCACCTCGACAGCGCGGTCCATGTCGCGCATGGCATACGGATCGGTCAGCGAGTCGAGCGTTGGGCGCAGGAACCGCTTGGCGTCATCGGCGGCGCTGTAGCCTCGCTGGACGAGGAGCGCCGCCAAGGTGGGACGGATGTTCAGTGCATGAACGAGAGCATCGACGATCGCGGTGTCAGCTTCTTCCGTGATCGCCCATCTGGGAGCAATGGCCGTCATTCACTCTCGTCGTACAGCAGCACCCCGCAGGCCTCGCACGTCTCTAGCGTCGCACCGCTCTGGAGCTTCTGCCGGCGATGCAACGGTACCGACGTGAAGCAGTGTCCGCATGCGCCACCGCGTAGCGGGTAGAGCGCGAGCGGTGCCCGCCCCTGCCGAATCCGCTCGTAGCGTTCTTGCAGAGGCACTTTCACATCCCTTGCCACCCCATCGCGGTCCGCCTTCGCGGCCAAAAGCTGCTCGTCGTACTCCGCGAGCTTGGCGGCAATCTCTTCCCGTTGCGGAGCCTGCCCTTCCTTGAGTTCGGCCACTCGCGCATCGTGCTCCGAGACGACCTCCTTGGCTTCGTGCACCCGGTCCGCCGACCGGACCCACTCGGCTTCCTCCTTGGCGAGCACAGTCCGGGCGAGGTCGAGCTCCGCCATGAGCGTCGACGCCTCTTTCGCCCCCCGCACCCACTCGAGACGCTGGCGTCGTCGTTCCTGCATGAGGCGGTAGCTCTCGATCTTCGTCTCGAGCTCCTGCCGCCGCGTGTCCGCCTCGTCTGCCCGCGTCTTGGCCGTTTCGAGCTCGTCCATTGCCGTCTCGAGCTCCTGGTCCAAGGCCTCAAGCGGGGGCTCGAGCGCCTTGATGTCCGCTTCGATCTGCATCACCACCCTGTCCTTCTCCTGCAGATGCAACAGCGCCTGTAGATCAGCGTGCACTGCCACTCCTCCCTTTCTTGATAACATTCCAACGTGCGGGGTTGAGAGCCGAAATCTCTCGGCTCAGTGCCTCTTTTTCGCGCGCGAGCTCCAGCTTCTCCTCTTCACTCGCCACGACAATCGTCCGATCGATCTGGCGAAGTCGTTTCTCCAAACTTCGACTTTCGATCTTACGCAGCGCGCCAACAACGGTGGCGTCCTCTGCAAGTTCCCCTGCGGGCTCCGCAAGAAGCTGTGCGAGAATCGGTCGCGCTTCGGGAGCCACTTGCTCCAGTAGCTCGCCTCCCGACAGGTCGAGATCGCTCTGTGCGATGAAGGTCAAGAGCTCCCACTCGACGGGGTCGCGGCCCGTGAGCTCGCCCAACTGCTCGGCCACACGCGAGCGCCATTGCGGTGCACGAAGCATGATACGCATGAGATCGCGCTCGGGCGTCGATCGCGACCGCCGTCTGGGGACCTCACTCGTGGGCCCGCGGGGCCGCGGCCGCTCGGCAGCGACTGACGGCCCCCACCGCCCAGCATCAACCTCTTGGATCAGTGCCTCACGCGAGACGCCGAGAGCTTCGGCACAGCGGCCCAAATAAAGGTCCCGAGTCACCTTGTCGCTCACCGCCCGCAGCGTCGGCAGCAGTCGATCCAAGGCACGCCGACGGCCCGAGATCGAGCCCAACCACCCCTTCCGCTCCAGGAGTTGCAGCTTCCGTTCGAGCACGTCCAGCGAGTCGGCCAGGACTTGCTGGACGGCGTCCCCCCCGCCCTCCACCGCGAGCGAATCGGGATCCTTACCCGGTGGGAGCGTAGCGATCGCGACTCGCAAACCCGTGTGGAGCAGGACATCAGCGGCACGAAACGTGGCGCGCAGGCCTGCCGCATCGCTGTCATAGAGCAGTGTCACGGCCTGCGTAAAACGCCTGAGCAGCTTTGCTTGGTCGACGGTGAATGCCGTACCGAGCGGCGCCACGGTCTCCTCGATGCCGACCTCCACGAGACGCAAGACATCAAAGTACCCCTCGACGACCACCGCACGCTCCGCCTTGCGGATTGCATGCTTGGCTTCGTGCAGGTTGTAGAGCAACCCGCCCTTATGGAAGATTGGCGTGTCCGGGGAGTTGAGGTATTTGGGCTCCCCTTCTCCAATCACCCGGCCACCGAACCCAACCACCCGCCCTCGGAGGTCGTGGATCGGAAACAGCAAGCGATTCCACATGCGCGGTCGCACCGACTCGTCTTCGCGTGTGACCGCGAGCCCGGCTTCGAGCAACACGTCGGTTCCGATGCCCAGTGTCTTCATCGCCTCGAGAAACGCATCGCCTCGCGGCGCAAAGCCGAGTCCCAAAGGGAGCAGCCGCTCTGGATCCAGCTTTCGACCTTCCAAGTATTGGCGAGCCGGCTTGGCGTCGTCGGCCTCACGCAGCCGTTTCGCGTACCATTCGGAGGCAGCGGACACTGCGGAAAACATCGGCTCCCGCGGATCGGGCCCCGTTGCCTGCCGTTCCGGAATCGTGATGCCGGCACGCCGCGCCACCTCCCGTACTGCGTCGGGATATTCCATCCCGTGCTTCTTCATGTAGAACGTGAACACGTCGCCCGCCTCGTGGCAGACGAAGCAGTAGAACATTTGCTTTCTCGGGATCACCGCGAAGTTGCGGTGCGTGCCGCCGTGAAATGGACAAGCTCCCCGGTAATCCGAGCCAGTGCGCTTCAGGTTCACATGCTCCCCGATGATCGTCACCAGATCTGCGGCGTCGCGCACTTGCTCGATGACTTCGTCAGGGATCTGGCTCATTTCGCGAATTCCACCACGGTGACGCCCGACCCGCCCGCCCGCGGATCAGCGAGCTTGAACGTGGTGACACGGGAATCCAGCCTGAGCACTTCGGCCACCGCCGCTTTCAGCGCCCCCGTCCCCTTGCCGTGGATGATCCGGAGCGTCGGCATGTCGGCCACGATTGCGGCGTCCAAGGCTTGCTGCACCTGCAGTTGCGCTTCGTCGACACGGAGACCGCGGAGGTCAAGAGTCGACTCAGGAATTGGATATCGGAGGCGGGAGACGAGGTAGCACTCTTATTCTCCACTGCGCGTGCTCGGTCCCGTGATGCGCGTCCCGTCTCGCGTATCCCGTGTCCCGACGGCCGTATCCCAGTCACCTTCCAGCCCTTCGCCCCCGCTTCCTGTTCCAGCCGGTGGAGTGCGTCCCCTTCCTCCTTGACGCCCTCCTCGACGAGTCGCCGGGCTTCGCGCGCGGTGGCCTCACTCACCGCAGCGCGTGCCATGCCCAGTGCATGTTCCACGCGTTTGCGAGCCTCGAGCAGGAACTTCCGCGTCTGCTCGCGACCTGAGCGCTCGGCCTCGCGTTGCTGCTCGGCGAGCTGCTCGAGTCGTGTCCGCAACTCCTCGCGATCCCGAGACATCTTGATTGTCTCAGCCTCGAGGCGTCCCGCAAGGAGACTCACTTCGTCCTCCTGGCGTGAGAGCACCGCTTCGCGCCGTTCGAGATCCGACAGGGTCGCTTCCAGCGTCTTCGCTGCCTCGGGCGTCAGAGCATCTGCCGCTTGCAGCACGTGATCGGGCAACCCCAAGCGTCTGGCGATGGCCAGAGCATAGGAGCGTCCCGGCTTCCCTTGCATGAACCGGTAGGTGGGCGCCAGAGTCTCAGCGTCGAACTCCAGGCTTGCATTCACGATGCCGTCGTGACGCGCTGCCAGTTCTTTGAGCTCGTTGAGATGGGTGGTCGCAATCGTGACGGCACCACTCGCGTGGACCGCGAGGAGGACCGCGCCTGCCAGGGCTGCCCCTTCTTGCGGGTCCGTCCCGCCGCCCAGCTCGTCCACGAGCACCAACGTACCAGCGCCCGCCTCGAGCAAGATCCCCTTGAGTGCGGCAACGTGACCGCTGAACGTGGAGAGATTCGCTTCAATTGACTGGCGGTCACCGATGTCGCTGAAGATGTGACGGAATACCGGAAGAACGGTCCCCTTGCCGACCGGCGGCACCACGCCAGCCTGCGCCATGGCACTGATCAACCCCACGGCCTTGAGCAGCACCGTCTTGCCGCCCGCGTTGGGCCCGCTCACCACCGTGGTTCGCTCACCCGGCGAGAGCTCGAAGTCAAACGGGACGGGCCTCGGCGCGTCCGCTCGAATCAGCGGGTGATACGCACGGCGCAGGCATAACCCTGTATCGTCATCGACCAGCATCGGCACGTACGCTTCCACTGCCAGCGCGTACCGCGCGCGAGCGTACAGATCGTCGGCACGAATGCACATCCGCCATCCCGCCTCGATCCGATCGACGTACTCCCGCGCCTGTTCGGATAGCGTGCGCAGCGCCTGCAGCACTTCGCGCGCTTCTTCCGCCTCGCTCGCGGCGAGCGCGTTGCCGAGCTCGTCGGCCTCGGCCGGCTCGACGAAGAGAGTGGCGCCGGATGCCGACTCACCATGCACGATCCCCTTGGCATGAGACCGTGCATCACGCCGCACCGGAATGACGTACCGCCCGCCGCGCACCGTGACGCCCGCATCGGTCGACCGCTCATGCGGTGAGAGGTTTCGCTGCAGTCGCGAGAGCAAGTCTACGAGGCGGTCGCGGGAGTCACGCACCCGCTTCCGTGCGCGCTTGAGCGCCGAGGAGGCGTCGTCTTTCACCCGACCGTCGGGTTCGATCGCGCGCACGATAGCCTGCGCGAGGCGTTCGGGCGCGAGCTCCACCGCCAACGCCGCCACACGCGGTGCCTGGTCCGCAACCGCTTCAAGCGCCGACTTGGTCTCCCGCATAGCTGTGAGGGCAAGGCCGAGCTGAAACAACGCTTCCGCTTCGAGCACGCTGCCAGATGTCGCAAGGAGCGCCAGGGTGTCCGCAAGATCCGCCACTGCTCGCGGGGCGAAACCGCTGTCTTCCTGACACGCCGCCATGAGCTCGCCGACTGTGGCTAGTTCCTCACGGATATGGTCGGGCGACGTGTCAGGGCATCGGCGGCGCACCGCGCGCGCGCCGAGCTCCGACACGGCGTGCTGCGCCACGAGGTCCAGGGCCTGTGCCAGCTCCAGTTGTTCCAGGGTTTCCGGTAAGGCCACCACCGGAATTGGGGAAGGGGTGCCGGTGACCTTCGTCACCCGCACCCCTTCTCTCGCACTTCGAGGCCTCTGCGCGTCATGCGCGGCGCGGAGCCCCTTCAACAATGAACTCGATGATCACCGACCAACACTAGTTCGCGTATCTCGCATCTCTCTCCACACGTCTCCACATCATCGCAATCGGGGTCGCTGCTGCTTTCGGCGGGCGGCACTGACCTTCCGCTTGCGCCACTCGCTGGGCTTCTCAAACTGCCGATGCTTCCGAAGATCTCAAAGGACGTTCCGGTCTCCGACCTTCCCGGACAACAGGCCTGTAAAGCTAGGGACCGCCTACCCGGTCCGCAACGGTGTTCACGGGCCTTATCCTGGTGGCCACAGAAGCGGTCGTCCACCCAAAATATGGGCGTGAATGTGGAACACGGTCTGCCCGGCCCCGGCGTTCGTATTGAGCACGACGCGGTATCCGTCATCCGCCAAACCCTCTTCCTTCGCCACATCGCGAGCGAACAACAACAGTTCACCCAGCACGTTGGCGTCCGTGGCTTCGTTCAAGGACGCGATGTGTTGCTTGGGAATCGCCAAGACGTGAGTCGGCGCCTGCGGATTGATGTCGCGGAACGCCAAGAATCGCTCGGTCTCCTGAACCACATCTGAGGGAATCTCCCCCGCAATGATCCGACAGAACAGACAGGTGCTCATCTTCAGGCTCCAAAGGCGTCTTTCATTTTCTCCCACAGCTTGCGGCCGAACCCCTCCTCTTTGGGTGGGTCGCCTTCGATCTGACTCAAGCGGCCGAATAGCTCCTCCAATTCAGGATTCAATTTCGTAGGCGTCCACACCTGCACGCGGACGTACAGCGAGCCTTTGCCTCCGTGGCCTACGTTGGGCAGTCCCTTCGAATGCAT
>CAJIBA010000042.1_pt1 | contig 11784 bp, 9 predicted proteins | sample 9199191 | NCBI WGS metagenome assembly CAJIBA01 (sample SAMEA7708289, study PRJEB35096) | sediment metagenome | biome: marine neritic benthic zone biome [ENVO:01000025]; feature: sediment [ENVO:00002007]; material: shallow marine sediment [ENVO:03000034] sea grass bed [ENVO_01000059] ... | reverse complement strand
TCCTCGAAGACTATCAGCACACGACTGTCGACACCGCCGAGCTGGCTGCCCGCGCCAGAAGTGTCGCTCCGGACCTGTGGGAGCGGTTTCACGCCCTCAAATGGGGCCTTAGCTTTCTCGGGTCCTAATGCCACCCGTGAATCCGTTGGGAAAGCGACAAGTGACAGCATGAGCCAACGGGACGCCATTCGCACGCTTGCGGTGGAGCGGTGTCGGGAACGCGGCATCCTGATTCCCACGTTTGCCGAGCTGCGCGATCCAGGGAGTGTTGACCCTGCGATCGTCAGTGCCATGCGGCCCGTCGACATGCAGGCGGTCGATCCGCTCAACCTGTTCCGTATCACCTGGCACAACGATCCCGAGACGGGCGGCTACGGTCCGGTGAACGCCCTAGAGCTGCCAAGCGAGCTCACCGGAGTTCGGGCGCGGATCGTGGGGCTCATCGGCGAGTATTTCCCCACCAACGCGCACAAGGTTGGCGCCGCGTTCGGCTGCCTGGTGCCTCGGTTGGTGACTGGCGAGTTCGATCCGACCACCCAAAGAGCGGTGTGGCCGTCCACCGGGAACTACTGCCGCGGTGGCGCGTTCGACAGCGCGCTGCTGGGCTGCCACTCGGTGGCTATTCTCCCTGAGGAGATGAGCCGGGAGCGCTTCGCGTGGCTCGAGCAGGTCGGAGCCGAGATCATCAAGACCCCGGGAAGCGAGAGCAACGTCAAGGAGATCTTCGACGCGTGTTGGGAGATTCGGAAGACGCGACCGGAGTGCGTGATCTTCAACCAGTTCGATGAATTCGGTAACTACCTCTGGCACTATGGCGTGACCGGTCCCGCTGCCGCTTCCGTCTTTGCGCGCCTTGCCGGTGAGGGAGACCGCTTTGCCGGCTGGGTGAGTGCCACGGGATCGGCGGGGACGCTGGCCACTGGTGACTATCTCACGACACGCAATCCCGATCTGCTGATCACCGCCGCCGAAGCCCTGCAGTGTCCCACGCTGCTCTATGGCGGGTTCGGCGCACACCGGATCGAGGGCATCGGCGACAAGCATGTGCCGTGGATCCACAACGTACGCAACACCGACGTTGTGACGGCGATTGATGACGAGGCCGTCATGCAGCTGTTCCGCCTATTCAACGAGCCAGTTGGTCACGCGACGCTTTCGGGCCGCGGTCTTTCTGACGATGTGGTTGGTCGGCTGCCGCTCCTCGGACTATCGTCGATCTGCAACCTGCTGGCCGCCATCAAGACTGCGAAATACTACGAGCTCGACGAGCACGACGTGCTCATCACGTCGTTCACCGACTCGATGGACCTCTATCGCTCGCGTCTCACGGAACTCGAGGTCGCGCACGGAGCGTACACTGAAGCGGCCGCCTTAGATCATTTCGAGCGTTATTTGCTCGGAGCGGACACGAATCACTTGAAGGAACTCGCGGACGTAGATCGATTGAGGATTCACAACCTCAAGTACTTCACGTGGGTGGAACAGCAGGGGAAGACGGTCAAAGAGCTGAACGCGCTATGGACCCCGTCGTTCTGGACCGATCTCGCCGCGCAGCTCCCCGAGTGGGACCGGCAGATTGCCCAGTTCAACAGCGACAGTGGGATGGTGACAGCAACTCGGAACAGGGCGGCTGTGAACCGGACGGCGTAGCCGCTTCACGCACGGAGCACCAAATGACTGCAACGGGCCAACGGGCCCTCACAGCCGCTCGTGGACTTCGAGACGAGATCGTCCAGTTCCTGCGCGATATGATTGCGATCCCCTCGGAGAGTCTCCATGAAGGAGAACGCTGCGAGCGGATACGTCAGGAGTACGAGCGGTTGGGCCTAGACGACGTGCGGATTGACGGATTAGGCAATGTCGTGGCGCGCATTGGCACCGGTCCGCTCGTGATCTTGATGGACGGGCACATTGACTGTGTAGGCGTCGGCGACCCTTCGGCGTGGGACTTCGATCCGTTCAAAGGCAAGTTCGAGGACCGCAAGGTCTTCGGCCGCGGCGCAGTGGATGAGTTGCCGGCCGTCGCATGCATGGCCTACGCAGCGAAGCTCATGAAAGAGCGTGGGCTGCTCGATGACGTCACGGTGTACCTCTCAGCGAGTGTCATGGAGGAAGACTGCGACGGCTACTGCTTGCTCCATCTCATCGAACAGGAGGGAATCCGCCCGCATGTCGTGATCATCGGTGAGCCGACGGACCTCAACGTGTATCGCGGCCAACGCGGAAGAGTGGAGCTCACGATCACGACCAAGGGTGTGTCCTCCCACGCCGCCCACCCCGACCGCGGTGTCAATGCCATCTACAAGATGGCACCAATCATCGGGGACATCGAAGCCCTGAACCAGCGCCTCCCCGACGATCCGTTTTTGGGGAAAGGCACGGCGGTTGTCTCGTCAATCGAGTGCACCACGGCGTCGTTGAACGCCGTACCAGACAGCGCGCGCGTCTTCGTGGATCGCCGCATGACGGCCGGCGAGACGGTGGACGGTGTGCTCGCCGAGTTCCGGGCGCTCCCCAACCTTGGCGACGCAACCGTCGAAGTGCTGAAGTACCACGCCACGAGTTGGCGCGGAATGAAAGCCAGCCAAGAGAAGTTCTTCCCCGCCTGGGTCGTGCCGGAGGAGCACCCGCTCGTCCAGAGTGTGGCTCAGACGGTGGACGCCGTGCTCGAGCGTCGACCCAAAATCTCGCGCTGGTCGTTCTCGACCAACGGTGTCGCCAGCATGGGACGGCTGGGTATTCCGACCGTGGGCTTCGCGCCCGGCCTCGAGGAGCTGGCACATACGACCGATGAGTGGGTGGCAGTTGACGATCTGGTGAGCGCGACGGCGGTGTACAGCTTGATCCCCTCGTTTCTCGCCGCACAACGTGAGGCGCTGCTCGCAGCGGCCACACGGAGCGAAGGCTGAGCACATGGACGCGACGCTGAAAGCCAGGAATCTCATCACGACACAGGACTGGACGACGGACGAGCTCGACGCGCTATTCTCGCTTGCCGCCGAGCTCAAAGTTGCCAGGCGCGAGGGGCGGCCGACGCCGCTGCTCGCAGCCAAGACGCTGTACATGATTTTCTTCGACGCGTCGACCCGCACGCGAAATTCGTTCGAGACGGGCATGACCCAGCTCGGTGGCCACGCGATTTACCTCTCCCCAGACAAGATGCAGATCAGCCATGGGGAGAACGCGCGCGACACGGCCAACGTCCTGTCGCGCTACGGCGAAGGAATCGCGATACGGCATTGCGCCCACGGTGAGGGGAACGGGTACCTGAATGAGGTGGCGGAGCACGCGGAGGTTCCCGTGCTCAGCATGCAATGCGACGTGTACCACCCGTGTCAGATACTGGCCGACTACCTGACGCTCAGGGAGCGATTCGGTGAGACCAAAGGGCTCAAGCTTGGTGTTGCGTGGACCAGCGCACCTAACTACGTCCGTCCGCTCTCTGTGCCGCAGAGCTTGATTCTGCTCATGCCACGGTTCGGGATCGACGTGACGCTGGCGTATCCGCCGGAATTCAGACTGATGCCGCACATCGAGGAGCAGGCGAAGGCAAATGCGCAGCAGGTGGGCACGCGGTTCGAGATCACGCACGAGTTCGAAGACGCGTTTCGTGACGCCGACGCCGTCGTACCCAAGTCGTGGGGCCCGCTGGTCACCACCCAAAATGTCGATGAAGGTCTCGAGCTGATCGGAAAGTACCCCGCTTGGCGTTGTGACAAGCACAAGATGGCGCTCGGGAAGAAGGATATGGTCTACATGCATCCGCTCCCCGCCGATCGCGGGCGTGAGGTGACCGACGATGTGATCGACGGTCCGCAGTCCGTGGTCTACGATGAAGCGGAGAACCGCCTGCATGTACAAAAGGCGCTGATGGCGCTCACGATGTAGGGGGCGCGCGCACGATCCCCATGGCTGCCTTTCAATTTCGCTGCACCGAGTGCGACACCGTGTACGCCGAGCGCGACGTGGAGACGGTGTGTCCGGCTTGCGCGACCACACAGGAGCGGGGTGCGCCGACGAGGGGCGTGCTCGAGGTGGAGCTCGACAGTCTGCCCAGCACGTGGCCGGCTGCGCCAGTGTCGTCCACCGAGTTTCTCACTGCTTTTCTTCCCATTCCAGGCGCGACACACGCGCCACCGCTTGCGGTTGGCGGCACTCCGCTGGCTGCCGCGCCGGCACTCCGAGCCGCGCTGGACATGCCACGGCTCTGGATCAAGGATGATTCGCGGAACCCCAGTGGCTCGACCAAGGACCGCGCGTCGTGGCTTGTCGTGGCGAAGGCCCGGGAGTACGGTCGGCCCACGGTGGCGACCGCCTCGACAGGGAATGCCGCCACCGCGTTGGGCGCCGTTGCCGCTGCCGCCGGGCTTCATGCGGTCGTGTTCGTGCCGGCGAGCGCACCTCAGGCCAAGCTCATTCAGATCTTGAGCTACGGCGCCACAGTGCTGCGGGTAAACGGGACCTACGACGCCTGTTTCGAGCTTTGCCTCGAGGCATGCGAGCGGTTCGGCTGGTACAACCGCAACACCGCGCTCAACCCGTTCACGGTGGAAGGGAAAAAGACCGCGAGTCTCGAAATCGCTCGCGACATGAGCCCCGAGTGCCCCGACGTGGTGCTCGTGCCCACCGGTGACGGTGTCATCATCTCTGGGGTGGCCAAGGGCTTTGCCGATCTCGAGCGATCGGGGCTCATCGAACGTCGGCCGCGGCTCATTGCCGTCCAGCCCGAGGGATCGGCGGCAATTGTCCACGCGGTTAAGCACGGAGCCGACACGATTACTCCTGTCCACGGCGCGCACAGCGTTGCCGATAGCCTCGTGGTCGAAGCGCCTCGCAATGCGCGCATGTGCTTGCGCGAGATCCGAGCGTCTGGGGGCAGTGGGGTCGCCGTGAGCGACGAGCGCATCATCGCGGCCATCGCCGAGCTGGCGCGACTAAGTGGCGTGTTTGCGGAACCAGCTGCAGCGGCCGCGTTGGCCGGACTCCACACCGCCCTCGACCAGGGACTCGTGGAGCGTGATGAGCGTGTCGTGCTGCTCGTGACCGGCAGTGGTCTCAAGGACGTGCAGAGTGCGGCGCGCGGTGTCACCGTGCCGGAGCCGGTTGCACCTACGCTTGAAGCCGTTGCTTGGCGAGTCGAGAATATCGCCGCTGCCTGACGGTTGACGACTTACGCGCGGCCCTCGTCAAGTAGGCGCCGCAGCACATTCTGTGTGACCAGACGACGGTAGGCGGCCGTCGACCGTACGTCGTCGATCGGCCGGATGTCGCGAGCGACCGCCTCCACGGCTTCTTCCACGTCACCGCGCTCGAGCGCCGCCTCGGCATTCGGTGCTCTGAGCGGCACCTCGGCGACCGAGCCAATGGCCACGCGCGCCGGCTCGAGACTGACCGCCATCACGACCTTGGATATGGCCTGCGCCTGCCGCGTCCCGATCTTGCGGAACCGGATCGTGCGGCCGTTTCGTGGAAAGCGAACGGCGACGATCAGCTCGTCCGGCTCGAGCGCGGTCTTGCGATATCCCACAAAGAACGCTGACGCGGGAATGCTGCGGCGGTGCGTCACGATCATCGCGTCTGCCGCCAGCATGACCGGCAGCGTGTCGCCGGCGGGCGATGCCGTGCCCAGGTTGCCGCCGAGCGTGCCGCGGTTTTGGATCTGGGCCGCACCAATCGTGCGAGCGACCTGAGCCAGGGCAGGGACGTAGCGATTCACCAGTGGCGATTCGATAATGTGCGTGTACGACTCCGCCGCACCGACTTCAATTGCGCCGTCCACCTCTCGAACGCCCTTGAGCTCCGCGAGCGACCAGATGTCGAGAAGTGCAGCAGGATTCGACTGTCCGGCGTGGAGTGTCACCAGGAGATCTGTGCCACCGGCGAGCGGTCGGCAGTCACTCGTGATCGCCAGCTGCCCTAGCGCTTCGGCTAGTGAGCGGGGCTTCAGGAACCGCGGGTACGGCACGCGAGAATCGCCTCGATGATCTTGGTGTAGCCGGTGCAGCGACACAGGTTGCCGCCGATGGCTGCCCGCACGTCATCCTCCGACGGATCGGGCTTCCGCTCGAGCAGGGCATGCGCGGCCATGAGCATGCCGGGTGTGCAGATCCCACACTGCGCCGCCCCGTAGTCGATGAACGTCTGTTGAATCCCCGCGAGCTCGCCGTTGCGGGCGAGGCCCTCGACCGTCTCGAGCTCACATCCTTCGGCTTGGCCAACGGCGACAAGGCAGCTGTTCACCACTTCGCCGTCGATGAGAACCGAGCACGCGCCACACTCGCCCTCACCGCATCCCTCTTTGGTGCCGGTCATACCCAACTCCTCACGGAGCACATCGAGTAACCGACGAGCTCCAGGCGAGTCGACCGACACGCGGATGCCGTTCACGGTGAATGCGATCATGGAGACAATGCGGCGAGGAGTTTCTCGGGCGTGGCCGGGATCTCGTCGAGCCATACACCAGTGGCGTCGTGGATGGCGGCGATTACTGCCGGGGCCGGACCATCCATCGGGATCTCACCAATGCCCTTGGCGCCGTACGGCCCACCGGAGTACGGGTTCTCGACCAGCACGGTCTTGATCTTCGGCGCGTCGAGCGACGTGGGGATGATGTAGGTCGCCAAGCGATCGTTGAGGAAGCCTCCGTTGTCGAGCTTCATCTCTTCGAGCATGGCGTAGCCCACGGCCTGCAGCACGCCGCCTTCCACCTGACCTTCGGCCATCACGGGGTGGATCGCGCGACCGGGATCGAGGGCCGCTACGAGATCGGTGACGCGCACTTCGCCCGTGTCGAGGTCGACCTCGACGTCCACCACCGTGCATTGAAAGGAGAACGCGGGATAGGCATCGCCGCGGTAGCGCGTTTCGTCCCAATGGATCCAGTCGGGCTGGACGTAGGTCTGCTCGACCCGGATGGGTGGCTGCTCGCTGGTGAGCTTGGCGCGCAGCTCCGCGGCGGCCTTGGCCAGGAGTGCCCCTACGACCATGACGGTTCGCGAAGCCACCGTTGGACCGCTGTTGGGCACGACGGAGGTGTCCTGCGGCACCACTGTCACACGATCGCACGGTACGCCGAGCGCGTCGGCGGCGATTTGGGCGAGGACGGTATTGGTGCCCTGGCCCATCTCGGTCTGCGACGTCAACACCTGAAACTCGCGGTCTGCCGTCCACTCGATGGCGACCGTACTGGCGAGGTGCTTTTCTCCGCTGCCGGTGAACCCCGATCCGTGATAGACGAGTGAGAGTCCGCGGCCATGTCGCAGATTCGGGCTCTCCGGAACCGCAACCGGCGGCGCGTTCTCGAGTGCGGCGTCGAGGACAAGCTCGGTGCCAACACTCTCCGTGAGCTGTTGGCTGGTTGCGGTCGTGTCACCGATGCGAAGCATCCAGTTTCGGCGGAGCTCGATGCTGCCGACCCCCAGAGCCTCGGCCACGTGCTCCACCATGAGCTCGGCGGCAAACTGTGACTGAGGGGCGCCGAACCCGCGAAAGGCGCCGTTGGGTGGCGTGTTGGTGGCCATCGCGCGCGCGCGGATGCGCACGTTGGGACAGGAGTACGGGCCCGCAGCGTGGATCGCTCCGCGCGAGAGCACGACCGGACTCAGTGTGCAATAGGCGCCCCCGTCGAGCACGAATTCGATGTCCTGCGCCACGAGCGACCCGTCGTGCATGACGCCTGTCCGATGCCGAACGATGGCCGGGTGCCGTTTGGTGGTCGCTGCGATGTCTTCGTGACGGTCGTAAATGAGCCGCACCGGACGCTTGGCTTTGATGGCGAGGAGGGCAGCGTGGATCGCCACGAGCGACGGATATTCTTCTTTGCCACCGAAGGCGCCACCAACCTCAGCAGGCACGACCACGACCCGATCGTCCGGCAGTCCCAAGGCTCGGACGACAGCCTTGTGTACATAGTACGGGCACTGCAGCGATCCGTAGATCGTCACGCCGCCGTCGTCACCGGGGATGGCGATGGCACCCTGCGGCTCGATGTACAGCTGTTCCTGATGGCCCGCTCGGAAGGTCCGCTCAACTACCACGTCCGCCTCGCCGAGTGCCTGATCCACGTCGCCCTTGTCAATGTCGACGCGGGCGAGCACGTGCGTGGCGTCATCCAGGCTGAGCACTGGGTGGTCCTGGGCGTACGTGATACGCATATGCCGCGCGGCAGTCTCGAGGATGTCGCGACTGGGGGCGGCGATCAGCGCGAGGGGTTCTTCCCGATGTCGAATCTCGCGTTCCGCGAGCGCTGGCTGATCGTCTTCAATGAGCTGGACGACGTTTTCGCCGGGGATGTCCTTGGGGCCGACAACGACGACCTGGCTCCAGTCAAATGCCGGGTCGAGTGTGAAGCTCTTGAGCTTACCCTTGGGAATCGTCGAGCGAATCGTCTTTCCGTACCACGCCCCGGGGAATTCGAGATCGTCGGCGTAGTGGGCGCGACCGGTCACCTTGGCGCGGCCTTCCCGACGTGGCACGGACTGGCCGACGGAAGCCTTGGCTCGTTCAGAGGGAAGCGGAACCGCCATAGCCCGAGGATACGGTCCTCAAAGGTCGGTTGACAAGCCCTCACGGAATGCTGGGTCCAAACGGCCGTTCTCTACTTGCGCTCTTCCCAGGCCGCCGTGTGGAAGTGCTCGGAGCGCGGCGCGAGCGCTCCTTTGCCCGCGCTGTACTCTTTCCAGTTCACTTCAGCATAGTCGTTGGGCACTTGCTCCATGGTGATGCATCCCTGCACGGGACACACGGCCGCGCAGAGATTGCAGCCCACGCAGGCCTCCTCGATGATCTCCACGACAGGTGCGCTGGCACCGGCCTCGTGCCGGTCGATCCTTCGGATAGCCTGGTGCGCTCCATCTTCGCAGGCGACCCAGCACAGCTCACACTGAATGCATTTCTCCTGATCGATGTGCGCAACCAGGTGGTAGTTGAGATCGAGGTCCTCCCAACTCACCACATTGGGCACCGCACGACCACACACGTCGGCCAAGGTCCGATGGCCCTTCTCGTCCATCCAGTTTTGCAGTCCGTCGATTAGATCTTCCACGATGCGGAAACCGTAGTGCATGACCGCGGTGCACACCTGGACCGTTCCCGCGCCGAGTGCCACGAATTCAGCGGCGTCCCGCCAGGTGGAGATACCGCCGATGCCCGAGATGGGAACCTGGACGTCCGGATCGCGCGCCACCGCCGCCACGAGGTGGAGCGCGATAGGCTTGACCGCCGGCCCGCAGTAGCCGCCGTGACTCGACTTCCCGCCGACCGACGGCAACGGTGCAAACGTGTCGAGGTCCACGCCGACAATAGAGTTGATGGTATTGATGAGCGACAATGCGTCCGCACCGCCCTTCACCGCGGCGCGCGCGATATAGGTGATGTCAGTGACGTTGGGTGTGAGTTTGACGATCACTGGAGTCGTTGCGACTTCTTTCACCCATTCTGTGATCTGACAGGTGTAGTCGGGCACCTGGCCTACGGCACTCCCCATGCCGCGCTCACTCATCCCGTGCGGGCACCCGAAATTGAGCTCGAGGCCGTCAGCGCCCGTGTCCTCGGTGCGCCGCACGATGTCGTGCCACGCCTCGCGGTTCGAGTCCACCATGAGCGACACGACGACCGCGTGCTTCGGGTAGTTCCGCTTGGCCTCGGCGATCTCTTTGAGATTGTCTTCCAGGGGTCGGTCGGAAATCAGCTCGATGTTGTTGAAGCCCATCATCCGGGTCACACCAACGTCCACGGAGCCGTACCGGGAAAAGACGTTCATGACCGGCGCACCGATGGTTTTCCATACCGCGCCACCCCAGCCCGCGTCAAACGCTCGCGCTACCTGATCGTAGTTGTTAGCAGGTTGGCCCGAGGCCAGCCAAAACGGATTGGGGCTCTCGACACCGGCGAAATCGACATGTAGATCAGCCATGGATTCTCCTATCGCCCCATTTCCGTGAGATATGCGTGAATCGCCGCGGCGGCTTGCTTGCCCTCGGCCGCAGCATTGACGATTTCGGCGCCGCCATTCGCGCAGTCACCGCCGACGAAAACGCTGGGCTTACTCGAGCGCATCCGGTCGTGCTCGAGTGTGAGTCCGGCGGCTTGCGCGATGCCTTCGCGTGGCACCTGGCCCAGGGCCTTGATCACCATGTCGCACTCGATCACGTGCGTACTGTCGGGTACCGCGACGGGGCGGCGGCGGCCGTCCGGACCCGGGTCGCCCGGCTCGGTGCGGACGCACTCGATACCAGTCACGGACCCGTCGCCCACGATGCGCTGCGGTGCGGTGTGAAAGCGAAACTCACAGCCGTCCCGTTTTGCCAGCTCGTATTCGTAGTCGAAGGCTGGCATGTCCTCCCGACCACGGCGGTAGAGAATCGTGGCGCGTTCCGCCCCCAGCCGCTTTGCCTGTGTGACCGCATCGATGGCCGTGTTCCCAGCGCCGATCACCACAACGTGCTGACCGACTCGTGTCTCCGCATAGGGATGGGTCTTCAGGTGTTCGATGAACGCGAGCGCCTCGAGCACGCCCGACAGATCCTCACCCGGAAGGTCGAGCTGTCGCGTCGCGCCGAGCCCCACACCCACAAACACGGCATCGAACTCCTGCTCGAGATCCTCAAACCGCATATGCTGGCCGACGGTGACGCCTGTCCGGATCTTCACACCGAGATCGAGGACCATCTGGACCTCGGCGAGCGCGGTTGCCGGTCGCAGCTTGTATTCGGCGATCCCATAGGTGTTGAGGCCACCAGGCCATTCTTTCGCCTCGAAAACGGTAACGGCGTAGCCCCAGCGTGCCAGGTCTTGAGCGCACGAAAGCCCTGCCGGTCCAGCACCGACGATTGCCACGCGCTTGCCGTTGGACGGTCCCGGCTCGAACAGCTTGAGCTCGTGCTCGAGCGCATGGTCCGTCGCGTGCCGCTGCAGCAACGCGATCTTGATGGGTTGTTCGTCGCGATCGTTCAAGACGCACGCGCCTTCGCACATGACTTCAACGGGACAGGCACGCGCACAGGAGTGCCCCATCGGGTTTGCATCTAGGATCACGCGTGCCGAGCCAATGATGTTGCCGGTCGCGATCTTCTTGATGAAGGCCGGTACGTCGATGTGTGTGGGACAGGCAATCGTACACGGCGCGTCGTAGCAAAAGAGGCACGTTGCCGCCTCGAGGACCGCCGCATCGGGGGTCAGGGGTGGTGCGATGTCGGCGAAGTTCTGTTCGAGCTGGTTGGTGGAGAGCGCCGGAGCAAGGTTAGGGATTGGCATTCACCGTGCCTCGCTTTTCGGTTTCGCAGATGCGCGCATGCCTAGCAGGTAGATCCCACCTGACACAATGAAGCCCACGAACCAGGCCCAGTTGTAGATGCCGGTGGTGAGCCTGGAACCCTCGATCGCGCCGAGCGCTGCGAGGAATCCGGGCAGGTTAGGCGCGATCCCTAGCATGAGGGCCACCATCGCGATCCAGTTGATGCCACGGTGGTATTCGTAGGGACCGCGACGCTGGTACAGCCCGTCGAGGTCGAGCTTGCCCCGCCGCAAGACGAAGTAGTCGGCGATCATGATACCGGCGACCGGTCCCAAGAGCGCCCCGTACCCTATGAGCCACGTGAAGATGTATGCCGCTGCGTCGTTATACAGCCGCCACGGGAGCATGAGGATGCCGATCACCGCAGTGATGACGACCCCCGTTTTGAACGAGATGCGGCGTGGGGCCAAGTTGCTGAAGCCGTTGGCCGGTGCCACGACATTCGCCGCGATATTGGTCGTGAGTGTGGCGATGGCGAGGCCAAGCATCGC